>ENA-ORXB01002956-ORXB01002956.1-sediment-metagenome-genome-assembly--contig:-NODE-2956-length-13071-cov-3.488610_pt1 | contig 13071 bp, 11 predicted proteins | sample MGYA00237863_ERZ511475 | MGnify/ENA primary metagenome ERZ511475 (study PRJEB26305, sample SAMN06343858) | sediment metagenome | isolation source: hot spring sediment | place: Canada: British Columbia... | reverse complement strand
CGGGTAGCTCTCCCTGGGCATGCCGGCGATTCTCGTTTTCGAGCGCCCGCAGGTGATGCTGGCCCAGTGCGTGTCACTGAAGCGGAAGTGGATGTCCGAGTCCGGCAGCAGCCGCACATAATCGAGCAGCTTCTTCGCCGGCACCGTTCCCCCGCCCGGCGTCTTCACCTGAGCCGGCGCCGTGCATCGGATGCTGAGTTCGAGATCCGTCGCCGAAATCATGATCCGGTCGTCAGCGGCCTCGAGAAGCACGTTCGACAGCACCGGCAGCGTCGCCTTCTTCTCCACCACGCCCTGGGAAAGGCCCAGCTCGCGAACGAGGTCGGCCTTGCTGACTGTGAATTCCATCGGTTGCGTCCTCTTTCCGATCAGCTCTCCGGACCTGCGCTCTACCGAGGTGCGAAGCTTCCTACCTCAGAAGGGCCTATGAACCGGATTCGTAGGGGCTGTGAAAATGTGACTATCCTTCCTAAATTATACAAAACTCGGCGCGTTGCCTGCGCAACGATCTGTGATTGGTCTGGGTTCAGCGGCCGAAGCCGGCCAGTCTGGCGGGAGCTTCCACATCGAGTCACGGCATCTCCAAGACGGGGTCTGTGGAAAACGAAGCAAGTCTATTGGAAGGAGTCGATTATGCTCTGAATGAGCCTGTTGATTTCCGGATCTGTGCGGCGCAGCTCCTCCACTTTGCGGATGGCGTGCAGGACCGTTGTGTGGTGTTTGCCCCCGAAGTGGCGCCCGATTTCAGGCAGCGAGGCTGCGGTGAGTTCGCGGCAGAGGTACATGGCGATCTGCCGGGGGTTGGCAATGTGTCGGGCGTTGGACTTCTGTTTGAGCTGCGATGGCTGAAGCGAGAAGCGCTCCGCCACAGCGCGGGTGACCGCCTCCATCGAGATCTTCTGCTCGGAGATCCCGGTGAGGTGCTTGAGCACTTGCTTTGCCATATCCAGCGTCACCTTGGCGCCGGTTACCGAGGAGTAGGCTATCAGCTTCGTCAGAGCGCCCTCAAGCTCTCGCACACTCGTCTTGGTCTTCGTAGCGATGAAGATCCGCACGTCTTCTGGCAGGTCGACACCCTCAGCCTCCGCTTTCTTGTCCAGGATGGCCATCTTGGTCTCCAAGTCCGGCGGCTGCACATCCACCATGAGGCCCCACTCGAAGCGCGAACGGAGCCGGTCCACCAGACCGGCCGTCTCCCGGGGAGGTGAGTCGCTTGAGATGACGATCTGCTTGCGGTGCTCGTAGAGCTCGTTGAAGGTGTGGAAGAACTCCTCCTGGGTGCCCTCCTTGTTCGCCAGGATGTGGATGTCGTCGATGAGCAGCACATCAGCCCGGCGGTAGTGTTCGTGAAACAGAGGCATTTGGTCTGTCTTGATGCAGCGGACCATCTGGTTCATGAACCGCTCGCTGGTGGTGTAGACGATGCGCATCCCGGCGAAATTGTCAGCCAGGGCCCGCCCGATTGCATGCATCAGGTGGGTCTTGCCCATCCCCGTGCCGCCGTAGATGAACAGCGGATTGTAGGTCCGCGCCGGAGAAGAGGCTACGGCGCAGGCCGCAGCATGAGCGAAACGGTTGCAAGCACCCACGACGAAGGTTTCAAAGGTGAACTTGGGGTTGAGGTTCGCCTCCAGCTCCTCGAACACAGGAGCCCGGCTCAGGAGAGTTCCGTTGGTTGCGCTGACGCCCTGACGTAGAGGCGCCAGGTAGTGAATCTGCAAGTGCGGCCAGCCCAAGTCCCGGAGAGTCGATCGGATCAACGCGCCGAACTCATCCTCCAGCCACTCTCGTGTATCAGTGTCCGGGACTGAAACGTACAGATTGGTACCGTCCACCCTGTCCAGCTTCGAATTGGCGATCCAGTTCTGGTAGCTCTGCGGTGTCAGCCTCTTGGAGAGCTCCTGCTTCACGAGTTCCCACACGTCCATAGCTGCTCCCAAAACGCACCTTATGCACACAATTTCCACATCTTGTGGATAAACAACTCCTCCCGCTTCCCGATTCAGATGAAATTGAAGGCCCGAACCGTGCCTCTAGCCGGCGAAAACAATCACCTGCGGTTTCCCAGTGTACCACAGGCCTCGCGGATGCGACCCTGTTTTGAAGCGAAATTTTAACCCGAACATAATCAGTAAGTTACAATGAGTACTAAGTGTACTATACCGCTCTCTTTTCGGCCTCCTACACCGGTCGTAGTAACCCTTTGCAGCCGTTAGAGATAGATTCGTTTGACGCGCGCGCTGATGCCGCAGAGGACTGCGTAGGAGATCGTACCAGCCAGCCGCGCAATCTCGTGTGCATCGATGGAGGCTCCCCCCTCCGTGCCGATCAGCGTTGCGTAGTCACCCACTTGGACTCGGTCAATGCCGGTGATGTCCACCGTCGTGAGATCCATCGAGACGGCGCCCACCACCGGAGCGTAGCGCCCCTTGACAATCACCCGACCCCGATTGGAGAGCCGGTGTGGGAAGCCGTCGGCGTAGCCAACCGCCAGGATGCCGATACGCATCGCCTGCGGCGCCCGGAACATCCCTCCATAGCCGACCAGCATTCCTTCGGGGATGTCTTTGACTTCCAGGAAGGTAGCCTTCCACTGCATGGCCGGTTGGACGCGGAGGACCGGTTTCCGGGTCGAGCCCCGGACCGGCGAGACATAGCCGTATATGGCTTGCCCGGGCCGCACCATGTTCCTCCAGGCTTCGCGGCGGGCGTAGGCGACCGGGATCGTGCTGCCCAAATGCTGATACGAGGGGCGCAGGCCTGCGCCTTCCAGCACGGCAACGACACGGTCGAAGGCTTCCATCTGCCGCTCCGTCTGATCACTTCCGTAATGTGCGGCTGAGGCGAAGTGAGTCATCAGTCCCTCGAAACGCGCCCAGCGGGCGCCTTGAAGAACCGGCAGGATTTCCTCCGGCCCGGCGAGCGTGCCCAGCCGGCCCATGCCGGTGTCTAGCTTGAGGTGGAAGACGAGCGCCCTCTTCTTATTAGCCGCCATGCGGTCCAACAGCACGACGTCTTCAAGGCAATGGATGGCCGGGGTGAGGTCGAACTCGAACAGAGCCTCCCGCTCTGCCGGAAGGAAGTCAGCCATCACCAGGATGCGGGTCCTGATGCCTGCCTGGCGGAGAGCGATGCCCTCTTCGACGCTTGAAACGGCCAGCCAGCGGGCTCCGGCGGACTGAAGCAGGCGGGAAACCTCGACTGCGCCGTGACCGTAAGCATCCGCCTTGACCACAGGCGCCACTTCGACGGCCGGACCCACCAGCTCGCGCACTGCGCGAAAGTTCTCCGCCAGACGGGCCCGGGAGACCTCGACCCAACTACGGTATGCTCCCGCGTTCATGGCGCTCGGCCTACCAGGAGCGACTCGAAGAGGTGCTCATAGGCGTCGGTGACGCGCTCCCAGCAGTAGCGCCGGCGGACTCGCTCCATAGCGAGAGCGCGCCATCTCTCGCATTCCTGTTCCGGCAGGTCAAGGAGCCGGCGCATCTGTTCGGCCAGATCGCTCGTGAAAGGGATAGCCGCCTCGCCCGCCACCTCGTGGTTCTCTTCGGTGCGCAGGTACAGCGTCAGCGCGCCCCGGCCCATGGCTTCAATGAGGGCCGGATGGGTCCCCCCAACCTCGGTGGCGTGGATGTAGGCGAAGCAGTGGGAGGTGAGTTCGTGGTAGCCGGTGCCGTAGATGGCACCGGGGAACAGGATGCGGGGATCCCGGCTCTGGCGAACCTGCCGGATATAGTCCTTGGCGTAGGGCGCATCGCCCACCATGACCAGCTTCATCTGGGTTTGCACGCGTTCGAAAGCCTCCCGCACCATCAACGCGTTGTTCTCCGGTTCCATGCGGCTGACGTAGAGAAAGTACCGGCGGGGCTCCAGGCCCAGCTCGGTGAGGACCCTCGCGCTAGCCAGGCGCCCCACTTCCGCGCCGTACGGGATAAAGACAGTCTGCTTCCGATACCGCTCGCGATAGTATGCGGCAATGGTGGCGGCATCGGAGACGACCGCGTGGGGCAGCAGCGTGGACAGCCGCTCCGAGAGCCGGTACCAGGCTCTTCCCAGGAAGTTCCACTTCCTGCGTTTGCGCTCCAGCCCGTCGACGTTCAGAGCGACCGCTACCCCCGCTGCCCGGGCGAGCGCGGTGAAGACCGCATTGGCTGCGTTGCAATAGAGCGCTACCTGGGGCCGGTGCGCAACCAGATGGAGCGTTGCCAGCAGCGTATGGGAGACCGTCTCGAGATATTTGTGCCGCACCGCAGGCAGATAAATAAGGCGCACCCCCCGGTAGTGGTCAGAGGAGTGTCGTCGGCGGCAGTAGACGCTCACCTGGTGGCCACGCGCGGCCAGGCGGGTCGAGAGTTCCTCGGCGAAGGTCTCGAATCCCCCGTAGCGGGCGGGGATCCCGCGCGTTCCAACAAGCGCAATCCTCATCGACCCCGTGCGGCCCGGGCGCGCGAGGAGAGCCGCGCCTGCGGTTTCGGGGCCGGCAGGCTTACAGGCTGATAGGAGAACCAGCGAGCCAGCTCCTCGTCGCTGGCGCGGCGGCGGCTCATGATCTGCCGCCGCTTGGCCATCACCCGGCTCCAGTTCTTGGCCAGATACCAGAAGGCCTCGAGTGAGGAGTGCTCCCGAAGCAGGCAACAGCCGATGACCACCAGATCGCGCGCGCAGATCGACAGCCAGTTCCTGCGGTACAGATCCGGCGTGATGTTCTTCAGCCGCATCAGAAACCGGTTCTTCACCGAGTGCATGTTGATGGCCGGCGGCAGCGCGCGGCGGTTGCCCGGCAGGACCTTCCGCACATGGTAGCCCCGTGCACGAGGCGTGTAAATGCAACGCCACCCCAACAGTTGCGCGCGCCAGGCCACGTCGGCATCCTCCCGGTAGACGAAAAAGTCCGGATCGAAGAATTCCCCGTCGATGGTGACATCCTCGATCATCTCGCGCCGGTAGAGCGCCGCCGCCGCCGTGGCGCCGAAGACATACTCGAAGTTCAGATAGTGACCGTTGTCCGGTTCGCGGCTTCCGCGATCCAAATGCCGGAGCATCGGGGTGAAGTAGATGCCGCTCGAGTCGATGGTGGGTTGCTCCGGAATATCGAAATCGGGTTTGAGCGTCAGGAGCTTGCCACAGACCGTGCCGATGCGCGAGTCGATGTGGCCGGCCTCCACCAGGGCGGCGACGAAACCCGGCAACAGGAGCACGTCGGGGTTGAGCGTCAGCACCCAGCCGCCGGAAGAGAGCGCAATGGCCTGGTTTTGCGCCGCCGCAAAGCCGACATTCGCCGCGTTATAAACGATCCGGCAGCGGTCTTCAAACTGCTCCAGAATGTCGATGGTCCCATCCGTCGACGCATTGTCGACGACGATCACCTCCAGTCGAGCATGGCTCTGGTCCAGAACCGACTCCAGACAGCGCTTGATGAAGCGTCCGCTGTTGTAGGTCACGATGGTGACGGAAACGAGATCGTCGTAGTGCATGCGGATGAACGGGTGCTCTGAGCTCAGGTGCGCAATTCTCTAGCCTACACTGCCGGCGGCGGCGCTCCGTGCCGCTCCAGCCCGGCTGGAGCCGGAGACCAGAAACTTCGCCGCAAGCGGGATCACTTTACCATGGGCGGCGAGCGCTTCGAAGCGCTCGCGGGCGAACAAGGAGGTCCCCATCCGCGCCACGACCCCCACCAGGACGGCTGCGGAGACGGCCACCAGTGCGCCCCTGCCGAAGTGCTTTTCGGCATAGCGCAACAGGTTTGAGTACCAGTACCTCTGACGGTGCCCCGGGGGCAGCCTCATCACCGAGTGCCCCCCGCGGTGGCGGGCCACGGCTGCGGGCACATAGCGGACGCGGTAGCCGTGGCGCGCGGCCCGCCTCAGGAAATCGACTTCCTCGAAAAAGACCGGATGGAAACTCTCATCGAAGCCGCCCAGGCGGCGCCATACATCGCGCCGGAGCATGAGAAAGGCGCCGGCGGGCTGCTCGACTTCGGCGGGCCGGTCCGGGTCGAGATCCAAGCGCCGGTAACGGCGGTTGACCGGATTGGACGGCAACAGGCGGTTGAACCCCAGCGCCTCAAAAGCGAGCGCCGCCGGGGTGGGAAAGCTCCGGACGTTGAACCCCACCTGGGGACGGCCCAGCTCGTCGACGAGCTTGCCTGCCGCGGCGGCGACGCCCGGTTCGCGGCAGGCCTCGGCCAAAGGGTCGATTTCGCTCAGCAGCTCGGCGTCCGGATTGAGCAGGAGCACACACTCGGAATCAAGCGCCGCCAAAGCCTGATTCACCGCAGCGGCAAAGCCCCGGTTGCTGCGGTTGGCGATCAGTCGCACTCCGGCGAAGCGGGCCACCATCTGCGGAGTGCCGTCTTCGGAAGCGTTATCGATCACCAACACTTCCGCGCAGCGGGCAAGGGCGGAAGCCAGGCAGGCGCTGATCGGGCCGGCGGAGTTGTGCGTAATGATGGCGGCGGCGCTCCTCGGTTTCATGTCAGCGCGAAGTAAAGACGCCAATAGAAGTCGCAGCCCGTCCGGCGCTGCCACCGGCGGAGCTGGCGCTCGCTGGCGGCCAGGAATTCGACAATCGCCTCGCCCGGTTCGGCCGAGCCGCGGATGTCGCCAAACCGCCGGAGTCCCTCCCATTTGCCTTTAAGGTAGGACACGCCCTGACCGTGGCGAACAGCCACCAGAGCCCAGAGCAACTGGCCGACCAAAACCGGCCAGCCCAGATGGCGCCACCAGCCCTCAGGGTAGTGCTTGGCCACCAAAAAGAGTTGATTGCGAGCGATCCGCCGAACGGTTTCCGGGTGATACGGGCCCAGGCTGCTGCTGCCCCGGTGCCAGGCCACCGCTTCGGGAACATAGCAGCCCTGGATGCCGGCCAGCACGCACCGAAGACCGAAGTCCACGTCCTCCAAATACGACTCGAACCTCTCATCGAGCAGACCCACCCGTTCGAACGTCTCCCGGAAAAACGCCGCGGCCGTCAACGGCGGCAGCCAAGCCGGGCTCTCCGGCGCCGGGTCCGTTTCCTCTGCCCGCCCCTGGCCGCAACGCCAGGCGCAGGCGCTGCGGGCGAGCAGATCGAAGGTCGCATCAAGCCGGCCCTGACGCCCAGTCTGGTAGATTTTACCAACTCCATACCAAGCCCCGCCCCTTTCGAGTCTCCCAACCATCCGTTCCACCCAGTGCTGTTCGAGGATCACGTCGTTGTTGGCGATCACGATCCAGGAGCCGGTCGAAGCCAGGATGCCTCGGTTGACGGCGCAGGCGAAACCGGTATTGCGGCACATCGGGATCACCCGGGCGCCCCACGCCTGAGCCACCGCCGCCGAGTCGTCCTCGGAGCCGTTGTCGACCACGATCACCTCCCGGACCGGACGGCTCTGCCGCCCGAGGCTCTCTAGCAGTGGGATCAACAGCTCACGCCCGTTCCAGTTTGGAACGACTACGCTAATCGATGCCATCGGGGGATCGAAACGTGGCGGCGGGTCCTTTTCAGAATACCACTGGCCGGCGCCCCTGACAAGCGCCGGGGTCGAACGGGGCACCATCTCAAACCGCCAAGGGCTGCCCGCGATCCTAACTCGCCAAGCCCGATTCCCGCCGCCGGTGCGCCCGCACCCACAGCACGGTGGCGACGAGCAGCCGCAGATGAGCGCCGACCGAGGCCCAGACGCGCATCTTGGAGACGCCGTGGCGGCGCACGGTGAGCGGCATCGGTTGCTCGGCCACGCGAAACCCCTCGAGAACGGCCTTGACCAGGATTTCGGCGGTTGCCGCAAAACCGTCCTCCTCGAAAGCGACCTGCCGGAGCAACTCGCGGCGGTAGGCGCGGAATAAACAGGTGAAGGTGTAGATTCGGGCGCCCGTGATCGAGCGGTAGGCACCCGAGACGACGCGGCTCAAAAGCCGTCGCAGGCGGTCCCCCTCGAACTGGGTGTTCTCCGGGTGCCAGGGTGAAGCCGTAACCAGGTCTGCCCCTCGCTCCAGCGCGGCGATCAGCTCGGGCAAGCGCTCCGGCGGATAGGTGCAATCGCTGTCGATGGTGCACACGATCGGGGCCAACTCTCCGGCGAAGCCCGTCCGGAGCGCGGCGCCGAGACCGAGATTGCGCTCGTGGCGCAGCGTGCGCACCCAGGGCCGTCGGCGGCAGGCGTCCGCCAGCAGTTCCGGCGTGCGGTCCGTGCTCCCGTCGTCGACGAAGACGACCTCCCATGGCCTCTTATCCTGGGCGATGGGCCGATCCAGCCGCTCCAAGAGCAGGGGCAAGGCAGCCTCTTCGTTCCAGCAAGGCACGACGATGGTGACTTCCGGCTCCAACCCACCGAAACTACCACGTCCGCCCCTGCGGCCGGCGGCATCTGGAGCATAATTCACCTATGGGGTTTGTGGATTGGAGCGCTGCGCGCTTCGAACGCACCTGCGCCTCGGTGGCGCGGCTTCTGGACGAGCACCCTGTCGCGGCCTGGGGCCTCTTCTCGCTCTTTTACTTCGGCGCTGCGGCGTGGCGAGCCTCCCGCAAAGCGTTCTGGTTCGACGAACTGGTAACCCTGCACGTCTGCCGGCTTCCCAGCATGAGCCAGGTGTGGGCGGCGTTCGAGGAGGGGGCCGATGCCATGCCGCCCCTGCTTCATCTGCTCACCCGGGCCTCGATTTGGGTCTTTGGCGAGGGTCACATCTCGGCCCGGGTGCCGGCCATGCTCGGCATCTGGCTCACCTGCCTCTGCCTGTATCTGTTCGTCCGGCGCCATTGCCCCGCCGTGTACGGCTGGGTGGCGGCCTCAACCATGGCGCTGTTCATGGGCTTGAGCACATACTCCGAGGAGGCCAGATCCTACGGATTGCTGATGGGCTTTACCGGCCTGGCGCTCCTCTGCTGGCAGTCGGCTACAGGGCGCCGTCGCCGGTTGTGGCTGTGCGGGCTGGCCTCGAGCGTGGCCGCGGCGATCTTCTCCCACTCGATGGCCGTGATGGTGGTGGCTGTCCTGGGTCTCGGAGAACTGGCTCGGGCATACCTGCGGCGCAAGCTCGACTGGCCTGTGCTGGCGGCCTTGCTGGTGGGAGGCTCCGTGATCCTGTTTCTGGTTCCCGGCGGGATGGCCAGCGCTGCCGCATACTCAGCCAGCCATTGGGCGAGGCCCGACCTTATCAGGATCCCAGGAGCGTATCGGTTTCTTTTCGAGCCGCTGGCGCTCCCGCTCTCGATCGCATTGGTGCTGGCGGGCGTTTGGTGGTCCCTCCGCGCCCCGAATCGCCCGGCACCCGCCGAACCCCCCGTGTGGCGAATGCCCGCGGCGGAAGCCGCCATGGCGGTAGCCTTGCTTCTGCTGCCCGTGCTGACAGGGATGGTGGCTTTCATCACAGGAATCTTCACGGCGCGCTACACACTGCCCGCGCTGACCGGTTTCTCCATTATGGGGGCGTACCTGAGCCGCTCCGTCGAGCGCGCCGGGCGAACGCTGGCCGTAGTTGTCGTGGCGGTCTTCCTACTAGGTTGGTTGGCCCTCGACACCGCCCGCCGGCCTCCGCTTTGGGAGGCCGCGCCTGTGTCGGAGTGGGCCGGGGCCTCCAGGCTCCATGGGGAGCTTCCTATCGTTGTGGACGGCCCCCTCACCTTTCTGCAAAAGGCGCACTATGCGCCCGAGGACGTCGCTCCGCGGCTGGTCTTTCTGGCCGACGCGGCGCGGGCGTATCGGGCCTTCGCCGGTGGGTCGGCAACGACGGGCCTGGTCCTGCTCGCCCGATGGGCGCCGCTGCGCGTCGAGCAACCGGAGGCCTTTCTAGCGAGGCACCGCCGATTCTACCTGATGGGGACCGACTGGCTGGAGGCCTGGCTGCGCGGGGAGTTACTGGAATCCAGGGCGAGCGTCCGCCTCGTTGGCGCGGGCAACTATGGCGAGCTTTATCTGGTGGAGACTGACCGCTAGCCTGCCGCCAGCTTCCGGACGGCTCCTCTGACGGCGGAGGCGATGAACTCGACGTGTTCCTCAGTGTACTTTTCGTTCCAGGGCAGCACGAGGATGCGGTCCAGGCCCCGCGCGGCGCCCGGGTAGAAGCGGCGCTCCCAGGGAGGGTTCGGGCCGTCGGGCCGCAACGAAAAAGGCCAGCGGCTCTCGCCATAGGTCCGCTGCCGTGCGAAGACTTCGCATTCAAAGGCCAGCTTTCGAATATAGCGCGGCTGGCAGCGAATGCCATCCTCGGCGATCGCGGCGCCCAGCGCTTCGGCGCCGCCGCGAATCACTTCCGGATCGACGCTGATGGCGTAGCGCCAATAGGTGTGAACACAGCCTGGAGCCGGCGCCGGCAGCGTCAGGCCGGGAAGATCCGCCAGAAGAGCGGTGAGCTGCGCCGCCGTGCGAAGGCGGCTTTCCACTATCGCGTCCAGCTTTCGGAGCTGCGCCCGGGCCACCGCGCCCTGCAACTCGGTCATCCGGTAGTTGAGCGCCAAAAAGTAGTGATCGGGCGCCGGATCGCCGTAGCCCCAGGCCTTGTCGCTGAAGAGGCGGACCCGCCGCGCCAGCGCCGGGTCGGAGGTAATGACGATTCCGCCCTCGCCCGTCGTGATGTGCTTGCCCTGCTGAAGGCTGAAGACGCCCAGCGCGCCCATCACTCCCGCCAGACGGCCTCCACAGCTCGCCAGGTACGCCTGCGCGCAGTCCTCGATGACGGCTATGCCGGGCGCTGCGCGGAGGATCCCCGGCACGTCGCACGGATTGCCGAACAGATGTGTCACCACCACCGCCCGCGTGCGGGCCGTGAGGCGGGCCGCGACCGTCTCCGGCGTCACGTTCAGGCTCACCGGGTCCACGTCGGCGAAAACCGGAATGGCCTGCTGGTACAGGATCGGCGTGATCGCTCCCATGTCGGTGATCGGCGAGGTGATGATCTCGTCTCCCGGCTCCGGGTCTATGGCGGCGATGGCGGCGTGCACCGCCGCGCTTCCCGAAGAGACCGCGCGGCAATAGGGCACGCCGTAGCGAGCCGCGAATTCGGCCTCGAAGGCCGCAACCTGCGTGCCGCGGATACAGTTCAAGGTCCCCGACTCGATCACCTCGCGCAACAGGGCCAACTCGTCCGGGCCAAAATCCCGGCCGCTCCGATCGGCGTCCGACGGTAGCTTCATTCCGATTCCTCCTTTGGCGGTTGGTTGCTGCCGGTTCCACCCGCTTCCCACACAACCTCGACACTCGGGCGCCGCCAGCCCGGAAGGTGGGGGCGGCCCAGCCTGAAACCGATCTTTTCAAAGAAACGCAGCGACGGCTGATTGTCGGCGTCAACCACGGCACAGACCTGTGTGGCGCCGCTCGCCCGGAAGGTTTCCATGACCGACTGCACCAGATCTCTGGCGATGTTGAGCCCGCTGTGGGAGCGGTACTCGGGTAGGACCCCCAGAGATAAGATCTCGGCTTTGCCGAGACCCTCGGCCGAGCGCTCGCGGTCCCGCTTGATCCGTACGGTCTCCCAGACCGCCGCGATGCGCCGGGGGTCGGCCACCAGCGCCGTCCCCACGAGCCAGGCGACGCGAAGCGGCATCCGGGCAAGCGCCGCCCCCATGAAGCCGTTGGAGTCGTGCGTCGCCACGACGAAGCCTGCGGCGCGCCCTCCGAGGTAGGCCACGGCGCCGAAGATGAGACCCATCTCGGGAAGCTCCTTGTAGTAGAACTGCTCCCGGAAGCGGCGGCCGAGCAGCGTAATCGGGCTGGCCGGCAGCAGAGCGGCGTGCAGTGCCGAGATGTCCCTCACGTTGGGGGGAGCGCCGGCTCCGAATTTCCTCAGCTCATAGACGTCCATCGTAGCTTCTCACTGAGAGCCGGCCGGCTGCCAGAAGGTGGCGCGCGTGTTCCTCCAGAGTTACCCATCGAAACGCGGCGCCGAACAGATCCAGGATCTCACCCACCCTCTGCCGTTTGACCCGGCCCGGCAGGTCCATGGCGGGGAAGAAATCCAGGCCCGCGATGTCGTCGGCGCCCAGGAAATCGAGCGGATGAAGAAGCAGGGAGGGCTCGGTGCCGGTGGCCAGGCACAGCCGCACAGCCGCGGCGGCGTAAGCCCGGGCGAGGCGGGGGGAGTAACGGCTCAGATAGAGGACGTAGCTTAGGTGGATCGGCAAGCGCACCAGAGGCATGGTCGTCACCGGGATCTCGACAATGCGCCGACCGTCCCCTTCCAGGATGTGGGGGTCGATGGGCCGCAGACCGTCGCGCCAGGAGCCGAACAAGTTCCTCCGGCGCCTCTTCTCCTCGGCGCTGAGCCGCACGGTCCTGAAATAGTAGGCGCGCGCCAGCGGGCCGACGAAGGTGGGAATCGTGGAGGCGTCATACAGGTAGCCCCGACGCGCCAGGACCCTGATCAGCGTTGCGGATGTACAGTATCCCGGGCCTCGGAAGCCTACAGGGGTCCGGCCTGTCGCCGCGCGAATCGCCTCCTCGGCGCGGGCGATCTCCTCCTCGATCTCTGCGGCCGATGCGAAAGCCAGCCAAGGTTCGTGATGGTAAGAGTGGTTGCCGATTTCGTGGCCGCCTTGGGCGATGGCAGCCAGCAGGCCGGCATCCTCCTCCCACGCGGCGTCTTGTCCCACCAGGAAGAAGGTGATTTTCAGGCTGCGCCCCTCCAGGAACTCGAGCACACGGGGCACCAGCACATCGAGGTAGGAGGGCAGAGACTCCCAGCCCCGATCGCCGTGCGTCTTCATGTACGACCACTGGTTATCCAGGTCGAGCGAGAGACTGGCGATCGGACGGCCCGCCATCGAGTTCATTCCTCCAGCAACGCCAGCGCCCGATCGGCGAGGGCGAGCGTCTCATTGACGTTCAGCGTGCCGTTGACGATGTGAGCGGAATTGACGACGAACAGCCCGGGGATCGACGTCCTGATCGGAGGCAGGCGGAGCGAATAGTCCAGTACCGGGACCGGGAAGACGTGCCGCGCCCGAGACACACGGAAAGCCAAGACGTCCGACCGCCGGAACCGCGGATACATGCGCTCGAGCGCCGACAGGAACTGCTCCGCGATTTCCGCATCGGAGAGACGGAGGGCCGGATCATCCGGCGCGACATACTTCGGCAGGTAGGTCAGGCAGTTG
>ENA-ORXB01002952-ORXB01002952.1-sediment-metagenome-genome-assembly--contig:-NODE-2952-length-13077-cov-398.484231_pt1 | contig 13077 bp, 14 predicted proteins | sample MGYA00237863_ERZ511475 | MGnify/ENA primary metagenome ERZ511475 (study PRJEB26305, sample SAMN06343858) | sediment metagenome | isolation source: hot spring sediment | place: Canada: British... | reverse complement strand
TACCGGCACCATTATTGATAGCAGAAGCGCAGTTTTCCAAGTTTTAAGGTTTGGAATTTCCAAGATGTTTTCCCTATCCACTTAAGCCTTCAACTAATGATATAATAGTAGTTTGCTTTTATAAAATTTATGTTTCTCTGTTCTAGCAAAACCTTAAAGCATGATTAAACGCTCAGAAGCATCGCCGTTTCCACAACTGTTGCAACAAAAAGAAACAGCGCAACAACCACGTAAAGCCTCAAACAATCAACAAAACCTTTCTTAAACGCCTCAACCCTAGACAACTCTTCACCAGCATAAACCCATTTAAGCTTAAGCCAAGAAACACCAACAACCGTTCCAGCCAAAGCCGCAACTACATATGCTTCACCCTCAAAAACTATCACCGGCAAAGCAACCAAAAACACCCCGCTAGGCGCATCATAAACAAGCAAACCCCACAAAACCGCCCTAAACAAGAGCGCAACAACAGACAAAGGAAAAAACACAAAACCAGGCAACGTAACAAAAACAAAAGCCGCAACAACCAGATTAAACAAGAAAATCTCAAAAAAGAGAAGCGCTCCACTCCAAACAAAAACCTCAGGAACCATAGGAGCCCATCCTAAAAAAAGCGAAGGAGAAAACACAAACTGCGCAAACAAGGCAGCAACAAAAACACAACCAAAAAACAACAAATTAAACAAAACAAAAAGCTTTCCTCTAATCGAAATAGTCCTCAAACATGACCGAAAGAACGCTATAACCGTCATAACCACCCTAAATTAATAGATGAAAAACCCGTAAAAGCTTTACTATAAAAAAATAATGAAGAGGAAGAATTTCAAACTATCTAGAAAGCAATCGTAAAGCAGCCTTTTGCGCATTTTCCATTATGACACGTTCATCTAAGCCCTTAACTTGTTTGTTCTCCATCAAGACTTTTCCGTCAACAATAACCGTGTCTACATCGTTTCCACGCACAGCATAAACGAGACTCGCGTAAATGTCATGTAAGGGCTTAAGGTGAGGTTTCAAGAGGTCTACCAAAATTAAATCTGCCTTTTTGCCAACTTCAATCGAGCCAACTTCTTTCGTAAGTCCCAAGGCTTTAGCGCTATTTATTGTCGCCATTTTCAAAACTTCGTAGGCTGGCAAAACCGTGGGGTCTCGGTAAGTGTGTTTCTGAAGCAAGGCTGCAATTTTCATGGTTTCGAACATGTCAAGAGTATTATTGCTAGCTGGCCCATCAGTTCCTAAACAAACGTTCACACCTAAATCCATTAAGTCCTTCACTTTTGCTGCTCCTTCTCCAAGTTTCATGTTAGCCACGGGAACGTGAACCACATTGACACCACGTTTAGAAAGAATATGCATGTCTTCTTCTGATAAGTCTATGCAATGCGCAGCTAAGACTCTCTCATTCAAAAAGCCAATCTTGTCTAGAAACTCAATCTCACAGAGTCCATGCTTCTTCTCGAACTCTTTAAACATTGCCTTCGACTCAGCCAAATGTATTTGCACGCCTACGTTCAATTCCGCAGATTTTTCCTTAACCTTTCTTAACAAATTTGAGCTGCAACTGTAAGCTGCGTGAGGACCCAGCATGGTTCTAACTCGGCCATTGGCGTATCCATGAAATTTCTTAGCGAAGTTTACGCTCTTTCTAAACGTTATTGCGCCTAAGAGCTTATGTTCTGATTCGATTATGCCTTGCGCTAAAACTCCTCTTAATCCGCTCTTCTCCACAGCCTTCGCAACCATGTCTTCATGAAAGTACATGTCGGCAAAACATGTTGTTCCGCTCTTAATCATTTCCAAACAACCCAGAAGAGCCCCAGCGTAAACGTCCTCTGCTTTGAGTTTAGCCTCTAAAGGCCAAATGATTTTTCTTAACCATGTGTTAAGCGGTTGGTCTTCGGCTATTCCACGGAAAAGCGTCATTGGTAAGTGTGTATGTCCGTTAATTAATCCAGGCATGGCAACTTTTTCTTTGGCGTTTATCTCTTTTTCAGCTTTTATGTTGGTTGCCGCAGCAGATTTGCCTACAAACGCTATTTTTCCATCTTTTATGGCTAGGGCACCGTTTTCTATTATTTCTTTTCTATCCATTGGAAGAATAATACAACCATGGATGAGAATGTCTGCTTTTTCCAAACCGCATCCTCAATTGAGATAGGGAAGGAAACGATAAAAAGGCTACGAAAACCTAACTAAAGAAGGCTTTTGCTCATTTGTTTTATTGTTTTGAAAATTAAGAGGTGTTGGCAGTGGATAATGGCTAGATTAGCGATTTTGAATGTTCGATTTTCTTTAGGAATGGTCGTAGTGCTGGTTGAATGGTGTTCTCTTCGCTGAGGTCGCCTTTTGGCAGTCCTGGTGTGCCGATTTTTCTGCATATGAAGTTAAGCGAGTCTTCTGTGAAGTTCAGTAGGTTTTGTCCTTCTGTGGTCAGCTTATACACTTTTCTGGGTCTTTCGTTGTCCATGTTCCATTCGCTTTTTACGTATCCTTTCTTTTCTAATGTTCCTAGTAGGGGGTATATGGTGCTTGGTCCGAAGTATACGCCGAAGGTTCTGCGGATTTTTGTAATTATTTGGTAACCGTGCATGGGTTGTGAGCTTAAGAATTGTAGCACAATTAGGTCTAGGAGTCCTTTCATTAATTTGGTTTGGACTTCTCGTGAGTTGTTTCCCATTTTTCCTTCCTCTTGTATTTGTGTTCGACGCGGATACAATATGTCTCTTTTAGGACATATCTCAAGTCTTTATAATGCCTAAACGAAAATATAAACGTTCATGCTTACCACAGACATAAAAAAGCATAACAGAAGCATATTGAACTATTCCATTTCTTACATAACCTAAATAAGCTAAAACATGAACAAGTCCTAAATAAGACAATGCTCGAGAGTGAAAAATTGAGTGAAGACTTCAGAAAAGAAATTGTTCAACACATAACCAAAAACTTGCTAGACATCCAAATACTTAAACTAATAGCGAGAGAGCCAATGTGGGGCTACAAAATAAAAAAGCAAGTAGAAGCTGAATTTGGCATAAAACTCAGGCACGGCGCATTGTATCCACTACTTAACGCTTTAGAACAAAAGGGCTTCTTGATAAGCCAAAAACAGCAACAAGGAGGAAGAACAAGAAAAGTCTATGCGATAGCCAAAAGCGGAAAAGAATACATAGAGACCTACAACAACGTACTGAAAGAACAAATATCAGAATAAAACATGAAATGTAGAATTACGGCTTTAACCTAATCAAATCTTTTAAACGACAAAGTGAATAAGAATAGGATATGGTAAAGAAATTAGGCAAAATGATAGTTGCCGATTTAAAGAAGCGAAGCGAAAAAGGACTTGTGCTTGCAAAACAAGTATTACAGAAGGAGAAAATTGAGTATCCCATACTGCGTGACGCGCTTGAACATTACATCGCACATTGGAACGATTTTACACATCCCGGCTTGTTCTCGATGGCATGCGAAGCAGTGGGGGGTGACATGGATGATGTTGTGTCGGCGCAAGCTGCAATAGCTATGATGGCGGCAGCATTTGACGTACACGATGACATTATAGACAAATCTGGAGTTAAGCACGAGATACCTACTGTTTATGGTAAGTTCGGCGCTGAAATTGCACTTCTCCTTGGCAACGCGTTCTTGATAGAGGGTTTCAAACTTTTTGCTGATTCAACAACAATTTTGCAAAAGAAAAAAGGCACGGAAGCGCTTGAAACAGTTAAGAGACTGACGTTTGAAGTTGGCAACGCACATGCGCTCGAAGTTGGCTTTAAAGAAAGAAAAAACATTGCTCCAGATGATTACATGAAGGTTATCGAAATGAAGGCAGCTGGAATTGAGTTGGACATGCACTTGGGCGCTCTGTTTGGTGGTGGAGAAGATGTCGAAGTTGAGTTATTAGCAAGGCTGGGAAGAATTGTTGGAATATTAGTTATGCTTCGTGAAGAGTTCATAGATGTTTTCGAAATTGAAGAGCTTTGTCAACGAATTCTCGCCGACGATTTGCCTGTGCCACTTTTATTTGCAATGCAAGATCAAAAAACAAAAGGAAAAGTTAGTGCGATTATTTCAAAACCTAAGATAACACAGAACGATGTTGATGAACTGGTTGATTGCACACTTGAAGCGTTGCCCGTTGTGAAGCTCAAAGAGGAGATGAAAGCCTTAATAAAAGAAGGATCAAAACTTGCTAAATGTTTATCTAATCGAAAATTAAGAAGCAAACTTCAGATTCTCTTATCTTTTATGCTTGAAGATTTATAGCTTTTAAGCAATGACGCGAACTGGGATATCTCTCTTTTTCGCTCTCTTAACTGATGCCTTCTTCATCTTATTCCCCTCAAGTATTATTGTTGAGCATATCTACTTATTAAGGTTTGTTGTTGAACAAGAATACAGAATGGTAATTAAGAAGAGTTTTATCTTCAAAAGCCGCATTTTTCAGTGAGTTAGAATATGATTTCAATAAGCGCGGTTCGAGAGAAAATTGTTTGGAGAGAGACTGCACCATCGATTTTTTTAGTGCTCAACAGTTTTGTTTGGTATGTAATAACCTATGTTGTTTTTAGCACAATTGTTAATGGACTAGAGTTGATTGAAACAGAAAAATTGAGCTTGTTCGCCACTTACTTTTTAGGTGTTGCAGTTTCGGCAATATTTGGTTCGAAATTCTTTCCGCACGCACGTGTCAAGTTTCTATATTTATGGTTGTTCATGGGAGCAGCTGCGACATTACTTTTAATTACAGTTTCTAGCAATGGTATGTGGGTCAATGTTTTGTTTGCTCTTTTTTTGGGCGTTTCGATTGGAATAGGATTACCTTCTTGTTTAAGCTTTTTTGCTGATTCAACAAGTATTGAAAATCGTGGTTTCGTAGGAGGAATTATATGGAGTGGTGTGGGATTTATTGTTTTGTTTTTACTCTTTTTGGTGAGCATGTTTGGAAGATGGGAAGCAGTTGTCGCGCTAACAATTTGGCGAGTTTTTGGAGGCTTTACTTTTATGTTTCTAACTAGGCAACATGAGAAGTTTGGCGTGCAAAAATCTCCAAGCTATTTAGAACTTGTTCGAAAAAGAGATGTATTATTGTATTTGTTTCCATGGATTATGTTTTCTCTCATAAATTTTGCAGAGGTGCCACTCTTGGAAAGGGTTTTTGGTGCGGAATCTTTTACTTTTGTGGGACTTGTGGAATTTGTTTTTATAGGGATATTTGCGAGTGTTGGTGGTATTATTGCGGATGTTGTTGGAAGAAAGCGTGTAGTTATTACGGGTTTTGTTATGCTTGGTATTGAATATGCCGCGCTGAGTGTTTTTTATGATTCGCCAGTTGCTTTATATTTGTTTATGACTCTCGATGGCATAACGTGGGGTCTCTTTTTTTCTGTTTTCTTTATGGCTATTTGGGGAGATCTTGGCGAAGGTTATGAAAAAGAGAAGTATTATACTTTGGGTGGGCTTCCTTTTCTTCTTGCAAATTTTGTATCTATACTAATTAGACCTTATGCTAGTGCTATTTCTCCGACAGCGGCTTTTTCTTTTGCGAGTTTCTTTCTTTTTTTGGCTGTTTTGCCTTTGATGTATGCTCCTGAGACTTTGCCTGAAAAGAAAATTAAAGAGAGGGAGCTTAAGGAGTACGTTGAGAAGGCGAAGAAGATTAAGGAAAAGTATGGTTGAGTTGGGGGAGAGCGTACGTTTTTTCATGTGATATTGACGAATGAGTGTAATCTTGAGTGTAGGTACTGTTTTGGCGAGGCGGTTGAGGATGTTGCTGGTGATTTTTCTGGGTTTGATGTTGATTATTGTTTGCCTAAAAGGACTAGTTATGATGTTGAGGTTTTGAGGGGTTTTTGTGAGAAAGACCCGGGGTGTGTGTTGACTTTTTATGGTGGGGAACCGTTGCTTTGTGTGGATGAGATTAAGCGAATTATGGATAATGTAAGCGCTAAGTGTTTTATGATTCAGACAAACGGTTTGCTTTTGGATAGGCTGGATTCGTCTTATGTTAACCGTTTTCACACGATTCTTGTTTCGGTTGACGGTGATGAAGTTTTAACGGATTTTTACAGGGGGAAGGGTACTTTCAGAAAAGTGATAGAAAATTTGAAGTTAATTAAGCGAAATGGTTTTGGGGGCGAGTTGATTGCGCGTATGACTGTTATGGAACAAACAGATATTTACAAGCAGGTTACGTGGCTTGTGGATAATGCGGAGTTTTCGTTTTCTTCTGTGCATTGGCAATTGAACGCGGGTTTTTGGAGCAACGATTTTGCACGGAGAAATTTTGGGAAGTGGAGCGAAGAAAGCTACAATCCTGGGGTTCGGAGGTTGGTTAAGTTTTGGGTTGATTATATGGAGAATGCTGGGTGTGTTTTGCGGCTTTATCCTTTTCTCGGAGTTGCGCATTCGTTTTTGTTTGGTGAGGAGGCGAGTTTGCTGCGTTGTGGAGGCGGATGGATAAGTTATGCGGTTCAGACGGATGGGTATATTGTTCCTTGTCCGACGATGTGGGGAATGAAAGACTACTATCTTGGGCATGTTAGCAATGCGGAGCCGTTAAAGTTGCCGCGGGTTTTTGTTGGTGAGCCATGCATAGGCTGTGAGATTTACGGTGTTTGTGGGGGGCGTTGTTTGTATGCGAATGTTACGAAGAGATGGAACGCGGAAGCCTATCGTTTAGTGTGCGGTACTGTAAAGAATTTGGTGGACGCAGTAACTGATGAATTGCCGAGAATTAAAGGACTTGTTGAAAGTAGAAGGATAAGCCTAAAAGACTTTGAATTCATGAAATACAACGGATGCGAAATAATCCCATAAATTTTGGGAGAATCCATTATATGGCTACTTCCGTTTTCTGAAGTAGGCGAGTCTCTCTTTTTCCATGACAAATTCGAATCCTTCCTCGAGCAGTGAAACAATTTCTTCTTTTTCGGTTGCTACCTTAACGTGATATTCGCCGGGTTCCATAGTTCTGAACAAGGCTCTTTCGATATGTATGTAGACTTGTGTGCTTTTCAAATCTTTATGGCCTAGATATTCTTTGACGTAGTAGATGTCTTTTGTTTGGTGGTAAAGCATCGTGCCTTTCCAGTGTCTGAAAGTATGAAATGTTATCTGCATAAGTCTTGGATTTCCAAGTTTCCTAGCGACTTTCTTTCTTTGAATGTAGAAGCAAGTTCTCATGGCGTTGGCGTTTGCGAATATTTGTTCTCTATTTTTGGGTAGGTTCTTAAGCATTTCAACTGTCTTTTGTGATATTGGAAGCATTCTCGAGTAACTTCCTTTTTCGCCTTTAACTCTAATGGTTTTCTGTTCAAAGTCTATGTCTGTCCATTTCAGGTTTGATATTTCTCCGCATCGTGCCCCTGTTTCCTTGAGTAGTTGAAGGTAGCATGTCATCTTTTTGCCTACGGCTGATATTAAACTGTCAAGCTCCTGTTCTGTCGGAATGAATGGAATGTCAGATTCTCCGCAATATGTTGGCCTGATCCATGCAATGCTGAGATATTCAAACCACTTATCCAAAATAGTCGCTATGTTTCTTTTCGTGGTTGCTGCAAGCTCCGTCTTGGCAAGCCAATCCTTGCAGTCTTCAGGTTCAAGGAGGTTTACGCCTTGTCGAAACATTTTCATCAGGTTTTTACGGTAGTTAGCTATGGTTCCTTGTTTTCTTCCATCCCTTTCAAGCTTCCATAAGAGTTCAATGATTTTCCCTTTGACATCTTGCTGTGCTGTATGCTTCGTGGCTCCCGCTGCCCGCTTTTCATTTTGCTTTTCTACTGTGGCCAAGGTTAACGCCGCCTTTCTAGCGGTGGGTTCTCGCCTTTCAGGGTCATTGTTCCCTTGGCAAGAATAATATGAGGCGGAAGGTGGATTTAAGCCGGATGGAGGATTCTTCCATCCAGTTCTGGCTTGGTTTTTGGGTTCTGTGAAACGATATCCGCAGTTTCTGCATAGCCAACGCTGAACGCTATTGCCATCACCAAGGTATCTTAGGCCATCTTTGTAAAGGCGATCTGAACCGCATTGTGGGCATTTGAGCTGGGACTGTTTCGGCGGCTGATTTTGCGAAAAATCATGTACGGACTCAATAAAGCTGTCTGGTTCTACTCTTTCTGAGGAGCAAATCTTTTCTTCAGCCCCAGCTTCAGCCATACGATTACCTTCTACTTTCCTCTACAATGGCAAGGGCGAAGCCTGCATTCTTGCGCCTCTTTTTTGGTTCGCGTTTCAATAGTTGCCTTGCAAGTTTTCGGCATTTTCGTGCAAGCAGTTTTTCTTTAAGAGTTGGAAGCGGATCAATTAGAGGTGGCTCTTTACTTTTGCCTTCATTATTCGCTTCCTTTTTAGAGTGGGGATAATGCCAGCTGTGGTTCAAGGTTTTCACTTCACTCCTAGCTTGCCAACCTGGTTGATGTCGAAAAGAACTCCTTCACTTTTCATGATGTCTATGATTCGTGTCGGTTGCTCAGTTAAGCCTGAAAGAAACTCTGTCAAATTGAACAGATCAACGATGTTTTTATCATCCTTGTTTTGCTCACACCACTCTCTTGCTTTAACAAGAATTTCCTGCAAAGCCTTCTCTCCTTGCCATCCCTCTTCAATGTCTAGCTTTCTCAAGACGCGATCTGTGAAGATGTTGCAAAGCCGGGATTTTTTCTCCGAGTCGCCTGGAACTGGCACTTCAAGCTTGGTTCTGTTTAAGGCGTCTGAGAAGCCGAACTCTAACATGAACTCTTTAAATTTGGCTGGAGAAACTCCTTGCCCATACTCCTTTTTCAAAACTTCATTGTATTTGTCGTAGATTTCCTTATTGCTGATTTTTACAAGCCCATCTTCAGTTATGTAATCCTTATTCTCTTTTTTCTCGATCCATAAATCTGTTAAAACTTGTCTTAAAACGCCAATCAAGCCAATTTCTGTTCTTTCACCTTCCTCTAACAGCTTCTGTTGGAAGGTTTTAACAATGTCATCGTTGCATTGAATTTTTAAGAGGTTTGATAGGGCAAAGCATAGAAACATTAGCTCCGTGTTTCTGCCGCTGACTTGACTAACTTGATTAACTTGACCTTCTAATAAGAGAGTTTTCTTTTTCTCAAACAATAATTGCCTCAGTTTTTCGGCTTGAATGTCTATACTGCTGTCGCTGATTTTTAGGTCAAGTGTGTCAAGTATGTCAAGTTGCGAGCCATTTATGGCGTGGAAATCGTTTCCTTTAAATGTTAAAGCATTGTCCAAATACCAGAGGAAATTCTCTGTGTAAACGTATTCTGCAAAGCTTGCCTTATCCATGTTTACAATTGGATATTGCGGGTTGCTTGTCTCCCTCACGTGGATTGGAACAGTTCTCGTCTGCAAGGCTTCTTCGATTTCAGAATGCACTGTAAAAAGTTTGGGTCCAAAAACTACGTAGCTTTCAGTTTCAAGCGTGTCAGGATTAACCCTGCTATATTTTAAGCCTCGCCTATATCCTTGTCTAAAAATACAGTTTAAGTCAGAGTCTTTTGTGCCTGCAACCGCATCAAGCTCATCAACCATCAACGTTATTTTATGCTCTTGAACAGCCCTAGCTACGAAGGGCGGGCTTAGATTGCCAGTCAAATAGCCGTGTCTGCAGATCAAAATAATGGCTTCACCAGTGACTGTTTTGCCTCCGCCAAACTCACCCTTCACACCAAGATAAAATACAACGGGCAAGAGATCAACAAGCCATGTTTGCTGAATAAAAAGTTGGGTGACGCTGAACTCGAAGGATCTTGGAAAGTCAAGAAATGTTCTCAGGTAAATTCCGTTGAGTTTCCAAAGCTGTTCTGTAGATAAGCTTTGTTTTGGGCCTTTAACCCATTTCTCAACTGTTTCGTAAGCTGGAAAATTGAAAAGGAATTCTCGAGGCGGCTTGTCTTTGAAATAGTATTGTTCGCCTTCAACCTCTATAAGCCAGTGGGGCTTTCTTTGTTCCTCTTCGTCTTCGAACTCAATTTTTAAGGATGCAAAGCCTTTTTTGCCTTCTATTGTCTTGTAAACATATTTGCCTACAGCCACGGGTTCATAAACAAACTTTTCAGTTAATCCGCCTGCAGGATGCAGAATGTGAGGCGCCTCTCTAAGTTTCTTAGCCCTTTCCTCAGCCTCAAGTTTTTCAAGCTCCTCGCCTATGCCCACTCCAAAGCCTCCCTCACGATTTCCCGCAAACCAGAAACAGCCATCAGCCCACTGCCTAGGCTTCGCCTGTTCTGGTAATGATAGTCCACAAGCCTAAGCCTTGCAGCCTTCTCCTCATCACTTGTTAAGTCGCAAACGCGCGCTATTATCCGCCTTGCAGATTCGTGGCTTACGCCGCGTTTGATGCAGTAGCCCAAAAATGCCAATTCAAGCTGGTTCCGTTGACCTTTGCGCCAGTATTTAATTAAAAACTTGACAGCCTTCTCCTCCTCCCCACATTTTAAAGGTTTATTGCCCCGGGGCAAAACAAAAGCTGCCTGAACATGCCTTTTATCTTTGAACTTCAAGATTTTCGCTATGTCTGCTTCTGAAAGGCTTAAGCCCCACTTTTCAAGCAAAACATTGCTGGATAACGTCTCGAAACTTTCGAAGTCTAGTGCTCGGCTCCATTTACGTTCCACTTGGTGAAAACCAAAAGGCAGCTTAACCAAGTTTCCGTATGATTGCTCCTTTGTTATTTCACTCTGTTTTGGAAAAACCTCAACTTGTTTAGGGCTTAAGCTTGCAAGTTCAAGAATGCGCAACCCAAGCCACCTAGCCACTTTAGCTGGCACAGGAATAGCGAAGAATATCCAGACATGGTAGCTTGGGTCTGGGAAGCGGCTTGCCTCTAGCAGAACGCTGTGCGACCAAATCCTAGGTCTTTCAACCTCGTTCTCTTCCACTTTCTTCTCAAAGCACACATGCAATAGTCTTTGGGCTGAAGCTTTCGGATCTTCTAGCCTTTCTGGGTCTAAATCAAAACAAAGCCACTTAACCATGCTCTGCGTGTTAAGCTGGTAAACGCCAACAGTTTCAACGCCTACCAAATGTCGCTGAACAATTTTGCTCGTCAAAGGCTGCTCCACCTTCACATACCCTCCTTTGGGCAACTGAACTGCATAGGCATCTTCGCGACATGCAAACTTGGCTAGCATAGCATCAGCAAGCTGCTGTTCAGCCATAGAGCTTCAGCCTCTGCTTTTCCTCAGTTTACGTCCCAAAACAACGCCATTCCCGAAGCTCCATACAAAATAGTTGCCCACGGTCATCTTGCCGCCGTGCGCTTGCACATCTCTTAGCAAAGCTTTGAAGTCAGAGCTATTCATGTCTTCAGAACGCTCATATTCACCATTTGCACCCTGCGCCTTTTCCCACTTTATAGCCTCAATATTGTAGACTTGCTTAGCCTCTTTGACACATTGTTTAGCTGCCACAATTCCTGCTTCTACGGCGTTGATGAACTCGAGTAGCGCTTCAAGCGCTAAGTCATTACTAGCCATTTTCTCATCAGCTCCTATTTTGCTGCTGATCATGCACGTTTGCGGACATTACATTCAACTCTTGCAAAGTTTTCAGAATACAGTATTGGATGAATCGACTGCGGTTCATCCCAAGCTTATGACGAGTTGCCTCAATCATTTGGTTTAAGCCGTTGGGCAAGTATATTGCGGTTGGTTTGCCTTTTTCCTCCATTTTATGTCACACCTCTTTATATGTCACTTCCAGTAACATAGGACAAACTTTTTATATAGGTTTTTTGTCACGATAAGTCAAAAACCGTGACATATCATGAACGAAGAAAAACTAGAAAAAACAATAGAGGACCAACTCATACAAAGGATACTAACGGTCTTAGCAGAAGTTAACGAGGCAACACCATACCAAATTGAAAAGAGAACGGAAATGCCGCATGCCACGGTCCACAAAAAAATCGACCAAGCCTTAAAGGCGAATCTGATAAGGATCAAAAAAGAGGGCAAATTTCGCACAGGACTGCAGACTAGAACTTATGAGTTAACTCCTTACGGGTTAATAGTTTACCTTAACAACTACTTCAACGAATGTTTCATTAACAAAAAGAAGCCAGAAATCACAAAGGAAATTTCAGAAAAAATAAATGGGCTATTGTTCAAAAAGTGGAAAGCCTTCTTGCGTTACGTGCCTGAGGGCTATGCCCTAGCCCTGTTAAGCCGCATCGTTGACGCGCTTTGCTTGCGCGCATACAAAAACAAAGAACAATTGTTTTTGCAAGAATTCATCGCATGGTTAGGTGTCCCAACAATCCGAGAACCAATAATCTGGGAAGAGGGACATTTCCCAGCTGATGAAGTAATCGCCTTCTTAGATAGCGAACCAAAACTGAAAGAAATCTTTGCAAGGCAAATTAACGAAGAGATTGAAGGATTGAGAGTAACGTTGGCTCATTGGCAAAACATGCAGGAAAAAATCCATAGACACGCAAGGAAAACCATGAAAAAGCCAAATACGCAGAAAACCTAGCAAGCACGCAAAAGGGCTACAGCTGTTTTTTATTAAGGTATTTTCCTAACTTATTAAAATTTGCAAATGCTAAGAGGACAAGCACGCATTTTTAATATGTATATTATTGGGGATTAAAGTGCACATGCGTAAAGTCTATAGTTATTTATTATTTTTCTTACGGGAAGCCTTTATGCCGAGGCCAAGAAAATATGCGGATGTAGTTGTCAAATCCTTCAGCGTCGAACGTGAAGTGTATATGCGGTTAAAGGCTATCTTGGACGATCAAGGGAGATCAGTGAGCGAGGAAGTCAATGAGCTTTTGAAGAGGCGCCTAGCAGAGCTTGAAGGCCTACAAGCCTATCCCAATCCTAATGAAGGCAAGGCTATGATCTGTCTAGACGTAGAAGGACTTCTCTTCTTCAAGAAGGACGAAATAAGCTTACTAACACATCAATCGAGGCAGTCTTCGTTGGGAAATTAACGCAGATAAAGAAGCCAACGTTTTCAAATCCACATAGCAACAACGATGAAAGCAGTATATAGCGATTCCTGTTAAACTGTTAGAAAATAGAAAATACCCCACCCCTCCACGCTAGTATATAT
>ENA-ORXB01002949-ORXB01002949.1-sediment-metagenome-genome-assembly--contig:-NODE-2949-length-13090-cov-2.943979_pt1 | contig 13090 bp, 9 predicted proteins | sample MGYA00237863_ERZ511475 | MGnify/ENA primary metagenome ERZ511475 (study PRJEB26305, sample SAMN06343858) | sediment metagenome | isolation source: hot spring sediment | place: Canada: British Columbia... | reverse complement strand
GTACACGCCGCTGATGCCCTTGGCGACAGCCTCCTCCCGGACGGGAGGCAGGTCCCAGTAGGTGATCTCAGCTGGCACCACCTTCTGGGGTCGGAAGAGACCACCCAGGGCCTCCAGGCGGGGGTCGGGCACCTTGACGACACCGATCTGGATGGCGCCCACAGGTGCCCCCTTACTAGGGGACTCGGCGGCGCCCCGGGTGAGGGCGTTGAACACCGTGGTCTTGCCGCTCTGGGGCAAGCCGAGGATCGCTATCTCCATCCCTGTCATTATACGGGCCAGCGTGGTATCCTGAAAGCCACGTACAGCCTTCCTGGTGAGGCACATGCTCTACATCTTCCACGGGCAGAATTCGTGGGCCATGGCCGAGGCCGTGCGCCAGTTGGAGGCGCAGGTGGGGCCGCCCGAGGTTCGGGACTCCAACTATCACAGGCTGTCGGCCTCCCAGACCAGCCTGGTAGAAGTGCAGGGCTACTGCTGGGCGGTACCCTTCCTGGCAGAACGGCGTCTGGTGGTGCTAGAAGGTCTGCTGGAGATGGCTGAGTCCCGCGCTGGGCGGGGCAGCGAGGCTGGAAAGGGTCAGTCCGCCCTGGAGGCCTGGGAAGGGCTGCCCGAGGTGCGCTGGCACCCCGTTCCCCTGCGCGAGGAGGCGCTCGTCTGGGAGGACGAACACTGGTCGATCCTCGGGTCGCCGGTGCGCCATAGCGTGCCGACGGTGGCGTTGCGCATCGAGGACCGTGGCGACGGTGGCGTGGTCGTCTACTCCGCCGACACGGAGCCCTGCCCGGCGCTGGTCCACCTCGCCCGCGGGGCGGACATCCTCGTCCATGAGGCCACGGGCGAGTTCCCCGGCCACAGCAGCCCACCGGCGGCGGCGGAGGTGGCCCGGGCCGCCGAGGTCGGGCGATTGGTGCTGGTGCACCTCCCCCCGGTGGTGGACTACGAGGCGCTGGTGGAGGCGCGGCGCCGCTTCCCCGCGACGGACCTCGGCCGTGACGGCGATCGGCTCGAATTCTAGAGGGCGCCATGGCCGGCTGGGCGGCGCTGGCCCGCGTTTTGGAGGCGGCGCTGACCGCCTCGGATCCCGCGCCGCGAGTGCGCGAGCGCCTGGCCGCCGAGCGGCCGCCGCGCGCCCCCGTATGGGGCTTGGCCGTCGGCAAGGCGGCCGGTCGGATGGCCGCCGGGGCCCAGGCGGCCTGGGGCGACGTGCTGCGGCCCGACAGCCTGGCCATCACCGTGGATGGCGCACCGCCGGCCCCACGTCCGTGGGACACTTGGTGGGCCGCCCATCCGCTGCCGGACGCGCGCGGCCTGGCGGCCGCGGCCGAAGTGCGGCACCGTCTGACCCGCCTGCCGCCCGACGTGGGCGTCCTCGTCCTGCTGTCGGGCGGAGCGTCCGCGCTGCTGCCCGCCCCACCGCCGGGACTGACGCTGGAAGACCTACGCCGCACGACCGCGGCGCTGCTGGCCGCCGGTCGGCCCATCGGCGAGCTCAACGCCGTGCGCAAGCACCTCTCGCGTTTGGCGGGCGGGCGCCTGGCTGCCCTCGCCCACCCCCGCCCTGTGCACGCTTGGATTCTCAGCGACGTGCCCGACGACGCTCTCGATCGGGTGGGCTCGGGTCCGACGCTCCCCGATCCCACGACCTACGCCGAGGCTCTCCGGGTCGTGGTCGACGTGCCCGACGTGCCGGCGGCGGTGCGCGCCTATCTGTGCGCCGGGGCCGCCGGTGCGCATCCCGAAACCGCGAAGACGGGTGACCCGCGGCTCGAAGCCGTTCGGAACGAGCGCCTCGGCGGCAACGAGTGGGCGCGCGAGGCCGCGGTGGCGGAGGCGGCCGCCCTCGGCTACCCGCTGCTGGCGGAGGAACCGCGCCTCCAGGGCGAGGCCCGCGCGGTCGGGCGCGCCTGGGCGCAGCGGGCCCGCGGCCTCGCGGCCCGCGGGCAGCGGGGTCTCCTCCTCGCCGGCGGCGAGACCACGGTGACCGTCGTCGGTTCGGGGCGCGGCGGTCGCAACCAGGAGCTTGCCCTGGCCGCCGCCTTGGAGCTCGACAGCGCCCGTGGCATCGTCCTTGCCGCCTTGGCCACCGACGGCCGCGACGGCCCCACGGATGCCGCGGGCGCTTGGGTCGACGGGGCCACCGCCGCCCGCATCCGCGCCGCGGGTCTCGACCCCGCCACCGCCCTGGCCCGCAACGACAGCTATTCCGCGCTGGCGGCCGCGGGCTCGCTCCTGCGCACCGGCCCCACCGGGACCCAGGTCAACGACTTGCTGGTCGTGCTGCTGGATCCGGCAGATGGCTCGCCACCAGAGCCAACAGGCCCAGCGGATTGTCGACGTTGAGCCAGTGGCCGCCGGGTAGCCGATGCCAGCGCAATCGCCCCGCGGCGGCAGCGGCAGCCGCCCGCTCCTCGTCCTCGCGGCTCCAGGTATCGGCGTCAAGGGCTTGCACCAAATGGACGTCCAGCTCGGGCGGCAGCGCCGCCAGCAGGGCCCAGCCGTCGAGGCGGAAAAAATCCTCGAGCAACGCACGCATCACCGCGCCGTCGAGCCGCCAGTGCAGAGCCTCGCCGTCGCGTTCGAGGTTCATGGCGAACCATTGGGCCACGGCACGGGGCACGCCACGGGCTTCCAACCAGGCGACGGCGGTGGCGCGGTCGGGCACGCGGTCGGGGAGCTCGGCGCCCAGCCACTGCGCCAGTCGCCAGGCCAAGCCCCCCGGTGGCCGTGGCGCCAGGCCCGTGTCGATGATCCAAAGCTGCCGCAACCCCGGCAGCCGAATCGCCGCCGCGGCGGCCACCTTGCCGCCGAAGGAGTGACCGAGCAGCGCGGCGGCCCCGTCGGCCTGCAGGGTGACGACCACGTCGGCCGCGGCGGCAGCGACGGTATGGGGCGGCTCGCCTGGAGGCGAGTCGCCATGACCGCGCAGATCGAGCAGCCGACCACCCCAACCGGGCCGCGTCGCCACCAACCGCCGCACCCACGTGGCCCAGTTGCGCCCCCGACCGAAAATTCCATGGAGCACCGCCAGCCTGGCGCGGGCCTCCCCGGCGGGCGGCGCCACGGTCTCGACGTGCAAAATCGCCATGGCGACCCGCACAGTAGCACCGCGGCGGACGCCTGTCGACCCGCTCGCCGTCACGAATCCACCGGGCGCGCAGCCGGCTGCGGCGCGGTCGGTCCGCAGCGGCGCGGCAGGACGCCAGCCGGTCGGCGCTCGCTTCGGACCCGTTGCCCGCCGCCCCTTGGCGCCGCAGCTTGAAAGCGAGTGGCGATGTGGACGCACCTGCGCGACTTATGGCGCGCTACCCGCGACGCTTACCGCGCCGCGCGCGACGCCCGAGAGCCCGAGGACGAGCTGGCCGACGCCTTGCTCGCACTGGAGCGTCGAGCTCGTCGCGCCCGCCGACACGCCGCCCGCTGGCGCGCCGCCACCGCCGCCGCCGCCCGAGCCGCGGCCGCGGCGCCGCCCACCGAACGCCCCACCTGGGAGGCGACCCTTGGGGAATACCGGCGCCGCTGGCTCGCCGCCGAGGCGGAAGCCGAAGCGTGGGCCGCCGCCCACGCGCGGTTGGAGGCCGAGCGCGCCCTGTGGCTTCAACGCTTGCGCCAGGCACGTCGGGCATCCAATCATGCATCGGTGAACGATCGTTCGTGCTCGGACGCGTCCGCCTCGGCCGCCGAGGCGCGCCCCCCGAGCGGAGAGAACAACCGTGATCGGTCCCCGCGGTGATCCGTTGGCTCCTCGATTCCCCACCGACTGGCTCCGGCGTGTCGGATTGGGGGTTGTGCCGATCGCCTTGGCCATCCTCGGCGCCGGCGGTGTCCTGGCCGGTGCACTGGCGGCTCTGGCACCCAGCAGCCGCTCGTTCCTCCTCGACCTCCTCGTGCTCGCCGCCGGTTTCACCGCGTTGTCGCATCGACCCCTCCGGCTGCCGAGCGGATCTCTGCTCCATCCAGGAACGGCGCTGTCTCTCGCCGGTGTCTTCCTCCTACCGCCGTCCCTGTTGCCGCTTATCTCCGTACCCGGCCTCGTGTGGCTCACCCACCGGAGCCGCCGCCCATGGTGGGCCTATTTCGTCACCTTCGGGCACGCCACCTTGAGTCTCGAGACGGCCGCCGCCGTCTACCATGTCCTCGCGCCGACGCCATTCCTTGTCCTCCCCCTGAGCCTACCGGCGGCCCTGGCGGCGCTCGCAGCGCACGAAGTCGTGCAGTGGACGATCTCGGCGGCGTTGGTCGCCCATCGTCAGGGGCACGCCTTCCGCGACCAGCTGCGCACCACCGGCCGGCGCGACCTCAATTGGGGCACCGTGGGCATGGCGCTCTTCGGCCTGGCCAGCGCGCTCAGCTACCTGGAAAGCGGCCTATGGGGCTTCCTGCTCCAGACCGCGCTGCTCGTCTGCCTGTTCCGCGCCATGACGTACTACACGCACCTCGACGTCTGGCAGCAGGCCGCTTGGACCGACGGGCTCACCGGGGCGGCCAACCGCCGCGCCTGGGAGGCCTTCCTGCACGCCCGCGGGGGCCGCGCCCAGCCGGGCACCCTCTTCGTCCTCGACGTGGACGGCTTCAAGCAGCTCAACGACCGCTACGGCCACGTCACCGGCGATGAGGTCCTCCGCTCGTTGGTGCACCACTTGCACCGCGCGCTCCGCAAGACGGACATGGTCTTCCGATACGGCGGCGACGAGTTCGTCGTAGTCGTGCCCCACGAGCCCGTCCACCGCGAGGCCGTGCGTCATCGGCTTCACCTGGCGTTGGAGGCGTGGATCGCCGCGTGGGCGGGCCAAGGCATCGGCGTAAGCGCCAGCGTCGGCGAGGCCGCCTGCCCGGAAGACGGCCAGCAGACGCAGGAGCTCTTCGCTCTCGCCGACGGCCGCATGTATTGGGAGAAACTCCAACGCCACAGCCAGCGCCGGGATGAGGGTTTTTTCTAACCGAGCCCGTTGACGCGCCGGCCGTCGCCGCGCACTCTTTTGAGTTCAGCGTTGCGCGCGCGATGGCCACCGAAGCGTCCCCGGCCGCGGCCCTGCCGCCGCACTACCGTCCGCAGGAGCACGAGGCGGCGATCTATCGCCGCTGGGAGATGCTCGGCCTCTTTGGGGCCGACCCGGACGACCCCCGCCCGCCCTACGTCATCGTCATCCCGCCACCGAACGTCACCTCCCGCCTGCACATGGGCCACGGCCTCAACAACACCGTGCAGGACGTGCTGATTCGTTGGCGGCGCATGCAGGGCTACAACGCCCTCTGGGTGCCGGGCACGGACCACGCCGGCATCGCCACGCAGAACGTCGTCGAGCGGCAGCTGGCCAAGGAGGGGCTCACCCGTCAACAGCTCGGGCGGGAGGCCTTTCTCGAGCGCGTCTGGGCCTGGGTCCGACAAACCGGCGGCGAGATCCTGGAACAGCTCCGCGCGCTCGGCTGCTCCTGCGATTGGAGTCGCACGCGCTTCACCCTGGATCCGGGGTTGTCGCGCGCCGTGCGCGAGGTGTTCGTCCGGCTCTACGAGGAAGGGCTGATCTACCGCGGCCGTTACATCATCCACTGGTGCCCGCGCTGCCTGACGGCCCTCTCCGACGAGGAGGCCACGCCCGAAGAAGTGGAGGGCCGGCTGTACTACCTTCGCTACCCCTTGGCCGACGGCGACGCGCCGCCGACGCTGCCTCGGCTGCCCGACGGGCGACCCTACCTGGTGGTGGCCACCACCCGCCCCGAGACCCTGCTGGGCGACACGGCCGTCGCCGTCCATCCGGAGGATCCGCGCTACGCGTCCCTGATCGGGCGGACGGTTCTGCTCCCGCTGGTGGGGCGGCGCCTGCCGATCGTGGCCGACGACGCGGTCGATCCCGAGTTCGGGAGCGGAGCGGTCAAGGTCACCCCGGCGCACGACCCGTTGGACTTCGCGATCGCCCAACGACACGGCCTGCCCGAGGTGGAGATCCTCACCCCAGAGGCGCGTCTCACGGACGCCGTGCCGGAACCGTTCCGCGGGCTCGATCGCTTCGAGGCTCGCCAGGCGGTGGTGGCCGCCCTGGAGGCCGAAGGCCTACTCGAGGCGGTGCGGCCGCACCGCCACAGCGTGCCCCACTGCTACCGCTGCGACACCGTGGTCGAGCCGCGTCTCTCCTGGCAGTGGTTCGTGCGCATGCGTCCTTTGGCCGAACCCGCCCTGGCCGCGGCCCGCGCCGGCGACGTTCGCTTCGTGCCCGAGCGCTTCCTGAAAATCTACGAGCACTGGCTCGAAAACATCCGCGACTGGTGCATCTCGCGCCAGCTGTGGTGGGGGCACCGCATCCCGGCGTGGACCTGCGATGCTTGCGGCGCCACCATCGTCGCCCGCTAGGACCCCAGCGGTTGCTCCCGTTGCGGGGCGACCGATCTGGAGCAGGATCCGGACGTGCTCGACACTTGGTTCTCCTCCTGGTTGTGGCCCTTCTCCACCCTCGGCTGGCCCGAGGAGACGCTGGATCTGCGAGCCTTCTACCCCACCAGCACGCTGGTCTCCGGGCACGACATCCTCTTCTTCTGGATCGCGCGCATGATCATGGCCGGCCTCCATTTCACCGGCCGTGTCCCTTTCCGCGACGTCTACCTCACGGGGATCGTGCGCGACCACCTCGGGCGGAAAATGTCGAAGTCGCTTGGCAACGGCATCGATCCCCTCGAGGTGATCGAACGCTTCGGCGCCGACGCCTTGCGCTACACGGTGGTGGCCGGTGCCGGGGCGGGAATGGACCAGTACCTCAACTACGAGGACCTGGAGGAAGCCTTCGGCCCCGGTCGCAATTTCGCCAATAAGCTTTGGAATTTGGGTCGGTTCGCGCTGCTGAACCTCGGGGAGGAGCCGCGACGGTCGGTCGAGGAGGTGGTGCTCGCCCCGGAGGACCGCTGGATCCTCTCGCGCCTGACGGCCACCGTGCGCGACGTCACCGAGGATCTCGAGCGCTACCGGTTGCAGGAGGCGGCGCTCGCGCTCCACGGCTTCCTCTGGCGCGACGTGGCGGACTGGTACGTGGAGATGATCAAGGCGCGGCTGCGCGGGGAGGCGGGCGAGGCAAGCGCCGCGGCGGCGCGAGCGGTCCTGGCCGAAGTGCTCGACCAGGGACTGCGGCTGCTCCACCCGATCATGCCCTTCATTACCGAGGTGGTGTGGCTGCGACTGCCCAAGGCGCCGGACGCGCCGCCGTCCATCATGGTAGCGCCGTGGCCGACGGTGCGGTCGGCCTGGCTCGAGCCCGCCGTCGAAACGCGCATGGCGGCCTTCCAAGAACTGGTCACCGCCGTCCGTGCCTTGCGCGCGGCGTATCGGGTCCCACCCACGGCGCGGCTTGAACTTTACGTTTATCCGGTGTCGCCGGACCTGGCGGCCGCGCTTGACGTCTGGGCGCCGCGGCTGGGGTCGTTGGCCCGGGTGGCGGCGGTGCATCGCGCCGTGCCGCCTGCGGTGCCTGGCGCCCGGGCCGTGCTCCGTGGGGGAGCAACGGCGTTCCTGCCGCTCGAGGGGATCGTCGACGTGGCCCGGGAGCGTGACCAATTGACGGCGGAGCTGGCGCGGGTCCGGGCCCAGCTTGACGCCGTCGAGGCCAAACTGGCCAACGCCCAATTTCGGGCGAAGGCTCCGGCAGAGGTGGTGGCGCGCGAAGAGGAGCGAGCCCGCCAGCTCCGAGCCCAAGAGACCCAATTGGCCGCCCAGCTCGACGCGCTGAAATGAGGTGCGTCTTCGCGACGGTGCTCGTCCTCGTCGGCTGCGCCAACGTGGCGCCGCCGCCCGGGGGGCCCGTCGATCGGGACCCGCCGCGGTTGCTGGCCACGCGCCCCGAGTCGCTGGCCCGCGTGCCCGGCTGGCGGGAGCCGGTGCTCTTCCGCTTCGACGAACCGCTGTCCGACCGCGGTTTCGAAAACGGCGGGCGAGAGCGGGTCGTCGTCTCGCCCGACGTGGCGCCGGTGCGCGCCGGTGCCAGCGGGCGTCAAGTGCGCGTGGAATTGCGGGGTGGCTGGCCCGCCAACACCGTGTTCACGGTCACCTTGCTGCCGGGCATCGCCGATCTCGCGGGCAACGTCACGCGGGAGGCGTACGTGCTCACCTTCTCCACCGGCCCCGAGGTGCCACGCGGCGCGCTGTCGGTGCAGGCCCGTATGGCGGAAGATGACCGACCGCCCGCCCGCGCTTGGGTGCGTGCCTTCCCGGGAAACGGACCGAGCTACCTGGCGGCGATCGATACGGCCGGCCGCGCCCTCCTGCCCCATCTGCCGCCGGGGCGCTACCGCGTGGTGGCGTTCGTCGACGTCGACGGCGACCGGCGGCCCGAACCGAGCGAACCCCAAGGCGAGGACACGGTGACCGTCGGCGCCGGCGCAGTGGCGCGGGCCGTGCGCCTGTTGCCGCCCGATACCACGCCGCCGGTGCTGCGGGTCGCCCGCCTTCAGGCCGACACCCTCGTGCTGGAGTTCGATGACGCGCTCGACCCCGCAGCGGCGCCGCCCCGCGTGAGCGTCCGCGACAGCGCTGGCCGTTCCGTGCCGGTGGCCGCGGTGGAACCACTTACCCGACCCAGTCGCACCCTGCGCGTGCACCTTGGCGCGCCGGCGACCCCGCCGCTCGAGGTTCAGGTGGAGGGCGCCACGAACCTTCGTGGTCTGCGCGGCGGTGGCACCCGACGCGTTCCCAACCCTTCGACCCGGAGGCAGCGATGAGTTCGTTGCACGCTCCTGACGCCTTCGCCCCCACGACGGAGCCGCTGCGTGGCAAGTGTGGCCTCGTCGTCGGGGTCGCCAATCAGCACTCCATCGCCTGGGCCTGCGCCCGACGCCTCGCCGCCGCCGGCATGGAACTCGCCTTCACGTACCAAGGCGCCGCCATGGAGGACCGGGTGCGGCGAACCGTGGCCGAGCTCGGCGACGTGCCTCTCTACCCCCTCGACGTCCAGTTCGACGACCAACTGGCCGCGTTGGCCGACGGCTTGAGCCAACGGTGGGGTCGGCTGGACTTCGTCCTCCACAGCGTGGCCTACGCCCCGCGCGAGGCGCTGGCCGGTTCGTTCTTGGCCACCTCTCGCGAGGCGTTCCGCATCGCTCTCGACGTGAGCGCCTACTCCCTGGTGGGCCTGGTGCGTGCCCTGCGCCCCTTGCTGGCACGCGGCGCTAGCGTGGTCACGTTGAGCTACCTTGGCGCCGAACGCGTCGTGGCCAACTACAACGTTATGGGGGTGGCGAAAGCGGCGCTGGAGGCCTGCGTACGCTACCTCGCGGCGGAGCTCGGCCCCGAGGGCATTCGCGTCAACGCCGTCTCCGCGGGGCCGGTGAACACGCTCTCGGCCCGCGGCATCGCCCACTTCCGCGAGGTGCTCCAAGTCTACGCCGAGCGCGCGCCCCTGCGCCGCAGCGCCACGCCCGAGGAGATTGCCGACGCCGTGCTCTTCCTCGCCTCGCCCGGAAGCAGCGGCATCACCGCCGAAGTGCTCCACGTCGACGGCGGCTTCCACGCCGTCGCCTTCTAGAGCGCCCCGGCAAGGGAGGCCTCGCCGACCGACAGCCCCGGCAGTTCTTCGCGCACCCGGGCCGAGCCGCTCAGCGGGTCGTACTCGACCCGGAGCACCTGGTCGGCCCGGTCGCGAATGCCGTCGATGTGGCTGATCGCCAGGATTTGCGCGAACTGCCCCTGGAGGGCGTGGAGCATCTCCAGGACGTGGTCGCGCCGCTCCTCGTCGAGCGAGCCGAACACCTCGTCGAGCACCAGCAGATGCAGCGGGCGCTGGACATTGGCGGTGATCGTCTCCGCCAGCACCACGCGCAGCACGAGGTGGACCAAATCCTCCTCGCCGCCGGAGAGCAGTCGCTTTTCGTAGCCGTCCTCGACGAGCACGATCTGGTACTGGTCGTCGAGGCGTAGCTCGGTGTAGCGGTGATCCGTCAGCTCGGCCACCAGTTGCGAGGCGCGTTCCGAGATTTCTGGCCCGAGGCTTCGGTTGAGTTGCTCAAAGAGCTCCTTGAGCGCCTCCTCCAACTCCTCGTGCAAACGAGCCTCGCCTTGGAGGCGCTGGAGCTCCGCCTCCATGCGAGCGCGCTGGGCTTCTTGGGCGGCGAGTTCCTCGAGCAGCCGCTCTTCGGCACGGATCTGCTCCGCCGCGCGGGAGTGCTCCTGCAGCGCGGTTTCGTAGGCCTGGCGCGCGGCCTCGAGGGCCTGACGCGCGGCCTCGTAGGCGGCCGGGTCGATCGCGTCCGTCGCCAGGCGCCGGGCAAACTCGTCGCGCTCGGCCTCGGCGCGGCGCCGGCGTTCCCGCGCGGCGTCGAGCTGCTCCTGCCAGGCGGCGCGTTCGGCTACTTCCGCCTCGAGGCGAGCGCGCTCGCGGTCGAGCGCTTCCAAGCGTTCCAGTTCGTGGCGCAGCTGATCGTGCGCCGTCGGGTCGTAGTCGACGTCGAGGGCGGCGCGCTCGGCGGCCAATCGTGCCAGCTCGTCGTCGAGCTCGGCGGCGCGCCGCTCGAGTTGCTGGTATTCCGCCACGGCGGCCACGCACCGCTGCACCTTGCGCTCCACCTCCTCCCGCTCCGCCCGCCGCTGCGCGAGCCGGGTGCGCAGCTCGTGCAGATCCTCCGGCTCGCGCTCCAACTGACGGCGTCGCTGCTCCCACCAGCGCAGGTCCTGCTCGACGCGGTCGAGCTCGGTGCGCAAACGTTCGAGGACTTCCTCGTAGCGATCGCCGAGAGGGCGCCGGCAGACCGGGCAGATGCCCTCGCCGCGGTGGCGCTCCAGCGTGGCAATGCGCTCGCGCAGGTCGTCGCGCTCGGCGGCGCGCTGGCGCAGCTGAGCGTCTGCGTCGGCTTGATCGCCGCGGTGCGCGGCGAGCCGTTCCTCGATGGCGCGCTGGGTGGCCGCGATCTCGTCGTCGAGAGCCGCGCGGCGCGCCTCGAAGCGAGCGCGAAACGCCGGGGCATCGCGCCGCCGATCCCGCTCCGCGAGCACGCGATCGTGCTCGTTGCGCAGGCGCGCGATCTGCTCCTCGAGCGCGCGAGCCCGCTCCCACGCGAGGCGACGCCGATCGAACTCGCGCAGGCGGTCGCGCTGCGCCGGTAGATCGATCAGTTGGGCTTCGAGCTCGCGTCGGCGGGCATCGGCCTCGGTCAGTCGCTGGAGTCGTTCGGTGTGACGGGCTTCCTCTTCGGCGGCGCGCACGGCTTCGTCGGCCGCCTGCCGATGGCGTTGCTCCCACTCTTGGCGCCGTTCCCAGCGCTGGCAGATCGCCTGCCAGGCCGTCTCCGCCCGCTCGCGCTCCGCCGCTGCGGCGGTGACGGTGCGTTCCGCCTCCGCTTGGCGGCGTTGGGCCTCGGCCCGCCGGGCTTCGGCCTCCTGGCGCCGCTGCGCGAGTTGGGTGGCGTCCGGCAAGGCCCGGCGTAGCCCCTCGGCCTCGCTGAGGAGCTCGCGATAGCGCTCTCGCACCCGCTGGCGCATGCGCTCGATCCGATCGTGGCCCAGCAGCCGCCCGAGGAAGCGCCGTCGCTCCGCCGGACCGCCCAGTTTCGTCAGGAAGGCCAGCTCCTTCTGGCCGGTGAAGTACGTGGCGAAGAACTCCCGGACGGACAAGCCAAGCAGCTGCCGCACCCGTCGGCTGACGGCGTCGGGTCCCTCCGCTTGCAGCGTGGCGCCTTGCCAGAGCCGCGCCTGCGTGTGCGCCCGAGGACCCACGAGTTGCCGCTGCACACGATACTCTTGATGATCGACCCGGAAGAGCAAGCACGCCTCGACCGGTTCCTGCGGGTCGGCGCGCAGAAAGCGCAGCCCCTCCTGGGTGCCGCGACCGCGCAGGGCGTCGCTGCCGTAGAGGGCCCAGGCGATCCCCTCCAACAGCGTAGTCTTGCCGGCACCGTTGGGGCCAAGCACGGCCGTGAGGCCGGGTCGAAAGGCGACGTCCGTCTCCACGTGCTGGCGGAAATTCCGCAGCGCCAGTCGGACCAACTCCATCAGGCGGCGTCCTCCTCGGCCGTGTCCGTCTCGTCCCACAACCGTAGGCCGAGGGCCACCAGCGCCTCGCGCTCGAGCTCGGGTCGCACCAAGGGCCGCTGGCGCAGGTAGAGTTCCAACCGCTGGCGCAACGGCGCTCGATTGACTGCGCCTTCGGGACCCTCGTCCGCCTCCGGTGCGCGCAGGTCGAGATGGAAGTGCAGCGCCCGGGCGCGCACCTCGCGCACCAGGTTCCAGTCGAGATCGGACCGCCGCGTCCGGTCAAAATCGTAGACGATGAGGCGCAGGATCTTGCCGTCCACCCCGCCCTCGACGGCTGCCAGCCGCGCGGCCACCTGGGCGTTGATCTCCTCCGCCGTCAACCGGCGCGCCCGGATCGGTTCCAAATCGACGACCGGACGAGTGGGCACCGGGCAGAACTCGACCGCGTCCGCGTCAAGGTCGACCCAGAGCCAGCCCTTGGCGGCTTGCTCCTGCCAAAGGTTGGCGGAGGTACGCTCGACGGCGCCCGGGTAATGGACGTGGCGATCGAGCGCGGCGCGTTCGTGGTAGTGGCCCAGGGCCACGTAGGTCCAAGCGTTCCAGTCGAGACGATCTTCCGACAGCTCGACGCCCCCGAGCTCGAACACTTTCCCCAGCGCCACACTGGCCCGCGGGCCCGCGAGACCGGCGTGGAGCACAAGGATGTTGCGCTCGGCGCTTGGGTCCGGCTCCCAGAGCATGGGGTCGTCGCGTTGCTGCGCCTCCACCAGGGCGGCGTGGGGCACCGCCAGGATCGCCGCGCGGCACTCCGGCACGTGGATCCACCGGGGGGCGTGGGTGGCCACGTGGACGCGCGGAATCTCGGCGAACAGATGCAGAATATGGCCCGTCTCCGCCGACCGCGGACTGTCGTGGTTGCCGGCGATGAGGACGATGGGCGCGCCGTCCAACCCCCGCGCCAGCTCAGCGAACAGCCGAAAAGCTTCCGTGATCGTCCAGTTCGAGGGACGCACGGAGTGGAACACGTCCCCCGCCACGAGCACCGCGTCGGGTCGGCGACGTCGAATTTCCTCGGCGGCGTGGCGGACGGCGGCAAAGACATCCGCCTCGCGAACGTTGCGACCGCGCTCGTCGACGCGGTGATAG
>ENA-ORXB01002948-ORXB01002948.1-sediment-metagenome-genome-assembly--contig:-NODE-2948-length-13095-cov-2.736595_pt1 | contig 13095 bp, 17 predicted proteins | sample MGYA00237863_ERZ511475 | MGnify/ENA primary metagenome ERZ511475 (study PRJEB26305, sample SAMN06343858) | sediment metagenome | isolation source: hot spring sediment | place: Canada: British Columbia... | reverse complement strand
GGACCGTGACCGCCAGCGGGACGAGGGTGGGGGTGGCGCTCTGGAGGACGATCGCGGCAGCCTCCGGGTCGGCCTGGAGGTTGTAGTCGACGAGGGCGCGGTCGTCAGGGAAGCCGGGTGGCGGCGAATGAATGGTCCCGCCCATAAGATAAAGGCGGGTCTGGCCCAGGAGGCCGGGGAAGCGCTGCTCCAGCAGCGCCAGGTTGGTCCAGGGGCCGATTCCGACGACCACCGCTCCCTGGGCGATGCTCTGGGCGAGGAGATCGAGCGCGGCGGTCAGCGGACCGGGGGCTGGTGGCACGGGCTGTGGCCAGTAGCGGTCGGCCGGAGGCAGGCCGGCCGGCAGCCGCCAGCGGCCGAGGGAGAGGTCCGCGCCGGCCGCCACCGGGATAGCGGTCCGGCCGGCCAGGGCGAGGACGTAGCGGGCGTAGCCGGCTCGCTGGCCCTGCTCCTCCAGGACCGTGGTGATCCCGGTGATCGTCACCGTGGGGGCGGTCAGGAGCAGGGCCAGGGCGCAGAGGTCGTCGATATCACCGCCAATATCGGTGTCAAGGTGCACGCGGAGCAACAGCCGGCCCTCCCCCGCCCGGGTTTCTCTGTCTGGCTGGCCATCGCTCGTCCGGCCCTTCCGGTCAGCCGGCGGCGGTGGCGGCGGCCGGGCGCAGGACGCGGCGCAGGAACTGGCCGGTGTAGGAGGCCGGGTTCTCGGCCACCTGTTCGGGGGTGCCCTCGGCCACGATCCAGCCGCCGGCGTCGCCGCCCTCGATCGGATCGACGGCAACGACCCGCGGGCGACCGGGACCCCCGCGCAGAGCGGCGACTGCCGGGTCGACCACACGTTCCAGGCGGCGGCCCCCCCGACCTCCTACGACACCTGGGACCTCGACCAGGCGCCGTGCCTGTCCGGGATCAACGCCGACAGCATCACGAACCTCGAGCTCCGGAAGGGCGGGACGAGGTTCGTGCGGGGCATCGACTACTCCTACAACTCGTCCACCCACGTGATCACCTGGCTCCGGACCCAGACGGTCACCGACGTGCGGATCACGTTCGACTGGTACCAGGGCGGCACGGCGGGCGCGTGCGGGTTCCACTCGCCCGACCCCAACGCCGTCTGCGTGACGCTCGAGTACCAGGGCGCGATCTTCAACGGCGGCGGACCGTGCACGGACTGCCCGGACTTCGGGACCCGGGGGGTCCGGCTCTGCGACCCGCTGGGCGAGCCCCCGGACTCGCCCTGCGCGGCGCCCTGATCCCGGGCACCAGGCCGAACCGGGCTCGCCCAGGCTCGTCCGCCTTCCTCGCCCTCCTGCACGAGGACCGCGAGGCCAGGGAGGCTCTCGCACGCCTCGTCCGCGACGAGACCCTGGATCGTCTCGCCACGGAGGTCCATGCGCTCGCCCAGGCCCAGCGCGGCACCGAGGAACGCCTCGCGGCCCTCACCGCCCGCGTGGGCCAGCTGGCGTCCAGGGTGGACCAGCTGGCGGTCCGCATGGATGAGCTCGCCCAGGCCCAGCGCCGAACGGAGGAGCGCCTCGAGGTCCTCGCGGCCCGCATGGAGGAGCTCACGGCGCAGGTCGGGAACCTGCGCGGCGAGGCCCTCGAGCGTCGGTACCGCGAACAGGCACCGTCCTACTTCTCCGGGATCGCGCGCCGGGTGCGGGTGCTCCAGCTCGAACAGCTCGACCGGATCCTGGACGAGGCGGTGGCGAAGCAGGCCATCTCCGACGACGATGCCGAAGAGGTGCGGCTCGCGGACCTGGTGCTCGTCGGACGCTCCGACCCCGAGGGCACGCCCGTCTACCTGGTGGTCGAGGCTTCCGCGACGGTCGAGGCGCGCGACGCCGAGCGCGCGGCACAGCGCGCCGCGCTCCTGGCCCGAGCGGGCGTGGCGGCCCTTCCGGTGGTCGCGGGCGCGCGCATCACGGTGGACGGGGAGCAGGCCGCCCGCGACCGCGAGGTCTGGCGCGTGCTCGACGGGAGGGCGTACCCGCCGGGGACCCCGGTGGGGGCCGGCGCGGCGTGACCGGCCGGCGCGGCCCGAGCGCCGACGGGCGCGGCGTGAGCGGGCGGCCGGGCGAAGCGGCTACCCCGGCGGCTCGAAGCCCGGCCCGGCCGGCTCCGGCAGGGGCGCTCCCTCCCGGAGCCACGAGGACCGAGGCAGCAGCTCGAACCGGCGCGCGAGCCGCCCGGGTTCCTCGCCCTCCTGGAGGATCTGCTCGGGGTCGGCCTGGCCGAGGAACCTCCCGGCCTGGGCCAGGTAGGGGACGCGCCCGGGGTCCACGCCCATCAGGCGGGCCGCGGTGACGTCCGCGGCCACGGGGTCGTCCCCGAACACCAGCACCCCGGCCCGGACCGGGGTCCCCTGGATCGGCCCGTTTCCCTCCATCCCCACGATCCCGTCGACGATCGCGAGGCGCGGGCGGACGGCGGCCGCCACGTCCACGATCGCCTCGGAGATCCCCGCCCAGTGGAGGACGTTCTTCGGCCAGCCGTAGACGCGTCCCGGCACGCAGCCGAAGCAGTTCTTGAGCGAGAGCGTCACCCCCGCCCAGTGGTGGGTCTTCATCTTCGGCATCGAGACCACGACGTCGGCCTCGACCACCGGCCGGGGGAGCCAGAGGGCCCGGAGGGAGGAGAACCGGCTCCGGAGCGGGCGGCGGACGAGCTCCGCGGCGTTGAGGTCCACGAACGGCGCCTCCACCTCCCGGAGCGCCCCGAGGAGCCCCGACTCCGTCACCACGAGCTCGGTGTCCCGGCGATGGCCCGGCCCCTCGGCGACCACGACCTCGGCCGCGCCCAGCCGCCGGGCGGCGAGGACGGCCGCCGCCACCAGCCGTGGGTCGGTGTTGATCGTGGTCCCCCGGACGAACTCCACCAGGTTCGGCTTGAGGAGCACCCGTCGTCCGCGGAGCCGGGCTCCGACCGCCCGGAGCCCCTCGAGGACCAGCCCCTCCAGGTCCGCCTCGTAGGAGGAGGCCGGGACGACGGCCACCCTCGCCTCCCCGGGCGGGGGGAAGGTGGCGTGGTCCCACGGCTCGGGCTCCCGCCGGAGGAAGCGGTACCCGACGAGCCCCGCCAGGGTCGCCGCGAGGCCCGCGTTCGCCGAGCGGACCAGGAAGTCGCGCCGGCTGATCCGCCGCCCGCGGTCAGGGGAGGAGCTCGAGGGCATCGACGTGGCGGGCTCGCATGGCCCCGAAATGGCGCCGGTCGAGCGTGACGAGCTTCGGCTCCCCGAGCCGCTCGACCGCGCTCAGCGCGGCGAACCCGGCGGCTGCGGCACGGTCGCGCTGGTGGAGGCCACGCGGTTCGGACCGGACGACGCGATCCCGAGGCTCCTCGGCCTCGGCCGGCGCCCGCGGAACTCCGCCCCGAGCGCCTCCGGGGGCTGTTCCGATGGTGCGACCCGTCGTCCCCGTGCGAGGGCAGGAAGCCGCCGCAGGATGTCGATCACCTTCCAGCGTTCCATGGTCAGGGAGTATGGTCGGCCCCGCCCACATCGTCGACAGCACTGGGTGGTGCCACCCGGTCACGGCGTCGCCACCCTGATCCGTTCCAGGCCCTCGCCGGTCGCGATGGCCGCCCAGGCCAGGGCCACCGCGTCGGCGAGGAACCCGGTCTCCTCGAACCGCCGCGCGAGCGCCCGCTCCACCGCGGCGGCCTCGGGATCGCCCGCCAGGCGGAACGCGGCCAGGGCCTGGGCGAGGGTGAGCCCGCCACGCTCGGCCCGCCAGAGCCGCCGGAGCACGGCGAGGCCACGTCCCACCGCCGGAAGTTCGAGCCCCTGGAGCCCGAGGAGGGCCACGGCCGTGGTCTGCGCGAAGGGTGGCAGCTCCTCCCCCAACACGATCCGGTTCCCGTAGTTCCACCCCCCGCCCACGCACTCGCGGTCCTCGAGGAGGGCCACGCCGTCGGCGATGGCCCCCTCCGCGCCCGGCCGGAGGAGCCGGAGGGCGAGCACCGCCCGCGCCGTGGGCTCCACCCACCCGAACGTGTCGGGGGTCCACCCCCAGCCCGCGACGTCGGCGCGGTGGGGGAGCTCCGGCGTGTCGGGGACCCGCTGGGCCCGGTTCGCGAGGAGGTGGTCGAGCGCCCGCTCCCTCGCCTCGCCCTCGGGGAGCGCGACCGCGGCGAGCGGGGTGGCGGCGTCGCTCACGTCCCCCGGGATCTCGAGGCCGAAGCCCCCGTCCGGGGCCTGGTTCCCGAGGAGCCAGTCCCGCGCCGCGGGGTCGCCGAGCGCGATCGCGGCGAGCGCCGTCGGTTCGGGCTCGGATGCTTGCCCGGGGCGCGCCCCGAACCCGCCGTCGGGCGCCCGCGCCTCGAGGAGGCGCCGGCGGAGCGCGGCGCGGAGCTCCCCCGGTTCCACGGGTCAAGTATCGGCCTCCGCGGCCCCCGGGCCGAGGGGGTCGCGACCGGCGCGGCGGCTGCGTGCGATCCTGTGGTCCACATGATAGGCTGTGGTCATGGCGCGGAGGAACCTGACCCTGCAGCTGGACGACGAGCTGATCCGTCGGGCGAAGGTGCTGGCGGCGAGGAGGGGTACCTCGGTGAGCGGCCTCGTCGCCCGTCAGCTCCGGGAGCTCGTCGAGGAGGACGAGCGGTACGAGGAGGCGCGGCGCATCGCGCTCGAGGCCCTCTCGGACGCCTCGCGACGCGGCGGTCGCCGCTGGCGGCGCGAAGACCTCTACGACCGGTGATCCGTGAAGCGGGGGCTCCCCTGACCTTCGTCGATACCAACGTGCTCGCGTACGCGCACGACGCGTCCGAGCCGTCCAAGCGAAGGGTCGCCGCGGAGCTCCTCACCTCGTTGTGGGACACCCGCGCCGGCGTCCTGAGCACCCAGGTCCTGCAGGAGTTCTACGTCGTCGTCACGCGGAAGTTCCGCCCACCGCTCTCAGCAGCCGTGGCCCGACGGCTCCTCGTGAGCTATGGGCATTGGAGGGTCGTCGTCCTCGACCTGCCCATCATCGTGCGGGCGACGGCGCTCGGCGAGCGCCACCGGCTGTCCTTCTGGGATGCGCTCATCCTGGCGGCCGCCGAGGCGGCGGGAGCCGAGCGCGTTGTGTCCGAGGACCTCCAGCCGGGGCTTCGACTCGGTGGGATGCACATCGAGAACCCGCTCGCGCGCGTTCCCTGACGGCGGCCCTCATGGCCGCGCGGGCCGCGGTTCCTCCGTCCCGGACACCCGCCTCACCCCAGGTCGATCAGGCCGAGGCCGGCGGCCTTCGAGATGGCCTGGACGCGGGAGTCGGCGCCGAGCTTCCGGTAGATCTTCGCGACGTGCGACTCGACCGTCCGGGGCGAGATCCCCAGGCGCCTGGCGGCCTGCTGCATCGTGAGACCGCGGGCCAGGAGCTGGAGCACCTCCCGCTCCCGCTCGGTCACCAGGGCCTCGGCCTCGGTCCGCCGCCGGGTCTCGCGGACCAGCCGGCCGAGCTCCTGGAGCGCGCGGCGTTCCTGCTCGGGGGCGAAGACCCGTTCCCCCCGGCCGACCCGTTCGATCGCGGCGGCGATGTCTCGGACCCCGGACGTCTTCACCAGGAACCCCTCCACCCCCGCCCGCATCGCCGCCAGGACGGCTTCCCCGTCGGTGCGCCCGGTGAGGACCAAGATCCGGGTCTCGGCGCGCTCGGCCTTGATCCTCCGGGCCACCTCGATCCCGTCCAGGCCGGGGAGGATCAGGTCGAGGACCACGACGTCGGGCAGGAGCTCGGCGTGGGCCTCGAGGGCCCGGTGCCCGTCGGCCGCCTCCCCCACCACCTCGAGGAGCGAGGACGCCTCGCAGGCCATCCGCACCACGTTCCGGAGGATCGGGTGGTCGTCGACGATGAGGACCCGGAAGCGCGCACCCGCCGAACCCCCGACGCCCCCCGCCATGGCCCCCCAAGGCTACCCCGACGTCGCGGGCCCACGGGGCACGATGTGCTACCGTTGTGTACACGATGGCCCCTCCGGAGATCACCAGGGTCGGCGTGCGCGAGCTGCGGCAGCACCTCTCGCGGTACCTCCGGCGCGTGCTCGCCGGCGAACGCCTGGAGATCACGGATCGCGGCCGACCGGTGGCCCGCCTGGAGCCGCTCGCCGAACCGTCCTCGGCCACGGCTCGCCTGGTCGCGGCGGGTCGAGCCAGCGCGCCCGAGGGCGACCTCCTGGACGTCCCTCCTCCGCGCGGGAGGCCGTCGAGGAGGGGGACCGAGGCCTTGCGGGAGCTCCGCGAGGAGCGGCTGTGAGGCCGACGAGGGCGCGGCGCGTCGCGGACGCCGATGGCCGGTGACCTGCTCTACCTCGACTCGTCGGCGATCGTGAAGCTCGTCGCGGAGCCGGAGAGCCCCGCCTTGCGCCGGGCGCTCGCTGCGTGGCCGGAACGCGTATCGAGCGTGGTGGCGCGGATCGAGGTCCACCGGGTGGCGCGTAGGATGGGCGGACCGCCACCGGTGCGGGTGCGGGAGGTCCTCCGTCGGATCGCCCTGGTGGAGCTGGACGAGCCCGTCGTGCAGGCCGCGGCCACGCTCGATCCTCCCGCCCTGCGCACCCTCGACGCGATCCACCTGGCGACGGCGCGTTCCCTCGGGGACGACCTGGGCGCGATCTGCACCTACGACGCGCGGATGGCGGAGGCGGCCGCGGCCCTGGGGATGGGGGTCCTGACCCCGGCCTGAGGGTATGGGTGGTACCCCATACGGCATGAAGAAGACGACCGTCTACCTCGAGCCCGAGCTCGACCGCGCCGTCGGGAGGCTCGCCTGCCCGGCAGGGGATCTCGAAGGCGGAGGCGATCCGCCGGGCCCTCCGCGATGCCACCCGCGACCTCGAACGGCTGACGCCTGAAGGGCCGGGGGGGCCCGCGCCCTGCGGGCCCCGGGCCGCGCACGCTCAGGGCCCCGCCGTCCGGCTCAGGCCGGCCCCGCCGTCCGGCTCAGGCCGGCCCCGCCGTCCGGCTCAGGCCGGCTTCGACATCGGCACGAGGCCGTGGCGCCAAGCGAGCGTGACGGCCTCGATCTTCGAGTGCACGCCGAGCTTGGCGAGGATGCTCTTCACGTGGCTCTCGACCGTGAGGCGGCTGATCCCGAGGGCCTCGGCCACCTCCCGGGCCGAGGCGCCCTCGGCCAGGGCCCGGAGGATCTCGGCCTCCCGGGGCGTGAGCCGGGCCAGCGCGACCTCGGCGGGGACCACGCGGGTCGGGCCCTGGAGCGCCTCCACCAGCCGCGGGAGGTCGCTCGCCGCCATCACCACCTCGCCGCGGGCGGCGCGGCGGACGAGCCCGGCGAGGTCCTCCACCGGCTGGTTCCGCCGGAGGAACCCGACGGCGCCGGCGGCCAGGGCCCCCGCCAGGGCCCACGGCGAGCCGCCGTCGGTGAGGAGGATCACCTTGGCGTCGGGGGTCGCCTCCCGGATCCTCGCCACATCCGCCGCCGGGTCCCCGTCGGGGTCGTCGGCGCCGAGCAGCACGACATCCGCCCGCCGTCGGTGGACCCGGGCCTCGGCGAGCGTGGGGAAGGCGCCCACGAGCTCGATCCCCGGCTGGTCGCCGAGGGCGTGGCGGAGCCCCTCCGCGAACATCTCGTGGTGGTCGACGACGAGGACCCGGACCGGTTCAGCCATCGCCTGATGCATCGGCGCGACGGGCCCGGGACCTGAGCCTCTTCGGAGAGCCCGGCCGGGAGCGGCGTACCCGGCCCGGGGGCGACCGGTTTCAGCGGATCACCGCGACCCTCGGGACGTCCAGCCCGAGGGGGGCCCAGGACGCCTCCGAGGTGAGGACGTCGAGGCCCGCGAGACGGCCGAGGGCGAGGCAGGCACGGTCCCCGAGGGAGAGGCCCGCCGACCGGGTGAGCGGACGGAGGCGCGCGGCCTCGAGGGCGTGCTCGGCGTCGAACGGCGCCACCGAGACCAGGCCGGGGAGCACCCGCTCCCGCGCGAGCCGGGCGGCGGCCTCCCCGGGCTCGATCCCCGCGTCGGCGAGCTTCGAGAGGACCTCTGCCCAGTTCACCGCGGAGATCACCGCGCCCCCGGCGAGGGCGTCCCGCACCTCCTCCCCGCCCGGCTCGCCGAGGAGGTAGGCGAGGAAGGCCGAGGCGTCGAGGACGACGGTCACCGCGCCCCCCGGGCGGCCCGCGCGAGCGCCCGCCGCGCGACCCTCGCCCGCGCCCGGTCCCCGGTCCCACGGACCTCGTCCAGGACCGCCTCGGCCCGGCGCTCCCTCCGCAGCTCCTCCACGAGCGAACGGCCCCGGGCCAGGTCGGCGAAGATCCCGTGGCCCCGGCGGGCCGCCGCGGCCCTCGGCACCAGGCGGATGGTCCCGTCCTCGACCTCGAGGAGGACCGCGGCGCCGGGGGCCAGGCCGAGCCGGCGGCGGACCTCCGCGGGGAGCAGGAGACGCCCCCGGTCGTCGATGGTGAGCGGTTCGAGCTCCTCGGGGCGATCGCCCATGTCGAGGGAAATGTACCACTTCGACCTTCTTTCCCACATACGGCTCTCCTCCCACGTGCGGCGGAACGGTGGCTCGCCGGATCGACCCTACCCGGGGGCACCGACGCGGGGGCTCGTCATCGGCCGCGGGACCGGGGATGATGGGACCGATGGGCGAGCGACGACCCAACCGCCTGATCCACGAGACCAGCCCCTACCTCCTCCAGCACGCGTACAACCCGGTCGACTGGTACGCGTGGGGCGAGGAGGCGCTGGAGCGGGCCCGGCGGGAGGACAAGCCGCTCCTGGTCTCGATCGGCTACGCCGCCTGCCACTGGTGCCACGTGATGGAGCGGGAGTCGTTCGAGGACCCCGAGACCGCCCGGATCATGAACGAGCACTTCGTCTGCGTGAAGGTCGACCGGGAGGAGCGGCCGGACCTCGACGCGATCTACATGGACGCGGTCCAGGCGATGACCGGGAGCGGGGGGTGGCCGCTCACCGCCTTCTGCACCCCCGACGGCGTGCCGTTCTACGCCGGGACCTACTTCCCCCCGGAGGACCGCCACGGCCTGCCCGCGTTCCGGAAGGTGCTCCTCGCGATCGCCGAGGCCTGGCGGGAGCGGCGGGAGGAGGTCCTCGCCCAGGGCGGGCGGGTGCTCCAGGCGGTCGAGCGGGCGGCGCGGGTCGGGTCGTCCGACGCTGCGCTCGGCGAGGAGGTCCTGCGGGATGCGTTCGAGCAGCTCCGGAAGACCTTCGACCGCCGCGCCGGCGGGTTCGGCGGCGCGCCCAAGTTCCCCCAGCCCATGACCCTCGGGTTCGTCCTCCGCTGCCACCTGCGGGGGATGCCCGACGCGCTCGAGATGCTCACGCTGACCCTCGACCGGATGGCCGCCGGCGGGATCTTCGACCAGGTCGGCGGGGGGTTCCACCGCTACTCCGTGGACGCCGCCTGGCACGTGCCCCACTTCGAGAAGATGCTCTACGACAACGCCCAGCTCGCCCGGCTCTACGCGCGGGCCTGGCAGGTGACGGGCCAGGCGCGGTACCGCCGGGTCGCCGAGCGCACGCTCGACTTCCTGCTGCGCGAGCTCCGCGGGCCCGAGGGCGGGTTCTGGAGCTCGCTCGACGCCGACTCGGAAGGGGAGGAGGGACGGTTCTACGTCTGGCCCTACGAGGAGCTCGTCGAGGTGGCGGGCGGGGGCGACCGGGAGCTCGGGGAGGCCGTGGCGGCCTGCCTGGGCGCCAGCCCCGGGGGGAACTGGGAGGGGACGAACGTGCTGTGGCGGCCGGTCCCCACGGCGGCGGTCGCCGCCGAGCTGGGGCGGGACCCCGGGGACCTCGAGCGCGCGGTGGAGGGGGCCCTGGCGCGGCTCGCAGCCCGCCGCGAGGGGCGGGTCCGCCCGGCGGCCGACGACAAGGTGCTCGCGGGCTGGAACGGCCTCGCGATCTCGGCCCTGGCCGAGGCGGGGCGGGCCTTCGGGGAGCCCCGGTACGTCGAGGCCGCGGTCCGGGCGGCGGGGTTCGTGCTGGAGGAGCTGCGTGGGGCCGGGGGGAGGCTCCACCGCGCCTGGCGGCAGGGGCGGCGGAGCGGGCCGGCCTTCGCCGACGACCACGCGCTCCTCGCCGAGGCTTGCCTCGCGCTCTACGGGACGACCTTCGAGCTGCGGTGGTTCGAGGAGGCGCGCCGGCTCGCCGAGGAGCTGCTCCGGCTGTTCCACGACGAGGAGGCGGGCGGGTTCTTCCAGACCGGCGCCGACCAGGAGCGGCTCGTCGTGCGGCCGAAGGAGCTCCTCGACAACGCGGTGCCGTCGGGGAACTCGGCCGCGGCCGACGTGCTGCTCCGGATGGCGCTCCTCACCGGCGAGGAGCGGTACGAGCGGGCCGCCCTCGGCGCGCTCCGGCTGGTGCGGGAGGGGATGGCCCGGGCCCCGGCCGCCTTCGGCCACGCCCTCCAAGCCCTGGACCTCTGGGTCGGGCCGGCCCACGAGGTGGCGATCGTGGGCGACCCCGCCGCCCCCGACACCCGGGCGCTCGTCGAGGAGGTCACCGTCCGCCGGTTCCTCCCCAACGCCGTGGTGGCGCTGGCCGCCCCCGACGACGAGGCCGCGCGGCGGAGGATCCCCCTCCTCGAAGGGCGGGCCCCGGTGGACGGGCGGGCGACCGCGTACGTCTGTCGGCGGTTCGTGTGCGAGCTGCCGGTGACCGAGCCCGCGGCCCTCGCCGCCCAGCTCACGGGCCCGAGCCGGTGATGTGCAGGATCGAAGAGTGACGTACGGTTCGTGCAACGTGAAGCGGACGCAGATCTACCTCGACGAAGACCTCGACCGTCGCCTGCGGGTAGCGGCCCGGGCCGAAGGGCGCTCCGCGGCCACCCTGATCCGCGACGCCGTCCGCGCGTACCTGGCTCGCAAGCGGGTGCCCAGCGGAGATCCGTTCCTCGAGATCGCCGGAGCCTTCGCCGGCCCGCCCGACGGCGCCGAGGAACACGACCGGTACCTCTACGGCGGAGACGAACCCTCTGAGGACCATCTTCGGCGACAGCGGCGGGTGGATCGCGCTGATCAACCGAGAGGATCCGAAGCACCGGGCCGTCCTCGCGTACCCTGCGATACACGCTCGGGCTACCTGCCGCCCTCGCTTTCCACCGCGCGGTGGAGCGGGCCGTCGCCGTGGGGCTCCTCAGGCTGCGGTGGATGGATCCTCGGTTCGAACGGGAGGCGTGGGAGCTGCTCGAGCGGTACCGGAACGTCCCGCTGAGCTTGACCGACGCCACCAGCGCCGTGGTGGCCCGGAGGGCGAAGGTCCGGGAGGTGTTCGGGTTCGACTCGGACTTCCGCGCCCTCGGGTTCGACGTCCAGCCCGTCTCCTAGCGGTGCGGCGCCGCCGTCTCCGGCCCGCGGTCTTGACCTGCCTGTCTCCGGCGGATATAGTTCGGGGTCCGAAGTTCCGTCTTCCGTCGTGGCAGGGAGGAGGTCGTCCGATGAGCACGCCCACCGTCGAGATCCCCGGCTACACCTACGGCAGCCCCGAGGTCGCCCGCTCCCCGGTCACCGAGGAGGATCTCGCGAAGCTCGAGGCCGCGACGCTCTCCTCGGAGGAGGACGCCCGCTACCTGCGGATGGCCGGGGAGGTGCTCGCCGACCAGATCGAGGACGTCCTCGACCTCTGGTACGGGTTCGTGGGCTCCCACCCGTTCCTCGTCCACTACTTCTCGGGCCCCGACGGGCAGCCCGACGCGGGCTACCTGGCGGCGGTCCGCCGCCGGTTCGGCCGCTGGATCCTCGACACCTGCGAGCGGCCGCACGACCGGGCCTGGCTCGACTACACCGAGGAGATCGGACTCCGCCACCACCGCGCGAAGAAGAACCGGACCGACGGGGTGTCCTCGGTGCCCCACATCCCCCTCCGCTACCTGGTGGCGTTCATCGCCCCCATCTCGCTCACGATCCGCGACTTCCTCGGGAAGAAGGGACACGGCGTCGAGGACGTGGAGCGGATGCACCAGGCCTGGCTCAAGGCCGTCGTGCTCCAGGTGGCCCTGTGGAGCCGGCCCTACGCCGGCGAGGACTGGTGAGGGCCCGGGCGTTCGAGGAGGGAAGCGGCCCGCTCGAGGCCCGCCTCGTGACGGGGCTCGCCAAGATCGGGCTCGCCCTCAAGCACGGGGCCCGGCGGGAGGCGGGGGCGCGGGGCCTCTCCCCCACCCAGGCCGAGATCCTGGTGCTCCTGGGCCGGGCCGGCGGGCCGCGGAGCCCCGGGGCGCTCGCGCGGGAGCTCGGGGTCGGGCTCCCGACGGTGAGCGAGGCCCTGGGCCCGCTCGTGGCGAAGGGCCTGGTGCGCAAGGACCGGGCGCCCCACGACCGCCGGGCCGTCGCGCTCGCGCTCACCGACGAGGGGCGGGCGGAGGCCGGGCGGCTCGCGGGCTGGCCCGACTTCCTCCTCGCGGGCCTGGGCGCGCTCTCGCCAGAGGAGCAGGCGGCGCTCCTCTCGGCCGTCGTGAAGCTCGTCCGCTCGCTCCAGGAGCAGGGCAGGATCCCGGTCGCGCGGATGTGCCCGACCTGCCGGTTCTTCCGGCCGAACGCGCACCCCGACGACCCCGACCGGCCCCACCACTGCGCGTTCGTGGACGCCCCCTTCGGGGAGCGGTCGATCCGGCTCGACTGCCCGGACCACGTCCCGGCGGCATCCTGACGGGGACCGCCGGCTATCCTTGGGCCGTGGCGAAGCTCGGACCAGGCGACCGGGCACCGGCGTTCGCGCTGCCGGACCAGGCGGGGCGGACGGTGCGGCTCGAGGACTTCCGGGGGCGCAAGCTCCTCGTCTACTTCTACCCGAAGGCCGACACCCCGGGCTGCACCGCCCAGTCCTGCGCGGTGCGCGACGCGCGCGACGAGCTCGCCGCGCTCGGCGTGGACGTGGTGGGGATCAGCCCGGACCCGCCCGAGGACCAGGCCGCCTTCGACCGGAAGTACTCGCTCGGGTTCCCGCTCCTCTCCGACGTCGACCACGCGGTGGCCGACGCCTACGGCGTCTGGGGCGAACGCACGCTCTACGGGAAGAAGGTCGTGGGGGTCCTCCGCTCCTCGTTCCTGATCGACGAGGAGGGGAGGATCGAACGGGCCTGGTACCGCGTGAAGCCCGAGGAGACGGTGCCGGCGGCGCGGGCCACCGGCCTGCCGGTGATCG
>ENA-ORXB01002946-ORXB01002946.1-sediment-metagenome-genome-assembly--contig:-NODE-2946-length-13102-cov-3.345489_pt1 | contig 13102 bp, 8 predicted proteins | sample MGYA00237863_ERZ511475 | MGnify/ENA primary metagenome ERZ511475 (study PRJEB26305, sample SAMN06343858) | sediment metagenome | isolation source: hot spring sediment | place: Canada: British Columbia... | reverse complement strand
CCGCTACGATTTCGGGCACTTTGGTCGATCCCTCGGGAGCCGCGGTCGCCGGCGCCGCGGTGGAGGCGGTTCACGAAGCCACAGGGTACCTCCGCCGTACCGAATCCAATGCGGCCGGTTTGTTCGTGTTGGAGGCTTTACCTGTCGGTTCATACACGGTCACGGTGCGGGCGCCCGGCTTCAAAGTTTTCGCGCAGCGCGGGATTACCTTGCAGGTCAACCAGCGGGCCGCCCTCAACATCGAGCTCGAGCTCGGGCCAATTCAAGAAACGATCACGGTTGAAGCCAATGTGACCCGGGTCGATACTGTTTCCGGCACGATCCGGGAGGTCGTTGACCGGCAACGGATCGAATCCTTGCCGCTGAACGGGCGAAACGTTCTCCAGCTTCAGGCGCTCCTGCCCGGGGTCGTGCCGGCCGGAACCGTCGAGCATGTCGGCGGCCTCGCCGGCTACGCGATCAACGGAGGGATCACCGGCTCGAACAATTACTTCCTGGACGGCGGCAGCTTCATCGATCCTTATTTCAATGCGCCTCAGTTTTTCCCCAATCCGGACGCCCTCCAAGAGTTCACGATCCAGACCAACGCCTCGAGCGCCGAGTACGGGCGCAACCGGAGCGGCGTCGTGGCGGCGGTAACCCGGTCCGGGACCAATGAACTGCATGGCGGACTGTTCCATTTCTTTCGGAATACGCATCTGAACGCGCGGAACTTCTTCGCCGCCCGGGTGTCGCCGTTCCACCAGAACCAGTTCGGCGCATTTCTTGGCGGGCCGATCCGGAAGAACCGCCTCTTCTATTTCGGCTCCTGGGAATCCTATCGCCAAAGCGGGACGCCGGGCGTCTCCACCATCACGGTGCTCAGCCCGGCCGAACGGACCGGCGATTTTAGCGGGCTCCCGCGCGTCCTCACGGACCCCTCGACGCGACAGCCGTTTCCGGGAAACCGGATTCCGGCAGCCCGCATCAGCAGCGTCACCCAGCAGTGGATGGAGCGCTTTTTGCCGTTACCGAACGGCCCGAACAACACCTACACCACTGCCCTGAAGCCCGGACGCAACCGGGACCAGTTTCTCGGCAAAGTCGATTGGGTGCTGACCGACCGCGACCGCCTCTCGACGCGTTACATCCAGACCGAAGAGGACATCATCTGCGCTGCGGTGTTGACGAACTGGTGCCGCGGCGGGCCGTATCCGCGAAAGAGTTACACCGCCAACTACACCAAGACGGTTTCCCCCACCGATCTCAATAACTTCGTGTTCACGTGGAACCGGACCGGCTTCGAGCAGGACACGAAACTGCGGTTTTTCTGGAAGGATCTTGGAGCGAACATTCCCACGATTCCCGAAGGCTATGTGACGGAGATCGGGTTAACGGGTCGTTTTAGTGCAACCACGAGCTGGGGTTTCTTCCATACTCGGGATAGCTGGGAAGTGAGCGAGTCCTACTCCATGGTCCGGGGCAGCCACTTCTTGAAGATCGGCGGTCAGCTCATGCGCCACCATACCGATCAACTCAATACGTTCATGACCGGCGGCTCGCTCGTCTTTTCCGGTCAGTTCACCGGCGAGAGCGCCGGCGACTTCTTGCTGGGACGCCTCTTCAGCTTCCGACAAGGTTCGCCGCTCAAAAACGCGCTGCGCCAGAATTCCTACTCGCTCTACATTCAGGACGACTGGAAAGTGAGCGGCCGGCTGACCCTGAATCTGGGCCTGCGCTGGGACCCCTGGCTGGGTTACTCCGACACAGAGGATCGCCTGTCGGCCTTCCGGCCCGGCCAGCGCTCACAGGTTTACCCCAACGCCTTGCCCGGCATGGTCTATCCGGGCGATCCCGGCATTCCCAGGACGATCACGGGCAACGATCTGAACAACTTCGCGCCCCGCTTCGGGTTTGCCTGGACGCCGTTTCGCACAAACCGTTTCGCCATCCGGGGAGGTTACGGCGTTTACTTTGACCATATCCGGAGCATCAACTTGAACCGTTTCCCGCTGGTTCAGCCTTTCGTGCTGGATGTCACGGTTAACGACGTCGATGTCCGCGATCCCTTCAACGGTCGGAGCCCCTTCCCTTACACGGCGCCCCGAACCCCCGAGGAGCGGCGCGCCAAGCAGTTCGTCTCTCCAACCAGTTTCAACAGCTTCAACCATGACTTTGTCTCGCCGTATGCACAGCAGTGGAATTTCAACTTACAGTTCGAGCCGGTCCGGGATTATGTGTTCACTCTGGCCTACGTGGGCTCGAAGAGCTCCAAGCTGTTCATGTCGCGAAACATCAATCCCGCTCTTCCCCGGGAGGACGCCAGTCCGGCGAACATTCAGGCACGGCGGCCCTATCGGGATTTCATCATTCTCGAGGAGGAGGCGACGGACGGTTACTCGCAGTACCATTCGATGCAAATCAGCCTGAACAAGCGTTTTTCGCGTGGGTTCACCCTGCTCGCCAACTACACCTTCGCCAAAGACGTGGGGCTCACCGCCGTGCAGGGCGAGGGCTCTCAAGGGCCGCGGCACCCACTCAACCGAAACCTGGACAAGGGGCGGATGGCCGGCGACGTGCGCCACCGGTTCGTAAACAGCTTCGTATGGCGCCTGCCGGGCGAGACGGCGCTCAAGGGCACACCACTGTTTCACGTCCTGGCAGGCTGGGAGGCCACCGGCATCCTGACGCTGCAAAGCGGCTTGCCCTTTACGGTTCGATCCGGGGTAGACAACTCCTATTTCGGCATCGGCGGCGACACGGCGGATCTGGTCGGCAACCCGTATCTGGATCCCGGCCGGCCCCGCGGCGAGCTGGTCGCGCGATTCTTCAATACCGCGGCGTTCGTCCGCAATGCGCCCCATACAGTCGGCACCGCCGGGATCAACATTCTGAATGCGCCCGGCCTGGCGAACTTCGACCTCGGCCTGATCAAGGCGATACCCATCCGCGAACGGCATCAAGTGGAATTCCGCGCAGAGTTCTTCAATCTGTTTAACCGGCCGAACTTCGCCACTCCGGTAGCGGCCCAAAACAGCGTGAACTTCGGGCGCATTCTTGGCGCCGGGGATCCGCGAGTGATTCAATTCGCGCTGAAGTACCGTTTCTAGGCTTCTACCGGCGCCGGACATTAGGCAGTGGCTCGCTCTCTTCGTTCTGGGAGCCGCGCCCGCCTTGGCGCAGGTGAGCCTGACGCCGGGGACGCGCCTGGTGATCGATCCGGCCGAACCGCTGCCGCTACAGAAGGCGGCGCGCGACCTGGCGGCCGATCTCGAACGCGTCCTCGGCAAGCCCTCGCCGCTCGTCGCTGCCGCGCCGGCCGTGCCCCACGTCCAGATCTGCTTCCAGAGACCGTGTCCGGAGCCGGCCAGAAGGCTTTCCGGAACGGAGGTGTTGCGGATCGGCCTCGCCGGGAGCGCGGTCGTGCTCACCGGCTCGGATTTGCGCGGCGCCATTTATGCCGTCTATGAGTTTGCCGAACGCTACCTCGGCGTCGAACCCTTGCACTACTGGGTCGATCAGGAGCCGGCCAGGCGGAGCAGGGTGGTCGTCTCCGAAGAGCTCACCCAAGGGCCGCCGACTTTCCGTTATCGGGGCTGGTTCGTCAACGACGAAGACTTGTTAAGCGGCTGGAGGCCCGGTGGCAAGGAAGGCACGGGCATCGCCCTGGAGTGCTGGGACAGGATCTTCGAGGCCCTGCTGCGCCTCAAAGGCAACATGATCGTTCCCGGCACGTTCATTTTTCCCGACGAGCCGCAGGTGCGCGCCGCCGGCGAACGAGGTCTCGTCATCACACAGCACCATATCGAGGTGGTCGGCACGAACACCTACCGCTGGCCCGAGGACAAGCCCTACAGCTTCGGTTTGCACCCCACCCTGCTCATCAACGCCTGGAGGAACGCAATTCGCAGCTATCCCAAGCAGCAAGAGGTGATCTGGACGCTCGGTTACCGTGGCAAACACGACTGGCCGTTTTGGCAAGACGATCCGAGCGTCGGACCGACCGACGCTGAGCGCGCCCGCGTCATTCGCGCGGCCATCGATAAGCAGATTGAGTTGCTCGACGCGGAACGGCCGGGCGCTTACAAGCTGATGAACGCCTGGCAGGAGGCCGTGCCATTGCTCCGCGGCGGTCTGTTGAAGCTTCCTGCGGGCGTGACCCTGGTCTGGCCCGACAACGGCCACGGGATTATCCGCGACGAGGGCACGATCGCCTCAGGTCAGGGCGTCTACTACCACACGGCGATGCTGAATTTCGCCGCCAATCAGCTCACCGAAATGGTTCCCCTCGAGCGGATTCAGCGCGAGCTGGGCAGGGCGGCCCGGGCCGGCGCCACCGAATATCTTCTCGTCAACATGAGCGATTTAAGGCCTGTTCCGCTGACGACGCAGGCGGCCATGGAGCTGGCCTGGAATGCCGCACCCTGGCTTGAAGATTCGGGCGCTGCGCGGCGCTATCTGGAGAGATGGTGTGCGCGCCAGTTCGACTCTGCGGCCGCGCCCCATCTGGCGGAGTACTACCAGGCTTACTTCGCCGCGCCCGGCCGCTACGGTGAAGCCGAGCACCAGACGCTGGCCGACAATGCCTATCACACCTTTGCTCGCTACATGCTGGTCTCTCTGATAACGGGCAGCCGCAGCATCGCCGTGCGCCATCTCCCTCCGGAGATCGAATTTCCCCAGTTCGTCCGGCGCGTCGGCGGCGCCGCCCGAGAGGCGGAGCCGCGTTGGCGCCAGGTGCGGTCACTGGCCCGGAGAGCCGCCGGCGTCATCCCGGCCGGCAGGCGCCTGTTCTTCCTCGCGCACGTCGAAACACAGCTCGATGTCCATGAACACTCCAATCGCCTGCTGAGCCTGGTGGCGCAAGCCTACGAGAGCCCTCAGGCTGAAGACCGCATCGCACCGCTGCGCGCCGCCATCGGCGAGGCCGAGGCGGTCCTCCGCGCGCTGCGCCGCGCCGAATACGGCAAGTGGGCCGGCTTTTACTCAAACGAAGTCTTTGTCGATGTGCGCCACACGCTGCGGCTGTTGCATGCGGCGCTCGCACAGGCCGAGGGCCGGCCTTTGCCGGGCGACGCCGTGATTTTACATCGGCCCCAGGATCCGTACGTGCTTATCAAGAGCTATCAGGGATTCCGGCGGGTTCCGGTCGACTGAGCCCGCAGCGGGCCTCACACCCTTTGCCCGATCCCCATCCGTTTTCCGACGCGGACCAGCGTCTCGAGCGCCCGGTCCAGATGGTCGCGAGTATGAACGGCGGTGACGATCGTCCGGACGCGGGCCTTGCCGCGCGGCACGGTGGGGTAGCCGACCCCGGTCGCCATCACCCCCTCTTCGAACAGCGCCTTGGAAAAGGCGTGCGCCAGGGCCGCATCGCCCACCATGATGGGCGTGATCGGCGTTTCGCTGACGCCCGTATCGAAACCTTCCGCGCGCAGCCTCTCCTTGAAGTAACGGGTGTTCTCCCAAAGCCGCTCGATCCGCTCCGGCTCCTGTTCGAGCAGATCGAACGCCGCAAGACACGCTGCCGCCACCGCGGGCGGATGGGAGGTGGAGAACAGGAACGGGCGGCCGCGATGGTAGAGATATTCGATCAGGTCGCGATTGCCGCAGATATAGCCGCCCAAGCAGCCGATCGCCTTCGACAGGGTGCCTACCTGAATATCCACCCGGCCGTGCAGCCCGAAATGGTCGATTGTGCCGCGCCCGCAGCGGCCCAGCACGCCCGAGGCGTGGGCGTCGTCGACCATCATGATGGCCCCGTATCGCTCGGCGAGCTCGACCAGCTCCGGCAGGGGCGCAATGTCGCCGTCCATGGAAAAAACGCCGTCGGTGATCAGCAACTTGCGGCCGGGCGTGCCGTCGAGCTCGGCCAACATCCGCCCGGCGGCGGCCGTGTCCCGGTGCGGGAAGATGCGGATCTTCGCCTTCGACAGGCGGCAGCCGTCGATGATGCTGGCATGATTGAGCTCATCGGAGATGATGGTGTCCTCCGGCCCGAGAATGGCCGCCACCGTGCCGGCGTTGGCGGCAAAGCCGGATTGGAAGACGACGCAGGCTTCGACGTTCTTGAACTCAGCGATGCGCCGTTCGAGCTCCATGTGCAGCGTCATCGTGCCGGCGATCGTGCGCACCGCCCCCGAGCCGGCGCCGTATTGGCGCGTGGCGCTAGCGGCGGCCTCGACCAGCTTGGGGTGATTGGCCAGCCCCAGGTAATTGTTCGAGGCCAGATTGATTACCTCGCGACCGTCGAAGCGCGCCACCGGCTCGCAGGCCGACTCGAGCACGCGCAGGCGCTGATACGTGCCCTCCCTCTTCCAGCTCGCGATCTCCTCACCTAACCAGGCGAGCGGATTCGCTCTCGGCATGCTTCGTTCACCTCCTTGGGAGCTGCCGGCTCTTCTCCGGCGCGACGAGATGCGCGCCCGGCCTTCCCGCCCTCTCATTACTATAAAAAAGAGCCGCCGCCGACACCGCGGCGGGACGCAATTGTTCGATGAACGTCTTCGGGCGCTATGTACTCTTGCAGGTGCCCGGCTGGCTGCTGGCGGGCCTCATCCTTTATGCGCTCGAAGAGCGGTTCGACTTGCCTCCCTGGACCGTCATCGGCGTGATGGCGGTTCTGGTGGTCAAAGACTTCGTACTCTACCCGTTCCTGCGCCGCGCCTATGAGACGCAGGTGAAATCGGGCGCCGACGCGCTCATCGGCTTGACCGGCGTGGCGCGGGAGCGGCTCGATCCGGCCGGCTACGTCGAGTTGCGCGGTGAGCTGTGGCTGGCCGAGGCGGCGCCGGAGGCCAGGCCCATTGCGCCGAACGAGCGGGTGCGCGTCCTCGCGGCCGACGGCCTCAGGCTGCGCGTCACGCGCCTGGAGGCTTCACTGGGCTCCTAGCCACACCGGGCTGCTCCAGGCGATCTCGTAATCTTGCTGGAAGACGCGGACATAGTAGTAGACGCGCCCGGCAGGCGGCGAGGCGTCCAGGAAGGTGAGATCCACCTCGCGGTCATCGTTCTCGTGCACATAGATGAACTCCCCGTTGCGGCAGACCTCGACAGTGGTGATGCGTGACGGCGCCCGGGCGCGGATCTTCACCTCCACCCGCCCGCCGGCCGGCTCACGGACCTTCTCCCCCATCATGTGACCGTTGACTCTCACATCCAGCACGAGCCGCGGCGCGGTCGTGCCATAGGTGCGCCGTGCGCGGATGGCCTCGATGATCGAGGCCCGCGATAGCTCCTCGGCCCACACGGCGGCTTTGCCGTAGCCCCCGCCGTGATCCGGGCTGGCGATGACGCCGATGATTGTGCCCGCCGCCCAGGCGTCGCGCAGGTAACGGCCCGGCGCCTGGATCGAGCGCTGAGCCTGCCGGGGCGCGCCGAAGCCTTCATAAGAACCGCGCACCTGGAAGATCTCGGCCACCGGCTGAGCCTCTTCGTCGGTGAAACTCCAGTCCACGGGGACATTGCCCGTATCGGCGAGCTGATGCGGAATGGTGACGAAGCTCGCTTTCATCCTCCCCAGCGCCGCCCACAGTTCGGCCGGCGTACCGCCTGCGTGCGCGTTCCACCAGCGCGGAAAGTACGGATCCTGGTGGATCAGATTTCGGTGACCGTAGTAGCCGTGCGGGTTCTCCGGCGTGTAGATCTCAAACGATGAGGTCCACTCCTGCCCTAGGAAGGTAAGGAATCTCTCCGGGTCCTCGTGGGCCCGTACCAGTTTCGCCGACCGATGCCACAGGTAAGGGACCATGTTGTAGTCGTGGTCGGTCACCGCAGCAAAGTCCAGCCGGTTGATGTCGCGACGGACCTGAAAGTTCTCCTCGATCGACTGGTCGGCCGTGCGGTTGCACACCGAGATGTCGGAGTGGGCGTGCAGGTCGCCGAACCAAAGCCGCAGCTTCCTGCCCCGGTATTCGGTCACGGGCGTCGGAAGATCCTCGCCGTAATGGAGGCGCAGGCGTGCGGCCTCGAAGTCTTCGAGCGGTTCCCCCAGCGGCTCGACGCGGAAGGGTACCGCTTTGGCCGGCGCCCGGTCCAGATCGACGGCGGCCAGCAGAATCCGGCTGCGCGCCTGGCTGGTCGCCGCCGGGTCGTCCTGGGTCCACGTCTCCGGCAGATCGTCGGCTTGGAAGGCGAGAAACGCTCGCCGGCCGCCCACGACCAGCGCGGGCCGCCGATCCATCCCCTTGCGGCGCGAGACAGGCGTTTGGCCGATCCACTTCTCGCCGTTATGTGCAGCCAGATGCACTTCCCAGCCCCCGCGCGGCAGGCGCGGCTTGAGATAGGCCACCCAGAGGCGGCCTTCGCCGTCGAAGCCGGCAACGGGCGCCTCTGCGCGCTCCCAGAGATGGGCGGACGAACGGTGTTCGGGAAACGATTCCAGGCCGCGCCGCGAGATCTCGGCCACGATCGCCCGGCGCCGGCTGGTGCGGCCGGTGAAGTAGCGCTCCATCTGGGCGTTTTCGTAAGCGATCCAAAGCTCCTCGCCGCGGGTGAACAGAAAAGCATGGCGGTCGAGGCCCGGCGCGCGCGTCAGGCGCCGCTCCGGTTCCCACGACCCGTTGCGCGTCCGGCGGCGCAGGTAGATGTCGTAGTTGTTGTCGGCGAAGCGATGCCAGGCAACGGCGAGGGCGCCTGAGGAGTCTATCGCGATCGACGGGCCGTAATTGGAGTCGCCGGCTTCGCTCACCGTCTCCTCAGGCGAAACCCTGCCGCCCGCCACCGAAGCAGCCAGGATTCGCCGCGCGCCGCCGCGGCTGGCCTCCCAAACCACCCAGAGCTCCCCGTTGTGCCAGGCGGCGGCCGGATTGACGTCGGCGCCGCGGCCGGGGCTCACCGCCAAGGGCCGCCCGCAGCCGCGCGCCGAGCACTCCACCGCCCAGATATCCCAGTCCCCTCGCTGCTCGGCGGCATAGACGACCCAGACCCGATCGCCCGCCGCGATCACCTTCGGGCCGAGCACGCCGGTGAAGCGCCCGCCGACAATCTGCCGGCCGCCGAGCCGCGAAAAGCCGGCGTCGTCGAAACGGTACCGCGCCACTTGCAACGACTCAGCTCCGCCCCGAAAGCTGATCCATGCGACGTACAGACTGCCGTCGGCAGCCTGGGCGAGCGTGGGCTCGTCGTCGAAACCCTCCGCTTCTTGAAGCGGCTCGACGCGCGGGCTCGGGAAGGTGCGTTCCTGCGCCACGAGCGCTGCCGCGCTCAGAGCCAGCCCGAACGCCCACCGCAGATTGAGTTGCCGATGGCGGCTCCCGCACCGCATTTCTCCCCCATCTTACTTGCCTCCGATCGCCGAACCTCGGAGCCCTGGGGGCCGGAGCGAGCGCGCCGGCGGCTGGTGCAGGCCTGCTCGAAATCAGTCTTTGGCCGGGTTCTTCAAGCCCGCCAGGCGGCCCGGCTCCCGGCTGAGCCGCCGGATCTCCTCGGCGCTGAGCGGCCGCCGGAGCACCGCCAGTTCGTCCATCAGCCCGATATAGGCCACGGCGAAATAGATCCCCGTCCTCTCGATGTTCCAGTCCATGGCGATCTCCCGGTCCTTTATCGCGCCCTGGAACTCGCCGTCGATGTAGAGCGCCGCCTCGGCGTCGGCCCGCCCGGTGTCGAAGTTCCGCCAACTGAAGGCGACGTGATGCCACCGGTCAGCCCGAAAGCCGACGTTCTTGACCACCACCAGCGGCGCGTCGGGTTCCGACTCGGCGACGAGCCCGCGGCCGGGACGCTCCGCCGGAAAGGCGCCCAGCCGGAAGTCGCGCGGCATCGTGTCCGGGAAGTCCACCCACAGGCCCCCGTTGTTGGCCCCTTTCTCGGTGATCTGCACCGGATCGCAAAACCGCGTCTTGAGCATCGTGTTGGGATCGGTCTTCAGCCAGAAGCTCACCGTGCCGCCCCAACCGCCTTTTCGGTAGGCCAGGTTGCCCGCGGCCGGAAAGTACAGCCGGCCATTGCGCGGGAGCACGTCGACCGCCTCGAGAGCTCCCCCGGAGACGCCCAGGCCCCGCGCGATTCGAAAGACCTCGGCGGGGAACCCGTCCTGGAAGACGAAGCGACCCTTTTCCGTCTCGTGATTGAAGCGCGTGCCGGGCTCCAATCGCCCACCGCCGCGGTCGGCACGCACGGCCCCATCAAAAGAGGCGTAGAGAGTGACTTCCTCGAGCAAGGGGTCGCCGCCAGCCAGTCCGCTCCAGCCCGCCAACAGGATCATCGCCGCTCTCCCGATCATCCCCAGCAAGCATAGCAGAAGGCTTTGCCGACTGCGTTCGCCTCACGCCAGCGCACGTCGGGCGGGACCTCTCGAGCGCGTCAAGACAGCCGGCGCAGAAGTTCGATCAATTCGTCCCGCGCCGCCTGCTCGTAGAGCCCGAGATATCTCCAGACGGCCGCGCCGTTTGCATCGAAGACCACGACCAGGGGCAGCCGGTCGTCGGTGACGCCCAGAGCCTGACGCAGCTCCCTGTCGCCCCGGTACAAGCACAGCACCCGACCGTGGGAGGGCTTCGGAAAGTCGCCTCGCATGCCCCGGCGAATCATCGGCCGCACGAAGCGAGGCGCTTTCTCGAGCACGGCGGTGCCCCAAGCGTTGACGCCCTCCTGCTCGAGCGCCGCCATCCAGGCCCGTACTCCCTCGCCTGCCTCCTTCGAAAAGCCCCAGATGACGACGCTCGGCCGCCCCGACCACAACTCCGGCAGTTTCACCTTCTCCCCCGTCAGGGTTTCGGCCTCGAGGGGCGGAATAGCCGCACCCGAAAGGGCGACGGGAGCCATAAGCACCATCAGCAGATTTAACAATCGCACCATCGCTTCATTAGATTGCGGCGATTGCTTTCGGGCGGCGAAATCGCCATCGCCGAGCCCGGCGCGTCCGGTGCGTGTAACCCCTTCGTGGGCTTTCTACGCCATAGCGTTAGGGGATGATCCTCGTGTATGCTGGAGGTGACCCCGGAAGAGCGCCATGTCGGCCATCACCAGCCCCTCTCCGCGACCCGTCCATGAGCCGGAGCTTGTTCCGCCGCCGGTAAGCCGGCCCGCTCCCCCAAGACCGAAGCGCTGGAAGCTCGGACTCATCCTGCTCGCCGGTGCTCTGGCCGCCGCCTTAGCCGCTTACCAGCTCTGGCTCAAGCCCGCCCAGACGGCCAAACTCCTGCCCGCCGCCATCCCCACGGCGAAGGCCGCCACCGGGCCGCTAGAACGCGTCATTCGGGTCTCCGGCACGACCTCCTCGATCAACTTCGTAAACATCCGTGCCCCGGAACAGCGCGGCCCTGAGCGCAGTTCGCTGATTCTGCTCGAATTAAAGGAGTCCGGGGCCCGCGTCCGCAAGGGCGACGTCGTGGCGCGCATCGACGGCCAAGCCCTGAAGGATCACATCGACGACGTCCACTCGACGGTGCTCGCCGCGCTCGCCGACATCAAGAAACGCCAGGCCGAACAGGCCATCGACTGGGAGAACCTCCACCAGGACGTCCGGCTGGCCAAAGCCGATCTGGATGGCTGGACGCTCGAGGCCGGCGCCGCCGAGATCCGCACCGTCATCGACCGGGAAATCATCCGCCTGGCCGTCGAAGAGGCTGAGGCCGCCTACAAGCAGAGACTGGCCGACTTGAACGCCAAGAAGACCGCCCACGCCGCTGAACTCCGCATCCTCGAGCTGACCGCCGAGCGGCACAAGCGCCACCGCGACCGCCATGCCTACGACCTCGAGCGCTACGCCGTGCTGGCTCCGATGGAGGGCATGGCGGTGCGCCAGGCGATCTGGCGCGGAGGCGAAATGAGCCTGGTCCAGCAGGGGGACCAGCTCTTTCCGGGCCGGCTCTTTCTGAAGATCATGGACACCTCCAAGATGCAGGTCGAGGCGGAAATCAATCAGGCCGAGAGCCAGTTCATCCGCATCGGCCAGAAGGTCCGCATCGGGCTGGACGCGTTTCCAGACGCCGCCTATGAAGGTCGCGTTTCGAGCATCGGCGCGCTGGCCCGGGTGACCGGCTTCCAAGGCAACTACGTCCGCAAGATCCCCATCCGGATCGAGATCGAGCGTCCCGACGAGCGCCTGATTCCCGACCTGTCAGCCTACGCCGACATCATCGTTGACAAGGTGGACGGCGCCGTGCGCGTACCTCGAGCCGCCGTCTTCGAGGAGGCCGGAGCCTCCTACGTCTTCCTCAAACGCGGCGAGAAATTCGAGAAACGGCCCGTCAGGCTGGGCTTCCGCAACCATACTGAAGTCGCCGTGCTCTCCGGCGTCGACGCGGGCGATGAGGTGGCGCTGCGCCGCCCGCCCGCCCAGCCCTAAGCGTCCTCAATCGGCACGAAGCCCCGCAGCCTTTTTCTTCGGCGGGATCCCTTTCGGATGGCAGTCGGCGCACTTCACCGTGTGGATGTTGTGGATGGTGAAGAGGCAGGGGATGCGCAGCCGGCGGGCGACCGCGGGCAACAGTCCCGTCATCCAGTCGTTGCAGTGGATGAGGTCGGGATGCACCCGCGGCAGGATGTTGTTGATCACCTCGCGCTGGAAGGCGAGCGCGAGCTTGATGTTTTCGTCGCCCGAGCTCGAGTAGACGCGGTTGATGTAGAAGAAGGCACGGTCCTCGGCGAGGTGGACCCGGTCGTCGGGCATCTTGCGCTGGATGCTCGAAATCTCCTCGCGCAGAAACGGCACCAGCCGGTCGCTGAAAATCGAGCGGTAGTCGGGCAGGGCGACGTGGACGTCGGCCCCCTGGTCGAAGAGCGCGCTGACCAGCGCGGCCGAGACATCGGCGAGCCCCCCGGCCTTGGCCGTAAAGAAGGTGGCAAGGCTCCCCATGCGGTCGGGGAGGTAGGTCACCTCCGGGGTGACGATCAGGACACGGGGGTTGCGGCGCTTGTCGTCCATCGCGTCCTCCGGGCGTGGCGGCTTACCCGGCGGCCCAGGTGATCAGCCCCGGGGTCAGCTTGATCCACGGGTCCCCGTGCGGGGTCGCCCGCACGGCGAACCCGAACCGGCCGGCCGCCTCGCAGGTCAGGCAGCACCCGTAAAAGTAAATTCCCCCCCCGCGGTCCTCCAGCCGCTCCATAAGGACGATGCGGGGGTTCATGAGCTCGGCGTGGCTCTTGAACTGCCCGTAGTAGATCTCGATGTCGACGTCCT
>ENA-ORXB01002943-ORXB01002943.1-sediment-metagenome-genome-assembly--contig:-NODE-2943-length-13115-cov-5.297285_pt1 | contig 13115 bp, 8 predicted proteins | sample MGYA00237863_ERZ511475 | MGnify/ENA primary metagenome ERZ511475 (study PRJEB26305, sample SAMN06343858) | sediment metagenome | isolation source: hot spring sediment | place: Canada: British Columbia... | reverse complement strand
GAACCGCGGGGAACCCTGGGTGTGCAGCCAGGCGGGGCGGTTCGCTCACTCCACGGGCGGGCATCGGGCAGGTGGGAAGGCATGGGTGGTTCGTCCTTTCTTCATCGAGGTCAAAAAAGGCGTCGGCCCCGGGAACTTGCTCCGGGGCCGACATGCACTGGGTCTTCGCGGGACTGAGTGATGGCACCCCGGAGCTAGCCGCCTCCTGCGGCAATGGCTGCGGCGGCAGCCAGAAGGGCAGCGGCCAAAGCTGCGGCGCAAACCCGGACATCAGGAGCAGACCCAGCGGCCCATCGTCCTGCACGGACCTGCTCTGCGAATCCCCGCTCCGCCTCCCAGAATGGCTTCGCCGCCCCCGATGCTTCACGGCACCGGGACGCTCGCTCCGCCAGAACCTGGGACCATCGCCGTGCCATCGCTACCTTTTACACCTTTCACTCCGGAATACCAACATCCTCACTCTATCGCCGCCTTTCTTCCCCGACAAGGGAAAAGCCCGCATTTCTCTCCGGCAAGCGATTTCTGCACTGAAAGATGAAGCGGCTCTCTAAACGCTGGTGAGTTCTCGGGGAGTGTTTTGGTCCGAGCGGAACGGCAGGCGGAAAAACGGTCCGGTCCCAGTCCGCCCTTCAGGAAGTGTGTGTTAAAGTGGTGGTAACAGGCGAAGAGCGCCCGGCGAGGGCAGCCCAGTTGCAGCAGCACGGGAAACGGAGGAAGAGCAGGGGGGGAGCAAGGGGTGATCCCGCGGCGGATCGCGAGGTTGGAAAGGCGGAGGGAAAGCAGCGATGGGGGTGAGCCAATTGCATCTGGAATGTCTGGAAGGGCGGGAATGTCCGGCGACGGTCAACCTGTTCAACGGTATCTTGACCGTTTTGGGCACGGATAGTGCGGACAGCATCATCATCAGCCAGAGCGGCAATACGATCAGTGTGGCGGGGCAGAGTTTTTCCGCCACGCAGGTGCGGCGGATTGTGGTCTCGGCGGGGCAAGGGGATGATCTGGTGCGCAACAACACGGCGATCGCGGCGACGCTCTACGGCGGCATCGGCAACGATCGGCTCATCGGCGGCAGTGGGCGGGATGTGCTCTTCGGCGGGCAGGGGAACGATTACCTCAACGGGCGGCAGGGGGTGGACCGCCTCATCGGCGGTTCGGGGAATGACCAACTGGTCGACACCCTCGGCGGGGACGTGCTCAATCAGGGCAGTCCGGCGCCGAATCGGGGCAACACGAGCTTTGAAGCCGAGATCATCCGGCTGGTCAATCAGGAGCGTGCGCGGGCCGGTCTGGCCCCGCTGACCGTCAGCGGTCGGCTCAATCAGGCGGCTTATCTGCACACCCTGGACATGACAGCGATCAGCAATCTTTACGGTCCCGATGCCGGGCACCAGCACACGCTCTTTGGCACCACGCGCCCGCAGTTGTTCGACCGGCTGGACGCCGCCGGCTACGACACCTGGACGCGTTCCTTTGCCTTCGGGGAAAACATCGCCTACGGCTACAGCAGTCCGACGGAAGTCATGGCCGCCTGGATGGCTTCGCCCGGCCATCGGGCCAACATCCTCAATCCGAACTTCACAGAGATCGGGGTCAGCGTGCTGGCCGATGCTGCGGGCCGCCTCTTCTTCACCCAAAACTTCGGCCGGCTCGTCTGACATCGACCGGGCGCCTGTCCGTGCTTCCCCTTTCGCTTCCCCGCCGAGCGGCAGAGCTGGGGATTATCTGAACGTATTTTCTATTTCGATGCGATTGTCAAATGAAACAATCGGCGGAAAAGATTAAACTAGACACATTTTCCATTTCGATGCGATTGTCAAATTGAGTAACTGGCGGGGACGAGGGAGGGCCGAACGGGGGTCAGTGCTCGATCTGGTACCATTCCGGCCCGCTGGCTTCGTAGCGGGAGTAGAGGTCATCGCGGTCCACGGGGGCGTGGGCCAGTCCCTGGCGGGTCGCTTCCTCCAGGAGGGCGTCCAGGGCGTCGAGGGCGACCATGTACTGCCGGGCCAGTCGGCCCTGGTAGCGGGTGAAGTCCACCGCTTCCGCATAGACCTGCTCATACACGTCGGGCCGCTGGCGCAAGAGGTGCGTCCACAGGTGGGTCAGGCGGCTTTGGAACGCCTCGCGGCTTTCCTGCTCTTCCGCCAGCAGTGTCAGGCAGACATATTCCGGCTCGCTCATGGCATCCCTTCGGTTTTGGCTGCGGTTGGCGAAAGCGGCCAGCTCTCCCCTGGCGGACCGCTCTCCCCCTTGTCCCATGCGGAAAGGGGAAGGGGCGTCCCGGCCTTCAGCCTTCGCTTTCGTGGCTTTCGCTTTCGACACCTTCGCTTCCGCAAGATCAGCTTAGGGAGCTGGAGTGGGATTGTCCGCCGCCGGAGCCAGGGAGAGCGAGGGAGGCAGGGGGGGCAGCCGCGGGACCTACCGGGCGGAAGGAGTGCCAGCGGACGGAGTGGAAGCGGACGGCGTGAGGGCGGCGGCGTTGGCCACCACCAGGATGTCGCAGCGGGCGAGCAAGTCGTACTGCCGGGCCAGGCCCACATGCGGGGCGAGCACCGCGCGCAGGCTGCCCTCTTCCGCCACGGGAGCGGGGAGGAAGAGATAGGCCGGCGTCGGAGTTTCCAGGAAGCGGCGGATGGCGGCGGCATCCGGCAGGTTCATCACTTCCCGCCCGCTGTAAAACACCAGGCTGGGAGCGAACCAGCGATGCGTTCCCACGCGCAGGTCCCGCTGCGGCTCTGCGATACCGCTGGCTTCCACCAGCACCTTCGGTGCCCGATGGCGATCGAGTGTCACCGGCAGGACTGCGGCACTGGCCGCGACAAAGGCGATACCCGCCACGGCCAGCCGCCGCCGCAGCGCCGCCGCTTCGCCCCGCTTCCAGGCCTTCCATCCCGCCGCTGCTCCGCCGACAGGAATCAGCCCCAGCCAGCAGCACAGGCCCAGGCCGTGGTACCAGCGTTCCGCCACGAGCAGGCCGACCCCCGCCGCCAGACCCACCGCCGCGAGCAATCCCAAGGCTGTTGGCACCACCCAGCGCGCCAGAGGCACCTGCTCCCTCTGCCAGCGCGCGAAGAACCGGCCCGTCAAGAGCGCCAGCGCAGGGTAGAGCGGGAAGATGTAATTCGGCAGTTTTGTCGCCGCCGCGGAAAAGACCAGCAGGTACACTCCGATCCAGCAGACAAGGAAGCGGTACGGGCGGGGGTCCTCCGCTTCCCCCCCGGTGCTCGGCTCCGCCAAGGCCAGAAAGCGGCGGACACGCCCCACCGCCTGCTGCCCGGTGTGCTCCAGCACCGGAATGAGCCAGAGACTCCAGGGCAGAAAAAAGACCGGCAGGACCAGAAGGTAATAGAAGAACGGCCCGCCATGCCCTTCCATCGGCCGCGCGAAGCGCTCCAGGTTCTCCCGGCCAATAAAGGCTTTGACCCATTCTCCCCGCGTCTCGCTGGCCACCAGGGCGTACCACGGTCCGGCCACCAGCAAAAACAGCCCCGCCGCACTCACCAGCCGCCGATCCAGCAGCCGCCGCCATTCCTTCTGCCAGAGGAAGTACAGCAGAATGACCAGCCCCGGCAGGGCGACCCCGATTGGCCCTTTGGTCAACACCGCCAGGCCGCAGGCCACCGCCACGGGATGCCACCAGGCCCGCCGCCCCTGCTCCTGCCCCCACCAGAAGGCGAAGAATGTCAGCACGGTGAAGAAGAGCAGCGGAGCATCCGGCGTGGCCGCCCGGCTCAGGATGGCAAACTGCACCGCACTGCCCAGGATCACCCCGGCCCATAAGCCGCTGGCCCGGTCCCACAGTCGCCGACCCAACTCATAGCACAGGAGCACCGCGCCCAAACCGCAGAGGACCGACGGTCCGCGCGCCCACCCCTCCGACACCCCGCCCACCGCATAACTCAACCGCTGCAACCAGTACAACAACACCGGCTTGGCCGTCCGCAACTGATAGTTGAATGTCGGCACGATCCAACTGTCCGCCTCGGCCATCTCCCGCGCCGCCTCGGCGTTGACCCCTTCGTCCACGTCCCAGAGACTGTAGCGGCTTAGCCCCGGCACGCTGACCAGTCCCACCACGAGCAGCAGCACGGCGTAATCGCCCAGGCGCTCCCGCATGCCAAGCTCTCCGTTCTGTCAGGGTCTCCGGTTTCCAGCCCGCCAGAGGGTGACTTCCTGCCGTGGAGGGAAGCCGCCGCCCTCCCGTCCCGCCGCCTGCCCCTTTGCCCCTTCCGCCGAACGGGCCGAGCAGCAAGCCTCCTGCGATAACAGGAAATCCCGAAGCGGTCGAGGATTGGTCGAGGATTCCCCCGCGTTCCCAGGGTTCCCCACCGACTACCAAGCCAGCCCATCCCCGGCGTCCGCCGAGGTTCCCCAATCGCCCAGGGAATCCCGGCGTTTGCCAAGTTGTCCAGGGAATCCCGGCGTTTGCCAAGTTGTCCAGGGAATCCCGGCGTTTGCCAGGGAATCCCACCCTAGCAATTCCCTCCCGCCGCGCGAAGAGGAAAGCGGAAGTGCTGCTAGACCACTTATGCTGAAGGTTACTGAAATGCTCCGCATGCTGTCTTGACAATGGTGGTGAACTTCGTGTCCCTCCACCCTAGTGAATGTCGGCTCCCGTCCCCGTAGCGGCGGTACGGGGGGCGTTATTCCTAGTTGTCACCAACATTGCAGAGGGCGATGATCCAGGATCACCAACTCGGACTGAGGTGAACCGAGTCCGAGGGTGTTTGGATCCTCATCGGCTGGCTCCTCCATGAATGCTTGTCCAAAAAACGAACGATGAGAGATACCGTTCTTCCTCCCGAATGGGATGGCCCCCGCGGACGGGCATAAAGTCGTGGATGGCGGAAAGACTGTCGAGAGGAAGAGGAAGGGATGGAGAAAGAGGAGGGGATGAGGCACGGCGAGGTCGTGCTCATTGGCTGTTAGGGGTTCTCGATGATCCTCGGCGGAACCCCGTTACACCGTGACGTTGGGAATGACTACAGGCGGTGTCGTCCGCGGAGGTAAATTCCGGCAGGAACTATCATCAATGCGATGAGTGCAATACTAGAAGGCTCTGGGACAGTCGTCTGCAAAAGCTGTACGTTGTCTAACCCGAGTGCGCTAGGAAAGGCGTTGTCTAAAACGTTGCGGACTCCTGCCTCAATTGTATAAGTTCCTGGAGTGCTAAATACGTAGGTGAAGAAAGTCCAGGGAGTATTTCCGGAGTCCCCGACGGTAGATACATCGGACTGGAAGAGAATGGAGTTGTTTTCCACGATGCGCACATAGGCGTCGTCGTTGTGGGGCATTTCGTCATTGGCTTGGAAAAAAGCGTAACCGGTCAGGATATCCCCGGCATTGACCGTGAAGGTTTGGCTGAGTGTGGTGTAAACATTAGTACCACCACCAGTCAGGAGAAGTGCAAAATGGTTCCCATCCACGGGGGTAAAAATGGGTCCGTGAGTGTGATAACTTGTGGCGACAGTGACTAGTGTCGTCGGGTTGGCAGTCCAACCGGTGAGGTCGCCGGTTTCAAAACTGCCATTGATGATTCCCGCTCTGCAGGTGTCCAGATTGCCGAAAATGAGGGTCAGGGCGATCCACGTCTGTGCTACGGTCTTCATCATGGGCTTCTCCTTTTGGGCGTGAAAGAGAAAGTTGGCAGTTGTTAAGGCGTCATCAAATTACACCATATCATACCTTAGATGGCACCTCAAGAAGATGGGGTGCAGCCAGATTTTCTGGGGGTTCCCTGCCGGGCAGCTCTGCTAGTCTGGGGAAACACCTCGCGGGTTCAGCCCCCACCCCCAGAAAATCTGGTTACACCCCCCATCTCGGATGATCCCTTTCCTGTTCTGGAGACCATTGTTGCGGAGAAACTTTGATGAGGGAGTCGCTTCGTTGATGTATTCAGCCAGTCCGGGTGGGGGCGTGGCGGCGGGAAGGCGGAGTTTGGCCTAGTGGATGGGGGTTGCTGAGTCGGCCAGTCGGCTTGTGCTTGACGTGGCGGGGCGGCGTGGTATGGTGGGCGCCGGGCCAAGGAAAGGCGCCGGGCGGCGCGGCGGCGACGGCGGAAAGTCAGGGACGACGTGCACCCATGCGGAGCTGGGCGATCCGAGGGATGATTCTGGGGCTGGCCGCCGGTCTGACGGGCCTGGTGTGGCTGGCGCGGACGTGGGTCAGTCCGGAACGGGTCCGGCAGCAGGTCGAGGTCCATCTGCGCGCCGAGTTGCCCGGCTGGCAGGTTCAGGTCGGTTCGGCTCATCTGCGGCTGCTGGGCGGCATTGCCGTGCGGGAGCTGACCCTGCGGCAACCCTCGGCCCGTGCGGCGGCACCGCCTGTCTTGCACGCCCCGTATGTGCTGCTCCATCACGACAAGGAACAACTCAATCGGGGGCGGCTGGTCATCCGCAAAATCGAGCTGGACGGGCCGGAGTGGACCTGGGAACGGCAGCCCGACGGTTCCTGGAACCTGGGGTCCTGGTGGGGCAGCGGGGCGGCGGACAAGTCCTGGCCGACGGTGCTGATGCGGCAGGCGACGGTGCATCTGCGGGACCCCAGCGGGGCGTGGCCCGCGCTGACCTTGCGGCAGGCGCAGGTGACGATCCTGAACGATCCGCTGCCGGTGGTCAGCGTGCAGGTGCAGGCTCAGGCGGACGGCTGGGGAACGGTCACCCTGCGGGCGCGGTTCAACCGTCTCGATGGTTCCCTGGCCGCCGGGGTGGAGTTGCCGGCTTGCCCGCTTCAGGCGGCACTGGCCGCCTGGGGTTCTCGCGTCTGGCCCCTGGGTGGTGATCCCTGGCGTGGACTGAACGCGGTGGCGGCGATCAGCGCGGACCTGACCTATCTGCCCCAGAAGTCCCCCGCCTGGCGCTATGACCTGCGCCTGGAGCTGCGCGAGGGGCGTTTTGAGCATCCTGACTTGCCCTGGCCGGTGGAGAATCTGTCGGCGAGCCTCTTGGTCAGCGGGCAGAAAATTGTCGTGGAGCGGGCCAGCGGGGAAATGGCTGGCGCCACCGTGCACCTGAGTTTGGAAAGCCGGAGCTTTGGGACCGAGGTTTCGGCACCTGCCGCCGTTTCTCCGCGCCCGGCGAGCACCGGCCGTCCGGCCTGGTTGCAGCGCCTGGAAGAGTATCTCCAACGTCTGGAGCTGACCGTGCAGGGGGTGGCGCTGGAGGATGCCCTGTTCCCGCATTTGCCCCATCGGGTGCAGGAGCTGCGCCGGCGTTTTGCGCCCCGCGGACGGCTGGACCTCACTTACAAATACCAACGTCTCGCGCAGGGCAGCCAGCAGGAGATCGAGCTGCGGCCCCGCCACATGCAGATCACTTACGACAAGTTCCCCTATCCGCTCCAGGACCTGCGCGGCACGATCCGCCAGAGTCTGCGTTCGGAGCAGCCGCCGCAAACCGTTCTCGATCTGGTCGCTTCCGCCTCCGGCCATCCGATCACAATCAAGGGGAGTGTGACGGGCGAAGGCCCGGACCCTGGGATTCAACTGCGCCTGAGCGGGACGAACATTCCCCTGGATGAAACCCTCATCGCGGCGTTTCCGCCCAAGTATGCGGCGCTTATCCGGCGCTTCCACGCCCAGGGGTATGGCGACTTCGTGGCGGAAATCACGCAATATGCTGGGGTCAATCGCCTGAGCAGCGAGTTCCGGGTGGAGATTCGGGAAGGGCGGTGCCGGTATGAGGCGTTCCCCTATCCGTTGGAGAAGGTGCGGGGCCGGCTCGTGGTGCGGGTGGTGGATACGGACCCGAAGCGTCCGGTGCGTCCGGGGGAACCGGTGGGTCCGCCGCCGGATGAAGATGAGCTGATATTGGACGGTTTCACGGCGGTGCATGCCGGGGCGCCGATCTGGCTGCACGGGCAGAATCGGCCCTTGCCCGGCTCGCGTGATCGCTTGCTGACTTTGCGCCTGGGCGGAACCCACTGCCCCCTCGACGAGGACTTGCGGCAGTCTCTGGCCGCCTTGCGCCTGGGCGAGCTGTGGGAGGTGTTCGCCCCGCGGGGACACTTCAACTTTACCGCCGATGTGCAAATCCTGGAACGGGCACGCGCTTCGTCCCAGCAGAAGGAGCCGCCCCCCTTTCAACCCGCTACGGACTTGAAACTCAGCTTGCATCTGGCCGGCCCGACCCTTACCCCCCGCTTCTTCCCCTATGAGTTGAACGAAGTCAGCGGCTGGCTGGAGTACAAAAACGGGCGGGTGGAGCTGGCCCACTGGCAAGCGCGGCATGGTCTGACCCGCTGCCGTCTGCCGGCGGCGGAGGTACGCTTCTTCCCGGATGGCAGCCTTTGGGCCAATCTCGGCCAATTGGAAGCGCAGGACTTGCAGGTGGATGCCGACCTGTTGCGGGCGTTGCCCCGCCGCCTGGCCCAGAGCCTCCAGGCGCTGCATTTGCGGGGGGAGGTCCACTTGCGGGTGCAGCATTTGGTGGTGCGGACGGCCCCGGAGCAGGCCCATCTGCCTGGCTCGGCTCCGCCGGAACCGGCGCCCCTGCGTCCAGCAGCCGCGGGGTTGGAAGGGCCGGGTTCCGCCGCGGCGACTCCTGCGCCGGGGGCTTTCCCGCCGTCCGTTTCGCCTGAGATTCCGGCTTCGTCCCGCGATCCGATCCTTTACTGGGATGCCGAGGTGCGCCTGCGGGATGCCGCCTGGGACGCCGGGGTCAGTTGGGCCCAGGTGCACGGGACCGTGGCTTGCCGCGGACGGTACGAAGGGGACCGTCTCGGAGCAGTCCTGGGGGCCGCCTGGCTGGATCGGGCCCAGATCGCCGATCAGCCCTTGCAGCGCATTTTGGCCCGGTTTCGCACTGAGCCGCAGCGGCCCGATCCCCACAAGCCCGGCCAGTTCCTTCCCGTGGCGGTGGAAGTGACCGATCTGCGCGGGGAGTGGTTCCACGGTGTCCTCGGTGGCCAAGCCCGCCTGGTGCTGGGGGAACCGGTGGGCTTTCAGCTTTGGCTCAACGCCGCCGAGGTGCAACTGGAAGCGGTGGCCGCCCACTATCAGCTCAGCAAGGACGCCGACCTCAAGGGTCTAGCCCAAGCCCAGCTCCACTTGTACAACCGCACGGATGCCGCCACCGGCCAGACCTACCTGGAAGGAGCGGGCAAGATCGACGTTCCCGCCGGACGGCTCTACAACCTGCCCATCCTCCTGGACCTGCTCAAGGTCCTCAAGCTGCAAGCCCCGGACAAGACCGCCTTCGAGGAAGCCCACGCCGTCTTCCGCATCCGCGGCGACCGTATCCTGGTAGAACAGATCGATCTGATCGGTAAGGCCGTCTGCCTGGGCGGCTCCGGCGAGATGGACATCCGCGGCGAATATGTCCAGTTCGACTTTTACACCATCGCCTCGCAGATTCTGGCCCGGCTGGTGCATACTCCGGTGGGCGACCTGACGGCGTTTTTGAGCAAAAACCTGTTTCGCATCCGCTTGACGCGGGAAGGGGGGCAACTGGTGTACAAGCCGGAGGCGGTGCCGCTCATCACCGATCCGGTGCGGCGGATTGCCGATCGCTTGCGGGCGCGGGCCGCCCCTTGGCTCGGACGCAGCGATCCTCCCTGAGGCCGGCGCCTGCCGGAACGAAGGTGCCGCTACTCTCCGGGACCAAGGACGGACGGGACGCCCATGCCCGGCGGCTGTCCCGCTCCCTCCTCCCGCGGACTGCAAGGACGCAACCATGCCTGGACTCATCCTCAATCGCCTGATCTTCCGGGAGTTGGTCAAGGTCTTCCTGCTGTCACTGGGCACGGTGACCGGCCTGTTGGTGATCGTGCCGGTCTATCAGGACGCCTCACGCATGGGGCTGTCGCTGATGCAAGTCCTGGAAGCGATTCCGCTGACGATTCCGAACATGCTGCCGTACACCATCCCGGCGACGACGCTCTTTGCCGCCTGCGTGGTCTATGGCCGCCTGGCCCATGACAATGAAGTGGTCGCCATCAAGGCCGCGGGGGTGCATCTGTTCGTCATCCTGCGGCCGGCCCTGCTTTTGGGGTTGATCAACACCCTGGTCACCGCGTATCTGTACCACACGATCATTCCCCGCTCGCAGCAGATACTTTATCAGCGGCTGCTGGATGATCCGGAGGAGCTGCTCTACAACCTTTTGCGCCGGGACCGCTGCCTGCGCCATCCGCAGATGCCCTACGTCATCTACGTGCGGGACGTGGAAGGCCGGCGGCTGATCGATGTGGTGGTCAAGCGGCGCAATCGGGTCATCGATCCGCAGACGCGGCAGGAGTTTTACTTCGGTTACGATGTGGTGGCCCGGGCGCGGGAAGCCCGCCTGCGCTTCGATCCCAGCGACGGCAAGCTCTATCTGGACCCGGACCGCTTCGTCATTTATGACAAGCATACGACAGGAACCACCGACCCGACGGGACCATTCCAGATGGATTTGCCGGAGGGGTGGAACGGCAAGGACCGCGTGCGCACCTCCGCCCTGACCTGGGACGAATTGCCCCGGCGCATCGCCGACCTGCGGGAGCAGATCGCCAGCAAAGAGCGCCAGCGGCAGCAGGTCTGGGAGCAGATCGAGCAGATTCCCGATCCGGTGCAGCGGGAAGCCCTGCGCCTACGCGCCCGCGAGGAAGAGCGGCATTACGACTACCAGATTCAGTTCCTCAAGCGGCAGATGCGCAACACCGAGGTGGAGCTGTATCAGCGGCCGGCGTTGGCCTTCGGCTGCCTCATCTTCGCCCTGCTGGGCTGCCCCGTGGGCATTTGGGCGAATCGGGCCGACTATCTGAGCGTGTTCGTCATCTGCTTCCTGCCGGCACTGTTGGTGTACTATCCGCTGCAATTGGCCGGCGTGGGTCTGGGCCGGGATGGCAAATTGCCCCTGCCGCTGGCCTGCTGGCTCGCCAACCTCACCGTCGGCTGCGGCGCCTTGCTCCTGAACTGGCGCTTGCTCCGCCGCTGACAGGTCCGCCCGCCCCATCCTGCCGACGGGGAAGAAGCCCGAAGCGCAGACGCTCCGAAAGCCGAAGCAGAGCCGCTCAGCCAGATGCCGATGCCGGACCGGAGGCAGACGCTGGGCCTTCGGAAGCGGAGGGCGGAGGGGGGGAAGGAGGCAGCGCAGAGCCGCCTGTTCCCGTGCCCTCCGGCCCAGAGCTGCGCGGGGGAGCCGCCGTCGTGCCAGCCTCCGCTTGGGGCCGCTTGCGTTCTCCGCTGAGGGGGCCGTTAACTGGAAGAGTTGGACTCACTCCGCTCGTGACAGGCGATTGTCCCGCAGAGGCGGCAGGTTCCGCGGGCGTGCTCGGACTCGTGGCGGAAGACGGCGGAGCCACGGGCCGGCTGTTCCAACCGCTCAGGCCCGTCCGGCGCCGTATGCGCTGGAGCTTGAGCTTGGGCACCGGTACGTCATGTTCATCCTCAATATCGCCGACGATTTCCTCCAGCACGTCCTCCAGGGTGATCAGACCCAGGACGTTCCCCTGCTCGTCGCGGACGATGGCCATGGGACGGTGGGACTTGCGGAACAGGCGCAGAGCGTAGGCCACCGGTTCATCCGGCCCCAGAAAGATCGGAGGGTAAAGGGCATCTTCCAGGATGACCGCCCCGGATGTGCTGAAGAGATAGAACAAATCCTTCGTGTTGACAATGCCGACGATGTTATTCAGTTGTCCATCATAAACCGGGAGGCGGGTATGGGCGCCGTGGCGGACCGCTTCCAGGATTTTCTCCGGCGGCAGGTTCAGGTCTAAGGCAGCCATTTTCTCCCGCGGTACCATGCAGTCGCGGACCTTCTTCTGGGACAGGGCGAAGACATTGAGAACGAAATCAGCCTGGTCCGGTTCCAGCAGTCCGGCTTCTTCGGTGTCTTCGATGAGCAGGCGGAGTTCCTCGACGGTGTGGATTTCCCCGGCATCTCCTTGATCGCGATAGCCGAAGCGGCGGAGCAGCCAGGCGCTGGAGCCGTTCATCAGGCGGATGAGCGGGTCGCTCAGGCGGGCCAAAGCCAGAACCGGTCCCGCCGTCCAGAGGGCGATCCGCTCGCTGTCTTGCAAGGCGGCGATTTTCGGCATCTGCTCGCCGAAGACCACATGCATATAGGTGATGCCCGTGAGCGTGAGCAGGACGGACAGAGCACGCGTCCATTGCGGCGGCAGACCTGCCAGCAGCGGTTCGATGAGAGCGTGAATGGCCGGTTCGCTGACAAAACCCAGGGCCAGACTGGCGATGGTGATCCCCAGTTGACAGGCTCCGACGCTGCGGTTGAGGTCACGGATGGCGGCCAAAAGGGTGACGGCTCCCGCTCGGCCTTGCTGCACCAACTCCTCGACGCGCGTCCGCCGGATGGCCACCAGAGCAAATTCCGCTGCCACAAAGAAGCCGTTGATCGCTATCAGAATAGGAATGGCGATCAGGCGGCCGGCCAGCGCCGGCGTCAACGTCGGAAATTCACCCAACGGCGTGGCCAAAAAATCATCCTCGGTAAGGATAGCACCCTGGTGGTGTTATTCTAGCAAATCAGGCCGCCTCCTGGGGCCTTCTGCAATCTCTGCCTCCGCGGCGTCGGAACTTCGCAGCTCCCACTGCGGGGGAATCAGGGACGAACAGGCAGCGGGGCGGGACGTGCTTGGCGGCGGGGAAAGGGGCGGTTATACTCGCGGCGGCAGGGCGAAACCAGCACCGCGACCCTCGCCGCGTGCAGGAGAAACCCACCCAACAGCAGGGGGAAGCAGATCGACGACGAGGGAAACCGAGCCGGTGGGGAAAGCCCACCAGCGGCAAGGGAAGCAAGTTAGCGGCGGAAGCAAACCAACGGCGGGACTAACAGCGGAGAAAACCGACGGCGACGGAAAGCCAACTCGACAATGGGGGAAACCAAACCGGCGGGAGAAACCCACCCCACGTCATGAGGAAAGTCCAACCAAACAGGGGAGAAAGTGAGATGGCCGGTGAGTACGACACGGTGACACGCATCCTGCTCGAACATTGCGGCCAGGATTGGCTCGCCGCCCTCGCTACCATCCAACGCTTCCCCGACAGAGTCTTCCGCCTCCACTACCCCCAACCCTACCTCCTCCATCTCGAAGTCCGGGTGTAACTAGATTCTCTGGGGGTGGGGGCTGAACCCGCGAGGTGTTTCCCCAGACTAGCAGAGCTGCCCGGCAGG
>ENA-ORXB01002942-ORXB01002942.1-sediment-metagenome-genome-assembly--contig:-NODE-2942-length-13124-cov-4.646815_pt1 | contig 13124 bp, 6 predicted proteins | sample MGYA00237863_ERZ511475 | MGnify/ENA primary metagenome ERZ511475 (study PRJEB26305, sample SAMN06343858) | sediment metagenome | isolation source: hot spring sediment | place: Canada: British Columbia... | reverse complement strand
ACTCGTCGTCAGGCCTGAGACGCCCGAGGGGGTCTACGACCTGGAGATCGGCCTGTACCTCGCAGAGACCGGCGAGCGGCTGCCACTGGTGGCAGGGGATGGAAGCGTTCTGGGTGACAGAGTGCTCCTGAACAGGGTGAGGGTTCTGCCGGGGTCAGAAAGCTAGGTCGCTGCACGCCGATGCGAGCCGCAGCCGAGATATTTCGAGGAGGAATCCTGTGCGGTGGTTCGAGCCGCCTGAGGGCGCAGACCTGCTGCTGAGGCGTTACACGAACAGGGCCATCATAGTCCTGGCCCTCGCGTTCCTCGTCCTCGGGCTTGTGTACAGTTTCGCCAACCCGCTGTTTGAGGCACCGGACGAGGTGTGGCACTATCCCTTTGTCAAGCACCTGGCAGATGGAAAGGGATTGCCCGTCCTCGACCCCCAAGCGCCCGAGCTGTGGAACCAGGAGGGCGGACAGCCACCGTTGTACTATGCCATCGCCGCTCTGATCACCCGCTGGGTGCCGAGTGATGACCTCCGTGAGCTTTTGCGGCAGAACCCGCACCTGGATACCCCCAACAAGCTTGTCCATGACCAGCGCGAGCAGTTCCCCTACCGCGGCGCAGCTCTTGCCGTACACATGGCGCGTGGCGTATCGGTCGTCCTCGGAGCGGTAACGGTGTTCTTCGCCTATGCGCTCGGGCTCGAGGCCCTGCCGCGGCGTCCGGCAGTCGCCCTGGCCGCTGCGGGGATCGTGGCGTTCACGCCGACCTTTGTCTTCATCTCGGCAGCCGTCAGCAACGACAACCTGGTCGTAGCCCTGGCTACCGTCGCGCTCTGGTACATGGTCCGCCTGGTACGGTTGGAGCCCCGACCGTGGCGCTGGGCTGTCCTGGGCGGGCTCATCGGCCTGGCGGCACTGACCAAGATCAGCGGCCTTGCTCTCCTCGCCCCGGCTGGACTGACGCTCGTCTGGATGGCCTGGCGCAGGCGCGACTGGAGGGTGATCCTTTGGGGTGGCGCCTGGGTCGGTGCAGCCGTCGTCGCGATAGCCGGGTGGTGGTACTACCGCAACTGGCGCCTGTACCACGATCCCTTTGGCTGGAGTGCGTTTCTGGCCATCATAGGCCGGCGGCCTGCGCCTGCCACGCTCGCGCAACTGGCCCACGAGGTGCCTCTGTTCGTCCGCTCCTATTGGGGGGCGTTCGGTTGGGCGGACATCGTCGCCCCGCCCTGGTTCTACCGCATCCTCTATGCCGTAGCAGCGCTGGGTGCGGCAGGGCTTGTGCTCGTGGCCGTTCAGGCGCTCAGGGCGAGAAGGCTAATATCGCCAGATACCCTCTTTCGTTTGGGCCTCGTGGGCGTGTGGCCTGTTGTAGTCCTCGTCGGCCTCGTGCGCTGGACGATGCTGACCTGGGCCAGCTATGGGAGGCTCCTCTTCCCGGCCATCGCTGCACTCTCGCTGATGCTGGCCATCGGCCTCGCCGCATGGTGCCGCAAGAGATGGGTCGACCTCCCGGTCCTCCTCGCGCCCGCGCTGATGGCTGCTCTGGCTGCCTGGGTGCCCTTTGGAGTGATAGCGCCGACCTATGCCTGGCCGCCCCTGCTGACTGAGACCGACCTGGCCAGAGTGCCACACCGCCTGGACCTTTCTCTCGGCGGGCAGATGGAGCTCGTGGGCTATGACACTGCCTCGACCCAGATACGGCCAGGCGACACCCTCAGTGTGACTCTGTACTGGCGAGCTCTCGAGCCCATGCCGCACAACTATAGCGTCTTCGTGCATCTCTTAGGGGAAGACGACATCATCCTCGCTCAGCGCGACCAGTACCCCGGGAGAGGCCTATTCCCGACGACCTTCTGGCGCCCCGGAGATGCCATTGCGGACACCTATCTGATCCGCGTGCCTCCGACAGCCCTCAATCCGACGCGGGCGCAGCTTGAGGTGGGCCTCTATCGCGTGGAGACGGGCGAGCGACTGCTCGTCCGCGACCGCGCGGGGCGAGAGCTGGGAGATAACGTGCGCTTTGGCGATATCCTCGTCCGCGCCGAGCCCCGCGACGGCGTCCCCAACCCCCTGGACTACCGCTTCGGCAAGGGCATCGCCCTCGTCGGCTACGCCCTGGACCGCACGGCCCTGCCGGCAGGGGACACGCTCCATCTCACGCTCTACTGGAAGTGCCTGGCGCCGGTCGGGAAGAACTATACCGTGTTCACCCACGTCCTGGGCCCCGGGGATGCCATCTGGGCGCAGAAGGATGCCTGGCCGATGGGCGGGGCAGCGCCGACGGGCAGTTGGCGAGTGGGCCAGGTCGTGGAGGATCGGTACGATCTCGTCGTCAGGCCCGAGACGCCCGAGGGGGTCTACGACCTGGAGATCGGCCTGTACCTCGCAGAGACGGGCGAGCGGCTGCCGGTCGTCGGGCCCGGCGGCGGCCCGCCGGACAGCCGGGTCCTGCTGAATAGAGTGCGGGTCGTGAGGCAGTGAGGCGATGCATTCCCTCCGCTCTGATGCCGGGCAAGAGCCGTCCCTGAGCCGGTTGGCCGACCGCAGCTTCCTGGCCCTGGTGGCCGTGTTTGTGGTCCTGGGTACCGTTTACAACGTGTGCACGCCGCTGTTTGAGGCTCCTGACGAGCTGTTCCACTATCCCTTCGTCAGGCATCTGGCACTAGGCGGAGGACTGCCGGTGCAGGACACCGCAGACCCGGAACCCTGGCATCAGGAGGGCGGGCAACCGCCTCTGTACTATGCGTTGGCCGCCCTGGTGACCTGCTGGGTGCCAAGCGACGATCTCCCCGAGATCGCGCAGCCGAACCCCCATGCCGATGTCGGGGTCATCCGCCCCGGCGGCAGCCCGAACATGGTGGTGCACACCCCGCGGGAGAGATGGCCATACCGGGGAGCCGTGCTGGCGGTGCACCTGGCACGAGAGGTCTCGGTGCTCCTGGGAGCCCTCACCTTGCTCTTCACCTATCATCTGGCGCGGGAGGTGTTGCCGGATCGGCCGCTGATCGCCCTCGGAGCGGCAGCGCTGGTCGGGTTCAACCCGATGTTCCTGTTCATCACCGCGGCGGTGAGCAACGACAGTCTGGCGGCGGCGGTATGTACGGTGGCCCTGTGGCTCCTGGTGCGCCGGCTGCGGCAAGAGCCCGAGCCGGGGCAGTGGGCGGCTGTGGGGGTCGTGCTGGGCGTTGCGGGGCTGACCAAGGTCAGTGCGCTGGGGCTGTGGCCGCTGGCGGTGGCGGTGCTGGCCTGGGTGTCGTGGCGGCGGAGGAGCTGGCGGGATCTCCTGCGCTGCGGGGCCGTGATGCTGGCCGTGGCCGGTGCAATTGCCGGCTGGTGGTACTATCGGAACTGGCGGCTGTACGGCGACCCCCTGGGATGGAGCGTCTTTCTCGCGATAGTCGGCAGGCGAAGCGATTCTGCGACCGCCCATCAGCTTCTGAGTGAGCTGCCCGGGCTGATTCGCTCGTACTGGGGCGTGTTCGGTTGGATGAATGTTGGCGGCCCCGGCTGGTACTATACCCTGTTCCACGCCCTCATGCTGACGGCGTTGGGCGGCCTGCTGGTTGGCGCCGGTCGGTGGGTCCTGCGTGCTACCCGGCTCGCGGGTCCGGGCGTCCTGCGCGTGGGGCTTGTTGCCGTATGGGCCGTCATGGTTGCCGTGGGTCTCGTGCGCTGGACGGCGCTGACCATGGCGAGCCAGGGCCGGCTGCTCTTTCCGGCGGCAGGCGCCATTGCGCTGCTTCTGGCGGTGGGGCTCGGCTCGTGGCTGACGGGGCGCTGGCGGGATCTCCCGGTGCTCGTGGTCGGGGCTGTAATGGCGGCGGTGGCCGTGTGGGTCCCGTTCGGCATCATACGCCCCGCCTACGCGCCGCCGCGGCTCCTCACGGAGGGGGAGCTGGCGGCGATTCCCGAGCGGCTGGATCTCGAGGTCGGTGAGGGCATGGAGCTCTTGGGCTATCGGCTGGATAGGCGAGAGGTGCGGCCCGGCGACGACCTGGCAGTGACGCTCTACTGGCGGGCACGGGCGCGGATGGATCAGGACTATTCGGTCTTTGTGCACCTCCTCGATCAGAACGGGATCAAGATCGCCCAGCGCGACTGCTACCTCGGCCGGGGCCTCTTCCTGACGACGCTGTGGAGGCCGGGCGACGCCATCGCCGATACCTATTTCGTGCATGTGCCGGAGAACACTTTCAATCCCAACCACCTGACCCTCGAGGTCGGGCTGTATGTGCTCGGGGGTGAGCGCCTGCCCATGCGGGATCGCGAGGGTCGCGCCGTTGGCGATGCGGTGCGCCTTCCCGAGATCCGCCTGCACGTCGAGGCACGGGACGGCATCGCCAACCCGCTCGCCGTTACCCTCGACGGCAGGGTCAGGCTAGTGGGCTATGACCTGGACCGCACGGCGCTTCCTGCCGGTGAGACACTTACCCTGACCCTCTTCTGGAAGCCCCTCGAGCCGCTCGCTCCGGGGCACCGGACTTTTGCCGTGCTGCGGGCCTGGGATGGCGCCATCTGGGTGGGCGCGGCGGGAAGGTCAGGTACCGAGGCAGGCCGCGCCTGGCAGCCCGGGCAGGTGATCACGGACACGCTAAGCCTGGTCCTGCCTCCGGACATGCCGCCCGGCGAGTACTATGTGGATGCAGGGATGTATGCCGGTGCTGCGAGCCAGCGTCTGAGTGTGGTGGGAAGAGGTGGGAGCGTTGAGGGCGACCGCTACGCACTCACGCGCATCCGGGTGCTGCCTGCGCTCCAGCCTGGGGAGCCGGGCTCACCCTCGCCGCAGCACCCGCTCGATATCACGTTTCCGGGGGTAGCACGACTCGTGGGCTATCGCATCGATCAGCAGGTGGTGAACCCGTACGAGCGGCTGCGTCTGACGCTCTACTGGGAGGCGGTGAACGAGGACGCCCTATCGACGGACTATACCGTCTTCACCCACCTCCTTGACGCCGGCAGCCGCGTGGTCGCCCAGCACGATGGCCCGCCCGCCTCGGGTTGGCGTCCGACCTCGAGTTGGACGCGGGGAGAGGTGATCATCGATCCTCATCATCTCGCCTTCAGCGACCTTGGCTTCGCCAGCGAGGGGGTCGTGGAGGTCGGGCTCTACGATCCCGCTACGATGCAGAGGCTGGTGACCGCAACCGGCGAGGACAGGGTCGTCCTGCCGGTGCGCGTTGAGGTGAAGCCGTAGGCAGGTTTGGTGTACGCTGGCGCTGACCCCGGGTGGTCGTGTCCTATGCTGGCGGTCCGCTGGCCGAGGCTCTCGCTGCACCACGCAAGGCGCCATCGCGGCACTCTGATGCCAGCGATACTTCTGTGGGGAGGGGTCAGCGGGTCTCCAGCCTCTCGGCGGGACCGTGCCCGCTTTCCAAAAACGCCTGGCTCTGGTAGAATGGCGTCAGGCTGCGAAAGCGTCGCTTGCGGGCAGGGGCGCGCGCGTGCCCTGCGCGCTAGAGGGATGGCTCGGCATGCGAGAGGGAGCGAGCATGGCCAGAGGGACAGACCGTGACGCCACGAAAGGCCGCAGGCTGGCGCCCGCCCTGGCGATTGTCTTCCTCTGTGTTCTGGCTTACGGGGCGTGTACCTGGCGCCTGGAGGCGAGGCCCCTCGCGAGGGATGAGGTGCTCACACTCAGCCGCGTGGAGGGGGGTGCGCCGGCAGTGTTCGGCATCGGCGTCCATCCTCCGCTCTACTTCGTGGCTGTGGCTCTACTCCGGGAGTTGGCTGGCCCGAGCGGTTTCGCTCTGCGCTTCATCTCGGCGGCGTTCGCGGTGCTTCTCGTGCCGCTGCTCTACGCAGCCGGCGCGCGCTTCTGGAGCCGGCGCACCGGGCTGGTCGCCGCAGCACTGGGCGTGCTTTCCCCTCTCTATCTGGCCCACTCTCAGGAAGCGCGTATGTACACCATGGTGGCCGGGCTGGCCCTTGCCTCCATCTATGCGCTGGCACGAGCGCTCGACGAGCAGGACCGCACCTGGCTCATTGCCTCCATGGTGAGCGCGGCCGCGGCTGTCCTCACCGATTACCGTGCCGCGGCGCTCATTCCAGTGCTGGGCCTGCAGGCCATCTCCTCCGACCGGCTGCCTCGCCCCTGGCGTGTGGGCCTCGCCATTGGGCTGACGCTAGCCCTGCTGGCTGGCCTCTCGGTTGTGGCGGCCGGCCTGCTCCGTCTCCGAGCCGGGACCTCGGCGCTCCAGTCCGGGGTCCTGCCAATAGCGGCGCTGGCCGACGAGCTACGCGGTCTCTTTGGGGGGGCGTTCCTGCCGGCGAGGGTGTCGGGCCCGCTCGATGCCCTCTGGCTGGTGCTTCTGCTGCTGGGCGCCTTGTGGCCGGCCGCCCGCGGCGGCGCCCTGGTGCTCGCCTACCTCTGCCTCCCTCTCCTGGCTGCCGTTGGGGAACTGCTCGTAGGGCAGGGGACGCCCAAGGGGTACGTCGCCCTCCTCGGACCGGCAGTCTACCTTGGGGTAGCCCACGGATTGGAGCGCTGCACCGGAAGGCTCAGGCCGGTGGGAGTAGCGGCGGCGCTGATCCTTCTCGGGGGCATGGGCGTGGCATCCTACCGGCAGGTCGTGGCCATGCCACGAGGGATCGACTGCCCCTATCGCGAGCTGGCACAGGCCATCGAGCGTGGTGAGCGGCCTGGGGATGTCATCGTAGTCTTGGGTACAGAGAGCACGACGGCGCTGCTGCACTACTATCGCGGCACCATCCCGGCAGTTCCCCTCACGCTGCCCTCGGATGGCAGCGGTGCGGGCCGTGTTGCCGCAGCAGACGTCACCGCAGACCTGGCCTCCCGCTTTGCGCGCGTGTGGCTGGTGCGCACAGACCTCTCGCCTGCCAGAGGTGAGGCCGAGGCGTGGCTGACGGAGCACGCATTCCTGGCCGACCGCCGCGTGTACCAGGCCGGCACGGCTGAGGGCCTGCTGGAGCTCTATCTGACCCAGAGCCCCTCCCTGCCCGCGGAACCCCCGTATCAGCACCGGTCAGAGGTGAGCTTTGGTGGCCTGCGCCTGGAGGGCTACGACCTGCCTCTGCGCCCGGTAACGGGCGGGCAGAAGACCTGGGTCACCCTGTATTGGCGAGCTCTCGCACCACAGCATGCCAGGGTCTCCCTGCGCCTGGTCGATAGGCAGGGCCGCGAGTGGGCCCGGACCGAGGAGATACCCTACCCCGCTCTTCCCCCCGAGCGCTGGCCCAGGAACGTCCTGATGCGATACGAGCCGGGTCTCGTGGTTCCCCCCGCCCTGCCGCCGGGCTGGTACAACATCGAGCTGCGCGTGTATGACCCGATCAGCAACCGCCCCATCGAGCCCGCTTCCGGTGCGGCGCCCGGGCCGCTCCAGCTCGGACCGGTGCTGGTCGAAGCGACCTGGGCCCGGCCGGCACTCTTTGAGAGGCTGAGCCGCGGTCCGCAGGTTCTCGGTGGCCATGGGATGGCCTTTGGCGAGGACCTGACGTTGCGCGCCTTCCGGCTGGAGCCAGAGGAGGTCCAGCCCGGCGCGTGGCTGCACGTGGACCTCTACTGGGAAGTCAGGTCCCGGCCGGAAGGCGACCTGACACTAGAGTTAGCCCTGGTCGACAACCAGGGCACGGTCGTCTCTTCGCGAGCTGTTTCGCCCGTCGCCTCCTGGTACCCGCCGGCCGCGTGGCGGACCGAGGAGCTTCTCTGGGCGCAGCACGACCTCCTCGTGCCTCCTCGGACGAGGCCCGGCATCTATCGCTTGGAGCTGCGCATGCGAGATGCGTCGGGCCGACTCATGCCGATCCGAGACCGCTGGCGCTTCTGGACCTGGGGGGTAGATGTGGCCACCCTGGGACGGGTACGCGTCGCGCAGGTACCGCAGGAGCGCAACCTCCCACGCATTCAACACAGGCTCGACGCTCGGAACACGGCCCGTGTCGACCTCCTGGGCTACGATGGCATTCCTGAGCGCATCAGGCCTGGCGAGACTCTGGAGCTGACCTTGTACTGGCGCGCCACGTCGGTACCCAAGGTGAGCTACAAAGTGAGCGTGCAGATGCTGGACGCCCAGCGCTCCATCCTCGCTCAGGATGATAGTATCCCTGCAGGCTGGTCGCGGCCGACGACAGGATGGGCTGCGGGCGAGGTTGTGAGCGACGTGCATCGTCTGGCTGTGCCGGCTTCGTCGTCCCCGCAGCCGGCTACCCTCATTGTGGCCCTCTACGACGAGGATACGGGCCGCCGCGTACAATGGTTCGAGGGGAGCCAGCTTCAGGAGTACGTGGTGCTATGCCGGGTAGGCATCGGCGAGTAGAGTGGGTTTGGATCCTGGTTCTCCTGGTTGCCTTCCTGCTGCGGGTCGAGAGATTGGCTGCAGAGGGCCTCTGGTATGACGAGGCCTTTAGCGTCGAGTTGGCGCAGCATGGTTGGCACGAGATCATCGTTGGCGAGTTGAACCTTCCCCCCCTCTACAACCTGCTGCTCGGTGCCTGGGGGAGGCTCGCAGGTTGGGGCGACTTTCAGGTCCGCTACCTCTCTGTCCTCTGTGGCACCCTCGTAGTGGCGCTCGGCGGAGCGATGATCGCCCTGCTCCTCGGTAGACGCGCGGGCGCTCTGGCGGCGCTGCTCCTAGCCGCCTCACCCATCGAAATCTGGTATGCGCGTGAGGCACGCATGTACGTGCTCCTGGCGGTCCTGGCCCTTGCCTCGACGGTGGCGCTGGCGCGCCTCATGTGTGGCCGGACGGAACGAAGGTGGTGGCTGCTCTACACCCTGGCAAACGTGGCCGCTCTGTACACGCACTACTATGCAGCCTTTGTGGTGGCGGCGCAGGCGGTGTGGGTGCTCACACACTTCCTCAGGACCCGTGACGGCTGTTTTCTACGCGGCTGGGTGCTGAGCCAGCTTGGACTCGGGCTTGCCCTACTGCCCTGGGTGCCGGTCTTTGTCACCCAGTGGCGGGCGGCCAACACAACCTACTGGCCGGGGAGCCTGAGCCTGACCTATGTGGCGACGAACGCCCTCCTCGGATTCATGGGCGCCGACCGCATGGCGCCGGTGTCGCTCGCCGCGCGGCTGGCGATGGCCACCTGTATCCTGGCCGCTCTCGGGCTGCTCGCGGCCACGTGGCAGCCCCGTGTGCGCTGGGAGACCGGCATGCTGGCAGCCTACGTGGGGGTACCTTTGTTGATCTTCTACGTGCTGGTGCACTCCCGGCCCAAGTTCTCGCCGCGCTACCTGCTCGTCGCCGTGCCGGGCTTTCTGGGCCTGGCTGCAGGCGCGCTCTCTGCCCTCTGGCCGGTGGCGGTCAGACGCTGGCACGAGTGGCTCCGGGCGACGCTGGCAGCCATCGTGCTCTGCGGTCTGGCGGCCGGCTCGGTGTACGCGGCGACAACCCCCTGGCGCGACGCGCGCTTCGGCCGCGAGGACTTTAAAGGCGCTGCCGCCTTCCTGACCCGGGCCACGGCATCGGATGAGGCGGTCATCCTCCTCTCTGGGCACTCCGCTGCAGCCTTTACGCGCTACTACCACCGCGACAACTGCTACCCCCTTCCGGAGGGGCTGCCGCCTTCCCCATCTGTGGACGACATCGTCACGCTCGAGACGCTCGATGACCTCAGCCGGGCCATCGCAGGGCGTCGCGGCGCCTGGCTGCTGCTCTGGCAGAACGAGGTGGTCGATCCGAATGGGCTCGTCCTCGCCCTTTTCGATCTCTTCGGTACTAGAGAACCGGTCGACGCCCGGTTTCGTGGCCTGGAGCTACGCCACTATGTCTTTCCTGAGGGGCTACAACTGAGCCGCGAGATGCTTGTCCGCACGCCCCTCAATGTTCCCGTGGGAGACGAGGAACTCGTGCTTGTAGGCTGCGACCTGCCAACGCGCCCGGTTCCGAGCGGCGAGACGGCCACCCTCCTCCTCCACTGGAAGGCCCTGCGACCGACGGCGCAAGACTATCGCCTGTCGCTGCAGGTGCTCGACGAGGCGGGGCAGGTGCTGGCCGAGGGCGGCGGACGCGTGGCCGGCTGGATGTACCCTACGTACCGCTGGCAGCCGGGTCGGCTGATCACGGCCCGGCAGGATGTGCGGCTCCCGGCGGGCCTGCCTCCCGGTGACTATCTCCTGCGCGCGCGCATCTTTGCGCTGGGCGAGCAGGCGGCGCTCACGATCCCCCTGGGCGAGCTCACCGTAGGTCGCGCCCTGCGACAGCCCACACTTGCCGAGCTGGGCATCTCGGAGCCGATGGGGGCAACGCTGGCGGAGCTGGAGCTCCTTAGCTGTCAGGTATCTCCCCGAGAGGCAGGCCCCGGTCAGGCGGTGCAGGCCACCCTCATCTGGCGGGCACGAGCGCGGCCGGCGAAGCCCTACCGCGTAGCGCTCTCTCTGAATAGCCGTGCCTGGGCGACGCTCCCGCTTCCTGCATCGGCGAGGGACTTGCAGGCCGGCGACGCATTGCGCATGGTATGCTCGCTCCTCGTGCCTCCTGACGCCGCGGATGGCAGGCAGACGGTCTCTCTCGCGCTCGTGGGAGACGGGTCGCAGCCGGTCGCGGGACCGATTGCGGCGGGCGAGATCGGGGTCCATGCCGGTGAGCGGCTCTTCAAGGCACCGACGAGCATCGCCAATCCCCTGCGCGTCGATCTGGGGGGAAAGGTGGCGTTCCTGGGCTACACCCTAGACCGGCAGGCCCTGCGCCCGGGCGAGAGCTTTCATCTGGACCTCTACTGGCAGGGCGTGCGGCGGATGGATACGAGCTATACCGTCTTCGTGCACCTGCTCGATGGGAGGGAAAAGATCTGGGGGCAGGTGGACTCGCTCCCGGTTCACAGCACCCGGCCGACGACCGGCTGGCTGCCGGGGGAGGTCGTGATCGACAGCTATGACGTGGCGGTCTATCCCGACGCGCCGCCGGGGCAGTACGTCATCGAGGTCGGCCTGTACGACGCAGCTACGGGTGAGCGGCTGCCGGCCTTTGATGAGAGCGGCAACCACCTCTGGGCCGATCGCATCCTGCTGAGCTCTGTGCAGGTGCTGCCCCCCGCGTCGGGGAGGAAGCCCGATGCGTAGCCGCCTTGCCAGCCTCGTCAAGCTTGCGGTGTCGGCGTGCCTCCTGGGCGTGCTGCTGAGGAGGGTCTCGCTCCGGGAGGCTGCAGCAGCACTGGCCGCAGCCAACTGGCCACTTCTGGGGCTGGCCCTGGCTATCTATGTGGGCACCGTTCCGCTCCGCGCGCTGCGCTGGCGGGCGCTGGTGCGCGCCAAGGGGATCGCCGTGCCGCTGAGGCGGCTGGTGGTGCTCTACTTTGTGGGAGGGTTCTTCAACATCATGCTGCCGACCGGAGTCGGCGGCGATGCGGTCCGAGCTTACGAGCTGGCCCATGATACGCGCGAGGCGGAGCTTGCGATCGGGACCGTGCTCGTCGATAGAGCGTTGGGCCTGCTGGTGCTCCTGTTGCTGGCCGCGCTGGCGTTGCCCTTCTGGTCCGGCCCGTTCGATCCGTGGGTGGCCTGGCTGGTTGGAGCCCTGGCCCTGGCCAGCCTGGTCGGGATGACCGTGCTCCTGGCCGGTCGGCCGCTTGAGGCCCTCTATCGCCGCTTGCCGCGGAGGCTTGGTGCCTTCATCGACCGGCCGGTGCTGCGCCGGCTGTACCTCTCGCTCAGTGGCTATCCGGGCAGGTCGCTGGCCGAGGCGATTGCCGTGTCGGTCCTGTTCAACCTGCTGCTGGTCGTCGTCAATCAGTTGATTGGACTGGGGTATGGGGTGCACCTCCCAACCGGCCAGTATGTGATCTGCGTTTCTCTCAGCGCGTTTGCCTCGACCCTTCCCATCTCGCTGGGCGGCCTGGGGGTGCGCGAGAGCGCCTTCGCCGAGCTGTTTGGTCAGGTCGGCGTGCCTGTGGCGCTGGCGCTCTCGATGTCGCTGACGTTCTATCTGATGAACGTAGTGTCCGGTCTGGTCGGCGGGCTCCTGTATGCCTGGGAGGGACTGCGGGGGTCGGCAGGGCGTGCGCGGGCAAGAGATCTCCCGCAGGGCCGGGCCGGCGCCAGAGAGGGCCGGTGAGGCGAGGGTACGAAACGGGCGGCCGGGCCACACGCGGGATGACGCCGCCGTGGCGCCCATGGGTCGCTGGAAAGGGACAGGAGGTCATGTCGGACGCGTGTCTGGTCACGGGTGTGGCCGGTTTCATCGGTTCCCATCTGGCGGAGCGCCTGGTACGCGAGGGCTACCGGGTGGTTGGCATCGACTGCTTCACCAGCTACTATCCGCGCCATGTGAAGGAAGCGAACCTTTCGTGGCTGCGGGAGCAGCCGGCCTTTCGCTTCCGGGAGCTGGACCTGTGTAGCGCCGACCTCGAGGCGCTGCTTGCGGAGGAGGGCATCGAGGTCATCTTTCACCAGGCGGCCCAGGCCGGAGTGCGCTCAAGCTGGGGGCGTGAGTTCGTCACGTACACACAGAATAACGTCCTGGCAACACAGCGACTGCTGGAGGCGGCGCGTGCGCACGGGGTCCGGCGGTTCGTGTATGCGTCCTCCAGTTCTGTTTATGGCGATTGCCCCGACCTGCCGGCGCGGGAGAGCGCCCTGCCGCAGCCCATCTCGCCCTATGGGGTGACCAAGCTCGCGGCTGAGCATCTCTGCCGGCTCTACCATACCAGCTTTGGCGTGCCGACCATCTCGCTGCGGTACTTTACCGTCTACGGACCCCGTCAGCGCCCGGATATGGCCTTCCACCGCTTCATCCGGGCCTTGCTCCGTGGCGATGTGCTGCCGATCTATGGCGACGGCGAGCAGACGCGGGACTTTACCTACGTTGCGGACGTCGTCGAGGCCAATCTGCTGGCCATGCGGTGCGATCTGGGCGGGGTGGTCTTCAATATCGGTGGCGGCTCGCGGGTCAGCCTGAATGAGGTCGTGGAGCTGCTCGGGAAGATCACCGGGAGGCCCGTCCACCTCGACCGGAGCCAGCCCCAGCATGGCGATGTGCGGCACACCTGGGCCGACACGAGCCTCGCCCGGCGCCTCCTGGGCTATGCGCCGCGGTGGGACCTCGAGGCCGGCCTGCGAGCGGAGGTGGAGTGGCTCGTGGAAATGGAGCGGTGAGACGGGCATGGACCTATCCGTAGTGATCCCTCTCTATAATGAACAAGGGAATGTGAGGCCGCTGGTCTCACGACTCG
>ENA-ORXB01002932-ORXB01002932.1-sediment-metagenome-genome-assembly--contig:-NODE-2932-length-13176-cov-3.304069_pt1 | contig 13176 bp, 8 predicted proteins | sample MGYA00237863_ERZ511475 | MGnify/ENA primary metagenome ERZ511475 (study PRJEB26305, sample SAMN06343858) | sediment metagenome | isolation source: hot spring sediment | place: Canada: British Columbia... | reverse complement strand
CAATCAAAAAACCCCTTCGCCCAAGGGCGAAAGGGTTTTCCTCCGCGGTACCACCTTGCTTGATCCCCCGGTCGGGGGACCCGCTCTACCCGGCACGACCGGGACGCGACCCGGTGATGCCGTCCCCCTGTAACGCGGGGACGCGGCCGACTCCTCGCCGGCCAAGTTGCAGACGTAGTACAGCGGTCCGAAGCCGGAGAAGCCGCTCCCCTGGAACTCCACGCTCACCTCCGCCAGGGTCAACGGCAGCGCACCCACGCGAGGGGCTTCCACACAGTTTTCGCGGACCCCCGGCGCGATGCCGGCAGCGACGATCTTGACGATCGAACCCGGAACGAGGCCGGGCTGGCCGCTGGCGCCGTTAACAAAGCTTGCAAGCGTAAGCGAAGGTCCGGGCAACCGGGCAGTCAGATTGAAGCTCACTGCGGGCAGAGCCCCAAAGGTGACGCTGACGACGATCGGCCCGGCCGAGGCGCCGGCGCGCACGCTCACCTGGGCGTTGCCCTGGGCGTCGGTCGTCGCCGTTGGCGCGCTCAAGGTAGCGCTGCCGCTCGTGACGGCAAAGCCGACCACCGCGTTCGGAACCGGCTGGCTCTGCGCGTCGAGCAACTGCACGAGGAGCGGCGCGGCGAACGGCTGGTTGACAACGGCAGTCTGGTTGTCTCCGGAGACTTTGCGGATCTGGGCGGCGACGGCCTCGATCGTCGCGGTGAAGACGGCGGAGGCGCCGCCTGCGGTCACGGTGATCTGCACCTGGCCGGGCGTGCTTCCCAGAGTGACCAGAGCCGAGGTGCGCCCGAGCAGATCCGAAGTCGAGATGACGTTGGAGAGCGTGGCGGCGCCGCTCGGCGAGACGCTCCACTGCGCCGAGACGCCGCTGAGACGGTTGCCGAAAGCGTCCGTGACCTCACCAACCAGCGCGAGCGGCAGGCGCTGGCCCGGACGCCCGGTCTGGTTGTCGCCTTGAATCTTGTTGATGCGGCCCGGCAGGCCCGGCGTGACAATGAGCGTGAAGGTGTAGATGGCGATGTTGCCGACGTTGGCGGTCAGAGTCGCCGTTCCGACCACGCCGCCGAGCTGAAGGTCGCACCGGACGACGCCGTTTTCATCCGAGAGGGCCGTTCCCCCGGCGCAGGAAGCGGTGACGCCTACACCCGGCTGATTGCCGGTGCTTACCGTGAGGCCGATGTTCCGGATCGGCTGGCCGAATTGAAGTCCGGCCTGCACGACGACGCGGGCTTCGATGGCGGCTGTGAGCGTCTGGCCGGCGCGTCCCTCGATGTTGAAGATGCCCTGTTCGGGCCGCACGCGGAGGACCAGCGGATTCGGCGCCGGTTGCGAGCCGCCCGGCAGGAAGGCGATCACCGTCGTGATGTAGAAGTCGACACTGTCGCCGCCGCTCGAGGCCCGGATGGTGGCCTGCTGGTAGGAGAGCCCCGGCGGAACCGCTGCGCCGATGAATTGGGCGGTGGCCTCCCCGCTGGCATCGGTGGCCGTCTGAAAGGCCTGGAGCGTTCCCACTCCTTCGACCAGCTCCCAGGTGATGGGAGCATTGGCCACGGGGTTGCCTGCCGCATCGCGCAGCACGATGACCAGAGGCTCGGCGATGCCGAATTCTCTGACGACCTGACCGTTGCCGGACTTGATCTGAAGCAATCCCCTGCCGACGCCGGTTCCGGTGCCTACGGCGAGGCTGAAGGTTCCGCTGATCGAGCCGGCCTGTACGGTCACGGAGAACCGACCCGTTACCGAGCCGGGATCGACGCGCGCCAGGGCCAGACCGTCGGCGTTGGTGTTCACCGTCGCCGGCGACACAGTGACGCCCGAGGCGCCGGCGGTGAAGGTCACGGGGACGTTGTAGAGCGGCCGACCCTGAGCGTCGACCGCCCGGACCACGAGCGGCCGGAACGTCCCGCCCGAATCGATCGACTGAGCTTGATTGTAGAGGATGATTTGCGCCGGCGCGCCGGTGGCGGCGGCGCCCGCGAACGCCAACCCGATGGGCGATCCGGCGACGGCGACCGGAGTCTCCGGGCTGAGCCGGCCGGTCCCCAAATCCAGCCGGTGCAGGCCTACGGGATTTAAGTAATAGAGGTACCGCGCCGCCGGAGACTCGTCGGAGGCGGCGATCGCCGCGACCTCGACCGGCTGGCCCACGGCAAAAACCGTCAATTGAGTGAGCGCGAGCTCGGGGATGCTGATCTGGTAAAGCCGCTGGTCCCCGGCAAGCACAATCGCCCGGGTATTGCTCACGATGAGCAGGTCCCGAAACGTGACGGCCTCCCGCGCCACGGTCGCCGAACGGGCGTCCAGATCAAAGAGCCAGTAGGTCGGGCTGCCGGCAAAGGTGGCGGTGTTGAGCGCAAGGGCGTAGCGGCCGTCGGGTGTAAAGACCGGCTTGCCCGGCGTGCCGTTCAGGGCGATCTCCCCGCGGCGCGCCATCGCGAAGCCGTCGATTTCGTAAAGCCGGTTCGTCGCTCCGACGTAGAGCAGGCCGTTCGGAGCGGCGGCAACCGAAGTCGAAATGCCGGGAATCGTCAGATCGCCGGCCACGAGGTTGCTTGCCAGGTCGATGCGGGTCAGCCGCCGGGAGTTCGAGCTCAGCACGAAAGCGTAGCGCGAATCCAGGCTGACGGCCACATCGAGCGGCGTGTCGCCCACGTCGATGGGTCCGGCCAGGCGCGCGAGCGATTCGGAGTCGAAAATGTAGAGGCCTCCGACGGTGACGAGCAGAACGCGGCGGCCGTCAGGGGTAATGACGCCGGTCTGTCCGTTCGAGCCCGGCGAAAAATTGAGCAGCCGGTTCAGGTTCTGGTCCACGGCGATCAGAGTGTCGGAACCGGACTGCGAGATCGTATAGTACTTCGTTCCCGCGGGGTTCGCGAAAGCCTTTATCGTCGGACCGACCGAGCCGGTAAAAGAACCCAGACTTGCCAGCACCCCAGAATAGACGCGGACCTCTTGGGCGGGCGCGCCGCCGGGCAGCACCAGAACGTTCCTTGCGAACGAGGGGGAACCAAGCGCGAGGACGAGGGCCAAGCCCAACGCCGATTGTCGGAAGCGATTACTCATGGCGACCTCGAAACGAGAAGTTGGCAGGACGCGGGCGTACAAGAGTTCAGTCTAGCACGATATGCGCTGAGCGCAAGCCGGAAATCGAGGCGAAAACTCGGCGACCAAGTTCTGGAAGCACAAGAAAAAAGGGGGGCCTTTCGGCCCCCCTCGCTTGGCTCGGGTTCCTTCGCGGCTCAGTTGTTGAGCGCCTCGGCCGTCTGGCCGGTGCGGTTCAACCCGCCCCAATCCAGGATCAGAGCCAGATAGCCCTGAGCCAGTTTCGAGGCGCCAACATCGCTGATGAAGGCATAGCCGTGCGCGTACTGGAACAAGCAGCGGGCAATCACGTAGCCCTGGAAGCCCGGGGTGGCCGCGATGCCGTAGTTGCCGCCCGAAGACAGCGTCCAGATCGCCTGCGTACCCGCTGTGATCGTCCCGGTCGTCTGTGGAGCAGGCGCTGCGCCGCCTCCGGTAGTGGCGCCGTAGTAGTAGATCGTGCACGGCCCTTCCTGGCCCTCGGTGCCGTACGGATCGCGCGAGGTGTTGGAGATCACCATGCCCGTGTCGAAGCCGGCCTGGTTGGTCACGTAAGGCCACAGCAGGTTGGTCTCGCAACGGATGATGGTGAAGGCGTTCGCCGGGTTGCTGTCGACGAAGCGCGGCACCGGAGCGGTGGCGCTGGCCGTGAACACGGTGGTCAGCGGCGCGAAGGTTCCGTTGACGACCGCAGTGCCGAGCGCCGGAAGTCCTGCGCTGGTCTGAGCCGTGTACTTCACCAAGACGCCGAAGTCAATGGAACCGATCTGGAACGGATCGGCAGCCGTAATCTGCCAGACCGCCCAGCCGCTGCGGGCGGCGTCCAGCGTCACCTCTCGCACCGTCCAGCCGGGATGCGAGGCGCAGAAGTCCCCAGCGCCAGTGCCGGTAAGGAAGCTGGTGCCGAAATCGGCCAGATCGGCGCCGTTGGAATCCGTGCCGACCAGAGCGGCCGCGTTGCCGCCCGAGGCGCCGACATTCGAGACGCTCACGAATAGCCGTACGCCTGCCGGAACGTTGGTGAACCTGGCCATCAAGCGGGTGGCTTGTGTCGCACGGCCGGCAATCCCTACGTTGCCCCGGCCGGAGACCGTAGGCCAGGCGGAGTTGGTCAGCATCGACTCCGTGTTGTAAATGGCGCCCGGTATGCTCTGAGTCACGGTGCCGATGGTCTTGAAGGCCGTGGCGAACGCTTCGGAGAAGCGCACCCGGAAAGCGCCGCAGTTGGCCGAGTAGCACTGATAGTAAGTGTCCTCGGCCGGCCGGTCATAGCCGCCGCCGACCGAATCGCGCAGCGTGAAGGTCATGCCGTCCTGCACGAAGGCCACCACCTGCTGCGGGTTGTTGATCGGCACGGAGGTGGCGCCGCTCACCGAGATCAGCATCTGGATCTGGCTCGGAATCAGGGTGCCGCTCACGCCGAGCTGGTTGGCGTTGGCGCGGATGTTGGTGATGCGGAGAATCCGCGTGAAGGTGGTTCCGGGCGGATCGAACGGCACGCCGAGCCAGACGATCGAATTGGCGGCCGCCTGCCGGCCCTGGAAAATGTTCGGCCGCGCCGTGTACGGAGGCGGCGGCGGAGGCGTCACGAAACCGCCCGTAGTCCCGTCATAGGTCTCCGCCGGGTTGCCGGTGCTATAAATCGGGCAGGTCCCGTTGGCATCCAGCGGAGCCCCGGGTCCGCCGCAAACCAACTGCGGGGGCGTCGGGCCGGAGGGCCGGGGAGCGCCGGGCTCGTCCATCAGCAGCAGCGCCTCCGACCACGGGTCGGCCAGGAGCCGGCTGGTGACGTTGACGTTCAAAAAGATCTGGACGTTCACCTGCGGCACCTGGGTGTTCGCCGCGGTTGGCGTACCGCCGGTGCAGTTGAGCACCAAGTCGCCGACCTGCTCCGCAACGCCCTCAGCCCGGACGATGGGAGGCACGCCGGCATTGGCCGTGCACTGCAACGCCGGGTTGATTAGCTGTGCGTTTGCTACCGACGCCATCGCAGCGACAACGACCAGTAGCAACATGCTCTTGCGAAGATGTACCATTCTGTCACTCCTTGTGGAATTCGAATTTGAATTGACGGATCGACTCGTTGAACCTGAACCCACCAGGCTCGCGGGGGCCTGACTTCGAACCTACCCTCGAACCCGTTCTCCTGACTTCGAACCTGAACAACAACTGCTTCGAGCCTGATCAATAACTTTCAGCTTCTGCTCGTCCTCGACTCCTCACCTTGGTGCTCGCGGGATTCACCGCTTGGGCGCATGAATGCCGCTGCGATCAATTGGACGCAGTCAAACCATTCATACCATGAACGGCGCGTCCAGTCAAGCGGAATCTCGCCCCGCCCTCCATACCGCGTCGGGAGGGCGAAAACCGCAGAAGCCATATTTAATCATGACCGGACCGGCAAGTCAAGAGCCAATTCCCGCCGCGCGCCGGGCGGGCCGCCGGCGCTGCTAAGATGGCCCTATATGCCCGAGATTCCCATCGGGACCCGGGGCGAGCGGAAGCTCTTGGTCACAAACGAGGTCGCGATCGATTTCATCGGCCACGAGCCGGCCCGGGTCCTGTCGACCCCCCAGATGATCGCAGGTATGGAGATGGCGGCGCGAGATGCCGTCAAGCCCTTGCTCGATGACGGCTTTGACACCGTCGGCACCCACGTCGATGTCAAGCACTTGGCGGCGACGCCCATCGGCATGAGCGTGACCTTCCATGCGGAGGTCGTATCGGTGAACGACCGCCGGATCGGCTTTCGGGTGTGGGCCGAAGACGAGGTCGAGCGCATCGGCGAAGGCACGCACGAGAGGTTCATCGTCAACGTCGAGCGCTTCGGTGCGCGCGTCCAGGCCAAGGCCGGCCGCCGGGAGACCGCCCGATGAGGCGACGCGAGGTCTTGGGTTCGCTCTCCGGCGCCGGCGCCCTGTTCGGCCTGCCGGCCGCCTCAGCCCAGGGCAAGGCTCCGCCGCTGCCCGATGCCGCGCTCGCCGAGCGAGATCCGGAGCGCTATTGGGCGCGCGTGCGCGACGAGCAGTTCTTGCTGCCCGGCTGGCGGGCATTCCTGAACACGGGCAGCCTGGGCGTTGCCCCTCGGCCGGTGCTTGAGGCGGTGGAAGCCTATTTGCGCCACGGGGCTTCGCGGGTCGCCGACGAGTACCCGCGCTGGGGCTACGAGACGCTCGAGGCGCACCGCAAGGAACTGGCGGCTTTCCTCGGCTGCAAGACGGAGGAGCTAGCGCTTACACATAATGCGACCGAGGCGATGAGCATCGTCGCCGAGGGCTTGGAGCTCAAGCCGGGCGATGAAGTGCTCCTCACCGATCAGGAGCACCCCGGGGGTCTCTGCTGCTGGCTGAAGCGCCAGGCGCGCGACCGCATCGCGGTGCGCCGCGTGGATCTGCCGCTGCCGCCCGCCTCCGCCGAGCAGCTCGCCGAGCGCATCCTCGGCGCCATCGGACCGCGCACGCGCGTGTTGAGCTTCAGCGGCATCACCTCCCCGACCGGCCTGTTGCTGCCGGTGGCCGCGATTTGCGAGCAGGCGCGCGCCCGCGGCCTCATCACGGTGGTGGACGGGGCGCACATGACCGGCCAGATGAGGCTGCGCCTGGATGAATTGGGCTGCGACTTCTTCGCCGGCAGCCCGCACAAGTGGCTGTTTGCGCCCGCCGGCTGCGGCCTGCTCTACATCCGCGAGGAGTGGCTCGATCGGCTCTGGCCGCTCGTGGTCACCGGCGGCTGGGACAAGCCGGAGCTCAAGGCTGCCCGGTTCATGCAGGTGGGCACCAACGAGCGGGCGATCTTCGAGGGGCTGTTGGCGGGCAAGCGTTTTGCCGAGGCGATCGGGCCGGAGCGCATCTACGCCCGGATTCACGAGCTGGCGCAGCGGGTGCGGCGCCTGGCGGCCGAGCGCGCCGATGTCGAGCTGCTCACGCCGGAGGACGACCGCCTGTACCGAGCCATGGTGGCCTTCCGGCTGCCGGCGCCGCTAGCTGCCCGCCTGAAGAAGCTCTGCGCCGAGCGCCGCATCTGGCTGAGCGGCGGTGAGGAGACGATCCGGATCTCGACCCATATCCACACGCGGCCGGCCGACATCGAGCTGTTTTTCGCCACGCTCAAGGAGGCGGAGAAAGCGGGGACAGTATACTCAATCCCCAATTCCGGCGCCCCGTCCGGGCGGCCGGCCTAGCGGTCTTTTCAAAGGAGCGATCCGATGAAAGATCACCAGCAAGAGCTCGTTTGGAAGGCACTCGACCGCTTCGAGGTCGAGTTGCCCTCCTGGGGATTCGCCAACACCGGCACGCGCTTCGGCAAGTTCATCCAGCCGGGCGCGGCCACCTCCATCGAGGAGAAGCTGGCCGACGCCGGCCAGGTCAACCACTTCACCGGCTGCGCGCCTGCCGTAGCCGTCCACGTGCTCTGGGATTTTCCCGGCGGACGGGCGAGCGCGGCGGAAGTCGCGGCGACGGCGGCGCGCTACGGCGTCCGCATCGGCGCGATCAACCCGAACGTCTTCGAAGACCAGATCTACAAGCACGGCTCGCTCGCCAATCCCGATCCGGGCGTGCGCCAGGCCGCACTCGAGCACATTTTCGCTTCGATCGAGATTGCGCGCGAAACCTCGAGCCGCGACATCTCGCTGTGGTTCACCGACGGCTCCAACTACCCGGGCACGGCCAACATCCGCCGCCGGCGCGCCCTGTTTGAAGAAGGTTTGCGCCTGGCGCACGCGCGGCTTGGCTCGGAGCAGCGCCTGCTCGTCGAGTACAAGCCGTTCGAGCCGGCCTTCTATCACACCGACATCGCCGACTGGGGCATGGCCTCGCTTCTGGCGCGCGCCGCAGGGCCGCAGGCCAAGGTGCTGGTCGACACGGGCCACCATTATCAGGCGCAAAACATCGAGCAGATCGTCGCCTGGTTGCTGGCCGACGACATGCTCGGCGGCTTTCACTTCAACGACCGCCGTTACGCCGACGACGATCTGACGATCGGCTCCATCGACCCCTACCAGATCTTTCGCATCTTTCACGAGATCGAGTTCTACCGCTGGGAGACGGGCCGCGAGCCCGAGATCGCCTACATGATCGACCAGTCGCACAACCTCAAGCCGAAGATCGAGGAGACGATCCAGACGGTGATGGCGGCGCAGGAGCTCGTCGCCAAAGCCGCGCTCGTCGATCATGGAGCGCTGGCGCGGCATCAGGAGGCCTGCGAACTGATCGACGCCGAGCAGTGCCTGAAGGCGGCCTTCTTCACCGATGTGCGCGGCGCCATTGCCGAGTGGCGGCGCGCCCGGGGCCTGGCCGAGGATCCGCTGGCCGCTTTCCGATCGAGCGGCTACCAGGCGCGGATCGAGTGCGAACGTGCCGAGCGCAACCGGGCTGGAGCGGCGAGCTTCGCCTGAGGGGTCGCTCAAGCTCTGGCGAGCCCTTGCGGTAGAGTGAGGAGGAAATTTCTCCAGCGAAAGGAGCAGGTATGCGACTCACTAGGCGCGAGTGGGCCGGGCTTCTAGCCGGCGTCGCGGGATGGACGGCCTCCTGTCGGCGTGCGGAGCAAACGAATGCCCGCAAGCGTATCCCGATCGCCATCGAGAGCTGGTCCGTACGCACTCTTCTCGGACAGGATCCTGAGGGCGTGATCGCCCAGATCGCCCAAATGGGCTACGAGGGCATCGAGCTGGCGCACTACTATCAGTACCCGGACATCACCGCGGAGCGCTTCCGCAAGGCGCTGGACGCCAACAAGCTGCGCTGCGCCAACGTCCACATCGGCCTGAAGAATCTCGAAGGCGACGAACTTAAGAAGACGCTCGACTACAACCACACGCTCGGCAACACGGTCTTGATCGTGGCCTCGCTTCCGCACTACCAGACGATCGCCGAATGGCGCGAGATCGCCAAGCGGTTCGACGAGCTGGCGGGCCAACTCGGCGAGCACGGCATGCGGATCGGCTATCACAACCACCCCGGCGACTTCCTCCCGGTGGAAGGCCAGGTGCCCTGGGAGGTCTTCTTTCAGAACACCTCGGCTCGGGTGATCCATCAGCTCGACGTCGGCAACATGCCGCCGGAGAATCCCGATCCGCTGAAATACCTCAAGATGTTCCCCGGCCGGACGCAGTCGATCCACGTCAAGGACCGGACGGCGGACTTCAAGCAGGCGATCACCGGCGAGGGCGTGCTGCCGTTTGCGGAGATTTTCAAGCTTTGCTCGACGATCGGTGGCACCGAGTGGTATATCGTCGAGTACGAAAGCGACGCCTACCCGCCGATGGAGAGCATCCGCCGTTGCCTGGAGGGAACCCGGCGCCTGCTGGGGGAAGCCGGGCCTGCGGCCTGATCAGCGCGCCAGGGCCGCGCTCTTGCCGGCGAAATCGAGCACGAGCGAAGGAAAGACGCCGAGCAACAGCGTGGCGGCGGCCGAGCTCCACAGGGCGATCTGCAAGGCCGGCGCGGGCGGCGGCGCCGTCGAGGCCGCCTCGCCCGGCTCGTGGAAGTACATCACCACGATGATCCGCAGGTAGTAGTAGGCCGCCAGGGCGCTGTTGAGCAGGCCGATCACCGTCAGCCAGTAGAGATTGGCTTCAAGCGCCGCTTTGAAAACGTAGAACTTGCCGAAGAAGCCCCCGGTGAGCGGGATGCCGATGAGCGACAGCAGAAACAGGGAAAACAGCGCCGCGGTGGCCGGCTGGCGTTGCGAGAGGCCGGCCAGATCGTCGACGTTGACGTAGCGCTCCCGCTCGCGGGCAAAGTGAGTGACGACGGCAAAGGCGCCCACGTTCATGAAGGCGTAGGCCACCAGATAGAACATCGCGGCCGCTGTGCCGATCTCCGAATGCGCCGCGACCGCCACCATCACGTAGCCGGCATGAGCGATCGAGCTGTAAGCCAGCAGTCGTTTGAGGTTGTCCTGCACCAGGGCGGCGAAGTTGCCCACCAGCATCGTCGCCAGCGCCGACAGCCACACGATCGGCTCCCAGCGCGAAGCCACCGGCTCGAAGGCCGTCATGTAGACGCGCAGGAAGATGGCGAAGGCCGCCGCCTTGGGCCCTGCCGACATGAAGGCGGCCACCGGCGCCGGCGCGCCCTGATAGACGTCCGGCGTCCAGACCTGGAACGGGGCGGCCGAAACCTTGAAGGCGAAGCCGACGAACATCAAAGCGGCGCTCACGCCGACCAAGGCGCCGGCCGGCGCGAGCTCGGGGTTGGCCAGAATGCGCCGGATCTCGCTCAGGTCGGTGCTGCCGGTGAGGCCGTAGATCCAGGCAATGCCGTAGAGCAGGAAGGCGGTGGCGAAGGAGCCGAGCAGGAAGTACTTGATGGCCGATTCGTTGTTGCGCACATCCTCGCGCAGGTAGCCGGCCAGCACGTAGGTCGCAATCGAGGAGATCTCCAAGCCGATGAAGATCATGATCAGCTCGTTGGAGGCTGCCATGAGGCACTGTCCCACCACCGAGAACAGCACGAGCGCGTAGTACTCGCCCGAGTCGGCCCGTTCCCGCTCCAGGTAATTGAGCGAGCAGAGCACGGCCAGCGCCCCGACAACGATCACCAGGGCGCGGAAGAAGGTGGCGAATCCGTCCACCAGGATCATGGCCCGAAACGCCGGACCCGCAAACAGGTGCGCCACCGCGGTGGCCCACAGCGCCACGAGCAACGTCGCGAGCGCCAGCCAGCCGAGGCGCCGCTTCTTCTCCGGCCGGAGCAGCGGCTCGAGCACCATCGCCAGGGTGCCTCCCACGGTGAGCACGACCTCCGGCAGTACGCGGAGAACATCTTCCCAAGGCGGGATGTAGCTAGCGGGCATCGGACATCACCCCCGCGATGAGCGGCGGCGGCGCCGGCCGGCTCACCAGAAACTCGGCGTTGACCTTCGTCTGCTCGAGGACTTGGGCGCTTGCGGCGCTGATGGGCGGAAAGAAGGTGCGCGTCAGCGTCCCCATCCAGACCATCAGCACCAAAAGCGGCAGGATGGCCGCCCATTCGCGCGGCCGCAGATCATAGACATGTTCGCGCACCGCCTCCGGCGTCTCGCCCAGGAAGGCTTTCTGATACAGCCAGAGCATGTAGCAGGCCGAGAGCACCACGCCGGTGGCGGCGAGAATCGTCCAGCGGAAGTTGACCTGCGCGGCGCCCTGAAGCACCAGAAACTCGCCGACGAAGTTGTTCAGCAGGGGCAGGCCGACCGACGCAAGCGAAGTGATGAGGAAGACCGCGGCCAGCCAGGGCGCCGGCGTGGCGACGCCGCCGTAGGCCGCCGTCTCGAGCGAGTGGCGCCGCTCATAGAGATAGCCCACCAGGATGAACAGCGCCCCGGTGGAGACGCCGTGGTTGAGCATCTGGTAGACGGCGCCGTCCATGCCGAGCTGGGTGAAGGTGAAGATGCCGAGCACGACGAAGCCGAGGTGGCTCACCGAGGAGTAGGCCACCAGCTTTTTCATGTTCGGCTGCACCATCGACACCAGCGCCCCGTAAATGATGCCGATGATGGCCAGCGTCACCACCCAGTCGGCCGCCTGCCGCGAGGCGTTCGGAAACAGCGGCAGGCAGTAGCGAACCAGCCCGTAGGTGCCCATCTTCAGCATCACGGAAGCCAGCATGACCGAGCCGGCCGAAGGCGCCTCCACGTGCGCATCGGGAAGCCAGGTGTGCAGCGGAAACAGCGGCACCTTGATGGCGAAGGAGACGAAGAAGGCCAGAAACAGCAGCAGTTGCTCGAGCGGGGTGAGCATCAACGCTCCCGAGTTGATCTGCTCGAGCAGGATCGAATAGTCGAACGTGCCGCTGCGGTTGTACAGATAGATGATGCCGCCGAGCATCAGCACGGAGCCGGCCATCGTAAACAGGAAAAACTTCACCGCCGCGTAGATGCGCCGCTCGTGCCCCCAAACGCCGATCAGGAAATACATCGGCACGAGCGAGACCTCCCAGAAGACGTAAAACAGGAACAGGTCGAGCGCCACGAAGACGCCCACCAGCCCGGTCTCAAGCAGCAGCAAGAAGGCGTAGAACTCCTTGACGCGCCGGTCGATATAGCGCCAGGAGATCAGCACGCAGACGGGCGTCAGCAACGTGGTGAGCAAGACCAGCCACAGGCTCAGGCCGTCGACGGCGACGTGGTAGCGGATAGCGGGCGATTCGATCCAGGGCACGTCGGTGACGAAGTGCCAGGCGGCGCCCGCGCCCCAGACGCCCGGAATCAGGGCGAGCGACAGGGCGAAGACCGCCAGCGAAACCCCGAGGGCAAGGGCGCGCGCGGTTTCGGCGCGGCCGGGCCAGACGAGCACCGCCAGGAAACCCACGGCGGGCAGCGCCAGGATCCAGTTGACCGGATTCATCGCACGCCTCCGGAGAAAGCGAGCGCGATCAGCGCCACCACCGAGCCCATCAGCACCCAAGCGGCATAGCTGCGGATGTTGCCCGACTGCATGAGGCGGAGCACCGCTCCGACAGCACGGGCGCGGTTGCCGATGCCGTTCACCGCCCCGTCGATGACGCCGGCATCCATATGCCGCCACAGAACGAGCTCCGAGCCTTTGACCACAGGCCGCACGAAGGCGGCCTGGTAAAGCTCGTCCACGAAGTACTTGTTGTAGACGACCCGGTAGAGCGCGCCCAGCCGCGCCGCCAGGCGGTCGGCCAGGCCGCGGCGCGCCACGTACAGATACCAGGCCAGGCCCAGCCCGAGGAGACCCGCGGCCACCGAGACGGCCACCAGCGCCGGATCATGGTGCGCCTCCCGGGAAGGAAACAGCGGCCCGAGAAAGCGCGACACCGGAAGAAATCCGCCGGCAAGCGAAAGCGCCGCCAGCACCAGGAGCGGCCCGAGCATCGACGGCGGCGACTCGTGCGGGTGATGCTCGCCCCGGTAGTCGCCAAAGAAAGCCAGGAAGATGGCGCGGAAGACGTAGAAGGCGGTCATGGCCGCCGTGAGGACGCCCACCCAGTACAACCAAGGCGCATGATGGTGCGCCGCCAGCAGGATCTCGTCCTTGCTGAAGAAGCCGGCGAAGGGCGGAATGCCGGCGATGGCCACCCCGGCGGCCACCAGCGTCGCAAACGTGACGGGAACCTTCTGGCGCAGGCCGCCCATCTT
>ENA-ORXB01002923-ORXB01002923.1-sediment-metagenome-genome-assembly--contig:-NODE-2923-length-13204-cov-9.636627_pt1 | contig 13204 bp, 11 predicted proteins | sample MGYA00237863_ERZ511475 | MGnify/ENA primary metagenome ERZ511475 (study PRJEB26305, sample SAMN06343858) | sediment metagenome | isolation source: hot spring sediment | place: Canada: British Columbia... | reverse complement strand
CCATCACGAGACCGCGGCGCGCCTCCTGGGGGCCGGGCGATATTACCTGCTGGAGTGAAGGGGGTGCGGAATGTGGGATAGAAGAGTATGCCATGAGGTTCCGAACCGGAAGCCCACTTCCACGGGAAATCTCCCCGATATCGCCCGAGGAACTGAGAGCCTTCTACCTGGAAACCTGGGGAGTGGACCCCATGCAGGAACGGAATGAGGGCTGAGGCTACACCGGCTCTCCCGCCCTCCCAATCGGGTGATCCGCCAAGCCCTTCAGCCGCCGAGCAGCGGCCTCAGCGCAAAGGCATACACCAACCCCGCCGCGCCGCAGGCGAGGATCACGGGGATGATGCCGACCTGGTAACGCACGAGCGCGACAAGGGCGGCAGCCCCCAGCAGGGCCGAGAACCATTCGAAACCGTTGAACAAGGTGTCGAGACCGAACGGTCCGGCAAGGCCCTGCGGCCAGAGCACGTGGTAGGCGAAGAACACGGCGAGGTTCAGAATCACCCCTACCACAGCGGCGGTGATGCCGGTGAGCGGTGCAGTGAAATGGATCGCCCCGCGCGTCGCCTCCACGAGCGGGCCGCCGATCAGGATGAACAGAAACGACGGCAAAAAGGTGTAGAACGTGGTGACGAGCGCCCCCAGCGTGCCCGCAAGCGCTAGGGCCTCGGGCCCGAGCGCCTCACGCTGCCAGCCCCCGAGAAAGCCGACAAAGGTCACAATCTTGACGAGCGGACCGGGCGTGGTCTCGCCGAGCGCGAGGCCATCCATCATCTGCGGCACGGTGAGCCAGCCATGGATCTCCACCGCGTGCTGATAGACATACGGTAGCGCCGCATACGCTCCCCCGAAGGTCAGGAGCGCCACCTTGGTCGAGAACCACGCCATTTGCGCGTACACACCGTTCCAGCCCTGCCAGGCGACAAGCGACCCGAACGGCACGGCCCAGATCAAAAGACCCACGATCGTGTAACGCACGAGCCTGGCGCGCGAGAAGCGCGCGTGCTCGGGGGTGGCGTGGTGATCGCCGATGAGCGCACTGTTGCCGCCATCTGCCTCCCCATCGTGCAGCGTGAAACGCTCCGGGGCATAGCGGCCGCCGAGGTAGCCGATGAGACCGGCGCCGATGATGATGAGCGGGAACGGCAGGCGCAGCGCAAAGGTCGCGACGAACGCCGCTGCCGCGATGGCCCAGAGCCAGGCGTTCCGGAGCGCCCTGCGGCCGATGCGGTAGGCGGCATACACCACGATCGCGATCACCGCCGGCTTGATGCCGTAGAGCACGCCGGCCACGGCGGGCAAATCGCCGAAGCGGAGATAGATCCAGCCGAACAGCACGATCACCAGCACCGAGGGCAGGACGAAGAGCGTACCCGCGGCGATCCCACCCCAGGTGCCATGCATGAGCCACCCGATGTAGGTGGCCAGCTGCTGCGCCTCGGGACCTGGTAGCGTCATGCAGTAGTTGAGCGCGTGCAGGAAGCGCTGCTCCGAAATCCAGCGCCGGCGCTCAACCAGCTCGTGATGCATCATGGCGATCTGGCCGGCCGGACCGCCGAAGGCGAGCCATCCGAGCTTGAACCAGTATGCGAGCGCCTCCCGGAACGGGACGCGTGCAGCCAGCGGGGTCGTTTCTAGGGTCCGCACACTTTTCTTGGGCATGGATATCCCTTCTCAGGCCATCCCCCGTGTGTGGGGACTACCCTAGGCAGGCACTATGTACACACTAGCAAAAACGGGCCATCCCCACATGCGTGGGGACTACGTGTGTATGTTGAAAAACGCCGTAAAAAGGTACGGGCCATCCCCACATGCGTGGGGACTACTCCGATGGGGCCGGTCATTCAGGCGCTTCCACGGGCCATCCCCACATGCGTGGGGACTACGGGCTCGAAAAAGGCTTTAAGACGATCGTACTCGGGCCATCCCCACATGCGTGGGGACTACGATTCCCCGCCAGGGTGGGGCGGACCCGACCCAGGGCCATCCCCACATGCGTGGGGACTACCTCCAGCGTTTGCCTTCTGGTGCCGTGGTTGGTGGGCCATCCCCACATGCGTGGGGACTACGGCGGACGGCGAGGAGATCCTGGGCCAGGACCGGGCCATCCCCACATGCGTGGGGACTACTCTGCCCGAGGAAGAGCTTATTCGCCGGATTACGGGCCATCCCCACATGCGTGGGGACTACCTTATCCTCCGGGCCCAGGACCCGGACGGGGCCGGGCCATCCCCACATGCGTGGGGACTACCGCCCGGTCTCTTAGAAAGCGCTTCGGCCAGCCGGGCCATCCCCACATGCGTGGGGACTACAAGCCCCTAGGATAGACCCGCCCCCCACTCTCCGGGCCATCCCCACATGCGTGGGGACTACTTCATCATCGTCCTCCCTCCGGCCCCAATGCCGGGCCATCCCCACATGCGTGGGGACTACGCCTGCTTCCCCCTATAACGGTGCTGAAGGCCCCGGGCCATCCCCACATGCGTGGGGACTACCCCCTACGCCGCTTCCTTGTAGTCTATGTAAACGGGCCATCCCCACATGCGTGGGGACTACAAGGGGTTTAGCGCTACGGCGTCTAATGTGAACGGGCCATCCCCACATGCGTGGGGACTACTAAACCGAGGCAGGAAGCGCATCAGTAGGACCTGGGCCATCCCCACATGCGTGGGGACTACGGTGGAAACCACGCACATCCCTGTTAGAAGGAACGGGCCATCCCCACATGCGTGGGGACTACCGGGCCGCTTCCATCTGGGCTTGGGCGGCCGGGCCATCCCCACATGCGTGGGGACTACGGTCCCAGGTGATGGAGCGCAGCATCCGCTTCAGGGCCATCCCCACATGCGTGGGGACTACACCTGGTAGTAGTGGATGCGCCCATCCGGCCCCGGGCCATCCCCACATGCGTGGGGACTACTTCTCCTGCAGGTAGCGCTTGGCGATGGCCTTCGGGCCATCCCCACATGCGTGGGGACTACTTGGCCCGCACCGCCGCCATGGCGGGCGTGGACGGGCCATCCCCACGTGCGTGGGGACTACATTGACGAGTTCCTCTGTGTCGGCGGCAAGCGGGCCATCCCCACGTGCGTGGGGACTACTTCCGAAGCTCCGCTTCTGTAGCGCCACTTCCGGGCCATCCCCACGTGCGTGGGGACTACTAGTTCGCCGTTGCGCAGTTGGTTGTACAGGCCGGGCCATCCCCACGTGCGTGGGGACTACTTGTGCGCAGGCTTGTGAAGCGCTAAGGTTCACGGGCCATCCCCACGTGCGTGGGGACTACACATGACCCAGACGGCAAAAACCCCGGCTGACCCCCCTCTATGTGTATGTAAAGGGAATCACTCCAAGAATTGGTTGTCAAGATCCCCCTGCGCTAACTGAGCTGTGCGCAGGCCATCCTCAGGCGTGGAACGGCCACCTTTAGACTGCATAGCCAACTTGTCCGCCTTGCGCATAGCCTCAGCATTGCGCACTGCTACGAGAACTATACCATCAAAGTTCCTGAGGACCCGATCCTGATACCCGTGCAGCCGGAGGGCGAAGCCCTGTTCGTTATTCGTACGCCAGGCCAGAGCGCAGCGGCCCCCGCCCGCTTTTTCCACCACCTTCTCCCACAAGAGTTCCCGCACCGTAGCGCTCACTCGGCCCACGAAAACCCCAGTATCCACCTCCACCAGCCACCGAGTAAGCTCACCCCTCAGGCTCCTCGGCACCTTCTCCAGGATCATCACCACCATAGGCCACCCCACCCTCCACCACTCCCTCCGGGTCCCACAGGCCACCCGGACGGGTCGGGTCCTCCTCGTCCACCTCTTCCTCTGGCAGGCCCAGGCCTGCGAAAAGATCGAGGAGATCCTCCACCATCCGCTCAAGGAGCCTCGCCTCGAGGATCGCCTCCCTGAGCTTTTGCCGCACGCGCCGCTCCACCTGGTGGTCCCCTTCGGCAACGGTTAGGAAGGCGGCCGGGACCAGAACCTCGGTCTTGTAGAGATCGGCTATGTCGTACACAAAGGAGAGAAGCTTACCCGTGTGGATGAAGCCCAGGGCGGGGCTGAAGCCGCTGGAAACAATGGCGGCATGGGCGAGGCCATAAAGATACGCAGCCCCAGAGGAAAGGGCACGGTTTACGGGATCTGAGGCCGCCCAGTTGCGGCGATCGTAACTGCGCCCTTGCCAGGGAACCCCGGTTTCCCGGCTCCAGCGGGTGTACGCAGCCCGCACCCGCACCCCTTCGAGGCCCCGCACCTGCTCCAGGCTGAAGCCCCTGGGCAAGGGTTCCTGAAAGCGCTTTTGGTAGAGGCGGAACACCACCTCCAGGTGGAGCTTGGGATCTGCCCAGGCCCGAGCCTGCCTTTGAAGCCTCAGGGCGCTTCTCGTATCCCCTAGGCCCTGGGCATAAAAGCGGGCCAGCCCCTCCCCCACCCAGGCCACGGTGCATCCGTTTGCGGCCAACGCCCTTATGGCCGCATGAGTAATACGGGTCCCAGGCCCCAAAAAGAGCACCCCCAAGGCCGCCACTGGCACCAAGGTGAGCCCCTGCTGGTCATAGATGCCGATTCCCTGGGCTTCCTGCTCAATGAAGGCGTGCTCCACGTAGAGGTAGGAAAGGCCATCGCGAAACTTCGGGAGCTCTTTTAGGTTGCGTGCACTCGGTACTGGTGGCATCTTTTCTTTAAGGGTGCAGGGAAAGGAGGCCGAGCCCCAAGGCTTTGCCAGGGCCAATCCCCCGTTTCAGAGTCTCCAGGGCCTTTGCGGGGTCCACCACCTCGAGGACCCCTTCAAACAGCACGGCCTGAACCTGAATCAGGTGGCCTGCCTTGGGTATCTCCAAGAAGGTATCCTGGCGAATGGCGGCCAGGTACTGGCCTCCTTCCTCCCTCAAGCGAAACCCTCCTTCCTCAAGCTTTCGGGCTAGCCAGGCCAGCTTTTCCTCCCGGGTTTTGAGGGCTATGCGCTCTCCCCTATCCCGGGCCCGCTTGCTGGGATTGGCCCTCAGGCGAAAGCGTAGGATCTGGCCCTCCCGCAGAGCGGGTTGGAAGGGCTTGGGCGGATACACCTCGGCATAACCCTTCTCCAGGGCATCCCAGTCCGGTCGGGTTAGGGTCTGGACCAGGACCACCGGCGGTTCCGTGCCCCGGGTGGGTTCTAGGCGCCAAAGAAGCCGCTCTTTTCCCTCCTTCAAGGCCTGGGATACCGCCCGGGACAGGGTGCGGTGCATCTCGTAGGGACTGGCCAGGTCCCTCCGGACGGCCTTGGAGCGCAGGTCAAGCTTGAGCTTGCTAATCCACATGGTCCTCTCCCAGGGAATCCTCCCCCTTCACCTGGATCTGGTCCTTAGAAAGCACCTCCTCCCGAACGTAGCGGGCTCCAAACCGGCGCTGGGCAAAGGGCGCTATGGGTTGGTCGTAGACTAGGCGCCCCTCGTGGGCCTCGAGGACCAGGAGGAGGTCCTCCTTAGGCTTCTCGGGCAGGAGATAGGGGTAGTTCCGCAAGGCCACTTCCAGGGGTTCCTCCCTAACACCATCCGCCAGGTAAACGGGGGGGCTTGGCACGTAGCCCTTCCGGCCCAGGTACAGCACATAGCGGGGGTTCAAAAGGGCCTGGTGGGCCTCCTCGAGAAGGGAAGCAGGGCCCTCGAGGCCCACCAGGAAGGCGGCATCGGAAAGGTAATGGCGCCAGCTCTGCACGTTAACCTTCGCCTTAAGGCTGGCGGCGATGATCTCCTGGGCCGTCTGGTAGTCCACCCGCAGCACTCCCTTCCGGTCCACCCGCACCCCCATGCGCAGGGCCGCCAGGTCGGAGATATCCTCCTCCCGGTCCCGCCCCAGGGCCGCCGCCAGAAGGCCCAGGACCCCGCTTTTGGTGGGGTAGGGCCAGGTGTCCCGGTGGTCAAAGCGGCTCCGGGTACCCCAGGATTGCATGGGGCCTTGAAGCCGCAACAGGAGCGTGGGCATACTAACCTCCCAAGGCCAAGAGCTCCCGAAGGGCCTTCTCCGCTTCCTGCTTCAACGATCCCAACCCCTCCACCACGGGAAGGTTCTCCACCTCCGCCTCGGTGAGGTTTAAAGCACCCTTCCACTCGGGATTTAAGGGGCCATAGGCCCGGTCAAACTTGTTCCACTCCTGCACCAGGGCCTCCACGGAAAGGGCGGAGAGAGCCCTGCCATCCTTAGGCCAGACAGGCCGCTCAAAGGCGGTGGCCAGGTTGCGGGGCAGGCCCACCCCAGCCCTAAAGGCCAGGAATAGGGGCGGGTTGTGGGCGGCAAAGCTATTCTGCTTGCCCGAAGGAAGGGTTAGCGCAAACGCTTCGAGGAACGCCAGAGCGCCTCTCAGGGCCAGCTCTACATCCCCTTGCAAGTTGGCCGCCAGCTGGTCCAGGTTCACCACCGCGTACCGGTACATGGTGGCGGAGTAGAACTCCACGTCCCCCATCATCCCTGCCCCGGTGTCCTCTTTGGGATTCAGGTCGTCCACGGCGGTGTAGAAGTCGAACTCCCGGTCCACCTTGTGGGTGGAGAGGGCGTGGGCCACCTGCGCCGCGGCATCCACGCCGAGCTCAGGCCGGTCCGCCAGCATACGGCCGAAGAGGGCCAGATCCACCGCCTTGCCCCCGTCCAGGACCCTTTCCAGGGCCCTCTTGAGTTCCGCATCCACCTCCGCACCCTTCTTGCCCTTGGCGGGACCGGCGCTAAGCTTTTCCAGGTTATTCCGTATCAACTCCGCCAGCCTGGAAAGCTCGTAGTTCCCCAGGAAGAGGAGGTATTCGGTCCTTCCCTCTCTAACGCCAAAACCTAGGGCGTTTAGGGCGTTTTCCACCGCCAGGCGAGCCTGCTCCTCGGGAATATCCGAAAGCTTACCCAAAAGGGCGTCCATCAAGCGCCGGGTGCGCACGGCCCGCTCCTCCTCGGAAAGCAAGGGCCAGTCCTTGAAGGCCACCCGCACCGCCCGCTTCTGGGCCTGGCTCGAGATGCGGGCCCGCCGGTACCCACCAAACAGGGCATCCTTGGGGCTTCCCGTGTCGTCCCGGTTCAGGTTGCTTGGAGCCACCGTCTGGATCACGTGCACTTCCAAAAGCTTCATGTTCTCACCTCCCCATCACGAGCCTTGGCCTTCCGCCAAAGCTTCCTGACCAACCTCCTGAGCGCCGTAAAACTCCCTGGCCCAGCGGGCCTGCACCCTTCTCTTGGGGTCAAACCAACGAAGCAGGTCCTCGAGGAGCTGGGCAAAGTCCAAAGCCCCCTCCACCAGGCCTACCGCTTGCCTAAGGCGGTGGGCGATCTGGTCCCGATCCGCGTCTAACAGGGCCAGGAACCGCTTTTCCAAGCTGTCCGACTGCCGAGCCTGCCGGGCCTCCCAAAGGGCTCGGGCCAGGGTGCGTCCCTCCTCGTGCTCTCCGTCCTTCAGGGCGAAGAGGCCGGCCACCAGGTAATAGGCTTCCCGCCGCCAGCCGTCATCGCCCAAGTTTTGGAGGAGAGGCTCCACGTAAGGCATAGCCGGTGGATACCCCCCAGGGTCAAAGGCCAGGCTCCGCCTCAGGACTGCCCGGGCCGGTGTCCACTCCTGGCGAGACTTCAGCTCGCTTAGCCATTCCACGAACCTCTTACCGCTCACCCTTTCACCTCCTCCTTGATTCCAGCCAGCAGGCCACGGAAAGCCCGCTCCGCCTCTGCCAGGGCCTTGAGGTGCCGGGCCTCCGTGCCCACGAAGCGGCGGGTTTCTTCCCAGGCACCTCGAGCAGCCTTCTGGATGCGCTCCCGCCAAAGATCCAACGCCCCTTGTTCAGACAAACGACCTAGGAAGTCGGGGAAGTCCAAGTCCAGCTGAGCCCAGTAGAGGGAAAGAAGAGGCAGGGAGTTGGCAAAGTTTTGCAGCTCGGAAGCATCCCGGTTCCCGAGAACCCCTTGGGCCACGCGCCAGGCCACCTGCCTAAGGCCCTTGGCCACTTCCTCCGCCACCTTCAGGCCCCTATCGAGAAGACCCTCGCCCTTCGGGGTAAGCAGGTCCTTGGGAATGGGATAAACCTCCCGACGGATATCCAGGATTTTTGCCTGGTCCGACACCTGGCCGAGGACGCGGAGAGTGAAGGAAACACCCTCCTCCTCCAGCTCTCCCGCATGCACCAAGACCGCCGGCCAGGTGCCGCCTGCAGCAGGCAACATGGCCCCGAAATCCCGCCAGAAGCTCTTTTCCATGCTCAAACGCAAGGGAAGAATGCTTCCCTTTTTGTCCTGGCGATAGGCCACCATAGGATCTCGCCAGGCCACCTCCTGGGGTTCCACCCCCGGGCCATAATCCATCCACCTTACCCCCTGGCCCTCGTCCACTAGACGGACCCCCCGGCTGGGCCAGACGTACACCAAGCTGACCCCACTCAGGGACCACTTGGTGGCGTGTCCCTCCACGTCCTTGACCCTAAGGGGTTCCCGTTCCCAGACGGGTATGCCGGGATCGCCCTGGGGTACCAGGTTCAGCACCAGGGTTTCGAATAGGTTCGCCCCCATGACCAGGAAGGCCGCCGGGCGAGCTAGGGGGGCGTCTTTGGCCGAGGTGACTCCAAACCTTCGCAAAAGCCCTCCTGGAGCGAAGCTTTGGTGCACCACCAGGGCCCGGGCCACCTCGGGATAGGAAGCCAGGGGAGGGTTCTCGTCCACGGTGTGATCGAAGAGGGTGGGGTTATTGCCGTTGGCCAGCTGGGGGAGCAGTTTGCTCCAGGGGAGGAGATCCTCCTGGGGAAGGTCGGGGATCTGCAAAAAGGGGGCAGTGTCGTGGAAAAGGTAGAAGCGATCCTGGTACTGTTCCAGATACCCCTCAAGGCTACCCCGGTCAAACTCTCCCCCATCCAAAAGGTCCAAGGCGTCATACTTGCCCTCCACGGGGGGCAGGGCCCGGTAAAGCACCGCCAGAAGCAGGCGGTGCAGAGCCGCCTCCTCGAGGGGGAAGGGGGTCTCGATGCGAGTGATGGTGTGGGCGTTCACCAGGGCTTCCCTTATGCCGACCTCCTCTACTTTTCCGTTCCGCAACACTGGAATCCAGGGCTCCTCTATCAGGTTGAACTTGGCCACCGCCGCACCTCCTTACTCACCCCCAGGGTAAGACTGGATCCCGACATTCGTTGACGGAATTAAACCAGGCGGTACACTACCCCAAGCTCCGGGTCTAGGTCCACCTGCAGGGCCGAGTCCTTTCTCGGAAACTCCCGCCCCACCTCTAAAGGCCTGAGCCCTCGCAAAAGGCCACTTTTCGCCCAGGCCGATGGGGGCTTTTCCCCCAAGAGCGTCTGGGGAATCGGAAACCTGGAAAGCCGCACCGCCCGGCTCCAGAGTGCCAGGACATCCTCCTTCCCCAGGTCACCCTTCATCTTGGCTGGCCGCAGACCCTCGGCATCCAGGAACCACTCCTCTCCCCTTCGGTAAAGCGGCACCACGGAAACCGAGGGTTCCCCCAGGCGGGTGAGGAAGCGCTGGGTACTAGCGTTTTCCTCCTCATCGTCCAGACGGAAGTCTGATGCAAGCGCTGAAGTATCCAGCTGGGAAAGAAGCCTATCCAGCTCGGCCAATGAAAGGTTTTCCGCCATGCTGGCGTCTTTTTGCAGCCTGTCTGCCAGATTCTGGTAACTCTTCCTCGCCCTATCCCTCAAGCTGTCGGGGAACCCCTCTGGCAGGCGCTCGTAGACCTCTTCCAAGAGGCCCTCGAGGTCTGCAGGAACCTTTACCGTTTCCCTTCCCTGAAGGGCAAGCCAGGTGGATAGGAGCACATAGTCCTCGTAAACCCTGTTCCAGTGAAGCTCCCGGCCAAACTCGGGCTCGTCCGTGAGCCCGCCTACCAGAAGCACCGGGGTCTGGTGGCCCTCGGGCCGCTTCCGAGTATGCCGGTGGAGCCGCCCAGCCCGCTGGAAAAGGAGGTCAACGGGCGCCAGGTCCGAGTAGAGGAGATCAAAGTCCAGGTCCAGGCTCTGTTCCGCCACCTGGGTGGCCACCAGGATGGCCTTCTCTGGCCGGGGCCCGTGCTTGCCGAAAAGGGCCAGGGTTACCGCTTCCCTCAAGGCCCGCTCCTCGGCGGGAAAACGGGCGTGCAGGAGGAAGACCAAAGTTCCATCCTTTAGGCGCTTGCCCACCACCCACCGGCCCTTCTCCTCTCGGATCTCCCAAAGGCCAGGCCAGGCACCCTGGTTGGGCCCGGCCCCGAAGGAGTCCAGAAGCTCATCCAGCGTAAGCCGCTCCCCCTCGCCCAAGGCCTGGTAGAGGGCTTGCGCCCGATCCACCGTGTTCACAAGGGCCCCGAGGGCACCGGGTAGCTGCTCTTTCAGGGCTTCAGCCACCTGGGAAACCTCCGTGGGAGCCCCTTGGAGGTGCAAGGTCTTCTCCTCTAAGGGCACGTGGCGGGCACCCAGCAACCCACCCCCGGAAAAAGCGGCCACCCTAGGGTACGGAGGAAGCTCCACCCCTCCCACTCCCCAGGCGGAAAGCAGCTCCTCCCGCTTCTTCTTGGGAAGGGTGGCCGTCATCAGGATCACGCTGGAACCCAGGGCCCTAAGCCAGAGCAAAAGGGACTTCAGGAGGCCGGAGGTGTACGTGTCGTAGGCGTGCACCTCGTCTAGCACCACCACGCGGTTCATCAGGCCCCACAGACGAATGAAGTGGTGCTTCACCTTTAGGACGCCAAGGAGCGCCTGGTCTAAGGTTCCCACCCCATGCCCCGCCAACATAGCCCGCTTCTTGGCGGAAAACCAGGTGGAAGCGGCCACACCACCGGATTCCTGGCCTGGATTCCGCTCCAGCTCGATGTCGTACACCTCCATGGGCCTGGCCCGCTCCAAGAGCTCGGCGTACTGGGGGTTCAAGAGCGCCGCCCCATGCTGAAGCTGGAGCTCCCACCGCTCCCCTCCCGAAAGCCGCTCCAGGAACTCCCTGATCCTGTTAAAGAGGCCGTTGGCCGTGGCCTGGGTGGGCAGGGCCACGTAAAGGCCCCGGTGATCCAAGCGTTCCCTCAAGAGGTGCGAAGCGTAAAGGGCGGCCTCGGTCTTCCCCAAACCCATGGGGGCCTCCACCAAGAGGAGAACCGAATCCCCAGGGGTTTTCTCCAAAAGCTCCGGGACGCTGGACTGAAGGGGGTTGGGCGAAAAGGGGAAGAGTTCCTCAAAGCGCCTCACCCCCCTTGGGCTGACCCTGGGCCAGGGGAGGTCCTCGAGGGCCTTGCGGGCCAGTTCCAGGGCGTCCTGCCAGTACTCCAATGCCTCGGGATCCCTGCCGTAGGGGAAGAACCGGGGGTCGGAGGCAATCCAGTCGGCAAAGGAGGCCAGGGCCATGACCCGCAGAATGGCAGGTGCCTCCGCATCTTCCACTGGGAGCACCAAAGGCAAATTCAGGCCCAAGGACTGGGCCAGCCTCAGGGCCAAATGATCCCTAACCTCTTGCCACGTTGAAGCTTCGGACTTCACATGAAGACGGGCGGTTTTGAGTTCCTCGCCCTGCGCCAGGAATCCATGGTGGGCCCCTAAACCCTTGGCCAGCGGGTCCGCCAGTCGCAAGGGGAGCCCGTGCCTTTTCAAGACGTCCTTTACATACAGCTCCGTAAAGACCCCATGCGCAACCCACTGCTCCCGAACCAGCTCCTCGTCCCAGGTGAGGCCCGCATCCCACACCCGCTTAGCCCCCTCATCCCAGGCGGCCTGAAAAACCGGGCTGGCCTTGCCCAGATCGTGAAGCCCTGCCAGAAAGGCCACCCAAGGCAACGCCTCTTTCTCGCCCAGGTTCCAGTCTGTGGCATAGAGCTTTCGAGTGCGCCCGGGCTCCCTTTCCAGGATGGCCCAGGCCACCGCCGCGGTGTCCAGCATGTGAGCCAGCAAGGGGTGAAAGGGGTCCCCGCTTTTGGCCCAAAGTGTTAAGGCTTGGGTTTGCACCTCCATGTTCCCACCCTATCCCCTTATCCCGACAGACTCTGTCGCCTTGGCCAAAACCTGACGGGCCTCTTCCAGCCACAGGCTGCGGAGTTCAGGAGGCGAGAGCACCTCCACCCGAGGCCCAAAGCTTTGAACCCAGGAAAGCACCTCCCAGGGCACCCCACCCTTGAACGGGACCGCCTTGAGACGAGCCAAAAGGCTCCCGTCGGGAAGCTCCTTATCCACCGTAAGACCGGGATAATCCCCCTCGAGGGCCCGCCAGGCTGCCTCTGGAGCAAAGCGGAGGCGGACTTCCACGGTTTCCTCCCGGGCCCCCACCACCCCCCAGGCCTGGCGCAGGTAGACGTTGGGGTCAAAGTCCTCTGGAAACTCGTAGGTCTCCTCCAAAAGGCGGGCGTTGCGCATGCGGTTTAGTTTGAAGGTAAGAATCTGGCGGTGGTATGTGCGCTCGTACCCGATGGCGTAAAGGCCCAGGTTGGTGCGGTTGGCCTCGAGGAAGTACACCAAGACCTCCTTGGGCCGCCAGTTTTTGGAACCACCCGAGCGGTACTCAAAAGCCAGAACCCTGCGCTCCAAAAGCGCCCGGGCCACCATCTCCAGGGTGCGGGAATCCCCCCGGCGTTCCTTCAGCCCCTGGGTGCTTTTCAAAAGCAAAGACCGCAAAGGCTCGGGAAGCATTTTGGCCAGCTTTTCCAAGGCGTTCTCATACTGGCGAGTAGGGGCCTGATGGTATAAGAGTCTCCCGGCAGCGAAAAGGGCTAGGGCCTCCACCGGATGCAAGGTGGGAGGGTGGTCAGGGATGCGGTAAAGGCCGCGGCCAAGGCGCTCTATCCTGTAACCGGCATGGGACAGGGCCTCGAGGTCCCGCTCCACGGTGCGTACGCTCACACCGTAAAGCTGGGCCAGTTCGGAAACCCGGTGCGGGCGAAGGCTAAGTCGCTCCACCAGGGACAAAAACCGTTCCGCCTTGGACTTTGGGTCCATAGTTGGAAACATTATAGCCCAGGTTCCGCTATACTGGGGTTACCTGCCCTATTCTTACCTAGCCGCTCAGGGGACCTTGGGGCAGGGGGGTTCTTGACAAAACATCCCTCGCTACTCACGGGATTCGAGGCTTTAAGCGGGCCTATTGTCTGGAATAGCCCCCTTTACAGACACATAGAGGGGGGTCAGCGGGGGTTTTTGCCGTCTGGGTCATGTGTAGTCCCCACACACGTGGGGATGGCCCGGGCCTCTGGACTCCCGGGCGGGGCGGGACTAAGTAGTCCCCACACACGTGGGGATGGCCCGTCCCGCTCATTACCA
>ENA-ORXB01002919-ORXB01002919.1-sediment-metagenome-genome-assembly--contig:-NODE-2919-length-13248-cov-3.053603_pt1 | contig 13248 bp, 9 predicted proteins | sample MGYA00237863_ERZ511475 | MGnify/ENA primary metagenome ERZ511475 (study PRJEB26305, sample SAMN06343858) | sediment metagenome | isolation source: hot spring sediment | place: Canada: British Columbia... | reverse complement strand
GCTTGGCGCAGGCTGCGCTGCTCCGGCAGGAAGACCCATGCCGGGATGTAGATGCCGGGCTCGGACAAGAATTCGAGCTTCTCGATCCGGTAGCCTTTGCGCGGGGTCTCGACGAGCAGGCGCACGCCGAGCGGGCTCTCCGAGCGGCGGTAGCGGAGCAGCGCCTCCAAGCGGAGCACGATCTCTCGGCGAAGCGCCTTGACCGCTTCGGCCGACTGAGGCGCCGGACGCGGCGGCGGAAGCCCTGCCTGCTTGCGATGGATCAGCGAGAAGATCGTTTGTCCCTGCTGCGAGTACCGCAGGGAGCCAATTGGCGTCACGTACAACGTCTCCGGCGCTTCGGCTTGGAAGTCCGGCTCCCGCTCGGGGCCCTCCCGCCCCAGAAACCAGCGGCAGAACCAGTTGGTCGTCGCCAGACGGAGTTTCACCGTCCAGGCGTGGGGATCGGTGGCCTCTTCTGTGGCGAACCGCTCCGGCACGCCGGCGAGTTCGTAGCGCCGCCGGATGTGCTCGGCGGCGAGATTGAAGCCGGGCGTGTAGTTCTCGATCAGGGCCAACAGGGGCCGCGGAGCGATGGCCACGTGCAGGTCGCAGAGGTCGATGCCGTAAAGCGCGGCGGGAAACAGGTTCTGCTCGACGTCGGAGGGCCCGACGCGGCTGCCGGGCGTGACCTCGATCGGCCAGCGATGGGTGGTTCCTCCCTGGTTGACGACGGCACACTTGACCCGCTCGTCGAGCGCGCTGATGAAAAGCGTCAACGTACCGCCCCCTGAATGGCCGGCGCAGCCGATCCGCTCGGGATCCACCTCCGGCCGGCTCAACAGGTAGTCGATGGCGCGCATGCCGTCCCAGATGCAGTAGTGGGTGAGGTCCTCGCCCAGGAGCAGGAGCACCTGGCCCGGCATGGAATGCTCGAAGATGGCGCGCAAGCCGGACTCGGTCTCGCCCGTATAGGGGTTCCAATAGTGGCGGCGCTCGCCTTGGCCGACCGGGTCGTAGGCGAGCACCACGAAACCGGCGTGGACCAGGCTGAGGTAGGCGAACTGATAGTCCGGCTGCATGCGGGCCAGCTCGTAGTGCCCGCATGGGGAGATGATGCCGGGAAAGGGCCCGCGCCCGGCCGGGAGGTAAAGGTTACCCGTCACCCAGAAGTCGGGCCGGCTTTGAAACATGACATTCTCGATGCGCCAGGCGCGGCGATCGAGCACGCGCACGCTCCGCGCCTCAAGCGGCGTCCGCTCCGGGAGTCCGTGCACCATCTCGCGCACCTTTTCGCGCACGAAGCGGTTGCGGCGTTCGAGGTCCTCCGGGGTGCGGATGGCGTCGCGCTCGCGGTCCCACCTGGCCGCCAGCGCATTCAGTCTTGCGGCCACGAATGCCAGCAGCATGTCGGGCAACTCGCTTGCGTAAGAGGCGCCGGCGGCCCGCAAGCGCGGCGCCGGCAACAAGGCGGCGGCTTTCGCCAGAAAGCGGCGCCGGCAGAGTTTCAGATTTCGAAAAGGCTGTGCGCTCATCGTCCGGCCTTGGCTATGATAACGGTTTCCCGCCATGACCACCGTCACTCACCTGGAATGCTCCCGGTGCGGGAGGGCCTACGAGGCGGGCCAAGTGCTCAATCTCTGCTCCTGCGGCGGGCCGCTGCTTGTGCGCTACGACCTGGAGAGGGCGCGCAAGAGCTGGAACCGGGCGTGGATTCCCAACGGCCCCTCGTCGATGTGGCGCTACCAGCCGGTGCTGCCGGTGCGGCGCCCGGAATCGATCGTCTCGCTCGGAGAGGGCTTCACGCCGCTCATCCGGGCGCGGCGTCTCGGCCGGCGGCTCGGCGCCGAGAACCTTTGGATCAAGGACGAGGGAGTGAACCCGACGGGCTCGTTCAAGGCCCGCGGCCTCTCCTGCGCCGTTTCGATGGCGCTCGAGCTCGGAATCCGGAAGCTGGCGATTCCTTCGGCGGGAAACGCCGCCAGCGCTCTGGCCGCTTATGCGGCGGCCGCGGGCCTGGAGGCGCACATCTTCATGCCGCGCGACGTGCCGCAATCGAACTTCATCGAGTGCATGTCTTTCGGCGCACGCGTGACACTCGTCGACGGCCTGATCAGCGACTGCGCGCGTCTGGTGGCGGAGCGGCAGGCGGCCGAGGGCTTCTTCGAGGTCACCACGCTCAAGGAGCCGTATCGCATTGAAGGCAAGAAGACGATGGGCTACGAGGTGGCCGAGCAGTTCCGCTGGGAGTTGCCGGACGCCATCTTCTATCCCACTGGAGGCGGCGTGGGCCTGATCAGCATGTGGAAAGCCTTTGCCGAGATGGAGGCGATGGGCTGGGTGTCCTCTCACCGCCCGAAGATGATCGCCGTCCAGGCTGCGGGCTGCCGGCCCGTCGTCCGGGCCTTCGAAGAGGGCGCCGACCATTGCCGGTTCTTCGAGAATGCTGCGACGCTGGCGAGCGGGCTGCGCGTGCCCAAGCCGCTCGGCGACTTCCTCATCCTCGAGGCGATCCGAGCCAGCGGGGGAACCGCCGTGGCGGTGGAGGACGACGAGATCCTCGATGCCGGCATCGAGTTGGCGGCCGCCGAAGGCGTCTTTGCGGCTCCCGAGGGGGCGGCCTGCGTGGCGGCGCTGCGCCGCCTGCTCCGAAGCGGGTTCTTGGGCCCTGAGGAACGGATCCTCCTCTATAACACCGGAAGCGGCCTCAAATACCTGGAGGCCTATTCGACCCGCTTCGCGCGGCCCGCCGGCGAAGAGGCCCGGCTCGGCGGATTGATTACTCCGCGATAGCGCGCACCGGCGCCCAGAGCTCGAGGAGTCTGCGGAGCCCTTCCGCATTGAAGGGCTTGCTGAGGAAATCGTCCATCCCTGAGGCCAGACACCGCTCCCGGTCGCCTTCGAGCGCGCCGGCCGTCACAGCCACGATGGGGGTACGCCGCCCCGAGACCTCCTGCGCCCGGATGCGCCGCGTCGCTTCGTAGCCGTCCATGTCGGGCATATGGACGTCCATCAGCACCAGGTCGTACTCGGAAGCGCCGCAGGCCTCGACCGCTTCCCGGCCGCTTTCCACCGCGTCGACCTCGCATCCTTCCCGGGCCAGCAGGCGCACGGCGATGGTGCGGTTCACCGGATTGTCCTCCACCACGAGGACGCGCCGCCGCCGCCACTCCCCCTGAGAGAAGGCCATCGGGCCTGCGGGCGCTATCTCCAGCGGTTCCGAGCCCCGCGTCAGAGGAACCGTGAACCAGAAGCTGCTTCCTTGCCCGACCGTGCTCGTGCAGCCGATCTCGCCGCCCATCATCTCGACGAGACGCCGAGCGATGTTCAGCCCGAGTCCGGTGCCGCCGAAGCGGCGCGTGGTGGAGGTGTCCGCTTGCGTGAACTCGTCGAAAATCCTCTCGAGCTGATCTTCGGCAATGCCGATACCGGTGTCGTCGACGCAGAACCGTACCGTACAACGGTCGCCGGCGACTGCCGCCAGCCCGGCGGAGATCCGAACCCAGCCTCGTTCGGTGAACTTGACGGCGTTGCCGGCGACATTCACCAGCACCTGCCGGAGCCTGCCGGGATCGCCGACGACCCACCTGGGCACATCCGGCGCCAGTTCGGTGTGAACTTTCAGGCCCTTGGCATGCGCCTGCGGCAACAGAACCGTCGTAACGGCCCTCAGCGTCAAGCGAAGATCAAACATCACGGACTCGAACTCGAGTTTGCCGGCCTCGATCTTGGCAAAGTCCAGGATGTCGTTGACGATTCGGAGCAGCGACTCGGCGGCCTCTTTGATCGTCTCCGCGTAATGGCGCTGCTCGGGATCGAGCGAGGTGCACAGCAGCAGCTCGGCCATGCCGACGACGCCCGTCATGGGTGTGCGGATCTCGTGGCTGATCGCCGCCAGGAACCGCGTGCGGGTCTCGGCCGCCTCCCTCGCCGCGACGAGCGCCAGCAGCAGCTCTTCATTCTTTTTGCGCAGCTCGCCGGCAATCTCTTCCAGGCGCCGATTGGCGAGGCCCAGTTGGTCGGCTGCCTCAACGGGGGCAGCGGTCGAATCCTGCTTCAGGCCCGGCAACTGCTGATCCACCACAACTCCACAGACGCCCGCACCGGAAGGGTTAACATGGCCCAGCCGCGCCTGTGCGACGCGTGCTTGCGACGCCGCTCCGTTGGAGCGGCGGGAACGTGCGCTTCCCCCTGCCGGTCGAACCTATGATAGCGTTTCCTGCGCAAGAATTTCAGCAATCCGGCGAGGCTCTTTGGCGACCACCACCGGGCGGTTCTCGAAGGCGCCGCGAAGCGGCGAGCCGCCGGGCGTCGCGAGCTGACCGGTGTGGTACCGGTACACATAATCGGGGTCTTTGAGGAGATGGCCTGTCAGCACCGCGACGACGTCCTGGCCCCGGTCGATCAGCCCGGCCTCGCGCAGCTTCCGGATCCCGGCGAGCGTCGCCGCCGAAGCCGGCTCGCAGCCGATGCCGCAGCGGCCGATCAGGGCCTTGGCATCGGCGATCTCCTGTTCGCTCACCTTCTCGACGACACCCTGCGAGCAGCGCACCTCGAAAGCGGCCTTCGGCCAGGAGACCGGATCGCCGATGCGGATGGCGGTGGCGAGCGTCTCCGGCCGCACGACGGGACGGAAGCCGCCTCGGCCTTCCTCGCGCATGTACTCGTAGAACGGCGCAGCCCCCTCGGCCTGGATCACCGCCAGGCGCGGCATTTTCTCCAGGAATCCTTGTTCGCAGAGCTCCCGCAGGGCTTTGCCGAAGGCCGCCGTGTTGCCGAGGTTGCCGCCGGGAAGCACGATCCAGTCCGGCGCGCGCCAGTCCCGCTGATCCATCATCTCGATGACGATGCTCTTCTGGCCCTCGATCCGGAAGGGGTTGACCGAGTTGAGCAGGTAAATGCCGAGCTCGCCGGCGAGCGACCGCACCAGGGCGAGGATCTCATCGAAGTTGGCCTCCACCTGGAGGGTTCGCGCCCCGTATTCCAGAGCCTGCGCGAGCTTGCCGAAGGAGATGTTGCCGTGGGGGATGAAGATAATCGGCTCCAGTCCGGCGGCGGCGGCATAGGCGCTCATTGAAGCCGAGGTGTTCCCCGTCGAAACGCAGGCCACGCGCCGCATGCCCAACCGGAGCGCCTGCGCCACCCCGCAGGTCATGCCGTTGTCCTTGAAAGAGCCGGTCGGATTGAAGCCCTGGTGCTTGAAGGTGAGCCTGTCCATGCCGGCATATTCGGCCGCCCTGGGCGCCTCGATGAGCGGGGTGTTGCCTTCACCGAGCGTCACCACCGAGTCGCAGTCGTCGAGGAAGGGAATGAGCTCCCGGTAGCGCCAGACGCCGCTACGGTTGATCGGGGCGTTGTCCATGCGCCGCTCGCGCCACAGGCGCTTCATGACGCCGGCATCGAGGCGAAGTTCCGCATACGCCACCTCGAGAAGCCCCCCGCAGGCCGGGCACTCGTAAATGACTTCCGTGATGGGGAACCGGCGGCGGCAGGCGCGCTCGAAGCAGACGAGTTCGGCCGTCATGAAACCCTGATTATACTGGGTGGGAGCGCTCGGTCTGAGGGCTGGCGCATGCTGGCGGTTCATTTCGAAAACGGGCGCGCGGAGCTCCGGCGCGTGGCGCGGCCCCGCCGGCGGGAGGGCTTTGCCCTCATCCGGGTTCTGGCGGCGGGCATCTGCAACACCGACCTGGAACTGCTCGCCGGCTATTACGGCTTCCGCGGGCGGCCCGGGCACGAATTCGTCGGCGAGGTCGTCGAGGCCGACGACCGGGCGCTCGTGGGCCGGCGCGTCGTGGGCGAGATCAATCTGGCCTGCGGCCGATGCAACTGGTGCGCCGCCGGGGGCGCACGTCATTGCCCGCGCCGCAGGGTGCTCGGCATTGTGAAGCATCCCGGGGCCTTCGCCGAACTTCTCACCCTGCCCGAGAAGAATCTCCACCCCGTCCCGGATTCGCTCTCCAGCGAGCATGCGGTCTTCGTCGAGCCGGTGGCCGCCGCCTGCGAGATTCTCGAACAGGTTCGTATCCCGCCGGGGGCGCCGGTGGCGGTGCTGGGCGACGGCAAGCTGGGGCTCCTGGTGGCGCAGGTGCTCGCCGCCCATCGCCTGGAAGTCCACCTTTACGGAAAACACCGCGAGAAGCTGCGCATCGGGGAGGCGGCGGGCATTCGCACGGCTTTGGCGGATCGGAAGACGCCCGAGGCCACCTATGACTGGGTGGTCGAGGCGACCGGCGCCGCCTCAGCTCTGATGACCGCCGTAAGGATGACGCGCCCGCGCGGCACCGTGATCCTCAAATCGACCATTCACCATCTGGTCCCTATCGACACCGCCCCGGTGGTGGTGAACGAGCTCACGCTGGTCGGCTCCCGGTGCGGGCCGTTCGAGCCGGCGCTGCGGCTTCTCGCCGAAGGCGCCGTGCGCGTCGAGGAGATGATCTCGGCGGTCTATCCCCTTTCACGGGCTCCGTCGGCGTTCCGGCGCGCGGCTCAAAAGGGCGTGCTGAAGGTGCTGCTGGTTCCCGACGGAAGCGGGCGCGATCAGTGCGGCAAGCCTTCGATCCACTTGTCGACGGGTTGAGCCTCGGCCGACTCCGACTTGAGCTCCATCAGGCCGTATTCGAAGCCCTTGTCGAAGGCGCGGAGATTCAGCGATTCCGTTCCGGCGGGCACCGAGTCGGCGACGGCCTTGCGCAGCGAATCCGGATTCAGCAGCTTGGTGACCGCCGCGAAAAAGCCGACCATCACGATGTTGAGCACCAGGCGCCGGCCGAGCTCTTCGGCTAGGCGGGTCGCTGGTACCCCATGGACCCGCACCCCGTTCGGCAGGTCGTGGATCCTCACCAGATCCTCTTCGATCAGCAGCGTCCCTCCCGGCTTGAGCTCCGGCATGAAGCGGTTGAAGGCGTCCTGCGACATCGCAATCAGGATGTCGGGCTGGGTGATGTACGGATAGAGGATCGGTTCGTCGGACAGGATCACTTGGGCCGAACAGGCGCTGCCGCGCGCCTCCGGCCCGAAGGCCTGGGTGAGGGTGGCGTAGCCGTTTTCGAAAATCGAGGCGGCCTTGCCGATGATCATCGCCGCCAGAATGACGCCCTGGCCGCCGAAGCCCGCGACGCGGATCTCGGTCAGTGGCATGCCACCTCCTCCACGCAGGCGTATTTCTCGCCCAGGCGCTCCTGAAGCAGGTGATGCATCGTGCCCAGGAAGCTCGGCCTCGTCCGATCGACGAACTTGCCCACGATAATGTCGGAGCTGATATCGAGTCCGACCTCGGAAGTCGGCGCGCCATTGCGGATCTTGCTCCGCTGTTTGTAGAACTTCATGGCGTCCAGGCCGTCTCCCATCCGGTTGCGCCGCTGGTAAAGGGTCGGGCAGGGCGAGATGATTTCGATGAAGCTGAAGCCCTCCTTGTTCAGGGCCTCCTTCATGGAGCGGGCGAGCTGGCGCACATGGAACGTCGTCCAACGGGCGACGTAGGTGGCTCCGGCGGCGTCGGCCAACTGCGGGAGATTGAACGGCGGCTCGTAGCAGCCGTAAGGGGTGGTGGTGCTGAGCGCCGAGATCGGCGTGGTGGGCGCCACCTGCCCGCCGGTCATCGCGTAGATCAGGTTGTTGACGCAGATGACGGTGAGATCGAGGTTCCGGCGCGCCGCGTGGATGAAATGATTCCCCCCGATGGCGAACAGGTCGCCGTCGCCCGAATAGACGATCACCTTCAGCTTCGGGTTGGCCAGCTTGAGGCCGGTGGCGAACGGAATGGGCCTGCCGTGGGTGGTGTGGAACGAATCAAGCCGCAGATAGCCCGCCACGCGCCCCGTGCAGCCGATGCCGGAAACGATCGCCACCTTGTCCAGGTCGACCTTGGATTCGACCAACGCTCGGGCAAAACAGTTCACCGAAGTGCCGATGCCGCAGCCCGCGCACCAGATGTGCGGCATCCGCTCCGAGCGCAGAAACTGCTCGACGGGATTCTCCGGAATAACTTCGAGATCTGCCATTAGCTTGCCGCCTCCAGAATGGCCTCAAGAATCTGCTCCGGCCGGTGGACGGTGCCGCCGGCGTGAGGGACCGGGATCGTCGGCGCCGCCCCGCAGGCCGCACGCTCGACCTCCCGGGCGATCTGACCCATGTTGAGCTCCGGCACGACGAAGGCCTTGACGCGCCGGGCGATCTCGCGAATGCGCCGTCCGGGGAACGGCCAGACCGTCAGCAGCCGTAGTTTGCCGACCTTGATTCCCTTCCGACGGGCCAGCTCGACGGAGCGCTGCGCCACGCGAGCCGTGATTCCGTAAGAGACGACGACCACCTCGGCCTCGTCGATGCCCTCCTCCTCTCGCATGCTGATCCGCTCGGCTGCGTTCCGGATCTTGGCGGTGAGCCGCCGGATCAACTTGTCCTGCGCCACAGGGCTCATGGCCGGATAGCCGCGCTCGTCATGCGTGAGGCCGGTGATGTGAAACCGGTAGCCCATGCCGGCATGAACCATCTCGGGAACCAGATCTCCGTCGGCCTCATACAGCCGGAACTCCTCCGGCGGCTTCTTGGTCAGCCGCCGCGGATAGATCTCGATCTGCTCGGCCGGCGGAATCACCACCTTCTCGGTCATGTGGCCCACGCACTCGTCCATCATCACCAGCACCGGTGTCCGGAACTGCTCGGAGAGATTGAACGCATGGATCGTCAGGTCGAAACACTCTTGGGGCGAGCTGGGTGAAAGCGCAATGATCTCGTAATCGCCGTGGGAGCCCCAGCGGGCCTGCATCATGTCGGCCTGGGCCGGCAGCGTGGGCAGACCGGTTGACGGTCCGCCGCGCTGGACGTTGACGAACACGCACGGCGTCTCGGTCATGGCGGCGAAGCCGATGTGCTCCATCATGAGGGAAAAGCCGGGGCCGGAGGTCACCGTGAAGGCCTTGGCTCCCGCCCAGACCGCGCCCTGAATGGCAATGGAGGCTGCCAGCTCGTCCTCCATCTGAATGAAAGTGCCGCCGACCAGCGGAATCCGCTGCGCGAAGCGTTCCACCACCTCCGTCGACGGGGTGATGGGATAGCCTGCGGCAAATCGCGCACCTGCGGCCAGACACCCTTCCGCGCAGGCGTAGTCGCCGTCAAGGAAGTGAACGCCCGTCAGAACTCCCTTCGGGTCCGCCGTCATTCCTCCGCCTCGCTCTCCTCACCCGGCTTGCCGTTGGAAGCAATCTTCCACCCGTAGATGGCAAAGTCGGGGCAATACATCCCGCACAGGTCGCAACCGCTGCATTTCTCAGGGGCTACCACGTAAGGCGGGTGGTAGCCTTTGGAGTTAAACGCCGAGGACAGGGCCAGTACCTTCGTCGGGCAAAACTCGACGCAGAAACCACAACCCTTGCACCGCTCGACGATGATCGAAACTGAGCCTTTTGGCATCCCGGAGCACTCCGACCTGGGGCAACTCGATACACCCTCACCTTATTTTTGCACGTTGGATGCCAGCCGGACGGCGCTGTCGAGATGCTCCCCAGGGGGGCTCAATCCACATACAGCAGGGCCGCCTTGGACCGCACGCTCCCCTGTGTCATCACCACCTCGTACAAGCCCGGGCTCAACTCTTGCGGCACGACGATGTTCACCTGATACAGGGCGACGCTCCCCGGCGAAAGGCCGCTGAACTGGACCAGGGCCGGCCGGCCGCCCACGCTGACCTCCGGCCGCTCGATGGTCCGGGCGAGCGGCGCGGCCGGCGTCGCCTCTCCGCTTGGCGGCGTGTAGTCGACCGGCCCCAGGCCGTTGGCATAAAGCTGTGCGATCCGTCCCCGGCGCGCCCGATTGGCCGAGGTGAGCACCCGAAACCCTTCATCCAGCGCGGCGAGAATCACGCGGCCGCTGCCTGCCGGATCGGCAATCTCGAAGAAGGCCGGCGAGTAGTCATAGAGCGGCAGCGTGTAGAGGGCGCTTTCGCTCAACGCGCCGATGCTCACCTTCAATCGGGCCGAGTTCATTCCCCGCAGCTCCCAAGGGATCTGGACGTTGATCTGGCCCTCGCTCACGAAGTGGAGGCGTCCGGGAAGACTGAGCCTGCGTTCCGGAACGTCGAAGCTGACGCTCGTGCCGGCCAGCGACAGCGGCAGGTAGGGCGTCGCGTACACCCTGAGCGCCTCGCTCAGATTCCGCCCGAAGATCGAGACGTAGGAGCCGGGCGCGAGGCCGCGGCCGATCTCCCCGCTGGCGGCATTGACGACGCCGTCTTGGAAGATCGCCGGACGCAGGCGCACCCGTCCGGGGAACGTTACCGCCAGCGTGGGTCCCGCCAGGAGCTCGGCGCTGAATTCGAACTCGCCGGGAAAGGGCGGCGCCACCGCCCGCGCGAAGGCGATGCCCAGCCCATCGGTGCGCTCGCTGGCGCGGACGATGCCCGCAGCCGGGCGGAAGCGGACCGGAACGTTGGGTACCGGCACGCCGTAACGGTCCACCACTTTGACCAGCAGATCACCGGGGATGGTCTCACCGGCATTGGCCACGAACTCAAAGCCGCCGATGGGCAGAATGTTGAACGGGACGCCGTCGGCACGGAGGTAAAGGTAGGGCACGCGCAGCGGCACAGCACCGCCCTCGATGACGAGGTAACCCTCGTAGGAGCCCGGCGGCGGCAGCGAAGCCAGCCGGACACTGACTTGCTCGGAGGCGCCGGCGGGCAGAGTCAGGCGGGAGGCGCTCAACTGAAGACGAGCATCCGGCGGATCGACCCGCAGGGTGAGCGTCGCGGCGGCCGCACCCCGATTGCGGATGCGGAGGCCGAGCGAGGGAAGCGTGCCGGCGCTGAGGGCGCCGAAGGAAAGTGTGGCCGGCTCGACGGTGACGGCGGTGCGCACGGCGTCGGCGGCATCGAGCTTGCCGGCGCCCCGGGCGGTCACACCCGCCGCGATGCGCGCGCCGTTGTCGTCGAAATCCGCGAGGTTCCCACGCGCCGTGTTGACCACCGCGCTCTTGAGCTCCGCGGGCGTGAAGGCCGGCCGGAGCTGTTTGACCAATGCGGCCGCTCCCGCCACAATCGGCGCGGCGAAGCTCGTGCCTTGCGCGGCAGTAAAGCGGTCCGGACTCCACATGTCGCCATTCGGGTCGTAGGACTGCGCCGCCAGATACAGATCCGTGCCCACCGCCACCAGCTCGGGTTTGATGTGGTTGTCTCCGATCCCCGGGCCGCGGGAGGAAAAGTAGGCGATCGTGTCCGCCTCCGCGTCCAGCTCGACCAAGGCCGGATCGAGCCTCCAGGGGCGGTCCGGGTTCGCCGACACAAACGCGCGCACGAGGCGACCGTCGTCGGCGCCCATCATGGCGGCCGGGATGCCCGTCTCGGCCAGTCCCAGCATCGGGAAGATGAAGTTCGACCCTCCGCTCTGAACGATGAGCACCGCCACCGCCCCGGCTCGCTGGGCATTGGCGACCTTCGTCGCGTAGGCGCATCCGCCCCGGTCGATGAGTGCGATCGCGCCGGCAAGCGAATCCCGCCCCAGCGGGCGGCAGGCGAATCCGTCGGGTGCGGCGGCCGCGACGTCCTTGACGGGCGCCGTCAGGGGCCCGGCCGGCCTGGGACCGTTGCCGAAGAGCACCGGTATCTGTTGGAGCGGGCCCGGTACCCCGTCGCCGAGCGCTCGCATGGTCGAAAAGAAAATGTGGGAGTTGGTGGAGGCGCCGACGGTGATGGCCGAAGGGGCGGTGCCCGGGCTGTGAAGCGAATTCAGGGCGGGGAAGCGCACCGCCAGATCGCCGTCATTGCCTGCGGACACCACGACCGCGAGGCCCGCGCGAACGGCGTTTTCGACCGCGGCGGCCTGGACGTCGCACGGATCCGTGCCTGTGAGATTGCAGACCGCGCCGCGGTCATTTGGTCCCCATTCGGCGGGTTGACCGGAGGCCAACACCACGATGTCCATTCCGTCACGCAATGCGTCTTCGAGAGCCATCGCGATGACGTCATCGAACGTCACGTCATTGACGCCCGGCGAACCGTAGATCTTGTAATTACCCAGGAAGGCTTTGGGTGCGACGCCGGAAACCCTCGCCGACGGCCCGCTCGTTTCGACTCCCGCGGCGGCCATGGCGGCGGCCGTGCCGTGGCCCACACGGTCCCGGGGCGAGAGGTCGTCCGGCCTGGAGAACTCCGGCCGGTCCGCCAAGACCAGCAGGTTGACATAGCTTCGCGCGGCGATGATCTTGTTGCTGGTGAAAGGACAGTCGGCCGGCTCGCAGCGCGGATAGCCCGGCGGCGGCCGCAGCGAGGGATCCTGGAAGGCCGGATGCGTGTGATCGATGCCAGTGTCGAGAATCCCGATCTTGACGCCTGCGCCCGCGTTGCCCGTTCCGCCGACCGCCGGCCAGGCGGCTCGGGCTCGCACCAGCTCAAGCGCCCGATTCATGTGGCGGCGGAGGGGCCGCATCCGTCGAACTTCGGCCACGCCGGGAAAGGATCGCAACTGCTCCTCTGAGGCGCCGGGAGCGGCCACGTAGACGGCGTTCAAAAGCACCTGCGTGGCGCCGAGCACAGTGAAGCCTCGCTCACTGAGCGCAGCCCGCAGGGCCTGTTGCTGGGCCTCGATGCGTCGCAACGCTTCTCCGTCTGCGGCGCGCCGCCCATCGGCCGCCTGAACCAGCCGGCCGGCCAGGGGCGGCTCGCCGAGCAGGAGCGCGAATCGATCCAGGCGGCCCTGCGCCGCGGCAAGCTGCACGAGAAGCAACAGCGATGCGAGCCTCAGCGGCGCCGACCAGCCCCAACCACGACTTCGACCGTCCATCAATGAAGCAGACGGTCTCGGGCTTGAGGCCGTTTCTGAGGCTTCGCTTGGGTTCAGGCCTTCGCCGGCGATCTCGGGGTCACTTTGACGACCAGCAGCGTGAGGTCGTCATCGAGCGGCCGGCGGTCAAGGAAGCACCGAACCTGCTGCCGCACGGCGTCGCAGATTTCGGCGGCCCGCCGCATCCGGTTTTCGGCAATGATCGCTTTCAGGCGCTCTTCGCCGAACTCTTCCCCCTGCTCGTTGGCGGCCTCTACCAGCCCGTCGGAGAACATCACCAGCACGTCGCCTTCCCCGAACGGCGTCTGCCCCTCCACGTAGGAGGCGTCCGCCAGAACCCCCATGACCGGCCCGCCGCACTCCAGGCGCTCGAAGGCCGCTTGCCCGGCATCGCTTGCGCGGAGCACCAGCGGCGGCAGATGCCCGGCATTGACGTAACTCAAACAGCCATCCTCGGGGTCGTACAGGCACCAGATCAGACTCGCAAAACGTTCCA
>ENA-ORXB01002917-ORXB01002917.1-sediment-metagenome-genome-assembly--contig:-NODE-2917-length-13264-cov-4.063472_pt1 | contig 13264 bp, 12 predicted proteins | sample MGYA00237863_ERZ511475 | MGnify/ENA primary metagenome ERZ511475 (study PRJEB26305, sample SAMN06343858) | sediment metagenome | isolation source: hot spring sediment | place: Canada: British Columbia... | reverse complement strand
ATGATCAACTTATGGTAATACTCGATACTAAATTGCAGGTTAAGCTTTCGGTTGAGTACCCGTATAAACTCGGCAAATACTCTCCAGCCAGCATACGAGGCCTCCCGGAAACTGTCGAATCCATAGCACATTATGGAATAAGTAGGCTTCACGCCAGCTCTTTCACCACCGCCGTACCTATGGGAGCCCATAATTGTCAATACACCTGGCACGGGGAGGGTACAAGCGTTAACACCACCTATATGCTGGTAAAGCGGTATTCCAAGACTTGCTGCACCAGCTTTCAAGACTGCGGCGGAAACACTACCTGTGGCATTTGCCCCCAGCTTAGATTTGTCGGGCGTGCCATCCAGATTAATAAGAACTTCGTCAATTTCCCGCTGCTTTGTGGCATCCATACCCTTTAACGCAGGACCAATTATATTGTTAACATTGTCAACCGCCTTCTGAACACCTCGACCAAGTAAGCGTTCGTCTTCATCATAGACAAACTGGGCCTCCTGTCCCCCCACTGAAGTACCGGCTGTTGCTATAGCAACACCTGTTGCTCCATCTTGAGTTACTACTGTTGCTTCTACCCCGGGGTGTACTCGAAGAGAAAAGATTTCTCGGGCTGTTACGGATACAATCTTGCTACCTGATCCCATATCGTCTCCTCCTTCCGGGATTTAAGAGTCCTTCTTCTTAATCCAGGCTAGTCTAAGTTCCTTCCTTTTCCTGTCTGCAGGTTAAACCGTCTGCAGATTAAACCCTACCCTTCGACCTTTCTCAGCCTCTATCCTTTATCAGATCCCAGGTCCAACCTATATCTAGTTCCTCAAGCTTTTCCCTTGTCGGGACCCCATTCTCCGCATCCCAGCCCACCATCTTGTAATACATGGTGAGGGCATCCTCAAAGGCCTTCCTATCTATGGTTACACCCCGCAGGGCTCCACTCTCCAGGGGCTCGAACATCCTCTCCGGCAGGGTATCATCTTTCCTCCCGAATCCTTCACGGATATTAAATACACGGGAGAGGGTATTTGCGCGCTCCCCTATCTTCATGAGTTCCCATAGACTAGTCTCCCACCCTGTAGCTGCCTTCACAAGCTCCACTATCTTGGAGAACGATAGACTGAATGGAGGCTCTGCCACAAAGTCACATAATCCAAGGGAGTTATACAGGCTCCATACCTGCTGCAGGTAGACAAACTGCCTTACCTTTCTCGGTCCCATATCAATTGAAGGAATTGGGTCTATTATCCCCAGGGCTGAGACACTGGCAAGATCCTCGCTCTTGAACGAGAACCCTGGATCATGGGGTGCCTCCATGTGATCGGCACCTGTCGGGGATACTGCATATGCAAGGGCGAGAGAATTCTTCCCCCGTGGTTCATGCATGGGGAGTTCCTGCCCTTTCACATGTATGGCATATTTCTCCGCACCCTTCCCTATCTTTTGGGCCGCCCTGATCACGCCCTCCGCCAGGAGGTCTCCTATACCCTCACGTTTTGCGATGAGCTCTATCATCTTTATCATGGCATCGGCATTGCCAAAGTTGAGCTCGATACCACCTGTATCATCCTTGGTCAGGATCCCCTTCTCATAACACTCCATGGCAAATGCTATGGTAGTGCCAGTGGAGATGGTATCGAGCCCATAGGCATTACACAGCTCATTCCCCTTGGAGATTGCCTTTATATCCCCTATACCACAGAGGGATCCCAGAGACGCTACTGTCTCATATTCCGGCCCACCATACTCAGGGTCAACCGTATATGGCTCTTTGACCTCCACAACCCTCTTGCATCTTACAGGACAGGCATAGCACCCTTCCCTGTCTATCAATACCTTCTCCACCATAGCTTCACCAGAGATCTCTGATGCCTTCTCAAAGGTCCCTGTTATGAAGTTACGGGTGGGGAGTATCCCGGTTGCATCGAGCCCAGTTACCCATTCAGAAGTACCATACTCATGCAGCCTTGTCCCACGGGACCTCCAGTTATCAGAGAACCACTTGGCTATTGCCTTTACTCCTTCTTCATCCTTAAACTCCGGTTTCATCTTACCCCTTACAGCAATAGCCCTCAGGTTCTTGGATCCCATCACAGCCCCCATACCTGTCCGTCCGTTTGCATGTTTCCTGTTGTTCAACACACAGGCATAACGTACTAGCTTCTCTCCTGCAGGGTCTATCTGGGCAACCATTATCTTCGAATCCCCAAGCTCATTACGGATAGCTTCCTCAACCTCACCGGTTGTCCTACCCCAGAGGTGGGAGGCATCTCTTATCTCTGCCTGGCCATCATGCACCCAGAGGTATACAGGCTTCTCTGCTCTACCCTCGACTATGATGGCATCAAACCCAGAAAACTTGAGCTCAGGAGCCCACCATCCACCGGCCTCTGCCTCTCCAAACCCTCCTGTGAGCGGTGATTTGGCAGCAACAGTGTATCTCGAGGCCCCTGCCACAGGGCTCCCTGTGATCACGCTTACGGAGAATATGAGCTTATTCTCAGGGCTCAGTGGATCAATACCAGCCTTTAGTTCCTTGAGTAGATAATAAGTAGCAAATGCTCCTCCGCCCAGGTATCTGCGGTAGATGGTCTCGTCTGGCTCTTCTATGCTTATAGCTCCGGTGGAAAGATTAACCCTTAGGACCTTCCCTGTATAGCCGTATCCCATCAGCTCTCCCTCCGTTCGACCACGAATTTGATGGTCAGAATAACCTCTGCTTAATAGAAACTGAGTTCAAACTGACGTTCAATCTTTGACTCCTCAATAACTAAACCCAGACCAGGGCGGTCATCCAGTTCGATCAATCCGTTGCGCGGTATTACAGGATCTTTGAGAAAGTACTGCCATCCCTGGTTCCACTTGACTAGGTATTCCACCAGTGGGCAAATGTTGGGAGGCAAAGCGGCAATGATATGTACGTTAGCAGCAACAGACTCTCCATGTGGGATAACCGGAGTATCATACACTGATGCCAACGTACAGATATTCATCATTTCCGTTATGCCCCCGGCCCACATGGTATCAGGCTGAATAATATCCAGTGCCCGGTGACGCAGGATTTCTTGAAAACCCCAGCGGGTGTACTCATGTTCAGCTCCAGAGATAGGAACAGGGGAACGTGATGTGATCTCCACCATCTGATCAATCTTATCAGGAAGAACAGGCTCCTCAATCCAGCGAGGATTATACTCTTTAAGCCGTTCCGCCATATCCAGGGTATAAGGGACGTCCCAGCTCATCCAGGCATCAAACATCAGATCATAATCATCCCCTGCTGTTTCACGGGCGATTCGGACGAGTTCAACGTTTCTCTTAACGCCTTCTCGCCCGGAAGAAGGGCCGTAACGGAAGAACCATTTCTGCCCGGTATACCCTAAATTGCGAAATTCCTTTACCCTTTGGCGGACCAAGTCAGGTTCCAGGGAATAACCCAGCATGGATGCATAAGCGGGAAGACGATCACGGGTAGGCCCCCCTAATAGCCGATAGACTGGTTGGTTGAGCCACTTGCCTTTCAAATCCCATAAGGCACAGTCAATCGCACTGATTGCCATCATGGGTTCGCCTTTCCTCCCGTGCACTGCACGGCGATACATCAGATCCCAAAGCTTCTGTGTGGCAAGGGCGTCTTGTCCTACGAGTAATTCCTTCATTCTTAGCGCAAGGAAAGCCGCAACCCTGGCGATGGGTCCGGCGATCCCGCTTATCCCTTCATCCGTATCTACATAGATAAAAATACTACTAATCGACAACCTCCCATTTTCCTCTTTGGGTAAATGTTCCTGAGCAGGCCACCCTGCAAGCCGGAATTCATCATAAATGTCTACCGGCATAACCAAACGCTCTTCATAATAACTGCCTTCGACAGGCAAGGTCCCCTCTAATTGAACACAGCGTATATTGGTGATCCTCACCGATAACCCCCCTACCCGATTTCCATACATTGGAACCTTTTCAAGTATTCATTGTTTAATTCCACACCTAAGCCACATTTGTTCAGGGCCCTGAATTATTCAACGATCTGGACTCTGAAAGCTCCCGCCTCCCATCACTGAACACAATAGCGTAGATCCGATCCAGATACTCTAGGACCTTCTCGCCTGTTGACTCAAAAGGCCCGGCTGCCCATCGCTACGACCGGGATCCATAGCAAGCAGGAAATTAATGATACGCTCCTCGGTTATGTCATTTTATCCTTCTGCCAAGGGATGGATAAGGTAAATGAAGGTCATAGAACTTTTTGTTGTATTTAAGCGACCAAACACTGGAGATCGTCATCATTTGATTAAACCTAACAATTGCGGAATAAACAAAGACAGACTCGGAATGTAAGCTACCATCATAATGACAACAAAATTAATGGCTATGAACGGCAGTAATTCCTTGGCTAGTTTAACCATTTCAAGCTTGGCCATATCACAGACGGCAAAAAGAACATTTCCTACGGGAGGCGTTACTAGCCCAATGTTGCAGTTGATGATCACCATAATCCCAAATTGAACCGGGTGAACACCTAGCTTGAAAGCTAAGGGACCAAGAACCGGTGCAAATAAGATAATGCAGAGTCCTGGATCCAACCACATGCCCAAAAAAAGGTAAAAAAGGTTTATTAATAATAGCAATATATACTTGTTACTAGTAATCGATCTGAAGATTTCTTCCGCAAAAACCGCGGCATTCTCAATTCCGAAGATCCAGGATACCACGCTGGCCCCGGCAATGATGAAAAACAGTTTCGCAGTTCCGAAGATGGGGTTCTTAAGTAAGTCAATCAAGTGGGGTGGTTTCAAAGTACGGAAAACGACAAGCCCGAGGAATAAGGCATAGACGACCGAGACCGCCGCCGCCTCGGTAGGAGTGAAAATACCCAACAAAAGTCCTCCTAAGATAATTACGGGCATGATTATGGATAAAATGGCGTCCTTCAATCCTAGAAGAAATATACGGGGCGTAACTTTCACCTCAATCTTTGGGTACTGACGCCTATCAGCCAAAATCTTTACTATTATCATATCCGAGAGGCCGATAAGGATCCCGGGAATGATCGCCCCAGCAAATAACGCACCCACCGATTCACCCATAGTCGCAGCATAAAGTACCGCAATAGTACTAGGAGGGATGATAGGCCCTACCAGGCTAGAGGCGGCGGTGACCGCGGCTGAAAAAGCCTTATCATACCCCTGTTTGACCATACTGGGGATGAGAAAGCTGCCCAAGGCGGCGATATCGCCTAGAGCCACCCCGGTGTTCCCGGCAAAAAGGATACTGGCAAGGACATTTACGTGGGCTAGTCCCCCACGTACCCGCCCAATTACCATATTGGAGAACGCAATTAACCGGTCCGAAATCCCCGCCTTATGCATAATCTCTCCCGCGAGCATAAAGAAGGGGATAGCCATTAAGACAAAAACGTTAATCCCACTAAAAATTTTCTCCGGTAATATCGTAAAGTACAGAGGATTACCCGAGAACGCTAAATAGAGGAAGGAACTGACCCCCATGACGAGTCCCACCGGCAGTCCAAGTAAAAGCAACAGCAGAAAAACACTAATGAAGACTGGTAGTGCCACTTTGAGACCTCCTTAATTAATTCTCTCGTCGAGTTTAGTTATATTTGGACGTGAAAAGCATAGAATACATAGAATCCTATTCATTGGCCACAGGATTACTCTGCAATTCAATTCAGGGGATTATCTTTCCAAATTAACTCATTTGAATTTGCTTCAGTTTCCTGGATTGATTACTCCTATTGAAATCCACCAGGCCTGAAATATTCTTCACCAGGTTGGTAATAATATAGATTACCATTAGGACCGAAGTGACTGGAATGACCAGATAAGGCCAGAACATGGAAATCCCGAGCGCGGGTGACCTAACTATCCACATTGAACTTGCGGTGCTAAAACCCACTTTACTTAAAAAGCCAAAGTAACAGATGGTCATGATATGAAAAACAATCTGCAATACCACTGAAACAGATTTTGGCATCAGATTGAAAAAATAGTCTACCCTTATATGTTCATCCCGCCGCAGAATAATCCCGGCGCCCAGCAGAGACATCCAAACCATCAAAAACCTGGTCAACTCTTCAGCCCAGGGTAACGAGTACAAGAGGAAATACCTTCCTATCACCAATGCGATAATTACTATAACCATCATCGCCATAGCCAGAAGCGAAACCACTAAAGAAATCCTGACTAATAAGTCCGAAGTTCTTTCCAAAAGCTGTTTCAACTGGTTTAACATTTTTAACCCCCTATATTCAATATCCTAGGTTCAAAGAATTCCCGGGGTAACCCGACGGCTACCCTGGGAATTCTTTGTTTTTATTTTGAAATCAATATCCCAGTTCTTTCTCCGCTTGTGCAGTAGCCTTCAGGATCTCATCAACCCATTTCGGATCTATGTGTTCTTTTAGCCACTTGATCGCTGAGGTCTGAGTTTTTTCTTTAAACATTTGCTTTTCTTCTTTAGTAGGCTTATAAATCTTGATTCCGCGTTCTTTTAAATACTCAAGACCCATTATCTCATTGATCACTGTTAATCCACGATTAACAGCTAGAGCGATTTGTTGAGAATCCTGAATAACTTTTTGCAGATCCTTCGGGAGGCTTTGATACCATTTCTCATTAATAACCACAGTATTCACACTGTAGACATGACCATCGAGGATTATATATTTCTGAACCTCTTCGAGTTTCGGAATCAGAAAGGTTGCAATAGAATTTTCCTGGCCGTCAACCACCCCAGTTTGCAGGGAGGTATAGAGTTCCGCCCAGGCAATTGGTGTCGGGGATGCTCCAAGATCGGAAACGATTTTCATATGAAGTGGGATATTCATAGTTCGGATCTTTAAACCTTTCATGTCATCCGGTTTTCTTATTTCTCGTTTGCTATTGGAGAAGTGACGAAATCCTCCGTTTTCACTCCAGTGCAAAGCACGCAGGCCGGTCTTGACTGCCATATCCTCAATCATTTTTTGCCCGAACGGACCGTCTAAAACCTTCCAAGCTATCTCTCTTTCGGCAAAAAGATAGGGGATGGAGAAGACCTGGATTGGAGGGTAGGTAGAGGCAAGGTGTCCCTCCGCCGGATCACAACCCTGGATTACGCCCTGCCGAACCATGTTAACCATGGATTCAATACCACCTAACTGTGCACCGGGATACAGTTCTACTTTAATGCGACCGTTAGAACGCGCCTCTATCTCATTTTTGAGAACTAAATGAGGTGACCATGAATGATGGAAATCCTTGACCGGATTGGCCAACCCAATCTTCATCACATACACTTTTTCTTCACCAAAGACATTTGCGGTAAGGGTAACCATTAATGCAAAAGCGAATATACCTAATAAAAGTTTGGCTTTTTTCATAATTTTAATCGTCCTCCTTTTCCATTTTTTAAGGCAAGACTTTACTATTTTGGCTTTAGGCAAGGATTGGTTTGGACCTACCTCCCGAAAAATAATGAACCTATTCGGAAAGTCCTTCCGCACTAACGCACCTGACATTTGGGATTTCCTTCCCACTGGGTTACCTCCACCATTTAAACCAGCAATTTCCTCCAAGATGTCCTATTAACAGCCTGACCCCATCTACTTTGCCTTCCAACCTCCTTGCTCTACTCGCCTCCTTTCTTTCTCAATCCTTCCCCATTTTATAAAGGACATTTTTGGTGTGCCCTAATTGCTGGCATATAATAATAGGGCCTGAGATGCACCTGGGCTTAGAGTGCGTTAGTCCCCTATTTCTCCTTGCCGTGGAATTCTTTACATTGCCTACGACAGTATGCAAATAGGATGAGTGCTGCAAGGCTTCCGAGGATGGCGGGGATTATGTATACCCCTTTGTAAGAGAGAGGTCCGAACCAGTGGCCCAGTACCGGGGAGCCGAGCCACGCCCCAAGCCACCCGAGGATGACCATGACCAGGAACTCAAGACAGCCTTTCTCGGCCAGAAACTTGGGAATGAAGAAGAGAATTAAGCTAACCACCACGCTTATCCGAGGAGTATCAAGAACTCCACAAATCCCATGCCGATCATGTTCTAACCCTCCCCACCCCCTACCACGTGGTCTTAAGGAAGTATTCTAAAAAAATTCGTATATTCCTTCTTTTTTCGACAAAGTTCAGAACCTCCGCTTGAGATTTTTCTAAAAGGGGTTTGAGCTTCGCTTTTGGTGTTTCATGGTATCCAATCTAAATTCGCCTTGCAAAGCTATATCAAGTACGCGCAAGCTAGCTCAAGATTATCTTCTCTGTTAGCCTTTTTCCCCTAATCTCGTGATATTTTGTGGACATATGCCCATTCCCAGCTAATGTGGGCCATATAGAAGGCGATTTTTAGAAATTTTTTGGGGGGATCCTACAGTGATTCAGAGGACTCCTGCAGACCTCTCCGATCCCCTCTATGAGGTAGAATATCTCAATCCCTTTCCAGGAAGTCTCTTTTCCCTTGCCAAGTACGAGACCTCTAACACCACTTCCCCCCGGCGCGGCAGCCCCTAGATTTATCCATAGGAAGGAGCGCCCTTTTATGTCAGAGGCCCAGTGGTCTGATCCGCTGCGTCTGGTACTTCAGTCGGACGTCGTCGGCCGGGACTGGCCTCTCCTCCCCGTTGTAGAGGTTTATGGCGTAGCTCCCCGCATATTCGGGGGTTGAGCTTTTCTCAGATATGTAAAGCCAGCCTCCCTCGAACCCGACGTGTATCGAGGCATTCCTCCTCGTCATGCCTGCGGACAGCCCGTCGAGGACCTTGAAGAGCCTCAGCTGGGGCAGGAGGGATGAGGGGAAGTCCTTTGGAAGCCCCTTTTCCTCGTGGTGGTGGTATTTTATGATCTGGCATTCATCCTCGTCAAGGCCGTAATAGGCCTGAGCCATCGCAGCCCCTTCCTGGGCGTGGAGCTTTCCGGGGCTGAAGGTCTCCCTCGGGTCCACGACCTCCCCCACGTTCAGGATGGGCTGCGTCTTTGCAAGGTCGTGGTATATCGTCACATGAGCTGTGTACCTCCGCGAGAGGCCGGGGAATTCAAACAGGTCAAGGACGTCCAGGTCGGCTGCGAGCTTCAGGATGTTTATGGCGTGCCTGTAACCGCCGTCGGGTATTACGCCCGTAATCCTTATTAGCCCCGGGGCTGCCTCTTCGTCCAGATGCTCCGGGGTGCACCTGAGCTTCCTTGCCACCGAGGGCTCGAGGAGCGAAAAGCTGAAAGCCCTGTCTATCTCCTCGCGCATGGCCCTCTCCTCCGACTTGGCCCATTCGAACTCCGTGACGTCATCGATCGTAAGTATAAGGTCCTCGTTCTTCCACATCTGGGCGGAGATGCGCACCGTCCTTCCCCCTAGGACTTCCTGGAAAAAGGAATACGCAACCTCCCCTTTGATGCTGCCCCGGGAAATGGCCTCCCTTAAATGCCCCCATAGCTGCGGGAGGGCTTCAGAGAGGCGGAGGCCCTCCATTTCCTCCTCCTTCTCGGGCAGCCCCAAAAGCCTCCTCGCCTTGTCTGTGGAAAAGATAACGCTCGAGCCCCCATCCGCATGCACTATCCCTGCAGGTATCTGGGATAGCCAGCCAAATTCCTCCGAAGTCATGTGGAAGCTCTCCCTTCGTTCCTCAGCTTAGCCTCATCTATGCTAATCGGACTCGCCTGCCTTGCCCCTTTTGCTCCGTAGAGCCTTCTATCCGCAACCTCGATTATCTCCCCCGCTGTCTTCCCGTCAAGGGGGAAGAGGGCCGTCCCGAAGGAAGCGCCGAGCCCATTCATCTCCCGCAGGAGCGTCCCCCTAACCCTCTCCGTTACAAGCCTGGCGGCCAGATTGTCCCCTTCGAACAGGATTATCGCAAACTCGTCGCCCCCGTACCTGAAGGCAACGTCCACAGGCCTCAAGGCCTTTCTTAGGAGCCTCCCGAAGGCTTTGAGGACCTCATCACCCGCCTGGTGGCCGTATCTATCGTTATATGCTTTGAAGCCGTCGAGGTCACACAGGATGAACCCAAAGGGTATGCCCCGCGATATAACCTCTTCCATATACGTTTTTAAGGCCCTCCTGTTATACAGGCCGGTTAAGGGGTCAGTGGTTGCGATGTCCTCAAGGACGGATGCGTGGAACCTGGTGTTCTCCTGGGTCTTTCTAATGAAATGGGACGCCGTGTGTGCGGTGGCGGTCATGGCCAGGACGTAGGAGATTCCCTGCCAGTCCAGTTGAAGGAGTGCCCGTAGCCCGAGGAAGGCAAGTGAACATCCCCGCCACTCGTGGCGGGGATGTTCACAAATTTCTCCATGGCAATAGCCCTCCCTCCAGTCTACAAATTCGATTTCGAGTACCTCTGTTGGGTCGCGGCCTCTCTTCTCAATACCCTACCGCGAGGGTATCAGGGGCGACAGATATCTGCTTCTAGGTTTGTTTATAAGTTCCTGATCTCACTCTTATAAAGCAGTCTTTAGTCAATAAGATTGACGCCCCTCTGCCTCCCCTCAAATTCCTTGCGCAGTTCCGCTTCGATCTTGCCCTCTAGGTATTTAGTCCTAATCTCCTCGCTTTGAAGAACCCCATAAAACGGATCACTTTGCAGGCTTTCCCGAGCTCGCGTAACGATCTCCTCTCTTTCCTCGTCCGGTAGACTATTCTTAAACGCCTGAAAAGCCTCTTCTTCCGCCCCCATCCGTTTCGCCTGCTGTTCTATGATTGCCTTAATTTCGTCATTCTGAGTGGAATCGCGCTTGTCCGTAGAGAATTCGTATTTATTCGCAAGTGCTGCGCGCAGTAGCGCCATATGGTTTTTAGTACCGGGCCATGCCAATACCTCCTGGGCATAGCGAACCACAGTATCGTGGTCATATCGCGATAGCCAATCGAGGGCTTCGGGAGTTATCGGTTCGAAAGGTGTATTGGAAAAAAACAACAACAATTTCTCTTTGTTGTTGTTTTTATATATGTCTTTAATATTGTATTTAGGAAGGATTTTCGGCCCTATTTCAGCCGAGTTTTCCCTGCTAGATACAGCCAATTCATCTATACGTTCAATTTCTATACGTTCATTTTTTAAACCATTTACGTTCACTTTTTGAACGTTTAGGGGTTCATTATTTAAACGTTCAGAATTTGAACGTTCATTTATTGAACGTAAGGATCGCTCTTTAAGGAATTCCATTTCGCATGGAAGGTGCACTCGATAAGTACGCGGTGAGCGCGGGGTCTTTTCGGCAAATATGGAGATACAACCTTTGGAGATTAGACTTTCTACAACCTTCTGTGTGGTGGCCCTTGACTCGATTCCAACCTTTTTCTGGATCTCCTCATAGCCTACCTGGCATATACATTGACCCCAGCCGTATGACTGACGGTACATGAGCCGATAAACACACTGCTCCAATGGCGTTAATGTCGGCATAAGCAGATCGTCGATTTCATTATCAGTGCGATAATACCTATCTTCAAGGTTTATAGGCTTTGGGATCTCTTGTGCTTTGCGGAAGGGTCTCGGACGTTCACTAACTATACGTTTAGATTTTGAACGTATATCTTCTAAACGTATACTTTCTAAACGTTCACTCGCTAAACGTTTACCATTTATACGTTCAATATCTGAACGTATCTCGCGCTGTCCTTCGGTCTCAATAAACATCTCCCCTAAGATCGAATCGAGGGCTTCAGACAGCTTCCTTTTGGCCATCGGTCTCCACCTCTACCCCCTCGCACTTCGCTATTACCTCCCGTGCCAGGGACCGGAATGCTGCGCATCCTGACTGCCGTAGATCGTATTGGAATATGGTCTGCCGCTCAGCAGCGGCGGTGGTAATAGCCGCATTCCGTCCGATTATGGTGTCCATCACGCGGGGACCGAACATCTTCAGAAGGCTTTCGCGGAACGTGTTTGCGATCGATGTCCGCTTATCGAAGTCGGTGATGAGAATCCCAAGCTCACGCAGTTGTTTGTTGGCCTTAGCCAGCTTGCTCGCATATTCGTCAGTTATCTTGAGACCCTTTATTGAATCCGTATCGGGCTTTACCGGGATGATGTAGTGGCTGGAAGCCATAAGTGCCATGGTGGTCAAAATGTCAATGTCGGGGTGTAGATCAATCAGAACGTAGTCGAACATGTGCCTTAGGATATCAAGCTTATCCCTAAGTCTAAATAGGATTTCAGGGTCGGAGGCCGGGTCCATTTCTTTCTTTACTCTTACCACCTCAATTTCTGAGGGAATGATCTGGACATCCTTGATTACCGTATCATATATGCAATCAAGAGGCATAGTATCATCGCGAACGATAAGGTCGTAAACGGTTCTCTTTACTTCCTTCGGGTTTGCGACAGCTCTGTCTGTAAGGTTTTCCTGAAGATCGAGATCTACCAGGAGAACCCGGCGATCCAGAATCTTGAGGGCATGGGAAAGGTTGAAAGCGATGGTTGTCTTTCCAACACCCCCCTTCACATTGATAAAACTAATAGTTGTGGGCATCATAAATCCCTCCTTTCATGGTCATATTTCTATGGTTATGATACCCATAAAGTTTCTTCTTCTTTTACTATTTTCCTTCTAAGTTGGGGGCGGAAATAGAAATATTCACGAATAAATTTCATCATACCTCGGGACATGTAAAAGGCACCCCTTATGGGATGCCCCCCGAATCTCACTTATGTATTACCATACTGAATATTTTCTTCCACCACCCGCGACGCTTCTCTTTCTCTGTGAGGGCCCGCAGGGCCTCCGTCAATTTCCGGTCCCGCTCTTCTATGCTCCGTTCAATCCTTTCTTGTGTCTCCCTGGTGGCCGCAAGTTCCTGCCGCAGGGCCTCCAGCTGCTGAGCCACCCGTCTCTGTTCTCCGGCCACGGAGGTTAAGGCTTCGGCCACGGCCCGGCGCAGGTCTGTCAATGCGTCGGCCACGGTTACGGCCACTCGGCCATCATCTCCGGCTACGGTTATGGTCATGGGCACCCCGGTTTTAGCCAAAGCCTCTTCCACATTCTCTGAGCTCCAGCCAGCCGCATAGTAATCTCTTATTTGGGCGAGTGTGGGCAGAATATCCGGGGCGAGCAGGTAGCTTCTATGCTGCCTCCTGGTGGGGAGGTGGCTCCCGTGCTGATTTATGTACCGCCTTATAGTTCTCTCGGGGATCCCCGTCTTTTTCTCAACTTCGGCAATGGTAAGCCACTCATCCATTAGCCAGTGCCCCTTTTATTCATCGGTCACGGCCACATGTCGGCCATGCGGCCATATACCCCCAAAGCCCTGCTGCACAAGGTCTATAGCCGGCCACG
>ENA-ORXB01002915-ORXB01002915.1-sediment-metagenome-genome-assembly--contig:-NODE-2915-length-13267-cov-3.487491_pt1 | contig 13267 bp, 11 predicted proteins | sample MGYA00237863_ERZ511475 | MGnify/ENA primary metagenome ERZ511475 (study PRJEB26305, sample SAMN06343858) | sediment metagenome | isolation source: hot spring sediment | place: Canada: British Columbia... | reverse complement strand
TGCCCTGACATCCTGGACGAAATTTAGCCGCCAGCAGACCCAGCGCCCTTTTTCTAAGGGTAGCACCTTGTGCAAACGGTGAGGACCTTGAACGTTGCCGTAGGTGTAAGTGACATAGCGATCGCCGGGTAGGTCTGCTAGGACTTCAATCATAACATTCGGTAAGGGCATCCCTTTAGGCACCTTCAGCCAGACCTGGTAACCGGAAGAGTCGTCTAAAAAGCCTGACCAAGATAAGTTGCGCCACCTCCTGCGCCGGACTCGTTTCGAAGCCGGCAGCCGTGCTTGCCTTCGCAGGCCCAGCGGCAGCAGCCCCAACCCGAAGTAGCGCTCACGGTAGGCGGCGGCCGCCGCCTGGCAGCGGGGGCAGCCCTCCAGCCCGAACCGCGCGTGGTATTCCTCAAGAACCGTCACGCTCAAAGGCCTCCGGGAAAGTCTTCCCGGGACGGCGGGTTTGCCCGCCGCCCCGGAGGACCCAAATCAAAGGTTCACATCAACAAACCCACAACCACAACCGCCTTCTCCCGCTCGTCCCACTTCACCTCGTACCCGAAGCCCTCGGCCACGTAGCGGGCGGGGAGGCACACCCGGTTGTTTCTGATCTCGGGCACCACGTCCATCTGGATGGTGACGGGGGTGATTAAGTCTACCTGTTTCTTCATAACCCGGCTGCCGACGGTGAAGTAGAGGGTAATATCGCCCTTCTTCAGAATTGCCGTCTTTGTGGCCGGGTCCCAGGTGATGTCCTAGTCGCGCACCCCGAGGGCGTTGGCTAAGTAGCGGATAGCGAGGTAACTGCGGCCATTCTTCACGTAAGGCGCTACGTCCGTCGCGTAGGTCTTCCCACCGGCGGTGTAGCTCTTGCTGCCGAGCTTGAAGTGGCAGACCTCCTTCACGGGCGGCGGTGGCACGGCCTCAACCGGCAGCACCCCCAGTTGCTCGTCGTTCTCGTTGTAGAAGAAGATGCCGACTTTGCCGTAGCGGCTCACCATCAGGAAACCGGGCGTGTAGTGCTTGAGGGCAAAGGTCTGCGAGTTCGGCGCGAACTCGGGCTTAGCCCAGCCGTTAACCTCCCACTGCCAGCAGGTGTTGTCGAAGGCGAAGTGGGAAACCTCCACCGGGTCGCTCCCGGTGGCCTTTACTTCCACCGCCGGCCAGCTGTTCGGGCACCGCGCCCCCTCTGCACACCGGAGGTGCACCGGGGTGAGGGTGCAGAGGTCCGGCACTGTTTCTGCGGTCCACACCCGGGAGCCGGTAAGCACCACCGCGCCGAGCTGCCCGTCATTCTCGTTGCCGATGATGAGCCCTATCTTGTCGTAGCGGGCGATCATCAGCATGAACATCCCGTAGTGGGGAATGTCGTAGAATTTCGGGTTCTCCTTGAACTCCGGCAGCGCCCAGCCGGCTACCTCGTCGTGGATGTGCTGCTCTTTGGCCCAGAGGCCCACCTCCACCGGGCCGCCGTAGGAGCGCACCTCGAAGCGGTTGCCCTGCCGCGTCACCTTTCCGAGCCCCGGCACGTCAAGGCCGGTCAAGGAACCGCCCTTCAGGACCTTATAGGTGAGCTGCCCGTCGTTCTCCCGCAAAAGGACCGCGTAGACCTTCTCGTAGCGGGCGAGCAGCAGGACGCAGGTGCGGTAGTGGGGTAGCGGGAAGTACTGCGGGTTCGCCGTGAATCTCGGGTCTGCCCAGCCGCCGATTTCGGTGTGGAAGAAGTGCTGCCCGCTTGCCCAGCCGGTTTCGCACTCTCCGTCCGGGTGCACCTCAATCCCCGAAACCGGGTTCGCCGGAGTGGCGTTGGGATCGAGCACTAAGTAAGAAAGCTCGACGGGGAGCGCCGGGTTGTTCGCCTTCACCTCCAGGTTAAACGCGGTGTCTGCTCCCGGTGTGGTATTCGGCACCGCCGTAAGGGTGACGAAAGAGGGGTCGTTGATGAGCACCGTCCCAGTCACGCGCGGCGGGACAACCGGCTCTACCTTGGTCACGTGTAACGGTATGCCCTCCATACAGGTTGTCGGTTCATCTGGGCAGGCGTAGCCGGTTACCCTGACCTGCTGCTCAAGATACTGCTCGAGCTTCTTATATTCGCTCTCGTAGCCCGGATAGGGGAGCAAGACGTATTCGTTCAGCTTGTACTTACACTCGACGCCGCGCTGCAAGACATCCTCCGTCGTCACCAATTGGCACTCCGGGGCGCCCCCGTAACCCTTGATGTCGTCTACATAGATGTCGCAGTAGTCGGTGTCCTGGTAGGCGTTGACGTAGATGCGGCGCGGGTCCCCAGGCGCCCTCCCGTGCTTCGCCTTGTAGTCATTCACGAAGTCGAAGCGGCACTCCTGCCACTCGCCGGGCGTGAGCTTGAAGTACTTGTCAACGGTGTTGCCGTGGTGCCAGGCGTTGCCCAAAGTGTTGCCCTCGTAGCGGACGTAGCCGATTTCGTTGCCGTTCTTATCTACGGTCTGCAATGGTGATGACCACGCCCGACCAGTAGGTAGTGCAGCCGCCGGCGAGCTTCAGCCACATGCTGTAGCTCGCGCTCTTGTCGGTAAAGTCATTGCTAATCAGCCAGGCGCCCGACCACCAGTAGTTGTCCGCGTCGTAGACCCGGCAGCCGAACTTCCCGCTGTGGGCGTGCTCCGGTGCCACCTTGACCTCCCCAGACGTGATCCGGCGGGGAACCCTCTCCTCCGGACCAGTTGTAATCGGTCCGCCACCCGGTCAGGTCGCCAGTTTCGAAGTCGCCGTTGGGCGGGCCGCCGGGGCCCACCTCGCCCTGGTCGCGCGAGCTAATATCATACTCGTGAATCTGAGCTAACGCCGGACCGGCCGGAAGCAGCGAGGACCACGCCATAGATATACAGATATACATAGATATAGACAGAAGAACAGAGAACCACCGCAAGCTTTTCCTTTTTGCCCGCACAGCAAGCACCTCCTCATTCCTGTAAATTTGCGGCTCGATCGGACCAATCACTGCTCGATTAACCGATTACAATACCACCTCCCGGGGCCGCCCGCAAGGGTAGAAGAAGCCGTCCGGACGGGCAACCCGATTTCCCCAAAGGTGCTTTTGCAGATTAAGACGTTTTTTGCGCCGCAACGTAACACCCGCGGGGAAAATTTTTTCACCTTTTGCCTCTTACCTTGGGGTTGGTCGCTTTGTTGGTTTGCCTTTTGGGCTGGCAGGAATTCCTCGACTTTGCGGGGTGCTTTGACCGCTTGGGCGATTGCAGCGCTGAACTGAACGGGCGGCTCATTTCGGTTTAAGGTGGCAGGAGGGGAAGGCCAAGAAAATACTGCCAACCTCAGGATATTACAAGGATATTTAGCGAAGCAAGGGTTCAGAGCGGTAAAAAAACACTGGCGAACCCATTGGTACCTGTGAACAGCCGGACCCGCCGTCACGTTAGTCCTCTCTTCTTTCTTTGCTCCTCTCCTCCTCCAGCATCGCCAGCCGCTCCAGCACCTCCTCCCGGTCGGCCACGCCTCTTTCCAAAGCCAGGCGGTAAATCCGCTCCGCCCGGTCGTAGTCGCAGGAGGCTCCACTTGGCCGGAAGAGCCAGTACATATCCCCCCAGCCGATGTAGGCCCAGGCAGATTTGGGAAACTCTTCCACTAACTCCTGGAAGGCTTGCTCTCCCTCTTCCGTCCGGCCCAGCGCGAAGTAAGACTCCGCCACCGCCCGCTTCATATTCTCGATGGTCAGCCTACTTGTCTCCGGGAAGAGGGCGCAGAACTCCTGGCAGTAGGCTATCCGCTTCTCATAGAAGGTAGGGTCCTTCAGCCCCGCGTTGTGCAGTTCGGCCTCCAGGTCCTGGCACCAGTTAAAGAGGCACTGCCTGCCCGCGAAGACTTGCTCCGCTTCTTCAATAGACTTCATCTCCGGAGTGAAACGCTTCTTCAAGTGTTCCCACACCTCCAGCCAGAGGCGGCAGCCCTCGTCCTTCCTTCCCTCAGCGCAGAGGCGGTAACCTTCCTGCATCATTTCGTCCAGCTTCTCGGAGCTTATTACGTCGGGGGTCAGCCTCTCCCACAGGACGATGGCGGCCAGCCAGGGGAAGTCCTTGTTGAAACCGGTTGCGGTAACAGGACGGGTTCTCCACCAGCTCTCCGCCAGTTCCCAAGCGGAGTAGCGGCCCCTGACCTCCCGGAGGAAGTCCTCTTCGCTGATCACAATCCCGAGCCCGGCCAGCCGCGTGAGGATCTCCGGGTTGGAAAGGGAACGGACCTCCTCCAGGGTCCATGGCTTCTGCCTTGCCCGGAGAAGGCAACACTTCTTGTACTTCTTTCCGCTCCCGCAGGGGCAGGGGTCGTTCCTGCCGGTTTTTGTCAAGTCCACACCTCCAACACCTTTATTTTTAAGCACAGAATATCTGCTATCCTTTTCCAGGTTCTCGCCACTGTTTCTGCAGGTATCGGGTCCATCTGCATCGCCTCCAAAAGCCTCTTGGGTGTGGGGAGTTCCAGTGTTTCTGACTTTCGGTGTCTATTTTTTAAATTCCTCCCTTTGCTACGCAAAGAGGACAAAAAATACGCTATCGGTAGTTACAGCCGAAGCTAAAAGACGATCAAGCCGCGATTAGCTCCGCATCGGCCGCCTTTCTTTCGACAGCAATTCCAAATAAAAATGGAATTTCGCGGCAGGAGTTTTTTTTTTTTGAATTTAATTTTAATTTATAAAGCTTACAAGCTTTACAAATGTCGAAAAAAGTCATCGAGCAAGAGACGCAAAGGCTCAAAACCCTTAAAATAGGCTTTTCGGCAGGGAAGGGGAAAGATGCAGAAGTTGCGGCTTCTGATAACCAAAAGGTCGCCGCTGATTGATTTCTTAATCGAAGCCCTCCGACAGAACCCGGGATTTGAGGTTTCGGAGGGTTCTCTTGCCGACCTGGCAGAGGAAGCGGCCCGCCTGCAGCCGGACCTCCTCCTGTTAGAGGAACTCTGGGATGAGGACCTCCTTCTGCTTGCCAGGGACATGAGTGCGCGGTTCCCTTTTGCCAAACTGGTTTTACTCACCCGCGAGGTGCGGGGACGCGATATCCGCTCGCTTCAGCGGGCCGGGGTTGGTGCCTGTCTGCCGGTAAGGTGGCCACCCCGGCGGCTCGCCCAGGCTGTAGACCTGGTTGCAAACATGAACGCCTTTGTCGCCCCGGCGGGGAGTGGGAGGCCCCTGGGGGAAGATATTTCGAGCGTCTCATTGACGCCGCGGGAAAAGGAACTTCTTTCTTTGCTGGGTGCGAGCCTTTCGCCTAAGGAGATCGCGCCCAAGCTCTTCCTCACCGAGGGCAGTGTACGGACGCAGCTTTACAGGCTATATAAGAAAATCGGCGTCCACAGCCGGACGGAAGCGCTTATCTGGGCGCTGAAGCATGGTTTCGGCCTCAGCCGTCCCTCCCTCCAGCGGGTACACCAAGTTCTTCCAGAACCTCCCGCAGGCTCCGGGTCCAAAAGGTGAAGCCGGTTTCGCAGATTAATCCCAGGGCTTGGGTTAATAGGCGGGGAGCGGTATTCATGGGAAGATAACTATGGATCCCTGCTCCGTAAGCGGCCTTTACTGTTCCGGGGTCGTCCGGGCCAATGACCACCACCGGCAGCTTCGGCAGCGCCTCCCGCAGTGCGGCGGCAAGCGCGAGCCAGCCTTCTTTTGTTGCGTCTAAAAGAACAAGCTGGGGCTGGAGCCGCCGCACCACTCGGGGAAGATAAGCGACCCCCGGCTGCAGGAGTCCGACTACCGTAAACCCCAAGCCGTTTGGTTCCCCACAAAGCGCCGCCAACTCTTCCGCATTGGCGATTACCCTTATTCGCTTCAAGCCTTATTCCTGCCTTCCAGGCCGATCCTCTTAACCTTTTATAGGTTAAACCGGAGCCCGGAAAATTTTCAAGGCCAACTCCGTGAACATTTAGGCTGCAATCTATCAGGATTTGTGGCGGATGGAAACAGTTTGGTCGCTTTGGAAACTGAGATGATTGATTCTGGTCATCAATTCTGTTGTTAAGGGTCAACAAAAGTGTTCATTCTCGGCCTATAGAAAGCCCCTCCCGTTTGGGGTATCTTTTGGCTTGAGGAGGAAAACGGCGGCGGGGGTTCAAAGCCTCTGTTTGGAGGGTTGCTGCCGCCGTTTTTTAGAGAATACTTTTGGGGAGGGACCAGGGTGAGAAAGACCGCGCTTGTTGGCAAGACACCGTTTTCAAGAGGCAAGACTCTCCGGGTTATGGTATTGGGAGGCGACGGCTATTGCGGGTGGCCGACCGCTCTGTATCTTTCGGAGGCGGGAATGGAAGTTTGCATCGTGGATAACTTCGTCCGGCGGCTTATTGACTTTGAGCTGAACATCCACAGCTTGACCCCGATCAGTCCTTTGCACGAGAGGGTGCGGGTGTGGAGAGAGGTTTCCGGGAGGCACATCGCGGTTGAAGTCGGAGACCTGCTCGATTATGAGTTCCTTGCGCGGGTAGTAAAGGAATACAAACCAGACGCTGTGGTTCACTTCGCGGAACTGCGGGCAGCGCCCTACTCGATGATTGACCGCCAGCGCGCTGTCCTCACCCAGTACAATAACGTCATCGGCACTCTAAACCTGCTCTTTGCTATAGCAGAGCATGCTCCGGACTGCCACCTGGTCAAACTCGGCACCATGGGGGAGTATGGGACTCCCAATATCGACATCGAGGAGGGGTTCATCGAGATCGAGCACAAAGGACGGAAGGACATCCTCCCTTACCCGAAGCAGCCAGGTTCGTGGTACCATCTTTCTAAGGTCCACGACAGCCACAACATAATGTTCGCGTGCAAGCTCTGGGGGCTGAGAGCGACGGACCTGAACCAGGGTGTGGTTTACGGAACGGTCACCGAAGAGACGGCCAAGGATCCGCGGCTCATCAACCGCTTCGACTACGACGACATCTACGGAACCGTGCTGAACCGGTTCTGCGTCCAAGCGGCGGTCGGTCATCCCCTGACCGTTTACGGGAAGGGCGGTCAGACGAGGGGCTTTTTAGACATCCGGGATACTGTGCGCTGCATTGAGCTGGCAATCCGCAATCCCGCCAGGCGAGGCGAGTACCGGGTCTTCAACCAGTTCACGGAGCAGTTCAACCTGAACCAGTTGGCGCTAATGGTCGAGGAAGCCGGGAAGAAGCTGGGCTTGGCGGTCGAGGTTGTTCACTTACCCAACCCGCGCGTGGAGGAGGAAGACCACTACTATAACGCCGCCCACACGAAACTGCTGGATTTGGGACTCAAGCCCCACTATTTATCCGACTCGCTGTTAGACTCGTTGATCAACATCGCGATGCAGTTCAAGGAGCGCGTCAACCCCGAGCTGATTCAGCCGCGGGTGAGCTGGCGGGCAACGAAGAATCTGGTGCTGGCGCGAGACGTTTCCGAAGCCTTTCCGGCGAGGGTTTCTGAAGCCCGTCGTTAACCAGCCTGACAAGGCGAGGGGGTGAGAGATTTAAAACCGAGTCTGCGGTTTCAGCAGAAAAGGAGGTGATTCGGGATGAAGCACTATCGAGGTTATTGGACCTTGCTCGTGGCAATTCTCCTGGTGGTGCCGCTTGCGCTGCTCTTCGCGGCCCCGGCCTTCGCGGTCACGGCGTACGGGCGGCCCGCCACGATCGTGGGCACGCAGGGCGACGACGTAATTAGCGGCACGCCCGGCGACGACGTCATCCACGGCCTTGGCGGTAACGACGTGATTTACGGCATGGGCGGCAACGACATCATCTGCGGCGGCCAAGGCGACGACACAATCTCCGGGGGCGATGGCGACGACATTGTAGACGGCGGCTACGGCAACGACCCTGTCTACGGAGATGCTGGCAACGACATGGTTGTCGGGGCCCAGGGCGACGATCTCTTGGGCGGCGGTGACGGCGACGACACGCTGATCGGCGGAATCGGCAACGATCAACTAAGCGGTGACGGCGGCGCAGACGTTCTGCACGGCGGAGACGGTATCGATACCTTGAACGGCAGGGACGGCAACGACATCCTTAACGGCGGCCTCGACAATGATGTTTTGGACGGAGGGGCTGGCCAAGACCGGCTGAACGGCGGTCCGGGTAACGACACTTTGCACGGCGGCGATGGCCAAGACGTTCTCAACGGCGGCGATGGTGACGACAGACTTCACGGCGAGTCGCAGTCGGATATCCTGAACGGGGCACCAGGCGACGACTATATCTCTGGCGGTCCAGGGAACGACGTGCTTTACGGCGGCGCAGGCGATGACTTCTTAGACGGCGGCACGGGCACGGACGTTGCCGACGGCGGATCGGGAAGCAACGTGATAGTCAACGTGCCTTAGACTGTTGGATTTGGACGAGAAGAAGTTGGTGAGCACAGGCTGAATTCGAGAGAGCCAATCCGCTATGGGTGCTGGCGTACTAACTAACCACCGTGCGCCAGCAGGAGCGAAGAGCCTTTGGTCAGGAGCCCATCCCGGTCAAAGGCTCTTCGAACTCCATCCGCTAACTGCAGCAGCCGGGAGGAGACCGAAGAAGGGGTTGTGTTCGAGTGGGAATCGCGAGGGCGCCAGCCTCTGAAATCCAGGTAGACGAAAAGAAATACCTTTCGGTGGACAGCGCCCCGAAGGGCTACGCGGTGCCAGTTCCGGCGTGGAAGGCCCCCGTTTTCCTCGCCTCCTTTGCGGCAGCAGCATTCACTTTGCTATTCTTCCCGAATTTCGGAAGGGCTTACGCAACGTTGCTATCCCTTCTCTCGGGAGAGAGCCTGGCTTTTCACGGCAGCCTCCACTTTCGCCTGTTTTTTCTTGCCTTTTGCCTGGCATTCTGGCCTTTTGCCGCCGGGAACTGGGCAAAGCGGTTGAGGCTTTTATTCTTCACGGTCGGAGGGTGCCTCGGTGCAACGCTCTTGACTGACGTTGCTTTCCTGAAAATAGCAGACACAAGTCCCTTTTCCTTCCTCGGCGATCTGCTCAGCGGCTTTGCGGGGATGCTTTCCACTCTTACCGTTCTCGTTTCCCAGGTTCGCCTCCCTGAAGGAGTACGGGTGAACTCAGAGGCAAGACGCCCCCTGTATTACGACGCCGCCTTCGTTTTGTCCCTGGTCCTGCCCGCACTCTTGGCCCTCCTGCTTTCAGCGCACGCTGAAAGCGAAATCCGCTCGTTGAAAGACGTAGCTCTTTTAGGCGGCCTCGGACCGGGATTTGCCCTGTTCAGTCCCTGCCGGCAGATGGTGACGTTTGCTTTAGGGTTTCTTATAGCCAAGGCATACCGGCTCCGGTGCTCGCGTCCCGCACCCTTCCCTCCCGTAGCCTTCCTTGTCGCGGCGCTGAACGAGGCCGATCAGATAGCGGAATGTGTCCGGGGTTTGGACCGCGCGGCGTCGAACTACCCCGGCCCCTGCCGCCTCTACCTTGTGGATAACGGTTCGACGGACGAAACGCGGAAAATCGCGGAAAAAGCACTCCGCAGGTGCCGGAACCTTAAGGGCATGGTACTCTTTTGTCCCACACCGGGGAAAGCACGTGCGCTGAACTTTGGCCTGCGGTTCGTTCAGGAGGAAATTCTTGTCCGGGTAGATGCGGACACCGTAGTCTCACCCTCGCTGCTGCTGGAGTTGATTCCCTATTTCGCAGATCCGCGGGTAGGCGGTGTAAGCGGCCTGCCTCTGCCAAAGGCCCTTTCCTATTGGTTTGCAAAAATGCGGGCCGTGGAAGTCTACTGCAACATCGGTTTCGGGCGCGTGGCCCAAGGATCCTTTGACGGGATACTTGTGCTACCGGGAATTATGGCCGCCTTCCGCCGGGACTTGCTGAGCCGCTTGGGCGGCTTCGCCGAAGGCATTAATGGCGAGGACACCGACATCGCCATCCGGGTCGGTCGCTTGGGGTACCGCATAATCGTTGACCCGTGGATAAGGTTCTGGACGGAGGTCCCCAATTGCTGGGACCACCTCCGTGACCAGCGGATTCGCTGGAGTCGAAGCAACTTTCATACTTTCGCGCGGAACAAGTCGGCGGTCTGGTTACTCCAGGGGGGACGGGGGATATGGTCCATCCCGTTCAGTCTGTTTGGAACGCTTCGGAGGATCGTAGTCCTCCTCACACTTTGCTATGCCGGGATTGTTGCCTTAGTTGACCCGTCCGCGCTGTACCCCAACCAAGGAGCTGCGGTAGCGGCATTAGTGGTAGGCCCTTCGCTTATTCTGTCCGTGGTGGCCTTGACTGCTTACCGACGCTTTGATCTTCTCGGTTCCCTCCCCGGCTTCTTGTTCTGGCGGCTCCTCCGGGCCTATTTTGCGCTGGAAATGCTTTTCTCTTTACCTCTCAAGTGAGGTAAAAAACGCCAGCCTATCTCTTGCTTACACCGTCTGGAAATGGTTCCGGGGGCCGGCAGTTTGTTACGACTCAAAACGCTGGTTCAGGCGTCCGGCCGAGAAGGCGCAGAAACTCCACTGCCTCTTTAGGATAAGACGGAGACCACCACATCAACACACCCCTTAAGCCCTTATCCTTCGCGATTCTCGCACACTCCGCCGCGTTGGCAGGGCTCGTTCCGTTTGGCGCTTCCGGGTCTACCGTAACCTGCGGAATCCACTTGTAGGCCGACTTGCCCGCCTTTTCATACTGGCCCATCACCTTCTCGACTGCCCGTGTAAAGACCGATGGGCCCTTTTTACAATAGGTCTGGGTCTGAACGAATAAAAAGTCAGCAGTAGCCCCGAGAGAGCAGTAATTCCAACGGTAGCGCTGCAGAGAAGTTTGAAGAAGGGGCCGTCCGGTCGGTTTTCCAATGAACACGAAGCCTCGCTTATGGACGGCCTTGCCAACCCACTCGAAAATCCTCGTGGTCGTCTCGAAATTCCAGGTAAACTCCGGCTCTCGAGGGAAGTTGGGCTCATAGATGTAGACTATCCCTTCTATCGGAGATTCCACGCCGCTCGCCATCTGTAAGATATTACCTACGCCGCTAGTTCCTGCCACGACCGCAACCGAGGGAAATTCTTTTTTGATGGTTTTGGCGGTATTGCTTAACCACCTTCGGTCAACCTCTTTATAGTTGCCGGAGATAAGCAAGAAGACATCTCCGGGGCGGAGCAAACCTTTGAGCTCTGCCCGGACTCTTTGTAGCCCGGCGTCGTTGTAAATCGGTACCACGACGTGGAAACCGCCGTCAGAATCCCAGTTCTGAAAAAGGGTTGGACTCTGCTCGCCGGAAAAAACAGGCGCGGCTGTGACCCACAACATAAGGGCAAAACCCAAGGTTCCAGCAAGAACAGAGGCTCTCAGGGGATACGCCAACCGGTGAATAAATTTTTTCATTGTTCGTTCACCCGTCTTTCCGAATTAAATTTCTACATAATCTGCCTCCTTTTTATTATCTGCCGCCTTCTGGTTGGCTTACATGAGCCGCAGGAATCATTTTTAATAGGGAAAAGGCGGCTATACCTGATGGGACCATTGCCCTATTCAGGGTTTTCTTTCGAGAGCAACACTGAACTTACCGCGTAGGAAGCTGTCTCCTGGTAGCTAAAAGCTGCGCTTAAAAAGAAAAACACCGGCTTTCCCCCGGTGTTCTCAGCCGCGAAAGGGTTCCCTCGGCTCAGGTTTTCAGTCTCCCGCATCGAGGCCTTTCGCTCTCAGTATACCAACAGCAACCGCTTACGGGCAAGTAAGTTAAGCCCTCAAGCTCTTAGGCGGCTCTATCGGTTCCGTAGGGCTATTTTAGCGAAACAAGCGTTTTCCGGCGGTAAAAACGCCGGCCTACAGTTTGCGCGCGCCCCCGGGCAGCGCGTCCAGGCTGCGGAGGACCGCTGCGGCGTGAAAGGTGTCGCGGATTGTCGGGATGGCGCAGGGGCTCGGGGAGCGGGCGAAGCCGCCGCGGGCGCGCTCGCATGCCATCACAAACGCGGTAATTCTTTCGGGGTGCGGCGGCCGGTGGCCCAGGCGCTTGAACGTCGCCACCAGGTAGTACCAGTGTTCGAGGAAATCGGGCTCCTGGCGGCAGAGGTCGTGGAGGTAGGCACCGAGGGCGGCTCTGTCGGGCACGGGCTGCTCGAGCAGCGACAAAATCGCCACGGCGTCGTGAAGCGTGGCCAAGGACGGCAGGTCCCCCTTCGCCAGGGCGGCGGTCAGTTCCCTGGCGACGAAGGAAGCGCACGCCTCCGCCGCGAAAGGCGTTCCTAACCGCATCAGGGCCCCCACCGCATAAAGGGTGTTTTCCAGACGCGAGACGGCCTCTACCCACAGGTTTTCGGGCACCCAGAAGCCGCCCGCCGGTTCCTGGAGGGAGCGCAGCTTTTCGCCTAGTGGCTGCCATCCCGGCGTGAGCCTGCCGAGCAGGGCGAGAGTCTCTACGGCGTAGTAAATCGCCGCCGGGGTTGTTAGGGCGCCGCGGTCGAAAAGCTCCTGGAAGAAGGCGGCTACCCCCTCCGGGTCCGCCGGGCTCAGGCCCAAGAGCTTGAGCGTCGCCACGGCGTAAAAGGTGTCGTGCGGGCTTCCGGGCGGGATGCGGGCGAAGTAGTAGCCGCCGCCTTCCACCCGGCAGCTTTCGATGTAGTTAACTATGCGGGCTGTCACTTCGCGGCACCGGTTGGTTACCATTACCGCACCTCCTCAAAATGCCGGACAACCTTCAGGTAGACTCTATACCGACCGTTTCACGCGGAGTTCTTCACCGCTAACTTCCGGCTTCCGTTTGCGCTGGCCCGCGCAGCACCACGGCCAGGGCTACGGCGGTTAAGACCCCCATCGCCCCGCCGAAATAGAAGGGTGCCGCGGGGCCGAGTATTTTCCAGAGAAAACCGGCGAAGAGCGACGCCGGGAGGAGCCCGATGCCCACCAGGGTGGCGTGCAGCCCGATGAGCGTGCCCCGCTGGTGCGTCGGGGCGATCTCGGCGACGAGGGCTTTTTCCACACCTTCGGTGGCCGCTGAGTAGAGGCCGTAAGCGGCGAAAAGCGGCCACAGAAGTTCTGGCTGCCGCGCCAAGGCGAAACCCAGGTAAACGAGGCCGTACGCGAGGTAGCCCCAGACCAACAACTGCCGCCGGCCGACCCGGTCGGAGAGGCGGCCGGCCGGGTAGGCAAAAAGACCGTAGACGCTTACGTAAACAAGATACAGGAGGAGCACGTCCTGCACCGGGAAGCCCAGGTTCTGGGCGCGCAGCAGCAGGAACTGGTTGGAGGAATTTCCGAGGGTGAAAAGGAAAACTACCGCTAAGAAAACCTTGAGCCGCGGGTCGAGTTCGCGCCAGTTGAGGCTGAGGCGCTGGGCAGTTCGGGAACGCCGGTCGCGCTTCTCC
>ENA-ORXB01002914-ORXB01002914.1-sediment-metagenome-genome-assembly--contig:-NODE-2914-length-13272-cov-3.219326_pt1 | contig 13272 bp, 10 predicted proteins | sample MGYA00237863_ERZ511475 | MGnify/ENA primary metagenome ERZ511475 (study PRJEB26305, sample SAMN06343858) | sediment metagenome | isolation source: hot spring sediment | place: Canada: British Columbia... | reverse complement strand
CCGGCAAAAGATCGGCTTCAAACGGCAGTAGAGCCGCCAGGCGCTCCTGTCCGGCCTTCCGCCCGATACCGCGGCCGCTGCGAGAGGACGACCGCGCCGAGGGAAACAGCCAGGCAGAGCCAGGCGAACCAGTCCCCGTAGCGCGTGTAAGGCGCCAGCGCCGTTTCGTAGTCGAAATACAGCCGGGCGGCCAGGCGCGCAAACGGCTCGAGCTGGCCGCGGATGCGTCCCAGAGGATCGATCGAGCAGGTGATGACGTTGTTGGTGGCGCGGACGAGCCAGCGCCGGTTCTCTGCGGCGCGCATGCGGGCGATCAGCAGGTGCTGCTCGCGGGCGGCGGTTGTGCCGAAGTAGCCGTCGTTGGAGAGATTCACGAGCAGCTCGGCGCCCGCCGCGGCGAAGCGGCGCACCAGATGGGGGAAGGCCGATTCGTAACAGATGAAGGCGCCGATGCGGTGCGCGCCGACGGGCGAAACGACGATCTGGCGGCCCGGGGCGAAATCGCCCGCCTCGCGCGTGATGCGGTTCACCCAGCCGAAATAGGGCGGGACGAACTCGCCGAACGGCACCAGGTAAATCTTGTCGTAGCGGCCGGCGGGCTCGCCCGCGGGCGAAACCAACTGCGCCGAGTTGAGCGGGGCGCCTTCGGGGGTGAAGGCGACCGTGCCGAACAGGAACCAGGCCTCGGCGGCGCGCGCCAGCAGATTGGCCTGCCGCCGGAATTGGGCATCCTGCTCGTAGTAGAGCGGCAGCGGCACCTCCGGCCAGATGATGAGCCGCACGGGGGGCTGATCCGGCGCAAGCGCCGCCTGAAGCGACAGCCGGGCCAGTTCGTCGCGCGTCTCGGCCGCCGAGGCGGTCGTGAAATGCTCCTCCATCGCCACGTTGGACTGCACCACCACCGCCTGCTCGCGGCCCGGGCCCGGCTCGGGCAGCGCCGGCAACAGCGGAATCACCAGCAGCAGAGCGAGCCAGCCCAGGCGGCGCCGCGGGCGGCGCAGCAGGACCGAGGCCATCGCCGCGTTCAGCATCGCCATGACGAAGGAGAGTCCGTAGACGCCGACCAGCGGCGCCAGGCGCATCGGCAGACCCATGTTGATGCCGGCGTTGCCCAGCGCCAGCCAGGCGAAGCCCAGCGGGGCGTGAGTCCGCTCGATGCCCACCCACAGAGCAGCGATGGAGATGATGGCGTGAGGGGAAGCGAGCAGATAGCCCGCCAGCCAGGTGAACGCGGCCAGATGAAGGCTCTTGGCCAAACAGAACAGCGCGAACGCTCCCCAGCTCCCCACCAGGCCCATGTTGCCGTGGTACTCGAGCACGAACTGAATCCAGTAGCAGGTGCCCGCCCAGTAGACAATGCCCGCGACCTCGCCAAGCAGGATCCGCCGCCACGGACTTGGCTCACGCCCTGCCGCCATGAGCAGTGGGGCCAGGGCGACCGCGGCCAGCCAGTCGATATCGAAACGCGGAAAGGCCAGCACCAGCAAAAGACCGCTGAGGAGGGCCAGCAGGAGGTTCGACGTCACGGCCGGGAGACTCCAGATTGTCTCAAATCCGACGCCCCCGGGCCGCCATCAGAGGGCCTGCCAGACCCGATCGGCCATGTAGGAGCTGCGGACCAGCGGGCCGCTGAACACCTCGCGGAATCCGAGAGCCAGGCCGAAGGCGCGCCAGGCGGCGAACCGCTCCGGTGGCACGAACTCCGCCACCGGAAGATTCCGGCGCGTCGGCTGAAGATACTGGCCGATGGTGACGATGTCGACCTGGGCGCGGCGCAGGTCTTCGAGCACCCGCTCGACCTCGGCCGGCTCTTCTCCCAGGCCGACCATCAGACCGCTCTTGGTGACCGGTCTCGGATCGAACCGGTCGGCGAAGGCGAGCACGTCCAACGAACGGCGGTAGTCAGCTTGTGGGCGCACACGCCGGTAAAGTCGCGGCACGGTCTCCACGTTATGGTTGAAGACGTCCGGAGCGGCCTCGAGCACCGCCCGCACGGCATCGAGCGCGCCGCAGAAATCAGGCACAAGCACCTCGATGCGGGCCTCGGGCAACTCCGCGCGGACCTCGCGAATCGTCCGGGCGAAGTGGGCCGCGCCGCCGTCCGGCAAATCGTCCCGGTTGACACTGGTGATGACGACGTAGCGGAGCCGCATCTGGCGGACCATCCGGGCCACGTTGCGCGGCTCCTCGGGATCGAGCGACGGCTCACGCCTGCCGGGAACGCCTTTGGGAACCGAGCAGAAGCCGCAGCCTCGCGTGCACAAGTTGCCGAGAATCATAAAGGTGGCCGTTCCCCGGTGGAAGCACTCGTGGAGGTTCGGGCAGCGCGCAGATTCACAGACGGTATTGAGTCGCAGGCGGCGTAAGCCGTTCTTCAATTGCGTGACGGATTCAAAGTGGGTCTCGGGCCGGCGAAGCCAGGCCGGCAGCCGCGGCCGCACCGGACGGCTGTCGATCCGGATGAGCGAGCCCCCCTCCATGCCTACAGGCGCCGCGTGAAGGGTTTCAGTCCCATCTGTTGCAAAGCGGTTCGCGTCCTGGCCAGCGATTCCTGGTCGGAGAAGGGCCCAACCAGCACCCGCAGCAGATCCTGGCCGGGCACCGGACCGAGCACCACCGAGTAACCCTTCTTGGCAAGCTGCTCCTTGAGCAGCTCCGCTTCGCTACGCGTGGTCGCCGCCACCTGGAGGTAGGCTTTGCCGAGCTCGGGTTCGGAGGCAGCCGCAGGAGCCCTGGAAGCCGCCTGCGGCGCGGCTGGAACCGGTTTGGCCGCTCCGGCGAGCGGCGTTTGTGCAGGTTTGGCTTCCCTCGGCGCCGCCAGTGAGCCGGTCTCCCCCGGAGCCTCATCTAGATCCGGGACAACTTGCGTAACGGCCGCACGCGCCGGGGTCGCGGCCGGTTCGCGTTCCACCACCGAGGGCTGGGTTGCGGGGGGAGCCGGCCCGGCGGCCGAGTTGCGGCCGACAATATAACCCATCGCGAAAAAGATCCCGAGCAACACGACCACGACGAAGAAGACGCTCAGCAGTTGTTTGTTGCCCAGAACGAGTTCGAGCTCGCCATCGCTGGTTTTCGGCATAAACCTGCCTTCCTCCTCCCTCAGGCAGACTGCTCGTCTGGTCCTTCGGTACTCGTACTCTTAGTACCCTCCCCTGGGCTAACCTCTCCCGCCGGTTTCACGGGCGCCGGTTGCGCATAGCGGTCCAGGATCGACCGGACGCCGGAGAAAACGTCGATGGGAACCGGGAAGATCACCGTCGTGTTCTTCTCCGAGCCGATCTCGATCAGCGTTTGCAAGTAGCGCAATTGAATGGCGGCCGGCTGGGTCTGGATCATTTGCGCGGCCATCGTCAGCTTCTCGGCGGCCGTGTACTCACCCTCGGCGTGGATGATCTTGGCGCGCCGCTCCCGCTCGGCCTCCGCCTGCCGCGCGATGGCGCGGATCATCATGTCGGGCAGGTCGACCTGTTTGACTTCGACCATGGTCACCTTCACGCCCCATGGGCCGGTGTGCTTGTCCAAGACCGACTGAAGCCGAACGTTGAGTTTCTCTCGCTGGCTGAGCAACTCGTCGAGCTCCACCTCGCCCAGCACGCTCCGGAGCGTGGTCTGGGCAAGCTGCGACGTGGCATAGAGGTAGTTCTGAACCTCCACGATCGCCTTGTTCGGATCGATGACCCGGAAGTAGATGACCGCATTCACCTTGACGGTCACGTTATCCTTGGTAACCAGGTCCTGCGGCGGTACCTCCATCGTCTCGATGCGCAAAGAGACGCGCACCATGCGGTCGATCGGCGCGAAGACCAGGATGATGCCGGGGCCTTTGGGCTTGGGCAGCATCCGGCCGAGGCGGAAGATCACTCCGCGTTCGTACTCCCGCAGGATCTTGATCGACGACAGCAGGTAGAGGATGACGATGACGAGCGCGATGGTCGGGACATCAGCCATGGGAACCTCCGGAGTCTGACTCAACGGGTTCGACGCGGATGGTGAGGCCGTCTACGTCAATGACACGGACACGGGCGCCGGCCGGGATCGGTTTCGCGGAGACGGCGTCCCAAAACTCTCCATGGATAAAGACGCGGCCTTCGGGCGCGATCGCCGAGTGCGCGACCCCGCATTCGCCGATCATGCCCGCGGCGCCGGTGGCGACTTTGCTCGAGCGCGCCCGGATGACCAGGGCGAGCAGAAAGACCGTGATGAGGGCGAACGGCAGGGTGACGCCGAGCGCCGTGCTGAAGCGGATGCGAATTTCCGGGGGCCCTTCCACCAGCAGCATCGCGCCGAGGATCATCGCCACGGCGCCGCCGACGCCGAGGATGCCGTGCGAGGCGAAGTTGGCCTCCAGAATGAAGAGCGCGACGGCGAGCACCAGCAGGGCGACGCCGATCCAGTTGATCGGCAGCACCGACAGCGCCGACAGGCCGAGCAGCAGCAGGATGCCGCCGGCCACGCCGGGCACGATCAGGCCCGGCGAGGAGAACTCGATGTAGACGCCGAGCGCGCCGAGCACCAGCAGAATGAAGGCGATGTTCGGGTCGCTGATGGCCGACATCAGCCGCTCCCGGGTGTTCTTCTGGTATTCGACCACCTCGGGCGTCGCCAGCCGGAGCGTCTGCCGCGTGCCGTCGAATCGGGTGATCTCCCGGCCGTTGAGCTTCTCCAGCAGCTCGCGCTCGTTGGCCGCCACGATTTCGATCAAGCGGTTCTCGATCGCCTCCTTCTCCGTGAACGCCTTGGCCTCCAGGACCGCCTTTTCGGCGAGCTCGGCGTTGCGGGCGCGCTTCTGGACGATCGTGCGCAGTGCGGCCGCGGCGTCGTTTTCCGCCTTGCGCCGCAATACCGGATCCATTTGCTCGCCGAGCAGAACCGGCGAGGCGGCGCCGGTGTTGGTGCCGGGGGCCATGGCGCCGACGTCGGCCGCCTGAAGGATGAAGAAGCCGGCCGAAGCGGCCCGGCCGCCGCTCGGCGTGACGTAGGCCACCACCGGAACCGGCGAGGCGATGATCTTCTCGACAAGCTGGCGCGTCGCCTCGAGCAGTCCGCCCGGCGTGTTCAGGCGGATGAGGATGAGGGCGGCTTCCTGCTGGCGGGCCTGCTCGATGCACTTGCCGACGATCTCGACGGTGATGGGATGGATGACGTTGTCGATCGTGACGGCGATGACCCTGGAGTCGGCGCGGGCGCCCGCAGCCAGGAGGGCCAGGGCCAGGGCCAGCCGGATGGGATGCGCCAGGGACATTTCCACCCTCACTATAACACTGAACCTGCCGGCCGGAGAGGCTCCGGCCAAATCAGAATCGCGCCGTTTTGTTCCGAGCCCGGCCTCTCTGCTACCATGCTCCGCAGAATGCGACCCATCGTTCAGATCTCCCTCGATTTGACCGAGATCGGCGAGGCCATTCGCACTGCGGAAATGGCTTTGCGCGCCGGGGTGGACTGGCTGGAGGCGGGCACCCCGCTCATCCTCGCCGAGGGCCTCGGCGGCGTGCGCGCACTGCGGGAGCGCTTCCCCTCCACCCCCATCGTCGCCGATCTGAAGACCATGGACGGCGGCTATCTCGAGGCCGAGATGATGGCCAGGGCCGGCGCCAACCTCGTGGTCGTCATGGCCCGGGCTCACGAGGAGACCATCCGCGCGGTGGTCCAGGCCGGGCGCGACTACGGCATTCAGGTTATGGGCGACAACCTCGCCTCGGAGGACATGGTGGCGGCGGCCCGGCGCCTGGAGGAGCTCGGCTGCGACTACATCGTCCACCACATCGGCTACGACGAACGGCGCGGGCGGGCCGCGCGCGGCCTGCCGATGCCCAGCCCGCTCGACCAGCTCCGCGAGGTGGTCGAGGCGGTGAGCATCCCGGTCCAGGCCGTCGGCGGCCTCTCGATCGAGCAAGCGATCCGCACCCCGGAATACGGGGCGCCGCTCGTGGTGATCGGTGCGCCTTTAGCCATCGACTCGGAGGCCTTCCGGACCGCCTCGGGCGATGTCGAGGAGTCGCTGCGGCTCATCTGCGAAAAGGTCCACGCCTACGGCGACGTGCCGGTTAAAGGAGGGCGCTGATGCCGAAACTGGCTGCCTTCCCGAAACTGTACCTGGACCGGCTGTGCGTGGACGCTACGATGACGGTCCGCGAATGGATCGAGATCGGCGCTTCGCTCGCCGTCGACGGCCTGGAGTTCTACGCCGGCTTCTTGAACCTCGACTGCGCCGAGGCGCGGCGCATTGCCGCCGATCATGGGCTCGAGATCCCGATGCTGTGCTGCTCGCCGGACTTCACCCATCCGGATCCGCAGTTTCGAGGCCGCCAGATCGAGCAGCAGAAGCGCTGGATCGACATGACGGCCGAGCTCGGGGGCCGCTACTGCCGGGTGCTGTCGGGCCAGCGGCGGCCGGAGGTCTCCCGGGAGGAAGGGTTGCGCTATGCCGCCGAAGCCATCGAAGCCTGCCTGGAGCACGCCGCCGGCGCCGGCGTCACGCTGGTGCTCGAAAATCACTACAAGGACAACTACTGGCAGTATCCGGAGTTCGCCCAAAAGATGGACGTCTTTTGCGAGCTGGTGGACCGGATCCGCTCCCCCTGGTTCGGGGTGAACTATGACCCGAGCAACACGCTGCTGGCGGGAGAGGATCCGCTCGAGCTGCTGCGGCGGGTCAAGCACCGGGTGGTGACCATGCACGCCTCGGACCGGTATCTGGCCGAGGGCACGCTCGAGGACTTGCGGCGCGAAGAGGACAGCTTAGGCTACGCCCGCCGGCTGCGCCACGGAGCGATCGGCGAGGGGCTCAACGACTACGACGCGATCTTCACGGAGTTGGCCGGCGCAGGCTTTGACGGCTGGGTCAGCATCGAAGACGGGGTGGACGGCATCGAGCAGATGCACCGGAGCGTGCGCTTCCTGCGGGAGAAATTCGCCCGTTACTGGCCCTGAACCCGGCAACAGTCTCCACTGTCGCCCATGCGAGCCCCCGGCGGAGGACCCTCTACTTTTCCGCCTGGGGGCGGTAATACATCGCAATCGCCTCGATCTCCACCAGCAGATCAGGCCGGCAGAGCTTGGCCTCAATGCCCGTCGAGGCCGGGAACGGATCCAGGCCCTGTTCCCTGTAAAACCGCATCCGTTCCTCGTTGAACTCCTTGTAGTCTCGGTCGATGTCGCGCAGATAACAGGTCGTGCGCACGACATCCTTCCAGGTGGCGCCTTCGGACTCCAGCAACTTGGTGATGTTCAGGAAGGTGCGCCGGCACTGGGCCCGGAAGTCGCCGACGTGCGCCGTCTTGCCGTGCTCGTCGACGCTGGCGGTTCCGGAGATGAACAGGATGACCAGGCCGTTGAGGTCGACGCGAATGCCTCGCGAGAAAGCGCTGCCGTAGCTGGGCGCTTCGTTGAGCACCTCCGGAGCATGGATCGCGCGTTTCTGTATCGCCCCGCCCTGGATCTTGTTCAGGAGCTCATCGAATGCCAGCATCAAAGGCCTCTTTCGCGACTATTGTCGCACACGGCTGTCCGCGCGACCCAAATCAGAGAATCGCACCCTTTGCCATTATAAGACGCCGCCGGAGCGCCTGCCGGCAGGCTCTTCAGTTGGAGCCGCCTTCCAGTTCGACGACGCCGTAGACGGCGACCGAGGGGATGCGGAAGTGCGCCACCCCATCCCGAACCGAGAGAGCCAGCGCGCGGGGACCGGATTGCTCTGGGCTGTCCACCACCGCCCTGCTGACGGTCGCATTCGCCGGGAGCCGCCACGCCACTTGAAGGTTCTCCGCCGGCTTCGAGTCATTGTAGTTCACCAAATGCATGAGCAGCTTCCCCGTCGCCCGCTGCCGGACAACCTCGACCGCAACCGAAGGCGGCGCGTTGAGCACCGGCCGTGAGGCGCCCGCCCAAACCACGGCGGCGATGAGATCGGCGGCGTTGCGGGGCAGCCTCCAATACTCACTGCCGAAAGCGTACGTCATTTGCGCCGGCGGCGGCTCAAGGCGAGGCTCGATGCGAGGAATATAGACGACACGGCCCGCTCCCCGCTGCCGGCGCACCGGCGTGTTGGGCGCCCCGGGCGCCGGCGGGCCGTCCAGGCCGAACAAGTCGGCGAGACCGAAGCGGCTGCGCTCGAGCAGCCAGTCCGTATAAAGCGAGCTGGCGCCGGTCGCCACCAGTCCTCCGCCTTGCGCCACGAAGGCGCGGATGCGATCCAGTTGCAAGTCGCTCAAGGCGTCCTGATTGGCCAGCACCAGCACGCGGTATCGGCTGAGGTCCTCCAGGTGGCGGTCGAAAACGATATCGAACGGGACCTGGTTCTGGATCAGCGCCTGCTCGAACAAGACGGCGCCGGGGATGCCCGAGGCGGGACGGAACTCCGTCGAGGCCACTGAGCGCAGCACGGCCACCTCCGGCACGGGCACGGTGTCCTTGAGCATCCCCCTCCGGGAAAGGAAAAAGTCGATATACCGCCGGGCTTGCGGGCTCAGGCGGATGCCGTCGGGCGCCACATCGCCCACCATGCCGAGGTTCATGTCGTTGAAGGCCATGGCCTCGGCGATGCGAAGGTGGGCGGGGCTGACCGCCTCCGGCGGACCGTAGCGGCCGCCCGTGTAGACGAAGACCGATTTGCCCATGATGCGTGCCGCCTTGAAGGCGCGGATCTTCGAGATCAGCCTCCCGTCGTCGGTCCAGCGCGCGTAGTGCGGATCCTCCGACCAGACGATGTCGCCGTGCTCGAGCATCTGCGCCACGTCGACTCCGCGGGTGAAACCGCGATTGGTTGCCAGGTCCAGGTTCGGATTGCCTTCGAGGGCGACCTCCGGGTTCAGCGAGTGAAGCCAGGCGTCGTAGCGGGCGAAATGCCGGGCAACCTGCTCCATCCGGAACAGAGCCCACTCCTGCATCAGAGGGTTCGCCAGCGAGGGGAACCGGATCGGCGCCCCTTCGATGTGATCGAACGGCGGCGGGCCGACCGCGTCCAGGCGCTCGAAACCGAAGCGCGGCGCGCGTTGCCCAGGCGGGTAGCGCCGCTCGAGAAACTCCCGGAACAGACCGCGGCAGTGTCTGCACCGGCAGGAGAACGGCTCGCCCCACAGCTCCATTTGATCGAAGTGAATCAGATCCAGCTTGAGGTCGCCGACGCCGAGCTCGAGCACGCGAAAGATGAAGTCGTCATAGCCGGGGTTGTTGCGGCAGGCCACATACCGGAAGGTCTGCTGACCGTTGTGGCCGTAGTAAAATGGCCTGCCCCACTCATCCACCTGCACCCAGTTTCTGGCCTCGGGCTCCTCCAGGAAGAAGGTCTCGTACATCATCGTGGTGCCGACGTAGCCGCCGACGCGAACGCCGTGGCGGTGGGCGAACTGGACGAAGCGGCGCGTGGCGGCGATGTCCTCCGCTTCGGTCTTGAGGCCGAAGCCCTTGTGAAGGTTGGTGATGACCAGGTTGACTCCCGCCTGCGCCAAACCGCGCGCGGCCTCCTCGGTGCGTTCGAGCGGCCAATTTTCTACGTCCGCCACCGGCTGGCCGCCTCGCCGGCGGATGAAGGTGAGCGGCTCCCAGTTGCCGGCCATGACGATGCCTTCTTTCACCCAGGCCGGGCGGGCCTCGCGCGGCCGGGGCGGCGGCTGCTTGCGGGTCTCCGCCGGGCGCGGCCCGCAGGCGGCGACAGACAGAAAAACGACGACGAGCAGTTTCCTCAAACTTGTCCCTCCGCTGTGTTGAAGCTCCGTCAGAAGGAGTACTTCAGAGCGAACTGAAGAATGCGCGGATCCCCTGCGCTGGTGATGCGGCCGAAGATCGTCGAGGTCACCGTCGCCGCCGGCGCGCCGAAGTTCGCCCGGTTGGGCAAGTTGAAGAACTCGGCGCGGAAATCGATCCGGTGCGGCTCGCGCAGCGTGAACGACTTGGCGAGGCTCACGTCGAAATTGGCGAAGCCGGGCGCGCGCAACGCGTTGCGCCCGGTGTTGCCGTTGGTGCCGACGGCGTTGAGCGTGAAGGCGGCCGGGTTGAAGTACCGGAGCAGCCGTTCCGCCTTGGGCCGGTCCGCGGGCAGGCGCCAGTCGGCCACCTGGTCGGCGCGATCGCCGGAGATGCCGTTGAAGTTGTTGTCGATTCCGGAGAAGACCGTGAAGGGGAAGCCGTCGCGCACCAGCACGATGCCGCTCAGACTCCACCCCGCCAGCGCGTGGCGGAGGAGCGATCCCAACCCCTCGGGCGAAGGGATCTGCCAGACAAAGGAACCCACGAGTTGGCGGTGAATGTCGTAGCTTGACAAGCCACGGTCGGCAAACGGATTCGAGGTCGAATAGTTCCCCGTCCAGAAGACCGACTCCGAGCTCTGATCGATCGACTTGGCCAGGCGAAAACCGGCGATGAACGCCAGGCCCCGGCTCATGCGCTTCTCCGCCTGCACCAGCATCGAGTGGTAGATCGAGGTGCCCGGACTCTGGCCGAGCGACACGGTGGTGAACTCCTTCATCGGCCGCCGCTGGTTGGTGTTGGCCAGCGTCGACTGGCCCGGAATGTAGACTGCTTCATTGGCCTCGACGCCCGCCGTCAGGTGATAGGACTGAGAGCCGGCATAACTCATGCGCAACAGCGTAGCGGCCGGAAGCTGGTGCTCAATCGTGACGTTCCACTGTTGCGTTGCCGGATAGGTAAAGCCCTTGGGATCCCAGGCCAGGACCGACATCGGCAGGAAGAATGTCTGGTCGCGCGGCGGCGGGAAAGGCGTCGGGAAGGGGTTGCGGTAGCCGCGGAAGGGATCGCCGAGCGAGGCGGGGAAATTGATGTCGACGCCCTGGTTGAACGGCGGCGAGATCAACTGGCCGTTGTTGGCATTGGCGGTGGGCTGGTCGTGGTAGAGCCCGTAGCCGAGCCGCAAGCTGGTGCGGCCGTTGCCGAATAGATCGACCGCCAGGCCCAGCCGCGGATCGAACAGGCCGTAATAGGCCTCGATGCCGCGCTCCGGCACTCCGGGATCGCCCGGCACGAAGATGCCGGGCGGAAGGTTGATGAACTGGTTCGAACGTGTCCCGGCGGCGTAGGCGGCCCGGTCGAAGATCTTCACCTGATTGCGTTGATCCCTCCACGGCTCCCAAGCCGTCCAGCGCACGCCGAGGTTCAGATGCACGCGGCGCGTCAGCTTCCAGACATCGTTCAGATAGAAGCCGGGGACGTTCCGGCGCAGGGAATTATAAAGTGGCGCATTCTGCTGGTACCGGCTTGGCCGGCCGAGGAAGAAGTCCGACAGATTGTTGCCTGAACGCAGCCCCGCAAAGGCGAAATGCCCGCCGGAGAGATAGTCCTGGTCGAGAATGCTATGCTCCCGGATCAGCTCGCCTCCAAGCTCGAGCGTATGGTTGCCGCGAATCCAGGTCCAGTTGGTGTTCAGGTTGTACTGATTCCGCGGAACGCGGTAGATGCCCGAGTAACTGATCGAGAAGTAATTGGTGATGGCAAGACCGAGCGCCGTGCCCGAACCTCCCACCACCATGTTGGTGATGTTGGCGCCCAGCCCGGTCCAGCCGGGCAGCTGGGGGCCGATCCGCGTCATGTAAACGCGTGAGATGCCGGCGGCGAAGTTCGCGCCGAGCGTCGGCGAAAACACCCAGTTGGCGTTCACGGTCCCGGTCTGGCTGCGCCAATTCCGCCCGACGGTCGCCGTCAGCCAGTTCGACCGGTCCGTCGGGTTCGGCTCATCGAGCTCGTCAAACAGATAGCGGCCGTAGAGGCGAAGGCTGTCACGGAAGGTGTGATCCAGGCGCGTCACCCACTGGCCGGCATCCTGGCGGACGCGCCGGCTGAAAAAGACCAGCCCGGTGGCGGGATCGCCGTCGGGCACGTTGGCCAGGATCTTCATCGCGACCGGATCAAAGCGCGCGGTGGGAATCTGGTTGCCCGCAAACGGCTGGCCCGTGTCCGGATCCCGCAGTTGCGCCCGGATCGCCGAGAAGTCGCCGGTGCGCTGGGCGGCCGTGGGCACAATGGCCGTAGCCGTGGTGGGCAGCGCCCGGATATTCGAGCCTTGCCAGGAAAGGAAATAAAACGTCTTGTTCCGCACGACGGGACCGCCGACGGTGAAGCCGTACTGATGCCGCTTCAACCCGTCGTCGCGGCTGGCGAAAAAGTTCCGCGCGTTCAGGGCGTGATTGCGCGTGAAATAAAACAGCGTCCCGTGCAGCTCGTTGGTTCCGCTCCGGGTGACGGCATTGACGACACCGCCGCCCCGGCCCCCGAACTTCGCGTTGTAGGAGTTGGTCTGGAAGCTGAACTCCTGGATGGCGTCGGGATTGGGAAAGACGTTAGCGATGTGGGTGTACGGATCCTCGTTGCTGGTGCCGTCCAGGTAGTAGGCCGCAGAGTTGGCGTGACCGCCCGCCACCGAAACGCGCTGCTCGAGCGCCTCCGGCCGGCTGGCCGCCTGGGCGTAGATGCCGCCGCCCGGCACGACGTTGACATCCGGCGCCAGCGTCAAAAGCTGGAGCACGTTGCGGCCGTTGAGCGGCAGCTCGCGGATGATCTGCGGCGTAATGGTGGTGGTGAGCGTCTGCGTGCGCACGTCCACCAGCGCAGCCTCGGCCGTCACCGTGACTGCTTCGACCTGCGTGCCGACCGAGAGCGTAAGCTGAAGCGTCGCCGACTGATCCACTTGGAGCAGAAGCCCCTCTTGGATCAGCGTCTGAAAGCCCTCCTTTTCGACTCTCACCTGATAGGGCCCCGGAGCCAGATTCGGCAACACGAACAGTCCGACTTCGTTCGTCATGGTGCTGTTCGCCTGGCCCGTGGCCGTTTGAATCGCGCTCACCCGTGCCCCAGGGATTACCGCGCCGGTGGCATCGGCGACGGTTCCGGACAAGGTCGCCGAACTGCGCTGGGCAAGGCCGAGCGCAGGGCAGAACAAGACAATAACGAGGAACAAAAGGGCGGCCATGAGATCTCTCTCCGCTTTCTTAAAGAGATTCTCCGAGGCGCCTCTCGAGCGCCTCTGCTCTTACGCTACCAGCGGATCTTGAGGCGCTTCAACGCTGACCGGCGCCCTCGCCGTGCGCAGTGAGGGGAGTGTGGATGTGGTAGTGGCCGCGGCGGTGCAGCTCATTGTGGAGCCGGCGGTAGGCCGAGGTCAGCCGCAGGCGGATCCGCTTGTAGGTCTCGTCCTCGGCTCGCGTGCCCACCGTGTCGATGTAGGCCAAAGCCCCTTCGATCTGCTCGAGCATGGTGACGGCGTCCGGCGCGGAGAAAAACTCCGATCCGGTGACCCGCACGAAGACGGGCGAGGAGTGGGCGGCG
>ENA-ORXB01002912-ORXB01002912.1-sediment-metagenome-genome-assembly--contig:-NODE-2912-length-13276-cov-3.904235_pt1 | contig 13276 bp, 16 predicted proteins | sample MGYA00237863_ERZ511475 | MGnify/ENA primary metagenome ERZ511475 (study PRJEB26305, sample SAMN06343858) | sediment metagenome | isolation source: hot spring sediment | place: Canada: British Columbia... | reverse complement strand
AGTGAAGATGATCTAACAAGACAAAAAAATATATCCTATGAAAAAGAGCATTTGGAAGTAATTAATAAAATCAGAAACCATTCTGGTTCAGTCGGATTTATTTTAAATTCCACAAATGTGAGAGAATTGGTAGAAGTTTCTAATTTGGGCGAAACAATGCCACAAAAATCAACATATTTTTATCCCAAAATCCCTTCTGGAGCAGTAATATACTCTTTCAATGATTAAAACATTTGAAGAGATAAAAAGCTACAACATAGTACTTTTTCAACCTAAAAACGGATACAGGTATAATGAAGATTCCTTTTATGTTATAAACTTTATAAAAAATATTAAAAAAGATGCAAATATAATAGAATTGTGTGCAGGAGTAGGTGTTATAGGACTATGTTTGCTAAAAAAGTTTTCACAAATTCAAACATTAACTTTTGTCGAATTACAAAAACCTATCTGTGAAATTCTCATAGAAAATATTAAAATTAATGGGTTAAGCCAAAAAACTAAAGTAATAAATTCTGATTATAGAAAAATCAACAAAAAACTTTTTACAAGTTTTGACGTAGTAGTTGCCAATCCTCCTTATAGAAAATTAAACACTGGCAGAATAAGCAAAGATTTTTTAAAAGCAAAATCAAGACATGAATTAGAAGGCTCATTACAAGAATTTATAGAAATTAGTTCAAAATTGCTTAAAGATAAGGGAAAATTATATTTTATCTTTCTTGCAGAACGATTAAATGAAATTCTTAGCAATATGACAAAATACTTTATAGAACCTAAAATAATTCAATTTATTCATCCCAAAAAAAATTTAGAAAGCAAATTAGTACTTATTGAGGGAGTAAAAAAAGGAAAATCGGGAATTAAAATTCTTCCTCCCCTATTTATAGATGAGTATAAGATTTTATAAATATACTCTTTAAAAGATGCTTTAATTCTTTATCCCTTATATTTCTTAACGAATTGTTTATCTTCTCAATAACTTCATCATTTATTGGTTTTTCTAATTTGCTATTATTTTCGCGCTTTTTATTTTCTAATTTTTTCCTTCTATCCAATTTAAATTCTATATCTTGAATAAAACTACTACCAATAGTAAGATTGAATTTATTTATAATATCTTTTTTCATTAATCTTAGCTGGTTTAGCCAAGTAGAGTTCTTTACAAGAACCTCAAGGGTATTATCTTTTAGTAAATAGGGATAGCTAACTTCAGAAATAATACTTCCCACTACTTCTTTCCATATACTATCTAAATCTATTTGATATTGCTTAGAAATTTCTGGGTTCTTTTCTATAAATTTTGAAATAATATCTTTTAATGCATACACAATTTTATTATAATAGATTTCAAAAAAAAATAAACGCCAAGATATGACATATATACTAATTTTTAATTCCGTTCATCGGGTAATGAAAGCAGAAAAATTATTGAAAAATGCTAATTTAGATAGTAAAACTATACCTGTACCAAGAAAACTCAGTTCCGATTGTGGACTTGCAATTAAAGTTAACAACATTAGCATCGATGTTATATTAAAAGCATTAGAAAAGGAAAAACCAGAAGAAATATATTTAGAAAATAAAGAACATTACGAGAAAATTTATGAAAAAGAAAAAGATATTAGTAGTTGATGGTCAGGGCGGAGGGTTTGGCTTAACTATTATAAAAGAATTAAAAAAAGAATTTGCTGAAAACTTTGAGATAATCGGTATTGGAACAAATTCATTAGCTACCTTAGCAATGCTTGAAGCTGGAGCAAATAAAGGAGCTACTGGAGAAAATTCTATTATATGTAATGTAGCAGATGCTGATTATATAATAGGTTCTATAAGTATAATTATGGCTAACTCTATGCTTGGAGAACTAACTGAAAAAATGGCATCAGCAATAAGTTCAGCTAAGGGGAAAAAAATCCTTATTCCAATAACTCAAGAAAATATCCTAATTACATGTCAGAAAAAAGAACCACTGCCACATCATGTAAAAGATTTAATTGCCATAATTAAAAATTTGGAGGGAATTTCAAATGTGTGAAGCAAACGCTTATATCTTAAAGAACAATAACGAAGAAATTTTATTAGAAAGTGTAGATATTATCCAGCCCTTAGAAAATAATCAATGGTTTATAAAAAATATCTTTGGTGAACAAATGAAAATAACAGCTAAGATAAAATATATTTCCTTGATTAACCACAAAATAGTATTTGAAAACACTTAATAAATATACTTACAAGAGGGATCTTCTCTTAAAATATCTATAAAAATATCAACAATTTTTGGATCGAATTGTGTGCCTGCACACCTTTTAAGTTCTGCTATAGCATCTTCGCTTTTCATAGCCTTTCTATAAGGTCTATCGGAGGTCATTGCATCATAAGCATCGGTTATTGCAATTATCCTTGCTTCTAATGATAACTCTTCCCCCTTTTTACCATGGGGATATCCTTTTCCATCGTATCTTTCATGATGCTCTGTTACTATCCTTTTTACATTGCTTAGAAAACTGATGGGTTCTATTATCTGAGAACCTACAATGGGATGTTCTTTGATAACTTCAAATTCATCATTAGTAAGCATACCGTTTTTATGTAAAATACCTAAATCTGTACCTATCTTCCCAATATCATGTAATATTGCCGCATGCTGTAGTGCTTCCATTTGTTTCGAATTTAAATTTAATCTTTTACCAATTTCAAGAGAATAACATGTTACCCTTTCAGAATGACCTCTTGTATATTTATCTTTTGCCTCAATTGCATTAACAAGCGCTCTTATTGTATCAAAATAACTTTTTTGTAAGTCAGCATATAGCTTTGCATTTTCTAAAGAGATAGCGGTTTGGCCAGCTAAAGTATTTAATAGTTCTAACTCATCTTCTGTAAATATACCACCATCAAACTTATTATTTACATTAAGTACCCCGACCACTTCTCCTTTAATTATTACAGGTGAAGAAATAAGAGATTTACTTTCATAAGTTGCTCTATTGACTCTTTTAAATCTCTCATCAACTTCAATATCTTTCACAATAAGAGGTTTTCCTTCCCTGGCTACCCAGCCCGAAATGGAGTTTTCCATACTAACTCTTATACTCATTAATTCTGGTCTTAAACCAATTGCATATTTGATATACAATTCATTTTTTTCCTTATCAACTAACATAAGAGAAGCAATTTTTGCTTTCATAATTGAAGCTGACTTTTCAACTATCATCTTGATAACTTCATCGGAATCTACGACCGTGGTTAAAGATGTGCTTATCTTATAAAGAATTTTCAACCTATCAACAACTTTTTCAAGATGATAATTTTTATTTTCTATGTCTTTAACCATCATCTCAATTTGCTTATTAGCAGATTCCAATTCATGAACTCTCGACTTCAGCTGAGCATTTAAAGTTTCCAATTCAGCTTTATATCTCAAACTTTCTTGCATCTTTGCGATTTCTCTTTCCTTAGCTACATCATTATCATGTAATTCACGTAATTTTCCCATCATATAATTAAAAGTTTTAGCAAGGATACCAATCTCATTCCCCGTCTGAATATTGACCTCTACAGACATGTTTCCTTTTGAGGCATCTACCATGGCTTTCATTAAGTCTTTGATCGGACAAGTCACAAGAAGCGTTATAGCAAGAAAGGTCAGAAAAACCATAACTAACAAAGATATAATAGATGAGGTAAGCATTTTTTTTAGATTACTACTAATTAGGTTATTTACCGACGAAGCAGAAACATCAATTACCATAGCCCCCAAAACTTTTTTTGTTGGGGAATGATGGGTAGAGCACGTTGGACCATTATAAAGCAAATTAACTACTTTATAACTGTCATCAGTTTCGACAATAGCATATTTATCGCGTTTTGGAGTCTTCCCGGTATGACAATAATTACACAACCCCTCATTACCAACCAAAGTCTTTCCATATTCTTTGATGTCCGATGCTATAATAACTTTACCATTTTTATCTATTAATTTAATCGACTTAATATGCTCATTGTTATGTGTTATATCCTGAATCATTTTCTTTACTATAGAAAAATCATTTTTTTCCATACTATAATACATTGACTTTTCAATTGTTTCACTTAATTTAACAACAAATTCTCGTTCATGATTTAAGATAGATTTTTTCTGATGATAAGTAACATAAAAAAATGAAGCGATTGTAACGATACCAAGAACAATGCCTACTCTTATTAAAATCTCAAACCAAAGTCTTTTAAATACTGGTATTCGCATGATATTTTTTAATTTTTCTTTAATTTTATTATAAACATACCCTAAAAGAAAGCATTTTTATTTATTTTTATATCCGGCTTCACAGGATGATTAAATTCATAATTAAGCACCATACCAATTGCTAAACTTAAAGTAAATTCCTCATCGGGTAAAAGTTTTTTTGGCCCCCACTCTATACTCAAATTTCTGTTATCTCTACTACTTAAGGGAACTAACTTTTTCTCTGAAAATCTTCCTACTTCATTTGAAAAATATGCTAAATTAGGTTTACTTTCTTCATCAAGCCATTGGATGAAATTTGCTATACCTGAATACCCCAATTTTTCTCCTGCATATTCATTGCCTATATCATAAAAACCTAAAAAATCATATTTATTTATATCGATTGCTCCTTCGTGTAGAATAAGCCCATCTTTAACCCAGCCTACATCTCCTGATGAAGAACCATATTCTCCAATCCATGGTTCATCACCATATACATACATAAAATCAATTGGTTCATGACCAAGATTTTTGAATTTAGTTACCAATATAAAATATGGCTCACCTGCTTTAAAAAAAGCATACCTATCTATTTTCAAGATAGAATTATTAATTGGTACTTCATGCATAGATTTTATAACTAATTCGTTGTCGTTATCTTTCAATATTCTGCTACCATTAAATCTCCACAAACTCGGTGGTATTCTTAACGAATAATCATACCCTACAGATAAACCTTCATTGACAGAACACCATATGTGATACCAATGTTTTCCATCATAATATGCCATTCCTGTATCATTTAACTTTTCTGGTATTTCATTTCCCAAACTTTTTGGTAAACCTCCTCCAATAAACAAACCCTTTGGAACAAAACCATTATCATCTCTAAATCGGCTGAATGTAATATAAATTTTTTTATTATTATCTAAAAAATTTTTTATTACTCCCCTGCCATTAATTTCATCCCAAACATAATCTAATTTAGGAAAACTGTTCAAGCTACTAAATAACTTATCAACACCGATATGTTCAAAAAAATTTTCCATATCTATTGAAAAAACAACATTTTTCACATCATCAGGATAGATATCATTTTTTATTTCAAACCCTAATCCATCTTTTTTCTTTAGAATAAAAATTCCAAAATAATTATCAATAATTTTAAAGTCGCAAAATAAAATAATTAAAAAAAAGGCTACACAAACCAAAAAAATTTTACTCTTTATTCGACCACTATTCATAATGATTTTTTACACTTTTGAAGATTCTGCTATTTCACTATAATAAAAAATTAAAAAAATTTGTAACTTTATATCAATATTAAATTTATAACGGAAAAATATCAAGAAAAAAATAATATTTTGGTCATATGGCAAAAAGCTGAATAGTTAAAATTAAAATTTGACTTTTTAATCAGTACCTGTTATTAAATTAGTATGGATTTTCTGTTTAGAACAATAAATTCCTATGTCCATGACCATGATGAAAGATTTCTTGTTATTCTGTCTAATTTAACAGATTTTGCTCATATTTTCGAAGTTATAATAAAAATAGACATGGAATCCAAAAAAATCATTGACACAAAAGCAACTTATTATAAAACACCTTATGAAGTATGTAAAAAGACTGTTGAATTAATTGATAAGATCAATGGTATAGAAATTAGAAAAGGGGTAATTAAAGATATTGCAAATAAATTGTCTGGAACACAAGGTTGTATTCATTTATTCGAACTTGTAGAAAATGCTATAAAGTTAGCAAGCACAATAATTATTGGCAAAAAAGCAAATTATTTTTCAAAAGAATTTAGAAATCTCCCTGATGAAGAGAAAATCAAAATTTCTAAAAGATATTTAAAAAATACGTGTTATGCATATACAGACGGTAATTCAAAGGAGTAAATACTGTGAGTAATAAATTTGCTTTCGATGAACTAAATTTTTCAGTGAGACCTAATTTAAAAAATGTTTTACCACTTGCTACTTATAGACTTCTTAGAATATCGGGTATGAAAGAACTTTTCGGGGAAAGTACAGGACATGTATTATATAGATTGGGAAAAATTCTTAGTACATATTTTGAAGTAAAAACCGAGGAAGATTTGTTAAAACTTGTGAAGGACTTAGGAATTGGAATTCCTGAAATTGCCGAAAAAGGAGAAGATAAAATTATTATAGACTTATACGAATGCATGACATGCGCAGGATTACCAATAACAGGTGAACTAATATGTGATTTAGAGTGTGGTTTCCTTGCGGGTGGAATTGAAAAAATAACCGGCAAAAAAACACAGGGAACAGAAACAAAAAGTTGCACTGCTGGTAATGTATATTGTGTATTTGTGATAGAAATTTTCTAATATTTATGAAAAAAATTAGATATTCCAGAAAAGAATTAGAGGACCTTTTAGAGCACCAAAAAGCTATTGCTTTGGCTAAAGAAAAAGTTTTGTTATCCTATATTTCTGAGATAGAAGAATTATATAAGGAACTTCATAAAAAAATTCAGACAATAAAACAAAAAGAAGAAACAATAAACCAGACAAAAAAAATTCTTGCACAAAATGAAAGAGTGTTTACATTGGGAATTATGGCAGCATCACTGGCTCATGAAGTAAAAAATCCTCTTATCGTCATAGCAGGTATGCTTGATCGTTTAGAAAAACATATAGATCCAAAGCAAAAAGAGCTGCTAAATATAATAAAAAAAGAAGTGGAAAGAATTCAGGGAATAATGAATAGATTAACAGAATTTTATAAACCACAACCAATAAAAAAAGAAAAAAAGAATATCAATCAGCTAATTCTTGATACAATTAAACTAACACAACATTATTTAGAAAGATTCAAAAACGTAAATATTGTAGCAAAATTATCAGATAATCTTCCTGAAATAAGCTACGATAAAGGACAAATACAACAAGTTTTAGTTAATTTAATAATAAACGCGGCCCAATCAATGCCAAAAGGTGGTACAATCACAATTTCCACATCCCTTACAACCTCTGAATATGGTGATAAAAACGTTAAAATTGAAGTTGAAGATACTGGAATTGGCATACCTGAAGAAAATATAGATAAAATATTTCAGCCATTTTTTAGTACAAAACCACCAGAAGAAGGGACAGGACTCGGATTATCTATCAGTAAAGATATAATAGAAAAACATTCAGGTAAGATTACTGTTAAAAGCCAGGTGGCTAAAGGAACTTGCTTTACAATTTATCTTCCCTATAGTGAATAAAATTATACATTCTATTCAACATTAATCTTATTTTTTATGGAAGCAATCTTACTATCAATGGTAGCTTTTTTATCAATTCTTTCATCAATTTTAATATTTGTAAGTACCCTTTTGGCTCCCATTTCAAATGGTACCTTATGCACTAATAAAGCTAATTCCAACAGTTGTTCAATATCCCCCTCAATAATAGTACCCATAGCAGTAACCTCATAGGAGAGGCCAGAGCGTTTTATAATTTCAATGCATTTTGCAACATAATTGCTAACGCTACTGCCTACCCCTATGGGAACAACAGAAATCTCCATTATCGCCATACATTAACTTGCCAGATGTTTTTTTAACTCCTTAGTTAATAAAGGAACAATTACGTTCAAATCACCAACAATTCCATAATTCGAAATTTTAAATATTAGCGCCTCTAGATCTTTATTTATAGCAATTATTATATCAGAATGCTTCATACCAGCCATATGTTGAACAGAACCAGATATACCACAAGCAATATAAATCTTTGGTCTTACCGTTTTTCCCGTTTGTCCAACCTGATGTTCATAAGAAATCCAACCAGCATCAACCGCAGCACGGGAAGCTCCCAACGCAGCACCCAATGTATCTGCCAATTCTTTCAAAATTTCAAAATTTTCTGGTTTACCAAGACCACGTCCACCAGACACTATTATTTCCGCATCAGCTAAACTAATCTTTTCTTCAAAAGGTAGATACTCGAGCACTTCTGTTCTAATATTAAGTTTACTAAAATCAAAGGAAAAATTAAGAATCTCACCTTTCTTATCAGTTTTTGGTGGTACTGGAAAAACCTTTGGCCTTACTGTTGACATTTGTGGTCTTGTATTGGGACACAAAATCGTTGCCATAATATTCCCACCAAATGCAGGTCTTGTTTGTAGCAAATTCCCGGTTTCGGGACAAATTTCAAGGCCTGTACAATCCGCTGTAAGACCAGTTTCCAATTTTGTTGCCACTGACCCTGCTAAATCTCTTCCTTGCGTTGTTGCACCACTTAAAATAATTTCAGGTTTATACTGTTTGACCATTTCAACAATCACTTCACTATAAGGTTCAGTTCTATAATGTTCTAAAACAGGTGACTCACACAAAAAAACTTTATCAGCACCATAAGAAAAAAGCTCATCTGCCATAAAAGCAACATTATTACCCAATAAAACTGCACCCACATAAGTATTTCTTTTAGCAGCTAACTTTGCTGCTTCACCCAATAATTCAAAAGTAACTGTAACAGGTTTTTTACCATCATGCTCCGTTATTACCCAGACACCTTTCCAGTCACTTAAATCCACTTTTTTTGCTTCTCTTGGTATTGAAAGAGCATTCACTGGACAGACACCAACACAGGACCCACATAGATTACATTTATCATTAACTTCTACTTTGTCATCCTGCATGTAAAGTGCACCCTGAGGACAGGCATCAACGCAAACACCACATCCTACACACAAATTTTTATCAATTTTCACAAAACTCATAGGCTAACTCCTTTAGTAAGTTCTAAAAGTCTTTCCGTTAATTTTTTCACACATTCTTCTGGTTCTCCTTGAAAAATTTCTCCACTCACATTTTTTAGCTCGGGAGTAAATATTTTATTTACCCAGGTAGGTGAACCTTTCAAACCAGTTTGGTCTTCTCTTATGCCCAAATCGTTAAAAGTAAGCTTAATTAAAGGTTTTTTTGAAGCCTTTTTTATCTCAAAAAGAGATGGATATCTTGGAGTATTTATATCTTTAACTACTGTTAAAAGGGCCGGTAATGTGCTTTTAACTACTTCTTTGCCTCTTTCCATAAGTCTTTCAACGATTATATATTTTTTTTCTGCGTTTATTTCCCTTACCTTTGAAACGTAAGTCAGTGGTGGTAAATTAAGTCTTACTGCAATCCCCGGTCCTACCTGTCCTGTGTCACCATCTATTGCTTGCTTTCCACATATAACTATATCTACTGGACCATCTTTTTCTTCAATTTTTTTAATAGCAGCAGATAAAGTTAGTGCTGTAGCTAAAGTATCCGATCCAGCAAATGCCCTATCAGAAACGAGATACGCCTTATCACAACCCATGGCGAGTGCTGTCTTCAATACTTCCTCTGCTTGCGGAGGTCCCATTGTTAATGCTATTGTTTCTCCACCATGAGCCTCCTTAATTCTAATACCCTCTTCAATAGCAAACTCATCAAAAGGATTAACAATAGATGCAACTCCCTCTCTCATCAAAGTATTTGTTTCTGGATTAATCTTTACTTCCGTAGTATCCGGAACCTGCTTAATGCAAACAACTACTCTCACTTTAATTCCTCCTTTATTTATTTTCTGGTTCACATATCTCTACTAAAACTCCATTGCTTGCTTTAGGATGAATAAAAGCTATCTTCATCCCATGTGCACCTTTTCTTGGCTTTTCATCAATAAGTTTTACACCTTTAGTCTTTAGATTTTCAAGTTCTTTTTCAATATTTTCAACTTCATATGCAATATGATGGACTGTATCCTTAAACCCCCTTTCTTCCAAGAACTTGTAAACACCAGTATTTTCATCAGTTGGTTGCACAAGTTCTATCCGGGATTCACCGATTGTGAAAAAACATACTTTCACTTTCTGGTCTAAAACTTCTTCTATTCCTTCTGAAACCCATCCTAAACAATCAGTATAAAACTTTGAAGATACATCAATATCTTCTACAACTATCCCAATATGGCTTATTTTCTTATACATTGCTATTCTCCTTTAAAATTCTCTTTTATAAATTTAATTGTTTCTTCTGTTGGAGTTCCTGGACCAAATATCGCTTTTATCCCTTTACTTTTCAAATACTCAACATCCTCGGCCGGTATAACTCCACCACCAAAGACTATTATATCATCTGCACCATTTTTTTTCAAAAGTTCTACAACTTTTGGAAAAAGTGTATTATGGGCACCAGATAAGCATGAAAGTCCAATAAAATCGACATCTTCCTGTATTGCAGTATTTACAATCTGTTCTGGTGTCTGCCTAATACCTGTATAAATAACTTCAAATCCAGCATCTCTTAATGCCCTTGCTATCACTTTTGCACCTCTATCATGACCATCAAGTCCAGGTTTTGCAATTAAAATTCTAATTTTTCTCATCCCCATTCCTCCCTTACATTTCCTTATATTCTCCAAATACTTCCCTAAGAGCATCAGATATCTCACCTAAACTGGCTAAATTCTTTACACAATTAATTATTGCAGGCATTAAGTTTTCATCAGTGCTAGCAACATTTTTCAAGTTTTCCAGCGATTCGTTAACCTTAATATTATTCCTACTTTCTTTTACTTTCCTTAACTTTTCTTTCTGATATAACTCCTTTTCCAAATCCACTTTTAAAATATTTTTAGGTGGTTCTTCAGGTTTTACAAACTCATTTACCCCAACAACTATATAATTTTTTTCTTCAATTGCCTTTTGATATTCATATGCTGCATCTGCAATTTCTTTTTGTATATATCCAAGCTCAATTGCCTTCATTACACCACCCATCTCCTCAATCTTTTTTATGTATTCAGTGGCACCTTTCTCAATCTCGTTTGTTAAACTTTCAATAACATATGACCCTCCAAGGGGATCTATAAAATCAGTTACACCGCTTTCATATCCAATTATCTGTTGTGTTCTCAAAGCTATTTCAGCAGATTCTTCCGTAGGTAAAGCAAGCGCTTCATCTCTTGAGTTTGTATGTAGTGACTGTGTACCACCAAGTACAGCTGCCAATGCCTGCATCGCAACTCTTATAATATTATTATTTGGCTGTTGAGCTGTCAAAGTACATCCAGCTGTCTGAGTATGAAAACGCAACATCATAGAAGCAGGTTTTTTTGCTTTAAACCTTTCTTTCATTATTTTAGCCCAGAGTCTTCTTGCAGCTCTAAATTTTGCTATTTCTTCAAGGAAATTATTATGGGAATTGAAAAAGAAAGAAAGCCTGCCCGCAAATTCGTCTACATCTACACCTGAATCAACAATTTTTTGAACGTAGGTTATACCATTTGCAAGAGTAAATGCTACTTCCTGTATTGCTGTTGCACCAGCTTCTCTTATGTGATAACCTGAAATTGAAATACTATTCCACTGAGGTAGATTATCTTTACAATATAAAATTACATCTCTAACAAGTCGCATAGAAGGCTCTGGAGGAAAAATATGCGTACCCCTTGCTATATATTCCTTTAAAATATCATTTTGAACTGTCCCCTTTAATTCTTTTTGGGGGACTCCTTGCTTTTCTGCCACTGCTATATACATAGCAAGGATTATTGCACATGTGGAATTTATTGTCATAGAAGTTGTGACCTTATCAAGGGGAATGCCATCAAAGAGTATTTCCATGTCTTTCAACGTATCAATAGCTACTCCACACTTTCCCACCTCCCCTTCAGCCATTGGATGATCAGAATCATATCCAATCTGAGTTGGTAAATCAAAGGCAACGGAAAGACCTGTCTGACCAGCTTTCAATAAATAATGATATCTTTTATTCGTATCTTCAGCAGTACCAAAACCAGCATACTGTCTCATCGTCCATAGACGACCTCTATACATAGTAGGCTGAACACCTCTTGTAAAGGGATATTCTCCTGGAAACCCCAGATCCTTAAGATAAGAAAAACTCACATCAGAAGGAGTATATAACCGTTTGATCTTTATATGAGAAAATGTTTTAAAATCCGTTTTTCTCTCCGGAAATTTTTCAATAGATTTTTTTACAGTTGTATTTTCCCAGCGCTCTTTTTCTTTTTCAATTTCTTTAATATCTTCCATTTTTGCCCCCCTATAATGGAATATTACCATGCTTTTTTGGTGGCAGTGTGTCTCTCTTATTTACTAAAGATTCCAGAGCAACAATAATCTTATATCTTGTTGTCTCAGGCATGATAACTTCATCAATATAACCTAATTCTGCAGCTTTATAGGGATTAGCAAATTTCTTTCTATATTCTTTTATCAATTCTTCCCTTTTAGCTTTTTTATCAGCTGCTGCCTCAATTTCCTTTCTAAAAACAATATTTACAGCTCCTTCAGGCCCCATTACAGCAATCTCTGCGGTAGGATATGCATAATTGATATCAGAACGCAGGTGTTTACTTGACATAACACAATAGGCACCACCATATGCCTTTCTTGTAATAACAGCAATTTTAGGAACTGTAGCTTCAGCATAAGCATATATAAGCTTAGCACCATGTTTTATAATTCCACCATATTCTTGGGCTACACCAGGTAAAAAACCCGGGACATCAACAAATGTAACAAGAGGAATGTTAAAAGCATCACAGAAACGCACAAAACGAGCTGCTTTCATGGAAGCATTTATATCTAATGAACCAGCAAGAAAATTAGGTTGATTTGCAACAATACCTACACTTCGACCATTAAATCGTGCAAAGCCAACTACTATGTTTTTTGCATAATGTTCGTGAACTTCAAAAAAATCACCATTATCAACAACCCTGAGAATTATATCTTTTATATTGTATGATTTGTTTGGATTGTCTGGAACAATTTCTCTTAATGATAAATCTATTCTATCTACTGGATCATTTGTTTGGACTACTGGCGGATCTTCCATATTGTTCTGAGGTAAAAAACTTAATAGTTTTCTTATCTTCATGAGACAATCTTCATCATTTTCAGTAGCGAAATGGGCACAACCAGAAGTGGAATTATGAGCCATTGCACCACCTAACTTCTCAAAGGTAACTTCTTCACCTGTTACAGCCTTAATCACATCAGGACCAGTAATAAA
>ENA-ORXB01002908-ORXB01002908.1-sediment-metagenome-genome-assembly--contig:-NODE-2908-length-13295-cov-3.833485_pt1 | contig 13295 bp, 4 predicted proteins | sample MGYA00237863_ERZ511475 | MGnify/ENA primary metagenome ERZ511475 (study PRJEB26305, sample SAMN06343858) | sediment metagenome | isolation source: hot spring sediment | place: Canada: British Columbia... | reverse complement strand
CTCAACCCGCCCCTCTCCTTCCGCGGAGCGCCCTTCTGGTCCTGGAACGACCGCCTGCAGGTCGACGAGCTGGCCCGGCAGGTCCGCGACATGAAGGCGCACGGCATGGGCGGCTTTTTCATGCACTCCCGCGAAGGCCTCGAGACGGTCTACATGGGCCCTGAATGGCTGGAGTGCATCCGGGAGACGGTCCGCGTTGCCCGCGAGGAAGGCATGGGCGCCTGGCTCTACGACGAGGACCGCTGGCCCTCCGGAGCAGCGGGCGGGCTTGTGCCGGCCCGCGGCGGCGATGCCTTCCGTGCCAAGGTCCTCACCGTAGAGGAAGCCGCCGAGGTGCCGGAGCCGGCAGAGGGCGTTCTGGCCACCTTCGCCGCGGTGATCCAGGATGGCACCATCGTCTCCGCTCGCCGGCTGGGTCCGGGGCAGGAGGGCCTGCGTCCGGGCGAGGTCTGCCTCGTGTTCCGCCGGGAGGTGTGCCCGCCCACGGAGTGGTTCAACGACGACACCTACTCCGACAACCTGAACCCCGACGCTGTCGCTGCCTTTATCGACATCACCTACGAGGCCTACCGCCGGGAGGTCGGCAGCGACTTTGGGGGCGCGGTTCCCGGCATCTTTACCGACGAGCCCAACGTCTTCAGCCAGCACGCTGCGAGCGGACATCGCTCCCTGCCCTGGACCGACGGGCTCCCCGAGTTCTTCCGCGCCCGCCGCGGCTATGACCTCCTGGACACCCTGCCCTGGCTCTTCTACGACGGGGAGAGGGCGGCCAAGGCCCGCCACGACTACTGGTACACCGTCAGCCAGCGCTTTACCGAGGCCTACTCGAAGCAACTCGGTGAGTGGTGCGAGAGGCACGGTCTCGCCTACACCGGCCACTACCTCTGCGAGCACGAGATGGGTGATGCCATCATACGTGGCGGCGCGATCATGCCCCACTACCGCTACCAGCAGGTGCCCGGCATCGACATGCTCTGCGAGCAGAACCACGAGTTCCTGACCATCCTCCAGTGCACCTCTGTCGCGCACCAGTTCGGCCGCAAGCGGGTGCTCTCCGAGACCTACGGCTGCTCCGGCTGGGAGTTCACCTTCGAGGGCCAGAAATGGGTCGGGGACTGGCAGTACGTGTTTGGCGTGAACCTCCGCTGCCAGCACCTGGCGCTCTACTCGCTCCGAGGCTGTCGCAAGCGGGACTATCCGCCCGCTTTCAACTATAACACCACGTGGTGGAAGTACAACAAGGTCGTCGAGGACTATTTCGCGCGCATCGGGCGCATGATGACCGAGGGCGAGCCGGTGCGGGACGTGCTCGTGCTTCACCCCGTCGCGACCGGTTGGATGATGCTCACCGAGGGCCATGAGAGCCGCAACGAGGTCAACGCCTACGCCGAGCGCTTTAACGACTTTGTGCAGGGCGTGCTCGCCACCCACTATGACTTTGACCTCGGCGACGAGCAGATCATGGCCAGTGACGGCCGTGTTGAGGGCAGCATGCTCTGGGTCGGGCAGGCGCCCTACCGCGTCGTGATCATTCCGCCCGAGATGCACACCCTCCTCAGCTCGACCGTCGACCTCCTCGAGCGGTTCCTCGAGGCCGGCGGCGTGGTCATCGCCGTTGAGCCGGTGCCCGGCATGGTCGAGGCCGAGCCCTCCGATCGGCCCGGCAGGCTCCTTGCCCATCCCGGAGTCACTGTTGTGCCGGAGGTGAGCGGCGTGCAGGCCGCCCTCGAGGCCCGGCTGCCCCGGCGGGTCTCCCTGCGCACGCGACAGGGCCAGGAAGCGCCGCGACTCTTCTACATGCAACGCCGCCTCGACCGCGGCTTTGCCTACTTTGTCATCAACAATGACCGCAACTGCCCCTGCGACGTCTCCGTCGCTCTCGAGGGGCAGGGCCGCCTTGAGGAGTGGGACCCGCTCACCGGCGAGATGCGCCCCATCCCCGCAGTCGAGAAGGACGGTCGCCTGCACTTCCAGACGACCTTTGGCCCTGCCGGCTCGCGCCTGTACGTTGTCGACCCGGATGGCGAGCCCGTCCTCCCGGAGCGCCCGAGGGCTGTAGGCTCGGCCATCCCCTACCATCTGAGGGCGAGGGCCTCCTTCATCGGCCCGGTCTGCCCCTTCACCCGCACCGACCCCAACGTGCTGACGCTGGACATGTGTCAGTACCGCCTGCGCGACGGGGAGTGGTCGGACACGATGGAGGTCTGGCGGGCACAGCGCGACGTCCGCGAGCAGCTGGGCATGCGCCAGGTCTACTACAACGGGCTGCCGCAGCGGTACAAGTGGGTGTACAAGCCCCATCCGCAGGATGGCACGCCGCTTGCCCTGCGCTTCCGCTTCCAGGTGAGGGACGTCCCCTCGCGGCCGGTCTATCTGCTGGTGGAGGGCGCCTCGCACTTTAGCATCCGCCTGAACGGCGAGCCGGTGCCGAACCAGGTCGTGGGCTGGTACCTGGACCGGTCCTTCCACAAGGTCGCCCTGCCCCCGCTGCGGCCGGGCGAGAACGAGCTGGTGCTGGCCTGCGCCTACACCAACGCCATGGAGCTCGAGGACTGCTTCCTGCTGGGCGACTTTGGAGTCTCCATCGACCGCCAGATCATCGCCGAACCGGCTGCCCTGCACTTTGGTGACTGGACGACGCAGGGCTACCCCCACTACGCCGGCAGCATGATCTACCATGGCCGGCTGGAGCATCAGCCCGGCGAGCGGGTCCGGCTGTTCCTCGGGGAGCACAAGGCGGTGGACGTGGCCGTGTTCGTCAACGGCCAGCTGGCGGGGCACATCCCCTGGGCCTCGGCCAACGGGCTGGACATCACCCGCTACCTCGGACCGGGCACCAACAACGTGGACATCGAGGTCGTCTCGAGCCCGCGGAACATGCTCGGGCCGCTCCACCTGGCCGCCGGCCGCGAGCCGTGGACCGACTGGCGCTCCTTCCGCCGCACCGACGAGACCTACACGCCCGACTATGTCCTCCAGCCCTGGGGCCTGATCGGGCAGGTCCGGCTGGTGCGGGAGTAGCGGCACTCGAGGCTGAAGGATCCTGGAAAAAGGGGACGGGGGACATCTTGGTACAGACCCCTTCGCCGCAGCAGAGCGAGTTGCCCTCCCCCGGCCCGATACTGAGACCCGGTGAAGGACGGGGGCACGGCGTGCCGTGCCCCCGGTTGCCGCCCGATGGCGATGCCGCTGGTCGATGGCGTGCGGCGCGACGTCACAACGCAAACGGCGCGACGCTCTCGTGTCGGGGGGACGCTAGGGCCTGCCCCGCTGCGAGACCCCCTACCCTATGGTTTACCAACAGTATCGTTCCCCCGAAGCGGGGGAACAGGCAGCCGGCATCGCCGGAAGTGGAATCGCCGCGGCAGGCGGAGCAGACCTATCCCCCCGTGCCGGGGGGACGCTGGGGGGTCCGATCCGCCCCGCCGGGGCGGGCTGTCCGCCCTTGAACTACCGGACGGATTGGGCGACGGCCCCTTGAGCTTTTGGGTATGAGCAGCGCTCCCGGGCCCCCTCACTCCAGCGCCTGATAGGCCAGAACGCGGAACTGCAGGGCGGCACCGTACTCGACGCCCGGGCGCGGCGCAAGCTGCGGCATGAACAGCCCGATCATCTCCTCGCGCGGATCGATCCAGAAGTACGTCCCGGCCAGGCCCGCCCAGCCGTACTCCCCGGGCGAGCCGGGCAGCCCGGAGCGGGCTACATCGAGGAGGACGCGCACGCCCAGCCCGTGGCCGTAGCCGCCGTCGTACTGATCGCCGCCAAAGCTGCTCGGCAGGGGCGGAGGCGGCAGGTGGTTCATCGTCATCAGCTCGACCGTCTTGCGGCCCAGCAGACGCACGCCATCGAGCTCGCCCCCGTTCAGGAGCATCTGGCAGAAGCGGAGATAGTCGCCGGTGGTCGACACGAGCCCTCCGCCGCCGGAGCAAAAGGCCGGCGGCCGGGAGTAGGCGCCGGTCGGCGGGTCAACCAGCTCGAGGCTGCCCTGCTCGCCCGGCATGTACATCGCCGAGAAGCGGTCAAGCCTGTCAGGGGGCACGGAGAAGGCGGTGTCGGCCATCCCCAGGGGGCCGAAAATGCGCTCCTGCAGGAAGGCGTCGAAGGTCTGGCCCGAAAGGACCTCGACGAGGCGGCCGAGGACGTCGGTGGAAAAGCCGTACTGGAAGCGGGTGCCGGGGTGGCAGCTGAGGGGCACCCGGGTCAGCTCGGGAATCCACTCGGCCAGCGTGAGCGGGGGCCGGCCCGGCCCCGCAAAGGCCTGCGCGAGCAGGCGCTCTGCCGGCGAGCCCAGCGGGTTGGGGTAGGAGAGTCCCGAGGTGTGGGTGAAGAGGTCGCGCACGGTGATCTCGCGGCGCGCGGGCTCGAGGTCGTACGGAGGGATCTCCCCGGCGGGGAGAGCCTCGGGCGCCCCGTCGCGGGGCACGGCGACGGCCGTATCCCTGAACTCGGGGATGTACCGGGAGAGCGGGTCGGTCAGCAGAAAGCGGCCCTCCTCGAAGAGCATGAGGGCGGCTACAGCCGTGATCGGCTTGGACATGGAGTAGATGCGCAGGATCGTATCCGGCCGCATGGGGCGGCCGGCCTCCCGGTCCGCCAGGCCGACGCACTCGAGGTGCACCACCCTGTCACGCCGGGCGATCAAGGTGATGATGCCCGCGTACTGGCCCCGGTCGATGTAGCCCTGCAGGAACGGGCGGATGCGGGCGAGGCGCGCGGGTGAAAAGCCGGCCGTCTGTGGGTCCACGGTATCCATCGGTTGGCCTCCGGGATGGGGAAGCGCTCACGCGCAGGCACGACGGAAGTAGTATAGCACAGAAAGCGTGCGACGAGAAAGGAGGCGGGGCGCGGCGCGGAGCCTGGGAGGCCCTGGGCGAAACCCTCGCCCGGATTTCCCAGGGGGATGGGTCTGCTTCGCCCTCGGCAGCCACCTTGTTGTGGTCCACCCCATCTTCCTGTTCCCTCGTTCCGGGGGAGGCGTGACCGCCCTCTCGACTAGCCTGCCCGGCCTGCGGAGGGGTTCACTTGCTGCACCCTCTGTGCCCGGTGGCAGCCGGGCAATCCGCTCCAGCCTCGCCCGGCCCAACTCCTGGGTGAGCGTGGCGGGTAGCCGGCGCTGCCCGCGGGCAGCGCCGGCTACCCGCCACGCTCTATAAGGCCTGGCCGGGAGGTAGCGGAGCAAGATGCCCGGCTGTTGCCTGAGCACAGCGGCCGGCCAGCTTTCCCGCTCCGGACAGGGTGCCGCCGACCATCGTAGGCGAGGACGTAATCACCGACGTTGATGTCCTCAACTGGGATGGCAAGGCGCATGGTGGTTGGGTCCAGTGGGACACGTGACTTGGTGCGTCGTGTCCCCCGTTGACGGGGGGCTACAGGGGGGAACAGCCTCATCAGCGGGCGACGGGCAGGTTAACACCCGCGTCCCCTCCCGCACGCCACACACCCTTCCCGCCCAGCAGGGCCAGTCGCTCGCGTAGCGGTGTGTCCGCGCAGGGACCGGCCCGCTCCCGTCGGGCGCGCCCTCAGCCAATGGGCCGTTGCACACCTGTGCCCATCTCCGTCTTGGTGTTGACCGCGCTGCGGTCAGTCGGCCTGTAACAGTTGGCGAGCCGGCGACCTGGCCTTCGAGGCACGCATCATAGCTGTGGGAGAGCCCCTTTGGCACCCGTCAGTGGAAGATGCCTCATGCGGCTCTATCCCTCAAGAGAAGGTCCCCCTATGGTCCCCCCGTCAACGGGGGGACAGTCCCCTATGATCCTCCGTGAACGGGGGACAGCCCCCTATGGTCCCCCCGTCAACGGGGGGACAGCCCCCTATGATCCTCCGTGAACGGGGGACAGCCCCCTATGATCCCCCGTCAACGGGGGAACGGTCTGTGCAGTATCGCCCTGAGCTGCCGGATACTCCCTCCCTCACAGCCCCAAACTCGCCTGGATCGGCTCGGCGCCGTCGATCCAGCGGGCGGCGGTCGCGGGGAGGTCCTTGATCGGCCCGCGTTTCACTGTGCAGGTCGGCAGGGACTGCAGGAAGACCTGGCCGTAGGACTTGGTCAAGAGGCGCCGGTCGAGCACGGCGACGACGCCGCGGTCGCTCTGGCTGCGGATGAGGCGGCCAAAGCCCTGCCGGAGCCGCAACACGGCCTCGGGCACCTGGTACTGGCCGAAGGGCTCGTCAAAGGTCTCGGCGCGGGCAGCGGTGATGGGATCGGTCGGGACGGAGAAGGGCAGGCGCACGATGACCAGGCAGCTCAGCGCCTCGCCGACGACGTCGATCCCCTCCCAGAAGGAGCGCGTCCCGAGGAGCACCGCACGGGGGGTGTTGCGAAAGCTGTCGAGGAGCTGCTGGCGGGAGCCGTCGATCCCCTGTCCGTAGACGACGATGCCATCCTGCTCGAGGGGCGCACTGATGGCCCGGTGTGTGGCGCGCAGCTGCGTGTGCGAGGTAAAGAGCACGAGCGTCCGCCCGCGAGTGGCACGGCACAGCTCGACGAGGGCCTGCTCGACGGCGCGCTGATAGTAGGCCGTGCCCGGCTCGGGGATGTCGGTCGGCAGGTAGATGAGGGTCGAGTGCAGGTAGTCAAAGGGCGCGTCGACCGCCAGCTCGCTGCAGCCGTCGATCCCGAGGCGGCCGAGCAGGTAGTCGAAGCGGCCGCCGATGCGCAGCGTGGCCGAGGTGAGGATGGCCGTCTCCAGCCGGTCGAAGAGCCCCTTGCGCAGTAGCGGACCGACCTCCAGCGGTGCCGCCTGCAGCGAGAGCGTGCCGTCGCGCGGGCTGAGAGTCAGCCAGTAGATCTGCGCGGCGGCCGGCCGGGCCACAATCGCCTCCAGCTGCTCGTAGGCTTCGGTCGCCCGCTGCAGCCGCGAGGTCAGGGCCAGGCAGGTCTCGTCATAGTCGGGCACGTTGGCCTCGCTCAGCTCCCCATAGGCGGTGGCCAGGCGGCGCAGGTCGGAGATGAGCTTTTTCATGATCTGGGCCGCATCGTCCCAGCGCATCTCGACCTCCGACCAGGCCGGCTGCCCGCGCAGGCCCATCGTGAGACGGATCTGGACCTCATAGTCGCTCTCGGGCCGGCCCTCGAGCTGGTCGCGGGCAAAGGCGTCGAGGGCTTCGAAGAAAAGGGCGATGCTCTGGCGCAGGCGCTCGACCCCATCGTGCAGGTCCTCGATGAGCGCCTCGAGCTTTTGCCGGCTGGTCGGCGCGAGGTTGCTGTGGCGCAGGCCCGTCGGCAGCTCGCTGAGGAGGCCGCCGCGGCGGTCACCGCTGAGGCGCATGCTGAGGCTGTTGAGGAGGCCGTCGAGCTGCCGCTGGTTCACGGCAAAGCCGAGGCTCTCGGTGGCCCGCGCTTCGAGATGGTGCGCCTCGTCGATCACGAGGTGGTGGAACTCGGGCAGGAGCCGGCCCTCCATGGCCACGTCCGAGAGGAGCAGGGCGTGGTTGACGATGATGAGATGGGCCGCCTCGGCCCGGGCCCGCGCCCGCGCGAGGAAGCAGGAGCCACCACGCCGGTGCGGGCAACGCTCGCCCAGGCAGTTGTCGGCCTCGGCGGCGACCTGACTCCACACATCAAGCTCGGTGCTGTGCAGCATCAGCTCGGCCTGATCGCCGGTGCGGGTCACCGGCAGCCAGGCCATGATCTTGGCCAGAACGCGCACCTGATCGGTGTTCAGGCGCTCGCCCCGGCGGAAGAGAGCCAGCCGCCGCAGGCAGAGGTAGTTGCCGCGCCCCTTGAGCACCGTCGCCCGGAAGGGGCGATCGAGGATGCGCTGTAGGTCGGGGATATCCTTGAGGTACAGCTGGTCCTGCAGGTTGATGGTGTTGGTCGAGATGACGACGTGGCAGCTGTTGCGCACCGCATAGTCGACCGCAGGCACGAGGTAAGCCAGAGACTTGCCGGTGCCGGTGCCGGCCTCGACGACGAGGACGCCTCCCTCGTTAAAGTGCTCGGCAACGGCGGCCAGCATCTGAATCTGCTGCCGACGGTGCTCATAGCCGGGAAAGTGCCGGGCAAAGGGGCCGCCCGGGGCCAGCAGGGCGCAGAGCGCCTCCACGTCCAGGCGAGAGCGCGAAGCGGCAGGCCGCAGGGGCTCCTCCCGCTCCCGCCTCGCCAGCACCAGGCCCATCGCGGCCCCGTCGAGGAGGCCCTTCTCCAGAAGCTGCTGGCGGATGGTGCCGGCCGAGGCCGTCTGCGCCCGCTGACGCTCCAGCTCGCGGAAGATATGCCGCAGGGGCCAGTTGCTGCGTGCCGCCAGGCGGTTGATCTCCTGAAGGACCTCCAGGTCCATCTCCAGGCCGCGGGCGAGGAGGGCGACGAAGAGGTCGCGGGTGGCCATGGCATCGTCCAGCGCGCGGTGTCGTGAGGGGAGCGAGATGCCCAGCCGGTCGGCCAGGGCGCCGAGCGAGTAGCGGGGCGCCTCCGGAACCAGGATGGAGGCCAGCTCAAAGGTGTCGATGGCCTGGTTCTGGGCCAGTAGCCCCAGGCGGTTGAGGAAGGAGAGGTCAAAGGCCACGTTGTGCCCGACGATCGGGTGATCGCCCGCGATGCGGCGCAGCTCGGGTATGACCTGATGCAGGGACGGGGCGCCGGCGACATCGGCCTGCGAGATGCCCGTGAGGTGCTGGATTTTGAAGGGGATCGGCCTGCGGGGGTTGACAAGGGAGGACCACGTCTCGAGGACGCGGTCCTGCGTAAAGCGCACGGCGCCGATCTCGATGATGGCGTCATGCTCGGGGCTCAGCCCTGTCGTCTCCAGGTCGATGGCCACATAGATCTGGGGCATCTGGCTCCGTTCTAGCGGCCGGGGCGTCGTCCGCCAGAGGATTATACACCCGGGAAGTTGACCGGCGCAAAGGACTCGCGATTCTGGAAGGGAACGCCATAGTTGATTGGTGACGGGCGCCTCCCCCATCCTGGCGGCGGGCTGCGCCGGCCCCCGCGTGCGGGATCCGGCCGACGTCGCGGCGTCCGCCCAGGGAGAGGGGCAAACCTCTTGTCGGTCGGGTTCGGGTGGCCGGGCGCGCCACGGCGCGCCCGGCCACCCGAACCCGACCATTTTTCGTCTCCCCTCCCCCAGGCCGGCGCCGCGCGCCTGCCTGGGGGAGGGGTTGGGGTGGGGGCCTCACCCCCAAGGTCACAAACGCGTCTTGGCACGGTTACACATTCATTTATACCTCCCCAAAACCCTTTACTTTCGCAGTGCAGGCATGATATGATGGCTATGGGGCGGCTTGCCCGAGAGACGCCTCACGATCCCCACGAGGCGTCACCCCCTTGGTGACCCAGGCACTGAAGCGGCGCAGCCTGCCGCCTTTGCAGAAGGAGTGTGGTGCTATGCACAGGATAGTGAGCAGACTTGTTTCGGGAAGAAGGTTGGGACTAGTCGCGCGGCGGCTGGCCACGCTCGTGGCCATCGTCGCGCTACTCGTGCCCGGCGGCCTCGCCGCCCCGGCCAGCGAGGCGAAGATACCGGATGTGTCGGGGTCGGGGGTTGCCTCTTCGCCGAAGCCCTGCTGGACGAACTGCAACTCGAAGGACGCCCGGGTCGCCCGTGTGTACCTGGGGACGGCGGCGGGCGCGGAGCTTCCGCAGTGCGTACCCGGCGGTGGCCCGGTCCAGGCGACCCTCTGGGTGGTCGTCACGACGACGGCCCAGACCCGCTACAACGGAGCCATCCGGTTCGACCTGTACGTCGACGGTGTCTCCCCTGGAACGTACGAGAAGTGCTTCGCCCCGGGCGCGTTCAGTGACACCGCGGCGTACAAGGTGATGGACCTGACGTGGGAGTGTGGGTCGCGCATCGAGCTTCAGAACGTCTACATCGGATGGCGCAACAACTCGAACTCTACCTGCGGCTCGACTGGCGACTGCTTCGACCCCCACTGCGCCGGAGCAGGCACCCTGGTCGTTGAGGCGCCGCTGGTGGCGCGGTTCACGGCGTCGCCGGGCTGCGACTTCTCCGTCCGCTTCGATGACACCGTCACCGGCGGCACCGAGCCCTACACGCGGTCGTGGGACTTTGGCGATGGCGGAACCTCCAATGACATAGATCCGACTCACACCTACGCCAGCGCAGGAACCTACGACGTGACCCTGACGGTGACCGATACGAACCGCACGGTTTCCACCTTCACGCAGCAGGTCGTGGTGCCTGAGGTCGTAGATGTGTCTATCACGGCCTCACCGGGCCTCACGCTGATGTGCGGCGCCGGCAGCGTCACCCTCACGGCCAGCGCCTCCGGCGGCACAGGCTCCTACACCTACGCCTGGGATCTCGACGCCGACGGCCAGTACGATGACGGATCCGGTGCCGTCAAGACGGTCTCTGCGGCCGGTAGCTACAGCGTGCGGGCAACCGACGAGGCGGGCTGCACCGACACGGCCTCCGTGACTGTCGTCGCCGAGTATCCTGCGCCGCAGGTGGCGATCCAGAAGGTGGTCGATCAGCCCTATGTCTTTGCCGGCACCTCTGTCAACTACACCTATCTGGTGACCAACACGGGCGCCTGTCCGCTCCTTGATGTCAGCGTGACCGACGACAAGCTCGGTGCCATCTCGCTCAGCGGCCTGACGGATCAGGATGGCGACGAGACGGCCGATGACCTGGCAGCCGGGGCCTCGGCGACCGGTACCGCAAGCGCGACCATCCTGACCGACACGGTGAACGTGGCCACGGTGACCGGGCACAGCGGCGATGGCACGCCGGCCAGCGCACAGGATAGCGCCTCGGTAACGGTGTACCGGCCGGCCTTGAGCCTGACCAAGGTCGGAAGCACGACGGCAGCTTACATCAACGATACGATCAACTACACGCTGACCGTCCGGAATACCGGCGATGTGACGCTCCACAACGTCACGGTCGTGGACACCAAGCTCGGCATCAACCAGACCATCGCGAGCCTTGCGCCGGGCGCTTCTCAGAGTGTCTTCGGGAGCTATGTGGTGACCGAGGCGGACCTCGGGGGTGTGTCCAACACCGCGACGGCCGATAGCGACGAGACCGGAGCGGTCTCTGACACCTGGGAGGTCGAGGTCGTCGCGCAGCCGGGCCTGTCGATCACCAAGACCGCCGACCGCGCTACCGCCGTGCTCGGGGACGTGATCAACTACACCATCGTGGTCCAGAACACCGGCGACGTCGGGCTCGAGGGCGTGCACGTGTGGGATGATCTCCTCGGCCTTGACGAGACGCTCACCCTCGGTGCGGGCGCTTCGCAGACCTTCAGCGGCAGCTACACGGTGACCGAAGCCGACGTAGAGGCGGGTGTGGTGCACAACACCGCCTACGCGTCGAGTGAGGGTGCCGGCGGGGTCGAGGACAGCGTCGACGTCGAGGTGCTCGCCCTTGGCCTGAGCCTTACCAAGACGGCGGACCGCGAGTCGGCGATGGTCGGGGACGTGATCAACTACACCATCGTCGTCCAGAACACCGGCGAGGCGACGCTGCAAGACGTGCGGGTCGTGGACACCATGCTGGGGATCGACACCAGCGTTTGTGACCTCGCCCCCGGCGCCTCGGCGACCGTGACGGCAACCTACACCGTCCAGGAGAGTGACCTGCCCGGTCCGCTCGTGAACACTGCGGTCGCGACCAGCGGCGAGCTCAGCGCCGAGGACTCGGCTACCGTGGCGCTGGAGGAGCCGACGCCGACGCCAACGCCCGAGACGCCGACGCCAACGCCTGAGACGCCGACGCCAACTCCAACGCCTACGACAACGCCTCCTCCGCCGTGCGTGCGCTCGGACCTCTCGGTGCTGATCTACGGCGGCTGGGCAGGCATCCCGGTCAACGCCTCGGTCAGCGGCACGGGTCAGGATACACAGTACACGGCGCCGGATAGCAACGGCACGCCGGCGGTGCTGTGGACCTTCTATCCCGGCGAGGACGAGGTCCTGAACGTGGTGGTGACGCCGCAGTTGCCCGGTGGCCTCGACCCGAACGAGTGGAAGTTCGAACCTGCCTCGGCGAGCACGTCGATCCGGCGCTGCCAGAACAGGCAGCTCGTCTTCCGGCTCGTGCACACGACGCCGCCGCCCGAAGAGCTCCTGCTGCCGGTCACCGGCGCGCGGGGCGGCGTCCTGGAAATGGTTGCTCTCTGGTGGCAATCCCTCGTCGCCTGGTGCCGCAGACTGCTCGGGCAGTGACGAGCCGGTCTGGTTCAGGCCTCCGTATGCGTACCTTTGCCCCGCTCCCCCGGGGACGGGGGAGCGGGGTTTCCTCCCCGCTGTGGCATCTCAGCCGGCTCCTGAGCCTCGCGGGAACCGCCGCGCTGGTCCTCTGCGCGGGGGCTCTGCTGCTCCTGGCCTCGGGGAGCGGCCTGCCGCGCCGGTCTGACCCGCAGCCGGTGCCCACTAGCACGCCCACGCCCGCCCTCGCAGCGACCTGCACGGCCACGGCTACCCCGCCGCCGAGCGCGACGCCAAGCCCGACCCATACCCCGCCGCCGACCTCCACGCCTACCGCAACGGCCACGCCGTCGCGGGTTCCGGCGGAGGGCTTGCCCACGCGCATCGTCATCCCTGCCATCGGCCTCGATGCGCCGGTCCTTCCGGCCCCCTGGAAGGTAGTCGTTGTCGAAGGGCAGGAGGTCGGGCAGTACCAGGTGCCAGACAATGCCGCCGGCTTTCACCTCGGATCGGCCCTGCCGGGCCACATCGGCAATACCGTCCTCTCCGGGCACCACAACCTCGGGAGCCAGGTGTTCCGCTACCTGATCGACGTCGAGGTCGGCGACGAGGTCATCCTCTATGTGGGTGAGCTTGCCTACCGCTACCGGGTAACTGAGAAGCTGCTGCTCCCTGAGAAGGGCCAGCCTCTCGAGGTGCGTCGCGACAACGCCCGCTGGATCGAGCCGACGGCCGATGAGCGGCTGACCCTCGTGACCTGCTGGCCGTACACCGGCAACAGCCACCGCCTGATCCTGGTGGCGCTGCCGGTGCCCTGAGGCCGGCCGCCGGCCGGCCGCCGCCAGCCCGCACCGGCAGAACAGTACCCTGAACTACCGCCTGGGTCGGCGTCGTGACGTCCCTTGTGGGCGCCGCCGGCCCGCACCGGCAGAACAGTACCCTGAACCCCTCCAGTGCCCGACAGCTCTGTTGCGCTGTATCCTGAGGGTACCCCATCCCTTCCCCTCCCCAAGCAGGCATGCGCGCCTGCTTGGGGGAGGGTTCTTCTTTTTAGCTCGACTTTGGCCTTTCGCCGCGCGCCCCCCAACATCACGCAGAAACCGCCGCAATGGCCCCCAGCGACCCTGTGTTCGCGGACCCCTCCCCCTTTCCCCCTCCCCGAGGCGGACGCCGCGGC
>ENA-ORXB01002906-ORXB01002906.1-sediment-metagenome-genome-assembly--contig:-NODE-2906-length-13302-cov-4.142609_pt1 | contig 13302 bp, 10 predicted proteins | sample MGYA00237863_ERZ511475 | MGnify/ENA primary metagenome ERZ511475 (study PRJEB26305, sample SAMN06343858) | sediment metagenome | isolation source: hot spring sediment | place: Canada: British Columbia... | reverse complement strand
AGACCCATCCGTCCCGAGCGGTCGGAGTCATCGCCCTCGTAGCGCCCCCACCCCCTTCCCCGCCCCCGCCGCGCGGGGGCGGGGAAGGGGGTCGGGGGGATGGGGCACCGCCTGCCGGTCCGAGGGTTGCGCCTGTGCGCGTTATGCGGGCGTGTATCCGTGATCGGAGCCGGCGTGGGCTGCCCGGCCAATCCCGCGGGCAGGACGTGGCACTGCTTGCCCGCTCTGCAGACTGCCTCCCCATTCACACCAACAACAGGCCCCCGGCCCGAGGACATGCGCCTTGCGGCCAAGGCTACCACGGCAGCTTGTAGCGCAGCTCGTCGGTCGGCTCGCCATAGCCCATACGGATGCGGTTCAGGTACATCACGTCGCCGGGCTTCTGGTAACCCCAGGGGTTGATGGTGACCGCTGCGCGGTAGCCGTAAGCGGCGAGTTGATCCGCCGCCCGTCGGCTGAACCAGCCAAAGGGATAGGCGAAGAACTCGACCGGGGCGCCGGTCTCCTCCTCAAGCCTCCGCTTCGCCCGGCCGAACTGGAGCTCCGCCTCGGCAGGCGAGAGGGCATGGACCTTGACGTGCTCATACCCGTGCGCGCCGAGGGTGAAGCCGTCCTTCACCAGGCTGCGCAGCTCGTCCCAGCTCAGCACGTTATAGTCCCCGACGTAAGCCGGCGACACGAAGAAGGTCGCCGTCAGGCCCCGCTCCTTCAGCACCGGCACGGCATTCTGGTAGACGCACGGGTTGCCGTCATCAAAGGTCAGGACCACCGGCCGCTCCGGCAGCGGCTCCCCTCTCTGCAAATAGTCCACCGCCTCCCCCAGCGAGACCACGTGCGCTCCGAGCTCCGCCAGCAGGTTCAGATGGGCGACAAACTGCTGCGGGCTGACCGTCCACTCCAGCGTGTCGGGCGGCTCGGTGCCCTCGAGAGCATCGATGTGGTGGTACATCAGGATGGGGATCGGCGCCCCCATGCCCCCCTGCCCGAAGGTAAGGACCAGCGGTCGCCCGAGCTCGCCCCCCTCGCGGCTGCGCGCCCTCTCGAGCACGAGCTGGTACTCCACCCCGTCCTGACGCGGGGCCGTGCGCACGAGGAGATGCTCCGGCGCGAGCCACTCCACGCGGCTCTCCAATGTCGGAGTGATCGACCAGACCACCGAGGAGGGATCGGTATCCATGGGCTGGTCGAAGACGATGTGGATGGGCGCCGCGGCCAGCAGATCCATATCCCCGTCGATCGGGCAGCTGCGCAGAACCTGCACGGGCCGAGGCGTCGGGGTGGGCGACGCCGCGGGTGTCGCCCACGGCGTCGCCGTTGGTTCCTCCGGGGTCGTGGGCTCGGGTTGTCGCGTGACACTCGTGACACCGGCCATGGGGGAGATCCGGGCCCCGATGGCGGTCGGCGAGGGACGGGGCGCCATCAGCAGCGGATGCTGCGAACGCGCGGGCGTCGGTGCGGGCTCGGCCAGGAGCGGACGGGCCAGAAGGGCACCGGCTATGACGTAAGCCATGATGAGAGCGAACAACGGTACGCGGCTGCCCGGGATCACGGGTGCGTACACTCCGCGCTGTGACGCGGCTCTCGGAACAGGATGTAGCAGCGATCTGAGGGCCGGCTGGGGCGATGCGGACCCTATGGCCGCCGCCGGGCGATGGGTGCTGCCCGGGCGGGCTCTTGGGGCAAGAGGATAATAGCACAGCTCGCCCCTGCGCGCAAACCGGGAGTTACAGACTCCCGGAACGCTGCCCATCCTTCAGCCCGGAGGTGCTCCGCAGTGCTGGGGAAACAACGGAAGGTGCGCATCTTTTGTGCGCAGCGGCCCACCTCGGAGCGAGGCGGGGCGCATCTGCCGAGAAGGAATCTGCGTACTGTGCGCGCCCTACGGAGCGCCGTTGGGGCTGCCGAGGTCGAACTCGTCGTGGATCAGCGACACGGCTTCGGCCATGCGGTCCTGATCCACACAGAAGGAGATGTTGTACTCCGAAGAGCCCTGGGCGATGGCGATGATGTTGATCCCACCGCGGGCAAGGGCGGCGAAGGTCTTGGCCGCAATCCCCGGCGTGCCGCGCATGCCCGCCCCGACGACCGCCACGATCGCCACCGGAGCAAGCGCATCGATGCGCTCGATGTCACGACGGGATAGCTCGTAGGCCAGCTCGCCCCGGAGCGCCTGCACGGCCCGGTCCGTTGCCTCCCGCGGGATGACGAAGCAGATGTTCTGCTCCGATGAGGACTGGGAGATCATGAGCACGTTCACGCCCTCCCGTGCGACCGCCCCAAACACCTTGGCCGCGACGCCGGGCACGCCGATCATGCCCCGGCCCTCTACTGTGACGAGGCTCAGGTCCCTGATCGCCGTGATGGCCTTGACGACGTGTCGCGAGGGGCGCGCCTCGGCGACGATGAGGGTGCCGGGATGCTCGGGCTGGAAAGTGTTCTTGATCCGCACCGGGATGCGCCGCTCGATGGCGGGCAGGATCGTCTTGGGGTGGAGCACCTTGGCGCCAAAGTACGATAGCTCCGCCGCTTCGATGTACGAGAGCTCCGGAAGGGTGCGGGCGTTGCTCACAAGGCGAGGGTCGGCCGTGAGCACGCCGTTGACGTCCGTCCAGATCCAGATCTCTTCGCTGTCCAGGCAGCTGCCGATGATGGCAGCGGAATAGTCCGAGCCGCCCCGGCCGAGGGTGGTGGGGATGCCCTCGGGGGTTGCGGCGATAAAGCCGGTGATGACGGGCACGACGCCGCGGTCGAGCAGGGGCAGCAGCCGCTCACGGCTGCGCCGACGCGTCTCTTCCCACAGTGGCTCGGCGGCTCCGAAACGGCCGTTGGTGATGATCAGGTCGCAGGCCTCGACCGGCTCGGCCGGCACGCCGAGGCCGGCAAGCGCGCCGGCCACGAGGCGCACACTCATCCGTTCACCGAGGCCCGAGACAAGGTCCATCGCCCGCGGCGTGCACTCGCCGAGCACATGGACGGACTGGCAGAGCGAGGAGAGGAGGTCGACCTGACGCCGTATCTCGCCCAGGATCCCTTCCTGGAGGCTTTCCGGAAGGCACGCCCTGGCTGCCGCCTGGTGCTGCGCCCAAAGCGCGTCGGCGATGGAGCGGAAGCGCTCGCCGTCTCCCGCGGCAGCCGTCGTCGCCGCTTCGACGAGCCGATCCGTCACCCCGGCCATGGCCGAGACGACGACCGCCGGCGCCCCGCGCTCCTCCCGCAGCGAAGCGACGATCTTTGCCACATTGGCGATGCGGATCCCATCGCCAACCGATGTGCCGCCAAACTTGATGGTGAGCATGACGATGCCTCCTGCACAAGGTCGGGTGGTGCAAGGGCATCGTCGCCCTCGGGGCTGCTGCCCGGGGCAGCGAGGGGTCGTGCGCTGAGCGCCCTCCGGCGCTGCCGTGGTGAGGAGATTGTACCACAACCGGCGGGTGACTCCAATTGGGGGATATCCGAAGTCTGGAGTCTGGCCTTTTCCTGCCCTCGTCCCTGACCACTGGCTCTATCGCTCCCTAGCGGTCGTGTGACGCGCCAGGCTGGTAACGCCCCCACCCCTACCCCTCCCCCACGCGGGTTCAGGGGCGGACAGGCTCCGCCCTCTGTGCAGGCGTGAGGACGCTCCATCGTTAGGCCCCCACCCCTGACCCCGCCCCCGCCGCGGCCTGTTCATTACCCACGAGTGGCCTAGCGGGGAGCGTACGCGCCCATGGCCTACGCAGCCTCCTGCGGAGGGTGTTACCCCCTCCCCTGGCCCCTCCCCCGGCGGACGCGTCGCGTCCGCCGGGGGAGGGGTAGGGGTGGGGGCAGTCTGGAGTTGCACCGCATCGCGGCTCCCGCTTGGCGTGCTCCGACAACAGTGTGGGCGGCGGGTGGTCCCCTCCGAGAAGACTCGCAGGGCTGTCTCATGCATCGGGTCGCTTTAGAGCCCGACTTGTGGGTAATGCATAGCGCCGCGGCGAGGGCGGGGAAGCCAAATAAAGGGGGTGTCCGCGGGCGGCTTCGCCGCCCGCGGACACCCCCTGTCAATCGGATACTCCGTCCAGAATCAGCACCGCATCCTCCCAGTGCCCCGGCGTCGAGAACCACTGCGTCAGAGCGGCCGGGAAGATGCTGCCCGTCTGATTGCCGGTGGCGTAGGTGCCGCCGTCGCGCTCCTCGCCGGTCGCGGGGTTGACCAGGGTGGCGTGCACCTCTCGGGTGAGGATCTTGTCCAGATGGATCAGCACGTGGCACTGGCTGCTCAGATAAACCATCGCACAGGAGCCATCGGCGGCACGCCGGGCGGCGTTGAGCGTCCGCTCGCAGCTCACGCCGCTGGCAAAGAGCCCCTGGTCGGGGACCATCCGCCACCACGGGCGGGAGGTGGCGACGCGCCGGAAGAGGGTCATCTGGAAGGCGCCGGGCGCGTCCAAGGCTGAGGTCCAGCCGGGCTCCATGCGCCACATCTGGTTGTGGCCGTAGGTAAAGTACCCGCCGGCCATAAAGGCCCACCAGGCCTGCCGCCGCACGATCAGCGGCGTGATCGGTCCCTGCGGGTACTCCGGCCCATCCTCGTACGCCGGCTCGCCAAGGACGACCGGCTTGGGCGGGGAGAGCAGGCCGTCGGCCACCACGGCGGGGTATATCTTGGCCCACTCCGTCCAGGTCTGGATCATGTTAAAGTCCAGCCAGTCCTCCTCATGGAAGAACTGGGAGGAAGAGTGCCACCCGCAGGGGTGGAAGGTGATGAGGTGCGCGCCGCCATCCCCTTCGCGCAGCCCCCTCGCCAGGGCCCGGTAGACCTCCTCGCGGCCGGTCGGGACCCGATCGCCCCCGTTGACCCAGATGATGTTGGGGACATCCCGGTACCGCGCGCCCAGCCAGCGGCCGTAGGCAAAGGCGCTTGCGGCGTCAAAGATCGGCAGATCGGTCACATAGTAGCCCCAGGTCGGGAGCATCGCCAGCACCAGGCCGCGCTCGCCGGCAAAGCGGAGCAGGTGGTCGACGTGCTCAAAGTAGGCCTCGTTCGGGCGGGAGGGGCTCTCGTGCCAGGGCCGCTCGCCCGCATAGTTGGGGCCGGGGACCTTCTCTTCGAAGCCGGTTCCCCCGCCCCAGGCCAGCACCCCCTGGATGACGGTAAAGCCCTTCCGGGCGCGGTTCTCAAGATAGGCCTCGGCCTCCTCGCGGCTGTAGCGGGCAAAGAGGGGCCAGGCGGTGTCACCGAGCCAGAAGAAGGGCCTGCCCCTTGCATCGACAAAGTAACGCCCGGTCGGGCCCACACGGATCGGGCCCGCGAGGACGTCTGCGGGCTCAGAGGAGCTACTCGAGGCACTGGCGATATCCTTCGGCATCCTTATCCTCCCTCGATGTGCCCGGAGCGGCTGTCAGGAGGCACCCGAGGCGGCCGGGGTCGCACAGGGAGGCTGATCCCCGCCCGGTGGTCCGGCAGCGTGGCCGTGCACAGCGTCGTAGATGGCGGCAAGGAGCGAAGTCGCGTCGGCGGTGTCGTAGGGGAGCGCCCAGATCATGATCCCGGAGCCCTCGCGGAGCGCGAGCCGGACCTTGCGCTGCAGCGTGGGGATGCTGTTGTGGTAGACGGTCGCGCTGCGATACCGGACGCCGTCGCACCAGGGAGCCGTCTCGTTGGCAGCTACGAGCTGCCGGTAGGGGATCCCGCCCGGCTGCGCGTAGAACGGCACGCCGAGCACGCGCTTGTCGGCCGGCAGGCCCCGGCCTGCCCAGTACCGAAGGGCCTCTTCGGCATAGGAGTAGGGCGAGTGATGCTCACCGGGTCCGTCGTAGGCCATGATGTTGAGGAAATCAACATAATCAAACACCTCGGAGGGTATGCCGGCGGCGTGCGGACCTTCGGCGACCACAGCTGCCGTCAGGAGCTTGCTCTCCGCACGCATCGCCGCGCTCAGCTCCTGCATCAGCAGCAAGAAGTACCCGGCCGACTCGCCCGGATCGGGATACTCCCAGTCCATGTCGGCGCCGTCCAGGTCGTATTCCTGCACGTGCCTGACGATCTCGCTGACGAGCCGCGCCCGGCTCTCGGGGTTGGCCGCCAGCTTTTCGAACTCGGCGTCATAGCCCCAGCCCCCGACCGAGAGCAGCACCTTCACATCGTGCTGATGGGCTTCCGAGACGAGCCTTGAGAGCTTGCGTCGCGCATAAAGGGGCCGCACCGAGCCGTCGTCGTTAGGGATGAGGAAGGCATAGTTGATGTGGGTGAGCCTGTCGTAACGGAGGTTGTCGATCGTGCCGACTTTGTCCGTGACGTAGCCGACGATCCGGAAGCTGCGCGACCGCTCGGCAGGCGCAACCTCGGCCGCAGTGGCCGGCCGCTCCTCATGGGCGGACGGGGAGCGGCGGCAGGCCGCCGCCAGCGGCAGGCAGGCGAGCCCGGCAAGCATCAGGCTCAGGCAGGTGCGGCCGATCCGCCCCGCACGGTGCGGGCCGAAGCAATCCGCCATGGGCCTTCACCTCCAGCGGCGTCCACAGGAAGGGGTACCGCCCGAAACCTCGGCGCGTCTATCGAAGCCGGAGCCAGGCGCGCCGGGTGCTCAGGCCGGCGTCGCCTGGGCGGGCTCCACGACGGAGGCTGTGCTCATCCGGTACGTCTGGCCAATGAGCGCCCCAGCCACGGCCAGCAGGTAGAAGGCGGCCGGCGCCAGGAGGAGCGGGACCAGGCAGCACAGCACCACGCTATAGTACGCCAACGTGACCACCAGCGACACGAGCGTGTACAGCCCGGCCAGGACCACCCAGGCGGCAAGCCAGGTTGCCTTGTTCTGCCAGAGGATCGGCCACCACTCGCCTACCTGGAAGGCGGCTCCCAGCCGGCTACGGACGGCCAGGTGACTGGTCGCGACCGGCAGCACGGCGCTGGCCAGCAGCCACAGGAGCATGCCCAGCCCCAGGCCGACCATAAAGACCGCGAGGGCCGCGAGCATTATCAAGCCTGTGGCCGGGTCTTGGGGATCACCCAGGGGAACCCAGATGATTCCGACGAGGTACACGGCGGTGCTGCCGAGCAGGCACACCAGCGAGGGGAGGGTGTAGATAAAGACGGCCACGAGAGCGCGCAGGCCATCGATCGCCAGCCGACCCCAGTCGCTCCAGGCCGGCAGGGCCGGCGCCTCTCCCCTCGCCCCGCGGCGTATCAGATCGAGGGCGTAGCCGCCAACCAAGATGAGCGGCAGGATGGGGATGAAAAAGCTGGCAAAGATAAGCGCCGCACCGATCACAAAGCGGGTTGCCCACTCCTCTCCCCGGAAGGGGAAGCTGAGCAGGTCCTTCACTGCGCTGATGGTGATTCCCTCGGGCATGGCGGGCCTCCTTCGTGGTCGCTGGCAGTCAGCCCTATCCTACATCAATTGCAGGCTTGCTGCAAACGTTCGCTTCGGACAAGTGTAGTTCACCCTTGGGGCAGGCTTATCTGTGCGGCTCGCAGGGCCCCCACCCCCGCGGCCCCCTCCCCCAAGTCGGTCCGCGGACCGACTTGGGGGAGGGGGCTCTTTTTGTATGGGGTGTCTGGCGGCGGGGGCGCGCTGCGCGCCCCCGCCGCCAGACACCCCACTTCAGGTATCTCCCCTCCCCAGGAGGACGCCGCGGCGTCCTCCTGGGGAGGGGATGGGGGAGGGGCTGGTGACAGCCTGGCTGAATGCGAACTGCCCCAAGACTGAACTGCACCCCTGTCCGAAAGGGGTGCATCGCGCCCTCGCGGGAAAGGATGAGCGCCTGTGCGGTGCCTGCGCCGGGCGGGCGTCCTGCGAGCCTGGTGCGCGCGCCGTCGCGGTGCCATGCCCTGCCCGACCGTCAGGGCTTGCCGGACCCCCTCACCCCCAGCCCCGCTCCCCCGGCACGGGGGAGCGGGGAGACCTTATGGTAGTGGGTTTTCGCTGCGGGCCGCTGCGGCATTGCCGCAGCGGCCCGCAGCGAAAACCCACTTCGTTCTAGCCCCCTCCCCAGCGCGCCAGGGGCGCGCTGGGGAGGGGGCAGGGGGTGGGGCAGTCTGCTCCCGTCAGGCACTGCGTGCCGCGCGAGGGTATATCCGCTCCCCTTCGGGCGTCCGCATTGGCACTCCGGGCGCTACGCGCCTGCGCGGGCGAGCTCGGCGCGGTGCTGCAGCTCCTTGCGCAGGGTGAGCATATCGCGTGGGGCGGCGTATGCCGCCAGCACCAGGAATACCGTGCAGACCAGCCACATGCTCGTGCAGATGTAGAGGATAGCCGTGCCCAGGGACGAGCGCACGGCGATCAGCCCCGCCAGCATGGGCGCCGCCGAGGAGCCGAGAAGCTCCACAAAGTTCTCCACGGCGTAGGCCGTGCTGCGAACCTCGGGCAGGGTGATGTCGAATATGGTCGAGGTCACGTTGGGAGCGGCAAAGGGCATGAACAGGGCCGTCAGGCACATCAGCAGGCCGAAGAGGACCTTCTCGCCTGCAGGGAGGTTCAGGGTCACCACCAGGAGGATCGCCCCGGTGATGGCTCCGGCGGCGCTGACCAAGAGCCTCCCGCGCATACTGCGGCGGAAGAAGAGGTCCCCCAGCAGCCCGCCGAGGGGATAGCCCGCCGCCAGCACGAGCACCGCCAGCACCATGGTGATCAGCACCTCGCCGGAGCTGTAGCCGCGCTCCCTTTCCAGATAGCGGAAGAACCAGAACTGGATCACCTGCCACGGGAACTGCCCAAAGAAGCCGTTGCCGACGACGAGGAGCCAGGTGCGGTTCTTCAGGAGGCCGCGGGCGATGTGCCAGTCGAACCGGTACTCGCGGATCTGCTCTACCCCCTGCAGCTCGGGCTCACTCCCGCCGCGCTTGGGCTCGCGGACCCCGAAAAAGATCACGACCGACAGCACTATCCCCAGCGACCCGGTGATGAGAAAGACCGCCCGCCAGCCGACAATCCCGCCGAGGACCATCGCCAGCACCATCCCGATCAGATAGCCGAGGGGCATGGCGACCTGCAGGAGGCCGTTGACCCGGCTGCGCACCTTGGGCTCGAAATAGTCGGCGATAAGGTTGTAGAGGCCGGGGTAGCTCGAGTCGTCGATGCCGGTCGAGGCGCGGGTAACCACAAAGGCCGGGAAGGTGCGCACGACGGCGCTCAGCCAGGTGGTCGCACCCCAGATAAAGGCGGCCAGCGCCAACAGCCGTGCCCTCGCGAAGCGGTCGTAGAGGTAGCCCCACAGCGGGTAGCAGATCGCCCCCACGATCACCGCACCGGAAAAGACCATCCCCATCTGCGCCTCGTCGATGCCAAAGGTCTCCATGATGGGTGTGGTCAGCGGCCCGATGAGCAGCTTGTCGCACTGGTGGAGCAGCACAAACACGAAGAAGGTGCCGATGACGAACCAACGGTAGCGGGATGGCTTCATCTGTTTCCTCCCTTGTGCTCCTCTGTGCGGTACCGATGGGTGCGTGCGCTTCCGGTTGCTAGGCTCACCTCGGCGCCTTCGCGGCCGGCTCAGTCGATTCCCTCGAAAGGTCCGAGGTAGGTCGGCAGCGGATGCGCCACGTGGACGTCCCACAGCGCCTTGAGGATGGCCAGCGCCTCCCGCAGGGTATAGAACACCATCTCGCCCGCGGTATAGTGTATGGTGCGCCGGACCTGCGCCGAGGTCCAGTCGGGCATGCCGAGGCCGACGGCGTCGATGCCGAGCTGCCGGGCGGTGTAGACGGCCCGGGGCAGGTGGTAGCTCTGGGTGACGATCACAACCTTGCGGACGCCAAAGATGTCGCGGGCGCGGTAGCACGTCTCATAGGTGCTGAACCCGGCATAGTCGAGGGTGATATCCTCTGCCGGCACGCCCAGCGACATGGCGTAGCGGCGCATGGCCGTCACCTCGTCATAGTGGATGCTCGAGTTATCGCCGCTGAAGAGGAGCTTCTGGACCTTGCCAAGGCGGTACAGCTCGACCGCGCCGTAGATCCGCTCAGCGAGGGCCGGGGTCGGCTCGCCGTTGATAATCCCCGCGCCGGGCACGAGCGCGACCCACTGCGCCGGCACCGCCGCCGGGTCGGCATAGCGGTAGGGGCGCGTCGCGTGGATGACATAGGCCGGGAGGAGGAGAAGGCCCACAGGCCCGACGAGCACCGGCGCGAGGACGAGCCAGAGCCATCGCAGGCCGGACCGCGGTCCGCCCCCGCGTAGACCATGCTTGTGCTTGTGGCCTGCAGCCATACAGGGGACTCCCCGCTTGCGGGCCATCGGCCCGAGGATAGCAGGTACAAGCCCTTCATGCAGGTTGTAGTATAGCTAAAACCGGCGCCGACGCGAAGTGAAGGCCAGGCGCTTCGGCAGGGCCGGGATTCTTACTCGACGCTGGCCTCACGGGGCGCTAAGTGACGGGTGGCCAGCAGCGCTGACGCGGCGGAGGCGGCCGCCCACGCAGCGGGGCCTGCATGGCAGGGCGGGGCGCGCTCCTCAAGGCCAGACTCGAAGGCCGGTGCCAACCCCCCAACAAAAGGTCCTGCACCGGGCACTTGCGAAGCGCAGAGCCCGGTCGCTGACAGAGCGCCTCCGCCAGGCCGCCTGACTGCGAATCTCATGACGGATCTTGGACGCGCCCACGCAGTTGAGTATATTGAAAGTGAGCAGCATGATATCGCCGTGGGCGAGCAGTCGGTGGCTGAGCGAAACTACACCGAGGGCAGCGGCCGCGACCTGGGCCGGCGCCTGCTGGACATGCCGGATCGGCCAGATGCTGTCCTGGTCGCCTACAATCTCATGATGCTCGGCTTCTACACCATCGTGCGTCAGTATGGGTTGCGGGTGCCCCACGAGGTCGCCTTCGTCGGCTTTGACGATCGCCATCGGGGGCATACACCAGGGAGAGGCACACCATGTCTTTGCATACGGACACCCCCCTCTACCGCAAGGCCCTCGGCTGCCTGCTCGGCGGCATAATCGGCGACGCCATGGGCGCCCCGACCGAGGGGATGGACTATCACGATATCGAAGCTCGCTTCGGATGGATCGAGGACTGGACCAGCGATGGCACCGACGATACGGTGATGCGCGACCTGCTGGCCGAGGCCCTCATCCGCACCAACGGGTTCGCTACCCTGGATGACTGGGCGGCGGTCTGGCTCGACCACTGGCAGGCCATCTTTGGGACAAAGCTGCCCAAGTTCTTCATCTCCGTCGTGCACACGGCGCAGAAGCTCAAACACGGCTTCCTGCCCCGCATGGCGGCCCTCGGCAACATGCCCAGCTCCAGCTCGGCGATGTGCATCGCGCCGGTCGGCATCGTCAACGCCTGCAACCCGACGCAGGCCGCGCTGCAGGCCTACAACCTGGCCAGCCTGATCCACGTGCACGACGTGGGCTTTTGCCAGGATGGCGCCGCGGCTATCGCGGCGGGCGTGGCCGAGGCCATGAGCCCCGTGGCCACGGTAGAGACGGTCCTCAAAGCCGCCGTTGGTGCGATCCTCACTACGAGCGGCCGGGAGATGCGGGAGCGCATCGATTCCCTGCAGGGGCTCGCCGGCGAAGCCGGCGACTATCACGCGTTCCGGGCCGCCGTATACGGGGCGCGGGACCGCTTCTTCTGCCCCATCGGCTGCGACTCGCGCGAGACGGTGCCGCTCGCCCTGGCCGTCTTCCGCCTGGCAGAGGGCGACGTCGGCCGGTGTGTGGTCTATGCGGCGAATTTCGGGCGAGACAGCGACACGATCGGCGCCATGGCGGGGGCCCTCTCCGGTGCGCTTCGGGGTGTCGGTGGAATCAAGGAGGAGTGGGTGGATCGGGCGCGGCAGGTGTGCCGTGTGAGCCAGGAGGAGCTCGCCGTCAGGCTCTGTGAGGCCGCGGTTGCCAAACGCGCCAGAGAGCAGGCGTGCCACTCCCTCTTCGAGCAGATAGCGTCTACGGACTGATGGATGACCATGGATGAAGACCCCATCTGGATAGGCAATGACCATGGCGGGTACGAGCTCAAGCTGCGCATCGTCGCCCACCTGCGAGAGAAGGGCTACCAAGTCCGCGACGTCGGCTGCCACTCGACCGAGATCGTCCGCTATCCCTACTATGCTGCCAAGGTGGCAGGGGCCATCTCGCGGGGGCTGGCCCGCCGTGGCATCCTCATCTGCTCTACCGGAATAGGCATGAGCATCATCGCCAACAAGTTCAGGGGCGTCCGCGCGGCGCTGTGCACGAGCACCTACATGGCCCGCATGACCCGCGCCCATAACGACTCGAACATCCTCTGCCTTGGCGGCAAGACCACCGGCGAGTACGAGGCGCTGGATATGGTCGATACCTGGCTGGCCACTCCCTATGAGGGCGGCCGCCACGACATCTCCCTCGGCCTCATTGCCGAGGCCGAGGAGGCGATGTGCCCGGGAGACCCCTGGGTCCCACAGGGACCGGAGCGGTAGACACCGACCAGTGGGCGGTCCTGTGGGCAGGGTCCATCGGCTTTGATCGATGAGGGGCGGCATCCTCCGCTTTTGCCCAAGTCGATGAAATCGAGTAGTCTTGATGAACGCCACAGAGCGTGTTGGGTGGCACGCCCGCTGACGGTGGACGGGGCTCTGTCGCCCGCTGCGAAAACCCGCCCTCAACAGGTCTCCCCGCTCCCCCGAACGGCCGGGGGAGCGGGGCCAGGGGGTGAGGGGGTCCCGATCAGGCCACGCCTGCCGGGGTTCGCGAGCGAGATTGTGCGCGAGTTCGCAGGGAGAGAATAATGAAAATCGGCCTGGCGATTGCCCCTGAAAATGCCTCGCCTCTCGCCTTTGTGGTGTATCGCGACCGGCTGGAGGTCGCCCTGGAAAAGGCTGCTCGCCTCGGCTATGACGGCGTCGAGCTCGCCCTGCGGGATGCGGCCGAGGTCGACCCGGAGCGCCTCGGGGCGCTCCTGGCGCAATACGGGCTGGAGCTCCCCGCCATCTCGACGGGTCGTGTGTTCAGCGAGGGGCAGGTCTGGTGCACGCACCCGGACCCTGCCATCCGCCGGCGAGCGGTGGCACACATCAAGGGGCTCATCGCCCTCGCCGCCCGCTTTGGCGCTCGCGTGAACCTGGGGAGGGTGCGGGGCCCAATCCCCGAGGGCGAGACGCGCGAGGCCGCGCAGGAGCGCTTCCTGGAGTGTCTGCAGGAGTGCGCCGGCTATGCGGCAACGCTCGGGGTCGAGCTGCTCCTCGAGCCGGCCGATCTCGCCGCTGACCTTCGTCCCGCGGAGGAGCTTCATCCCGCCGAGCTTACTCAAGCGCTCGCGGAGGCGGAGCTCGGCCTCATTCGCCATCAGCGCCGGGAGAAGAGCCGGAGGAGCCGCGCGAGGGTCGGACGGAGCTCGGGGCGCGGGACGATCGCGTCGAGG
>ENA-ORXB01002902-ORXB01002902.1-sediment-metagenome-genome-assembly--contig:-NODE-2902-length-13323-cov-3.177337_pt1 | contig 13323 bp, 11 predicted proteins | sample MGYA00237863_ERZ511475 | MGnify/ENA primary metagenome ERZ511475 (study PRJEB26305, sample SAMN06343858) | sediment metagenome | isolation source: hot spring sediment | place: Canada: British Columbia... | reverse complement strand
CCCGAGCCTCCGCACCGGCCTGGTCGAGGAGCGCCCGCACCGGGTCGGGCAGGCGGGACCGCAGGGGGACGCGGACCGCCTCGAGCGGGAGCGGATCCACGGCGTACCGCGAGCAGAGCTCGGCCTGGATCTCGGCGAGCGACCCACGCACGGGACGGCCCGACGCGTGCCGCGCGTGGGCCCGGCACACGGGGATCAGCGTGTCGCCGAGCTCCAGCACGAGGTCCGGCACCGGGGTGCGTCCGGCGGCCACGCACCGGGCGCAGGCCAGGAGCACGCGGCTCGGGTACGCGAGCTCGGCCCGGTACCCCTCCGCGTGCTCCACGACCCGTCCCCACATCGACACGGTGCCGAGCACCGCGGGCGAACCCCAGCGCCCGATCCCCGAGGCCCGCAGCTGCCGGTAGTCCGCGGCGGCGTAGATCCCGCACGAGCAGCTCCGCTCGGGGACCGGATGCGGCGGGTCCGACGGGAAGAGGGAGCGCTCGCATCGAGCGCGGATCGGCGCTCGCGCCGACCACGCCTGGGCGGTGCCGAGCGAGAGGAGCTCGAGGCCGCCGTCGGGTCCGCGCTGGAGCCGCCACATGCGCCACCCCGTGATGGCCTCGGGCACGAGGGCCGGCTCGTCCGTCGCGCCGGGGTCGGGGTCGCCCACCGTCACCCCGGCGTCGCCGACGCCTGCGTCACCGGCGCCTCGGGCACGGGGAACCGGGGCAGGTTCGCGCCGTAGAAGACGATGCGCGCGTCGTGCTCCTGGAACCAGCGGGTCCAGAACGCCCGGATCCCCTCGATCTGCTCGGCGGTCATCTTCTCGAGCGTCGTCGCTCCGGCCCCCACCACGTAGACGCGAACGCCCGCGAGGTCCACGTCCGGCGCGCGGGCGAGCTGCGCCGAGATCTCCGCCTCGGACCAGGTCTCGACCGCCCCCAGGTGCATCCCGTTCGCGGACTGCACCATGTCCGACAGCAGGACGAGCGTCCGGCCCCCGGCGTCCGGGTACGCGGCGAAGAACTGCTCGGCGAGCTCGAGCGCACCGAAGATGTCGGTGCCGCGGCTCGAGGTCGCGAGGATCGCCGAGACCGCCTCGCGAGCCCTCGCCCGCCGTTCCTCGAGGGCCGATCGGCACGCGAGCCCGTTGTCGTTGATCGTGCACGGCTCGAACGTCTCGTTGATCGGGAGGGTCCCGTGCACGAGCGGCTCGTCGTCGATCACGTCGGCCCCGAGCACGCCGCCCGAGGCGACGACGTGCTCGAGCACCATCCCGAACGTGGCCTCGTAGCGCGCCCGGACCTCCTCGCTCAGGGTGCTGTTGGACACGTCGAAGAGCACGACGGTCACCGAGGGCGGATCGTCTGCCCGGACCGTGCACGCACCCAGTGCGAGCGCAGCGACGAGCAGGATCCCCGCGGGTCGCAGCCGCATCGGGATCACCTCCCGCGGACCTCGTACGCGAGCTCCGCCGGGAGCGCGAGCGGCGGGATCCGCTCGAAGCTCCGCGGCGTGGTGCGATCCTTGCGTGCGCGGACGTTCGCCGCGCAGTACGCGGCGACCAGACGGTCGCGGTGCGCGCGGACGAGGCGGAACCGAGCCTCGAGCTCCTCCCGCAGCGCGCTCCGTCGCCGGCGGAGCTCCCGGAGCCGACCCTCGAACCCCGAGAGCGCGACGCGCGCCTCGGCGGCGGCCCGCTCGAGCTCCTCCAGGGCGCGCAGGCGCTCGCGGCCGGCCTCGCGGATCCGCTCCATCGCCTCGAGGACCTCCTCGCGCCGCAGCTGCACCTCGCGCCGGCGCGCCTCGAGCTCGAACCGATGGCGCTCGGCCTCGAGCTCGAGCGCGTGGCGCCGCCGCTCCTCCTCGCGCCGGCGGGCTTCCTCCCGCGCCGCCCGCTCGCGCTCCGCGCGGCGGCGCTCGGCCCGGTCGGCCTCGCGCTCGGCGCGCCGAGCGGCCGCCCGCCGGTTGACGATCGTCCGCGGGTCGTGACGCAGGTACGACCAGCCCGTCGCGGCCGCGAACACCACGAGGTTGATCAGGGCGAACGCGAGGGTCCCCGCGACCGGCCCGACGAGATCGCCGCCGACGCGCCGCAGGTAGTCGTACCGGATGAGCGAGATGATCGCGACGGCCCCGACGAGGGCCACCGCGAAGGCCCACACCACGCGCGAACGGACCTGGCCGGCGAGCGCCGAGCCGAGGAAGTGCGCGATCGCGACGAGGGAGACCGCGAGGCTCGCGGTCATCACGTACGTGAAGAGGTCCGACTCGCCGAACAACCGGAAGGCGACCGCGTTCAGCGGGAGCTCGCCGGCCAGGATCAGCGCGATCACCGCCCAGTAGAGGAAGGGACCGATGCCGTGCCAACCCGCGTCCTCGGGGCGGCCGGCCGATGCCGCCCAGGCATCGGCGAGCGCCACGGCGGCCGGCGGATCCGCGGGGTCCTCGACCGGGCTCGCGAGGTCCGACGCTCCCTCCGCCGGCTCGGCGGGCTCGATCGGCGGCGCGAGGTCGACCGCAGCCAGCGGGTCGGGTGCGAGCCCGGAGGGTCGCGGGTCGGAGGCGGCCGCCGAGAGCTCCGCGAGCTGCGCCCGGAGGCGCTCGAGGTGCACATCCTCTCCTGCCTGCTGGCGCTCGTGATCGGCCCGAGCGGCCGCGCACCGCGCCTCCGCCTCGGCCAGGCGCTCGGCGGCATCCGCCGCGTCGCGCTCGGCCTCCGCGATCTCCACCTCGAGCTCGGCGTCGTCCCGCCGCCACTGCCGGACGAGCTCCTGGACCCGACCCTCCGCCCGGGCGAGGATCTCGCGCAGCTCGAAGGGGATCGCCTCGTCGCGGAGGGCGGGCACCCCCGCCCTGCCGTCCCGCCGCCCCTTCCGCCGAGCGGCTCGCACCTCGCGCCACGACCGTAGCATCCGACCCTCCCTCGCATCGGGGCCGACGGCCCCGATGCTCCGCACCCGGCGCGGGCGCGCCCGGAGGGCGGTGGTCATGGAGGGGGCCGCGACCCAACCGCTCCATGCGAGAAGGTAGGAGGGGGGTGTGACACGAACGCCTGTTCGGTAGGGCATGGCGATATCACCGCTGATATCATCCAGCCGTGGGACCCGGGACGCTGGTTCGCGAGGCGAGGATCCGAGCGGGGATCGGCCAGCGCGAGCTCGCGCGCCGCGCCGGTGTGGCCCAGCCCCTGCTCTCGCGGATCGAGCGAGGGCTGGTGTCGCCCCGGTACGAGACCGTCGATCGCCTCCTGCGTGCGTGTGGGATGAGTCTCGAGCCCGCCGAGCGCCCCGGCCGGGGCGTCGACCGCACCCTCATCCGGGAACGCCTGCGCATGTCGCCCGCCGAGCGCGTCCGGCTCACGGCCCTCGAGCGGGAGCGGACGGCCGCCCTCACGGCGCGGGGACGTCGATGAACGAGGGCTTCGATCCGATCGGCATCCTCGGAGCCCTTGCCCGGCACGAGGTCCGGTTCGTCGTGATCGGTGGGCTCGCGGGGGCGATCCGAGGGTCGCCGGTCATCACCGGCGACGTCGACATCTGCTACGCGCGCGACGGGGCGAACCTCGAACGGCTGGCCGAGGCCCTGCACGAGCTCGGGGCCCGCCTCAGGGGCGCCCCCGCCGACGTTCCCTTCCGGCTCGACGCGGCGAGCCTGCGCGCCGGCGACCACTTCACGTTCTCCACGAGCCTCGGACCGCTCGACTGCTTGGGGACTCCGGCGGGCACCGAGGGCTTCCGCGACCTCGACGCCACCGCGACCGACGAGGACCTCGACGGTCTGTCCGTCCGCGTGGCCTCGCTCGACGATCTCATCCGCATGAAGCGCGCGGCCGGCAGACCCCAGGACCGCATCGCGATCGAGTGGCTGAGCGCCCTCCGGGATGAGCTCCAGGGGTGACGCTCCGGGCAGCGGGGGCGCGCCCGACGTCCCCTTCGGTGCGCTCGCACCCGGTCGGTTCCTGCTGCGCCGAGGGCGCTTCCTCGCCGAGGTCGAGGTCGCGGGCCGCCGCGAGCTCGCGCACGTGCCGAACGCCGGGCGCCTGCGCGAGCTCCTCCTCCCGGGCGCGGACGTGCTCCTCGCGCCGAGGACGGGAGCGCGGCGCACGGCCCTCGATCTCGTGCTCGTGCGGATCCCCGAGGAGGAGCGCGGGCCCGGCGAGGGGGAGTGGGCGTGCATCGACGCGCGGCTGCCCCCGCGGGTGCTCGCCGCCGCGCTCGCCCGCGAGGCCGTCCCCGGGCTCGAGGGCGGCCGGCTCCTGCGCACCGAGCCCCCCCTCGCGGAGGGCAGGGCCGACCTGCTCGTGGCGGGGCCGGGATGGGAGGCGGTGGTCGAGGCGAAGTCGATCACGCTCGTGCGGGCCGGCGCCGGCCTGTTCCCCGACTCGCCGACGGCGCGGGGCGCGCGGCACGCCGAGGCCCTCGCCGCGCTGCGGGACCGGCGTCGCGTCATCGCGTTCGTGGTCCAACGTCCGGATGTCCGTGCGGTGCGACCGAACGAGCCCGCCGACCCGGCCTTCGCCGCGGCGCTCCGCCGGGCCGAGCGCGCCGGGGTCGAGGTCCTCGCCGGCCGCTGCGAGGTCGGCCCGAGCGGCCTGCGCTGGGCGGGCCCGCTCCCGCTCGAGCGCTTCTCGACCGGCGCGGCGGTGCAGACGCTCCCCGACCACGTCCGGCCCGGGCTCCGGCTGCTCGTCTGCGGGATGAACCCCGGCCGCTACTCGGCCTGGTACGGCATGTACTTCGCCCGACCCGGGAACCTGTTCTGGCCGGCGATGCGCGCGGCGGGGCTCGTGCCGCGCGCGAGCGGCCCCGGCGAGGAGGCGTGGCTGTGCCGGACGCTCGGCATCGGGTTCACCGACGTCGTGAAGCGCCCGACCGGCGGCGTGGCCGAGGTGCGCGAGACGGAGTGGCGTGCAGGCGCCGAGCGCATCCGAGCGCTCGTGCGCCGCCTCCGCCCCCGGGCGATCTGCTTCGTCGGGCTCCGGGGCGCGCGGGCCGTGCTCGGTCCGGGGGCTCGCCCCGGACCGTGGCCGGAGGGGCTCGAGGGCGCCGCCTGCTTCGTGCTCCCCGCGACCAGCGGGCGCCAAGCCACGTACGGGCGGCGCGAGGTGCTCGCCGGCTTCCGAGCGCTCGCCCGCTGGCTCGAGGAGGTCGCACCGCCCTGAGGCGGGCGGCCGTCAGGGCTCGCGCAGGCGGGCGGCGATCTCCAGGAAGGGCGCGAGCGCATCGGGATCCGACAGCGCGCCGGGGCTCACCACCTCCTCGGGGCGGGCGCCGAGCAGGATCCGCTTGATCGGCACCTCGAGCCGCTTCCCGTTCAGGGTCGTCGGGATCTTCGGGACCGCGAGGATCCGGTCGGGGACGTGGCGGGGCGAGAGCTCGGTCCGCAGCGCGTCGGCGATCCGGCGCCGGAGCGCCTCGTCGAGCTCGGCCCCCTCGGCGAGCGCGACGAACAGGACGAGCTCGCCCTCGCGGCCGAGCTCGCCGGTGTCCACGGCGAGGCTCTCGCGGACCTCGGGCAGCGCCTCCACCACCCGGTACAGCTCGCTCGTGCCGATCCGCACCCCCGCGCGGTTCAGCGTGGCGTCCGAGCGCCCGTAGATCACGCAGGAGCCGCGGCGGGTGATCTTGATCCAGTCGCCGTGGCGCCAGATCCCGGGGTAGACGTCGAAGTAGCTGCGGCGGTAGCGCTCGCCGTCGGGGTCGTTCCAGAACCCGGTCGGCATCGAGGGCATCGGCTGCGCGATCACGAGCTCGCCCACCTCCTCCACGAGCGGCCGGCCCTGCGGGTCGAAGGCCCGCACGTCCGCGCCGAGGCACCGGCACTGCAGCTCGCCGGCGTGCACGGGCAGCAGCGGGTTCGCGCCGACGAACGCCGTGCACAGGTCGGTGCCCCCGCTCATCGAGCCGAGCCACACCTCGGGGTGCACCGCCTCGTAGACCCAGGCGAAGCCCTCGGGCGAGAGCGGCGCGCCGGTCGAGCCGATCGCGCGCACCCGCGACAGGTCGGCCGCCTCCCCCGGCCGGAGCCCCGCCTTCATGCACGCGTGGATGAAGGGCGCGCTCGTGCCGAACTGGGTCACGCCGGTCTCGGCCGCCAGGCGCCACAGGGCGCCGAGGTCCGGGTGCCCGGGGCTGCCGTCGTACAGGACGATGGTCGCGCCGAGCGCGAGCCCGCTCACGAGGAAGTTCCACATCATCCAGCCGGTCGTCGTGAACCAGAAGAAGCGGTCGTCCGGCCCGACGTCGTGGTGGAGCGAGAGGACCTTCAGGTGCTCGAGGAGGATCCCGCCGTGCCCGTGGACGATCGGCTTCGGCAGCCCCGTGGTCCCCGACGAGTACAGGATCCACAGCGGGTGCTCGAACGGGACGCGCTCGAACGCGAGCTCCGCCGGCTCGGCGAGGAGCTCCGACCAGGGCATCGCGCCCGGCAGGGCCGCGTCCGCTCGGAGGTACGGCACGAGGACGACCCGCCGCAGACGGGGCAGCCCGCGCACGATCTCGGCCACGACGTCGAGACGGTCGTACGCGCGCCCGCCGTAACGGTACCCGTCGACCGCGAGGAGCACCGTCGGCTCGATCTGGCCGAACCGGTCGAGGACGGCTCGCACCCCGAAGTCCGGCGAGCAGGCCGACCAGACGGCCCCGAGGCTCGAGGCGGCGAGGAGCCCGATCACGGCCTCGGGCGCGTTCGGCAGGAACGCGGCCACCCGGTCGCCCCGCCCCACCCCGAGCCGGCGCAGCCCCGCGGCGGCCCGGGCGACGGCGTCGGCGAGCTCGCCCCGGGTGAGCGCTGCGGCGAGGCCGTCCTCGCGCCGGAACACGACGGCCGGGCGGTCGTCGGGCTCGCGCAGGAGGTGCTCGGCGTGGTTCAGGCGGAGGTTCGGGAACCAGCGCGCGCCCGGCATCCGCCGCTCGGCGAGGGCCGGCTCGGGCGAGCCGTCCGCGAGCACCGCGAAGCGCTCGAGGATCGAACGCCAGAACCCCTCGAGGTCCTCGACCGACCAGCGCCACGCGGCCTCGTAGTCGGGGACGTCGAGCCCGCGGGTCTCGCGGAGCCAGCCGAGGTACCGGGCCATCGCCGAGCCGTCCCGGAGCTCCCGCGGCGGGGTCCACAGCAGGTCGCCCTCACGCACGCGCTCGGTCACGCTCCGCCTCCGCTCAGAGGACCTCCGGCAGGCCGAGCTCGCGCGCGATCACCAGGCGCTGGATCTCGCTCGTGCCCTCGCCGATCTCGAGGATCTTCGCGTCACGGTAGAAGCGAGCGACCGGCGTCTCCTCGATGAAGCCCGCGCCGCCGAAGATCTGCACGGCCTCGCGGGCGCAGGCGACCGCGGCCTCGCTCGCGTGGAGCTTGGCCGCCGCGGCCGCGCGCGTGAAGGGGCGACCCCGATCGCGGAGCCAGGCCGCCCGGTAGGTCGCCAGGCGCGCCGTCTCCACGGCCACGTGCATGTCCGCGAGCTTGAACGCCACGCCCTCGAAGCCGCCGATCGGCCGCCCGAACGCGCGCCGCTGCTTCGCGTAGGCGAGGGCCGCGTCCAGGCACGCCTGCGCGAGCCCCACCGCGAGCGCCGCCGTCGTCACCCGACCGCCGTCGAGGACCTCGAGGGCCTGGGCGATGCCGCGGCCCCGCTCGCCGAGCAGCGCGCCCTCGGGCACCCGGCAGCTCCGGAACGACAGCCCGCGGGTGTCGCTCGCCCGCCACCCGAGCTTGCGGTAGGGACGCCCGACCGCAAGGCCCGGCGCGTCGGCGGGGACGAGCAGCTGCGAGATCCCGTGGGGACCGGCCTGCGGGTCGGTCACCGCCGTGACGACGATCGTCCGGGTGAGCGGCGTGCCGGCGTTCGTGATGAAGGCCTTCTCGCCCTCGAGCACCCACGCCCCGTCCTCGAGCCGCGCCCGGGTCCGGATCGCCGCGACGTCGGAGCCGGCGTCGGGCTCGGTGAGGGCGAAGGCCGCGAGCGCCTCGCCGCGGCAGAGCGGCTCGAGGTGCGCGCGCCGCTGCGCCTCGGTCCCGAAGCGCAGGATCGACATGCCGCCGAGCCCGACCGCCGCGGCGAGCGTCACGGCGACCGACTGGTCCACGCGCCCGAGCTCCTCCACGGCGAGGCAGAACGTGAGCAGGTCCGCCCCCTGTCCGCCGTGCTCCTCGGGGAACGGCACGCCGAACAGGCCGAGCTCGCCCATCGCGCGCACCACGTCCAGGGGGAGCTCCTCGCGCCGATCCGCCTCCTCGCTCGCCGGGCGGACCACCTCCTCGGCGAACGCGCGGACGGTGCGGCGGAACTCCTCCTGCTCGGAAGAGAGGTCGAGGTCCACGGATCAGGCCTCCAGGGCTCGGAACCCGACGATGTCGAGGATCCGGCCGCGTCGGCGCTCCGGCGGCTCGAGCACCACCTCCACGCGCATGCCGACGCGGGGCTCGAGCGCGAGCACCCGGTGGAGCAGGACCGCGTCGGCCCCGTCCGGACGCACGAGCCCGAGGGCGAGCGGCGCATCGAGGGGCGTGCCGTCGTCCGCGACCCGGCAGACGGTGAAGGACTCGAGCACGCCGGCCGGGCCGACCTCGACCTCGGCGCCCGAGAGGTCGGCGAGGCACCGCTCGCAGAACAGCCGGGCCGGGACGTAGGTGTACGCGCAGGCTCTGCAGCGGCTGCCGAGGAGCACGCCCCGGTCCCGGAGCGCCTCCAGGAACCGCGCGCCGGCGACCCCCGGCGTGTAGCGGTAGCTGGAGGGGAGCTCCCCCGGCCAGGTCCGGACCTCCGACGCGCGCTCCAGCATCAGCGGCGCCCCCGGGGTCGGAAGTACGCGATGTCGAGGATCGAGCCGGTGCGCTCGGATGCCGGCCGCCACACCGCCTCGACCTCCATGCCGATCCGCACGTCCTCGGGGCGCACCTCGCCGAGCCGGTGCAGGAGGCCGCCGTCCGAGCCGTCGATCGCGACGACCGCGGGGATCTCCGGCCGCTCGAGCCGCCGCATGTCCCAGGACACGTGGCAGACCGAGAACGTCTGCACGACCCCGGTGTCGGCGAGGGGGACCCACCGGGTCGTCGGACGGAAGCAGCGCTCGCAGAACAGGCGCGGCGGGACGAGGACCCGGTCGCACGCGGGGCACGCGCGGCCGAGCAGCACGCCGTCCTCGAGCCCCCGCAGGAACCCGCCGACGGCGACGCCCGCGTCCCACGCGTACGCGGCGCCGAGCTCGTCGTCCACGGCCGACGGGTCGGTGCGGAGCTCCTCCTCCGACAGGCCGTGCCCGGGCGTCACGAGCGGCGGGGTGCGCAGGGCCGCGTCCGCGAGCGCCCCGGCGGGGCTCGAGCCCGGGGGCCCGGGCGCGCGGGCACCGGCGCCCGGCGGCTGCGTGCCGAGCACGACCACGGTCCCCACCTGCATGAGGTCCCCCCAGGCCTGCGCCACCCCGCGCTCGGGCGTGCCGGGCACCTGCCGAGCGCCGGCCTCCCCGCGGAGCTGCCAGAACAGCTCGGCCACCTTCATGAGGCCCGCGGCCGCGATCGGGTTCCCGACCCCGAGCAGCCCGCCGGAGGGACAGCTCGGCAGGTCGCCGTCACGGGCGAGGACGCCCTCGCGGGCGGCCTCGGGGGCCTTCCCCCGGTCGAACAGCAGCAGCCCCTCGAGGTGGTGGAGCTCCTTGTAGTCGAAGGGGTCGTAGGGCTCGGCGAGGTGGATCTCGCGGCGCGGCTCGCTCACGCCGGCCATGCGGTAGGCCATCCGCGCGGCATCGGCCACGTACTCGGGGAACACGAGATCCCGACCCGTCCAGTAAGCGGTGTCGAGGTTCCAGCCGACCCCCTGGACCCACACCGGGCGGTCGGTGAGGCGCCGGGCCGCCTCCTCGGAGGCCATCACGATGGCCACCGCCCCGTCGGAGACGGGCGAGACGTCCAGCCGCTGCACCGGCCAGGCGAGCACCTCGGAGGCGAGCACGTCCTCGACCGTGATGTCCGCCCGACCGAGCTGGGCCGCGGGGTGGTCGGCGGCGTTGCGCTTGTTCTTCACCGCCACCGCCGCGATGTCCCGCTTGTCGATGCCGTGGACGGCCATGTAGCGGTGCATCTCGAGCGCGAAGATCCAGAGCAGGTTCGGACCGAGCGGCCGCTCGAGCACGTTGTCGAAGATCGTGAGGAACGCCCCCTGGGGATGCGGCCGGCACGAGGACATCTTCTCCTCGGCCACGACGAGCACGACGTCGGCGAGGCCGGAGGCGACCGTGTACCAGCCCTGGATCGCGGTGAAGACGCCGGTCCCGCCCCCCACGTAGCTGCGGATGAACGGCTTGCCGTACGCACCGCACCCGTCGGCGAGGTACTCGCCCTTGCGGTGCACCCCGTCGAACGCGTCGGGGGCCGTGCCGAGGCAGACGGCGTCGACCTCGCCGAGCGTGAGACCGCACGAGTCGAGCGCCGCCCTCGCCGCCTCGAAGGAGAGCTCCTTGCCGGTCTCCAGGGCCCGGCGGACGAACCGGGTCATCCCCGCCCCGACGATCGCGACCGGACGGCTCATGCCTCGCCCTCCGCCCGGAGGACCACCACGGCGGCCGAGTCCGAGGGCAGCCCGCGCCGGGACTGCGCCACCGCGACGCGGGCCCGCGGCACCTGCATCCGACCGGCCTCGCCGCGCAGCTGCGCCACGCATGCCGCGAGGCGCGCGAGCCCGGCCGCCTCACCGAGGTGCCCCTCGCCGAGGGCGCCGCCCGAGGGGTTCACGCGGGAGACGCCCTCCCGGTCCAGGCGCCCCGCCGCCAGATGCTCGCCGGCCTCGCCCTCCGGCGCGAGCCCCAGCGCCTCGACGTGCAGCAGCGCGCGGTGCGCGAGGGCGTCGTCGACCTCGGCGAGGTCGATCTCCGCCGCGGGATCGGCGATGCCGGCCTGCCGGTAGGCCATCGCCGCCGCCCGCTCCACGGACATCGCGCCGCCCCAGTCGCGGGTCTCGAGCGAGGCCGCGCCGGTGCACCACCCCACGCCCGAGACCCACACCGGGCGGCCGGCGAGCTCGCGCGCCCGCTCGGCGTCCGCGAGCACGGCGACGACCGCGCCGTCGGCCGGCCGTGCGAGCTCGGGCTCGCGCAGGGGGTCCGCCACCGGGGCGGCGTCCAGGACCTCCTCGGGCGCGAGCTCGGCCGCGTAGGCCGCCCGCGGGTTCGCGAGCGCCGCCCGGCGATGCCGGGAAGCGACGAGCGCGCAGCGCTCGCGGCTCGTGCCCGTCCGCTCGAGGTACCGGCGCATGTCCAGGCCGGCGATCGCGACGAGCGGCACCTCGAGGGGCCGGTTCCAGATCGGGTCGAGCGCGAACCGCTCGATGCGCTCGGGCGTCCGCACGTCCGAGGCCTTCCGGTGCCCCTCGACGACGACGGTGCGCGCGAGGCCCGAGCGGATCAGCATCACGGCCGTGGCGACCGCGTGGAGGCCGTCGGCCGCGAGCGTGTGCACCGGCCGTCGCACCGCCCCGAGCTGATCGGGCACGTACTCGTCGAAGATGCTCGTGCCCTCCTCGAGGTCCTCCGAGACGCAGACGAAGGAGTCCACGTCGGCGCGGGGGTCGATGCCGGCCTCGGCGTAGGCCCGCCGTGCGGCCTCGTGCATGAGCTCCTTGTAGGAGACGCCCGCGAGGCGCGGGGCGAACCCCGCGCACCCCACGCCGACCACGGCGACGCCGTCGGCCATCGCTCCGTTTCTACACCCCTGCGGCGCATCGCGCAGGCACGAGGCCGGGGTCCGGGGATACGCTGCGAGCGCAGCGCGCGACACGCACGGGAGGACCGATGGTGACCGCAGGGATCGCGAGGGCGCTCGCGCTCGTGAACGGACGCGTCTACACGGCCGATGGGCGGGGGACCTGGGCCGGCGCGGTCGGACTGCTCGGCGAGCGGATCGCGGTCGTGGGCACCGACGAGGAGGTGCTCCGCGCGCTCCCCGGCGCGGAGCGGCTCGACCTCGACGGGCGGACGGTGCTGCCGGGGTTCATCGACGCCCACAACCACTTCCTCGCGACCGGCGAGTCGCTGGGGTGGGTGGACGTCCGGTACCCCGGCGTGGGGAGCGTGGACGATCTCGTCGCCGCGATCGCCGAGGCGGCGCAGCGCACACCCGAGGGGGAGTGGATCCGCGCCTTCGGGTTCGATCACGCGAAGTACGACCGCACGCCGACGCGGTGGGACCTCGACCGGGCGGCGCCGGCGCACCCCGTCGCGGTCCTGCACGTCTCCGGGCACCACGTGCTCGTGAACAGCCTCGCCCTCGCGGTGCGCGGCGTGGACGAGGACACGCCGGACCCCGAGGGGGGACGCCTCGTCCGCGACGAGCGGGGCCGGATCACGGGGCTCTGCCTGGACGCCGCGTGCCAGCTCGTGCAGCCTGCGGCCGTGGACATCGGCTCGCACGGGCCGAACTTCCACATCGAGGCGCCGCTCCCGGAGCTCGTCGCGGCCGTGGAGCGGGCCGGTCGGGCCTACCTCGCGGCCGGGCTCACGACCGTGTGCGACGCGCAGGTCACGGCGCGGGAGCTCGGGGCCTACCGCGAGGCCCGACGCCTCGGCCGCCTCCCGGTCCGCACCGTCTGCATGCCGCTCTCGCACCAGCTCGAGGCGTACGCGGCGATCGGCCTCGCCGGGCCGTTCGGCGACGACCGGCTCTGGATCGGCCCGCTGAAGCTCTACGCGGACGGCTCCCTCATCGGAGGGACGGCGGCCTTCTTTGAGCCCTACGGCGAGCGGGGCGAGCTCACGGGCTCGCTCTACCACGCGCCGGAACGGCTGCACGAGCTGATCGTGCGGGCGCACGCTCTCGGCTGGCGGGTCGGGGTCCACACCCAGGGAGACCGAGCGATGGAGCTCGTCCTGCGCGCGTTCGCGGCCGCGCAGCGGGATCACCCGCGCGAGGACCCGAGGTTCCGCATCGAGCACGCGGGGTACCCGACGCCGGAGCAGGTCCGCCGGATGGCCGAGCTCGGCGTGGTCACGGTGAACCAGCCGAGCTACCTCGTGGACAGCGGGGACGAGTTCCTCCTGCGTCTGGGCGAGCGGGCCCACCGCCTGCAGCCCCTGCGCGAGGAGCTCGAGGCCGGGGTCCGGGTCGTGCTGAGCAGCGACTCCGACGTCGCCTCCTACCGCCCCCTCGACACGATCGCGGCGGCGGTCTCGCGCCGGACCCTCGCGGGGCGCCCGATCGGCGCCGATCAAGCCCTCAGCGTGGAGGAGGCGATCCGGGCCCACACGGCCGAGGCGGCGTTCGCGATCGGCGCCGAGGACCAGATCGGAAGAGCACACGTCTGAACTCCAGTCACATGTCAATCTCGTATGCCGTCTTCTGCTTGAAAAAAAA
>ENA-ORXB01002901-ORXB01002901.1-sediment-metagenome-genome-assembly--contig:-NODE-2901-length-13324-cov-3.424851_pt1 | contig 13324 bp, 10 predicted proteins | sample MGYA00237863_ERZ511475 | MGnify/ENA primary metagenome ERZ511475 (study PRJEB26305, sample SAMN06343858) | sediment metagenome | isolation source: hot spring sediment | place: Canada: British Columbia... | reverse complement strand
GACTGGCGGAATTCGCAAAGTCTTCCTGAGATCACTTCTGTGCTGAGTTCTTGCCCCCAAATCCGAATGCACCCGTGAGCAGGTTTCCAGACCCGCAGGGGTAGGGGTGGGTTCCAAACCTGCCCTCGCGTCAATGCGTCAGTCTGCATCAAAATCTGCCCCTATGTTCCTTCCCCATGTGGCGAGACGACCGGCGATGAGCCACTCACCGACCGCGTCCTTTCGTGAAAAACATCAAAAAATAGATAGAAATTTGCAAAAAGATGCGGTTCAGACCGCCTCTTGGCTATAATCTCCTGTGACAAAATGCACGTGATGATGGAGGAGTCATGACGACAACGGCACGTCCGACGATAGAGACAGGAGCGGAGACAGTTCCGGCAGAGACCAGCAGCGGCTGGCTGGCAACGGTCATGGTGTTGTTCAAGCTGCGCGTGGTGCTGTTGCTGCTGTTTGCCGCGTTGGGCGGTGCGTTGATCGGCAGCGCCGGCACTCCCGCCGTCGCTGACCTGGCTTTGCTCATCCTGACGGGGACGCTATCGGCGGGCGGCGCATCTGCCCTCAACCAATACCTGGAGCGTCACAAAGACGGGCTGATGAAACGCACGCGCCGTCGCCCGCTGGTCACCGGTCAGGTGAACGCGCGGGTGCTATTGCCCGTCGCCAGCGCTATGGTGGTGGGGGCCAGCGTTCTGGCCTGGGCCGCAGGTAACTCCTGGCTGGCGACCTGGTTGGCCGTGGGCGCGTTCATTTATGTGGGCATCTACACGCTTTGGCTCAAACCGCGCAGCGTGCTCAACGTGGTCATCGGCGGGGCGGCAGGCAGCGCGGCAGTGATCAGTGGGGGAGCGGCGGTCGGGCAGTGGAACGATCCGGGCGTGTGGGGATTGGCGGCGTTGCTGTTCGCCTGGTCACCGTTGCACTTCTGGAGTCTGGCTCTGGCCTATCGTCCGGACTACGCCCGCGCGGGCGTGCCGATGTTGCCGGTTGTGGCCTCGCGCGAGCGGGCTGTCTTCTGGATGCTGGTACACGCCGCGGCAACAGGAATCTTCGGGCTGGCGCTGGCAGCTCACCCGGCTCTGGGCTGGCCCTACCTGGTCCCCGCGGCGCTGGCGACGGCCTGGCTCTGGAAAGCGGCGGCTTCGCTGCGCTGGCACTATACCGGACAGCGTGCTCTGAGCGTCTTCAAAGTGTCCAATGTCTACCTGAGCCTGATCCTGCTGGCGATTGTCGTTGCCAGCCTGGTTTGAGACTGCCCGGTTGAGAGGTAACGCGGTACTCCCGTGGGCGGATTTTGGGGCACAGTGAGACTTTTTTTCTATGGTGCATCCGGGTGCTGGCATAAACCCTGAGAAGCGACGATAATGCCCCCTGTATGAGTAAATCGCTTATACTTGAAACAGGGGGCACTGATGGCCCGCTGGCAAAGGGTGTTCCGAAAACTGATCTCCGGCTCGCTCGATATTCGTTTTGACGATTTCGTATTGGTTTCGGAACATTTCGGATTTGTGCTGGATCGCGTGCAAGGCAGCCATCACGTGTTTGTGCATCCTGAGATTCCGGAACTGCTTTCTGTCCAGCCGCGCAAGGACGGCAAGGCCAAACCGTATCAACTACGTCAGTTTCTGAAGCTGGTTGAGGAATACAGCCTGAGGCCCAGGGACAAGCGATGAAAGACTACCACATTAACATCTTTTATAGCGAAGAGGATGGCGAATACATCGCCGATATCCCCGATCTCAAATATTGTTCGGCTTCCGGCGCGACACCTGAGGAGGCGCTACGTGAGGTGCTGATAGCCAGGGACCTATGGCTTGAAACTGCTCGTAAGCATGGCAAACCCATTCCCGTGCCACGCTATCGGCCAGCTATCTATCAGGTAGGAAGTTAGAGGCTGTTATCTTTTGCCCGGCGTTTTCCCCTCACCCCTGCACCCCTCTCCCGTGCGACTGCGTCGCGGGGCGAGGGGACTTGCTGTCTCTCGCATGAATGCTCCTCTTCGCCCGCAGCGCGGGTTGAGGGCGAAAAAGTGCATAACACGCGCTGGGCGTTACGGGCAGTGTGTGAGAGCGAGGGCGGGGAGAATGAAGCAGCGCACACCGGTTAGCCCTGGCCTGTTGTTGAGGGGTCAGAATACATCACCAAAAGTGGGCGGCCTCTTGTTCACAAGGCCGCCCACACTTTTACAGAGCTAGCGGGAGACATCAGCGCCGGAGCAGTTTTGGCAGGCGATGCGCCAGCACGAACCAGCCATAGCTGAGCAAGCCGACCACGACACCGCTGATCAGCACTTCCAGCGGATTGAGTTGATCAGCGGGGTTGTAGCCGAAGTCCCGCTCGCCCACCAGCTTGGTGACGATCCACCAGGCCAGCAGGGCCAGGAAACCGCTGACCGCGGCCATCACCGTGGCAGCCACGCTCTCTTTGTTGCCCTTGAGCAAATAATAGAGCGGCCCGTTGAGGGCGGCAATCAAGCCCCAGCCGAACATGAAGACAAGCGCGTCGGTCGGCAGGTCGAGGATACGATCGATCAGCGCAGCGATAACGCCCGACACCAGCGCCACGATGATCACCTGAAGTCCCAGGCCAGTCTCAATGCCAAGTTGCTCCAGGGCACGTTGAGCCTGAGCTTGAGCGTTTTGTGGTTTGCGCGATTGAGCCATTCTCTTACCTCCTTGAAAGACCTTTCTTCCTAGTTAGTGAAGGGCATTGAGTCAGAAGTCTTGAGGCTTGGCCAGCAGAGAAGTGAAGGGTCGCAAAACTTGTGCCTCATAGCCTCTTTTGTACTCTTATGGGCACTATAGCACCATCTCTATGGCGGCACAAGAGGGGAAAACACGAGGGCGCAGCTGCCGGTTATGGCTGTTGGCTCCCCCCTGACTGGCCGCTCGCTCAGTTTTGCGCATCGAGCAGGTTCTGGGCGGTGAAGCGATCGGTGATCAGCACATTAACCAGCCGACCGCGCAGCGCGCCGCGAATGGCTACCTGTTTGCGGCTGCCTCCGGCAATGCCGACGGTGCGTTCGACTCGCCGCAGTTGTTCGAGCGGAATGCCGATCACGCGCCTGTCCAGTTCGGTGATGACCGGCTGCCCGTCTGCGTCGAAGAAGCGCAGGCACACGTCACCGACGGCCCCCTGTCGTCGAGCTATATCCAGCTCGCTTTCGGAGAACACGTTGCCACTGCGCGCCAGCAAGCGCGACGGTTCGATCGAGCCGATGCCAACCAGGGCCACTGTCAGCCGGTCGAAGAGGGCAGTCGCCTCCGAGACATAGGGGTCGGCCAACAAGATGCGTCGGGCTTCTTCTGAGCCCACGACTCCCGGCGCGGGCAGAAAGACCGCCTTGCCGTGCACTAGCTTGGTCAGGCGATTGGTCAGATGCGTGGCGTGCACTTCGGCGTCCGGCTGCCCCACGCCGCCGAGAATCTGTACCACCTGGGCGTCAATGGGACGAGGCAGGGGGCGCATGGCGTCTACCATTGCCAGCAGCGTAGCACTCCAGGAAGAGATACCGATCACGTCGCCACGTTTGAGCGTGTTTTCCAGGTAGTAGGCGGCAGCAGCACCCAGCAGGCGCTGAATGGTCTCCTCGTCGTCAGGCCGATCGCAGTCTACCACGATAGCCTCACGCAGGGCGTAGCGGTCGATCAGTTGCTGTTCCAGGTCGGAAAAGACTCCGGGCGGAATGGTGATCGTGATCCGCACGATCCCTTCTTGCTGCGCCCGTTTGAGCAGGCGCGAGATGGTCGCCTGCGAGAGCGAAAGGCGTTGCGCAATTTCCGCCTGGCTCATTTGCTGCCGGTAATAGAGGTGAGCGACTTTGGCCAGCAGGCGCGATTCCTCGATCTGGGACATCGGTTTCCCCTTTGGCTCACCCGACCTGCCACAAGGCGAATCGGATCACTGCTACTATTCTCCACTGAACTGTACCACATGCATAACGCCTGACACGTCTCCCCTTCACCAGTCAACCCGACGCGAGTGATTGAGTGATTTTCAAATGACTTGACAGGTCAACCGGTCTGCTATACACTGATAATGGCTTTGCATATTCATTATAGTTTGAATATTTATTCACATCAAGCGGATCGTTTGGGAACATGAACTCACACCACTTTGTTACCCTCTCTGTCTTCGTTTTCCCTCTCGTTGCAAGATGAGGAGTAGCTCGATGGCTCTGCTTGATAGGCCTCCCCTTAAGTCTGGCGTGTTGTTGATAGTGCTGGCCTTGTTGACTGTCTCGGTCAGTGGCTGTGTGATCGCCACCGTGCGCACCCTGGAAGAAGACCAGGGACTGAAAGCTGGCTTCAGCCCTGAAGCCTACGTGGAAGAAATCTGGGAGTCGCGCGTGCTGCCCACGTACCGTGAGCAGGCTCAGGAACTCTCCGACCTGCTGGCGCAGCTCGACGCCGACGAGCAGGGCACTATCGCCCGCTTTGGGCACCGGTCAGGCACGGGGCCGTATAGCTTCATGGTCCGTGGCGAGGGCGTGCTCACGGCCATAGATACTTCTTCCCGCTCTGGCACTGCAAGTGTTGATCTCAACCCGCCCGATGGCACGCCTGACCTGACGCTGACCATAGGCCCGCTCATCAAGATCAGTCAGCGGGCTGGCGTGCGCGACGCCGTAGGGTTCATTCAATACGGCAACTTCACCAATCAGCAGGAATTCGCCGGCGTGGCGAATGCCATGGGCGAGCGCATCGTGCAGCATATCGCGGCGGCGTTGGGTGTGGAGTCGCCCGATGCCATCGCCGAGATTGACCCCGCCCGATATGTCGGCAAGTCGGTGCGCTTCATTGGGGCCTTCACTCTGGAAAGCCGCGACAACGTCGTGGTGGTGCCTGTAGAGCTTGAGGTGGGGGAATGATGGCCGCACAAACGATGGCCGCACCTGAGGGCGTGCTGCTTGACGATGTGATCTTGCGGGCGGAGCAGATCACCAAGGTCTATCCCGGCACGGTGGCCCTGGACAAAGTGGACTTCAACGTGTACCGGGGCAAGGTCAACGTGCTTGTCGGCGAGAACGGAGCGGGCAAATCCACCCTGATGAAAATTCTGGCGGGCGTGGAGCAGCCCACCGAAGGGCGGCTGTTGTTGGAAGGACGCGAGATCGCTCCACGTTCTCCGCGCGAGGCCGAACGCCTGGGGATCGGCATCATCTACCAGGAATTGAACCTGTTCCCCAACCTCAACGTGAGCGAGAACATCTTCATCGCCCACGAACTGACACACAGCGGAATTGTCATTCAGCAGCAGGAACAGGAACGTCGGGCGCGCGCATTGCTGGAGCGCCTGGAACATCCCATTGATCCCAAAGTGCTGGTGCAGGACCTGCGCATCGGTCAGCAGCAGGTCGTGGAGATCGCCAAGGCGCTGGCGCTCGATGTGCGCATCCTGATCATGGACGAGCCGACCTCAGCGCTCAGCGATGCGGAAGTGCGTGTTCTGTTCAAGGTCATCGAAGAACTGAAGGCCAACGGCGTCACTATCATCTACATCTCGCACAAGCTGGAAGAGCTGCTGCAGATTGGCGACTATATCACCGTGTTGCGCGACGGTCACAAGGTGGCCGAAGCGCCCATGTCGCAGGTCAATCTTGCCTGGATTGTCGAGCGTATGGTCGGGCGCGACGCAGCCAGCGATTACCGCCCGCCACAGCATCCTTTCGGCGACGTGATCCTGCAGGTAGAGGGTGTCTCGCTGCCCAAACCAGGCGGGGGAGAACTGCTCTCCAATGTGTCGTTCGCGCTGCGTGCGGGGGAGATTCTGGGCATCTATGGGCTGATGGGAGCTGGGCGCACCGAACTCTTCGAGTGTCTGATGGGGCTGCGGCCCCAGGCCACCGGCACTGTCTGGCTGGGGGGCAAGAAGTTGAGCGGAGGTATTGATCAGCGCATTGCTCAGGGCCTGGTGCTCATTCCCGAAGACCGTCAGCGCGAAGGGCTTGTGCCCGAACTTTCCGTGGCGCACAACATGCTGCTGGCCAGCCTCAAGCGCTACCTGCAGCGCTTCTTCCTCTCCAGCGCCAAAGAGAACGCCAGCGTCAGCCGCATGATTGGCGAACTGGCCATCAAGGTGGCCAACCCGCAGTATCCCGTGGCGTCGTTGAGCGGGGGTAATCAGCAGAAGGTGGTGGTAGCTAAGGGCTTGCTCACCGAGCCGAAAGTCTTGCTGATGGACGAACCGACGTCGGCGCTCGATCCGATCTCGACGCTGAAGATCGAGGAGCTGATCCGCGAGCAGGAGGCGCGGCTGCGCGAGCGGACGCCGCGCCAGATCGCCTTCGCCGAGCGCGCCCGACGCGCGCTCGCGGGGGGCGTGGCGTGCAGCTGGCACGCGCTCGACCCCGTGATCCTGTACGGGGACCGGGGCGCGGGCGCGTACGTGTGGGATCTCGACGGGAACCGGTACGTGGACCTGCACGCGGGCTACGGCGTGATGGTCGTCGGCCACGCGCACCCGAAGGTCGTCGAGGCCGTGCGGCGCCGGGTCGGGCTCGGGACCCACTTCGCGATGCCGGTCGAGGACACCGTCGTCGTCGCCGAGCTCCTCGCGGAGCGCTTCGGGTTGCCGCTGTGGCGGTTCGAGAACTCCGGCTCGGAGGCCACGATGGACGCCTGCCGCATCATGCGGGCCGCCACCGGCCGCGAGCTCATCATCAAGGTGGAGGGCGCGTACCACGGCAGCGCCGACGGGCTCGCGTTCTCGTACTGGATCGACCTCGAGCAGGCCGGGCCGCCCGACCGGCCGGTCCCGGTCCCGAACACCGTGGGGGTGCCGCCCGCGTACGCGCAGCCGCTGCGGGTCGTGCCCTACAACGACCTCGCCGCCATCGAGCGGGTCCTCGCCGACGAGGGCGACCGCGTGGCCGGCATGATCCTCGAGCCGATCCTCATGAACTGCGGCGTCGTGCTGCCCGAGCCCGGGTACCTGCAGGGACTGCGGGACCTCCTCCACCGGCACGGGGCGCTGCTCGCCTTCGACGAGGTGAAGACCGGCGCCACGATCGCCTACGGCGGCGCGACCGAGTGGTCGGGCGTGCGGCCGGACCTCGTCGCGCTCGCCAAGGCGATCGGGGGCGGGCTGCCGATCGGCGCGGTCGGCGGCACCGAGGAGGTCATGGGGGTCGTCGCCGACGGCACGATGGAGCAGGAGGGGACCTTCAACGGCAACCCGCTGTCGATGGCGGCGGCCCGGGCCGTGCTCTCGGAGATCCTCACCCCCGACGTGTACGCGCGCCTGGACGAGCTCGACCGCGCGCTCACCGGCGGGCTGCGCGCGGCCTTCGAGCGCGCCGGGCTCCCGGCGGTGGTGACCTCCGTCCGGAACCGCGGCTCGGTCCACTACCGGCGGGAGCGCCCGCGCACCTTCCGTGAGGCCGCCGACATCGACGACCGGCTCCAGCACCTGGCCTGGCTGTACCAGACGAACGGCGGGGTGTTCGTGCCGGAGAACGATCCCTGGACCTTCGGGGTGGCGCATACGCCGGAGGACATCGCCCGGGTGGTGGAGAACGCCGAGGCCTTCGCGGCGGCCGTCGCGGCCTGAGCCCCGCACGGGCCGCGTAGACTGAACGGCGACTCAAACGCTCGGCGGTCCTCACCGCCGGGCCCGAGCTCGGGAGGCCGCGCATGAGCACGCAGGGACCCGTCGAGATCGACATGGGCCGGGTGGAGGAGATCATCCGGCGCGAGGAGCAGGCCCTGGCGGACAAGCAGCCCCGCTCGCTCGCCTACCAGCAGGAGGCGAGCCGGAGGCTCCCCGGCGGGGTGTCCTCCTCGTGGCAGACCGCGCCGCCGCACCCGATCTACGTGAGCCACGGCAAGGGCTCGAGGGTGTGGGACATCGACGGGAACGGGTTCGTCGACTACCACAACGGCTACGGCGTGATGGTCGTCGGCCACGCGCACCCGAAGATCGTCGAGGCCGTGCAGCGCCGCATCGAGCTCGGCTCGCACTTCGCCCAGCCGACCGAGGACGCGCTCGTCGTGGCGGACAACCTCGCCGAGCGGACCGGCCTGCCGCTGTGGCGCTTCGGGAACTCGGGGACGGAGGCCACGCTGGACGCCTGCCGGCTCATGCGCGCGGCGACCGGACGCGACCTGCTGATCAAGTGCGAGGGCATCTACCACGGGCATCACGACGCGCTCATGGTCTCGGTCTATCCGAGCCCGGACGTCTGGGGGCCGCACGAGCGCCCGAGCTCGGTCGCGCAGACGCCCGGCCTGCCCCAGTCCTACGTGGAGCTCACCCGGGTCGTGCCCTTCAACGACGCCGAGGCCGTGCGGCGGGTCTTCGAGGAGTTCCCGGGGCAGATCGCCGGGATGATCCTCGAGCCGTGCATGACGAACCTCGGGGTGACGCTGCCCGAGCCCGGGTACCTGCAGGCGATCAAGGACATCTGCCACGACAACGGCGCGTACCTCGCCTTCGACGAGGTGAAGACCGGCGCCACCGTGGCCTGGGGCGGGGCGATCGAGGCCTTCGGCGTCACGCCGGACCTCGCGTGCTTCGCGAAGGCGATCGGCGGCGGGCTGCCCTGCGGGGCGATCGGCGGGGTCGAGGAGATCATGGGACTCGTCGTGCGCGGCAAGGTCGAGCAGGTCGGCACCTTCAACGGCAACCCGCTCACGATGGCCGCCTCCCGCGCGGCGCTCACCGAGGTCCTGACCCCCGACGCCTACACCCACTTCGACAAGCTCCACGACATCATCCGCACCGGCGTGCAGGCGGCGATCGACCGCTACCGCCTCCCGGCGCGCATCACGACGCTCGGCGCCAAGGGCGGGGTGAACTGGAAGGCCGAGCCGGTGCGTGAGTACCGGGACGCGCTCGACATCGACGAGCGCCTCTCCTACGCCGCGTGGCTGTGGCAGCTGAACCGCGGGGTGTTCAAGTCGCCGTGGGCGAAGTGGGAGAGCTGGACGATCTCGGTCGCGCACACCGAGGACGACGCCCGGCGCTACGTCGAGAACTTCGAGAGCTTCGCCGAGGCCATCACCGCCTGAGCGCCGAGCGTGACCATCGGTCACGGCTCGGGCCCGGCACCGACCAGGGCCATGGCTAGACTCCGTGACCTCACGTCAGGGAGGTCGGCATGGCACGGAGAGGCATCCTGGAGCGGCTGGCCGAGGGCCCGGTGCTCGGCGACGGCGGGTACCTGCTCGAGCTGGAGAAGCGCGGCTACGTGCAGGCGGGCCCCTTCACGCCCGAGGTCGCGATCGAGCACCCCGACGCGCTCGCCCAGCTCCACCGCGAGTTCCTGCGCGCCGGCGCCGAGTTCCTGACCACGCTCACCTTCTACGCGAGCGAGGACAAGCTCGCGACGGTCGGGCTCGCCGACCGGGTCGATGAGATCAACCGGAACGCCGTGCGGATCGCGCGGGAGGTGGCGGCCGAGGGCGACGCGCTCGTCGCGGGAGACCTCTCGCTCACGTGGGCCTACGACCCGGCCGACCCGGCGAGCGCGGATCGCGTCCGGGCGCTCTTCGACCGGCAGCTCGAGGCCATGCTCGACGTCGGCGGGATCGACCTCTGGGTCGGGGAGACCTTCAGCTACCTCGGCGAGGCGCTCCTGTTCGTCGAGCGCGCGAAGGCGACGGGGCTGCCGGTGATGGTCACGATGTCCTTCGAGCAGGTCGAGCCCGCCTCCTACGAGGGCCACCCGCCGGCCGAGTGCGCCCGACGGCTGGCCGATGCCGGAGCGGACATCGTCGGGGTGAACTGCCTGAACGGCCCGGAGCAGCAGCTGCCGATCGCGATCGCGATGCGCGAGGCGGTCGATACCTACGTCGCCTGCCAGCCGGTCGCCTACCGCACGACCGCGGAGATGCCCGACTTCACCGCCTGGCCGAACTTCCCCTACGCGCTGTCTCCGATGCAGCTCGCCCGGGGGGAGATGGCCGAGTTCGCCCGCCGGGCGCGCGAAGCGGGGATCCACGTCATCGGCTCGTGCTGCGGCTCGGTCGCCGAGCACGTCCGGGCGATGGCCAAGGTGCTCGGCAAGCTCCCCACCGAGGAGCGGCCCTGGCGCAGCCCGACGGGCAAGCCGATGTCGGGCTACGAGTACCGCGGCCACACCGAGACCGAGGTCTGAGGGGCGCGTGCGGGACCGGTACCGGGTCGTCGTCATCGGCGGCGGCATCGTGGGGTGCGCGGTCGCCTACCACCTGGCTCGCCGCGGCCTCACCGACGTCGTCCTGATCGAGCGGCGCGAGCTCACCGCCGGCTCCACCTGGCACGCCGCCGGCGGGTTCCACGCGATCAACGCGGACACGCGGATCGCGGCCCTGCAGAAGTACACGATCGAGATGTACCCGAGGATCGAGGCCGAGAGCGGGCGGAGCGTCGGCCTGCACCGCAGCGGGGGCATCGAGCTCGCGAGCAGCCCCGAGCGCTGGCGCTGGCTCCGGGCGCAGCTCGCCTGGCACCGCGCCCAGGGGACCGAGGCCTCCCTCGTCACGCCCGAGGAGGCCGCCGAGATGGTGCCGATCCTCGACCCCGCTGGGGTGCTCGGCGGGCTCTTCGACCCGGAGGAGGGCAACGTCGACCCGAGCGGCGCCACCCACGCGTACGCCGACGCCGCGCGGCGCCTCGGCGTCGAGATCGTCCTGCGCAACCGGGTCCTCGCGCTCGAGCCCACCGCCGAGGGCTGGCTCGTGCGGACCGAGCGCGGGGACGTCGCGTGCGAGCACGTGGTGAACGCGGCCGGCCTGTGGGCCCGGCGCGTCGGACGGATGGCCGGCGTGGACCACCCGCTCGTGCCGATGCTCCACCACTACCTCGTGACCGAGCCCATCCCGGAGATCGCCGCGATCCCCGGCGACATGCCGGCCGTCACCGACCTCGAGGGCTTCACGTACCTGCAGCGCGAGGGCGACGGCGTCCTGCTCGGCGTCTACGAGACCCGCCCCCGGCACTGGGCCGTCGAGGGCCCGGACTGGGACTTCGGCATGGAGCTGTTCCCCGAGGACCTCGACCGGATCCTCCCCGAGCTCAGCATGGGCTTCGAGCGCTTCCCCGTGCTGAAGGAGGTCGGCATCAAGCGCTGGGTGCACGGGGCCTTCACCTTCACCCCGGACGGCAACCCGCTCGTCGGCCCCGTCCCGGGGTTGCGGAACTACTGGGCGGCCTGCGGGGTGATGGCCGGGTTCTCCCAAGGCGCGGGGATCGGGCTCGCGCTCGCCAACTGGATCGTGGACGGCGACCCCGGGTACGACGTGTTCGGCATGGACGTGGCGCGCTTCGGGGGGTACGCGGCGAACGACCGCTACCTGCGCGAGACCACCGCGCAGTTCTACGCCCGCCGGTTCGTCATGGCCTACCCCAACGAGGAGCTCCCGGCCGGGCGTCCGCTCATGACGACCCCGTGCTACGACGCGCTCCTCGCGGAGGGGGCGCGGTTCACGGTGAACCGCGGGCTCGAGGTCGCGGCCTACTTCGCGCCGCCCGGGTTCGAGGAGGAGCCGACGCTCGGGCGCTCGAACGCCGATCGGTTCGTGGCCGAGGAGGTCGAGGCCGTCCGCACCGCGGCCGGGGCGTACGAGATCGCGCAGTACGCCCGGTACGAGGTCACCGGACCCGGCGCCGAGGGCTGGCTCGACCGGCTGCTCGCGGGGAGGCTGCCCGGTCTCGGGCGGATCCGCCTCGCCCCGATGCTGAGCGAGCGCGGTCGGCTGATGGGAGACCTCACCGCGGCCCGGCTGGGCGAGGACCGCTTCTGGCTCACAGGGTCCTACCACCTGCAGGACTGGCACCTGCGGTGGTTCCTCGCACACCTGCCGGGCCGGGGGGTCGAGATCCGGAACGTAACGGATGCCTGGATGGGGTTCTCGATCTCGGGGCCGGCCTCGCGACGGATCCTCGCGGCCCTCACGAGCGAGGACGTCTCGGCCGAGGCCTTTCCGTTCCTGCACGTGCGACGGATGGACGTGGGGAGCTCGCGGGCGGTGGTGGGTCGGATCTCGTTCACCGGGGAGCTCGGCTACGAGATCGTGGTCCCCGCCCTGCACCACCGCACCCTCTGGTTCGAGCTGCGCGAGGCGGGGGCCGGGCACGGCCTGCGCCCCATCGGCGACCGGGCCCTGGACAGCCTCCGGCTCGAGAAGGGCTACGGCATCTGGTCGCGCGAGTACCGGCAGGACGTCACCCCGGGGATGGCGGGCCTGGATCGCTACGTGGCCTTCGACAAGGGACCCTTCATCGGGCGGGAGGCGGCCCTGCGGGAGCGCGAGACCGGCACCGATGCGCGGCTCGTCCTGCTCGAGGTCGACGCCGCCGACGCCGACGCGTCCCCCGACGACGGCGTCTGGCTGGGCGAGCGCCTGGTCGGATCGGTCACGTCGGGAGGCTTCGGGCACCACGTCGGCAAGAGCCTGGCCCTCGCCTACCTCGAGACCGGCCTCGCCCGACCGGAGCAGGAGCTCACCGTGGCGATCCTCGGCGAGGAGCGGAGGGCGCGGGTGCTGCCCGAGCCCCCCTACGACCCCTCGGGTTCGCGGTTGCGGGAGCCGGATCCCTGAAGACTTCCCCGGCCGCCCTCCGACCATCGGCGGAGGTTCCCGCAGTATGGCCGTCCCCCGCCCCCGCTCGGATGTACCCGGTCGGAGCATCGACCCGGGGCGCTCGCGGGGGTACGGTGGTGCCGACATGAGCTCCCGTCGTCCGCTCGCGGCGCTGCTCGTCGCAGGGGTCCTGCTCTCGCCGACGCCGGCCCGGGCCGGCATGAGCTCCGAGGTGGCGGACGGCACCCTCACCGTGACGGGGACGGACGGGAACGACGTGGTGCAGATCACCTGCGCCGGCGGCGATGTCACCGTGAACGACCGGAACCCGGGGACCGGACGCGCGGCGTGCAGGGACATCGGCCGGATCGTCGTCCGCGCGCTCGGCGGGATAGACCTCGTGGACCTCCGCGGGGTGCTGCCCGTCGACTTCACCGCCCTCGCTGGGACGCGGGTGGTGGGCGGCGGGGGCGAGGACACGCTGTACGGCTCGCCCTTCGACGACGACCTGTCGGGCTCGGATGGGAACGACCGGCTGTACGCCTCGGACGGGACCGACGTCCTCGACGGGGATGGGGGGAGCGACGACCTCCGCGTGGAGACGGAGGGAGACGTGGTGCTGACCGACACCTCCCTCACGGCGTCGGAGGGCTCGGCGAGCATCGCCGCGTTCGAGCAGGTGACGCTGCGGAGCCTCGGCAGGGCCGTGCGCTTCGACCTGCGGGGGTTCCGCGGCCGCACGTGGGCGTACGGGGCGGCCGGGCCCGACGTGCTCGAGCGCGCCAAACGCGCGCGCACGCTCGGCGGCGTCGCGCACA
>ENA-ORXB01002900-ORXB01002900.1-sediment-metagenome-genome-assembly--contig:-NODE-2900-length-13324-cov-3.836340_pt1 | contig 13324 bp, 12 predicted proteins | sample MGYA00237863_ERZ511475 | MGnify/ENA primary metagenome ERZ511475 (study PRJEB26305, sample SAMN06343858) | sediment metagenome | isolation source: hot spring sediment | place: Canada: British Columbia... | reverse complement strand
TTTAGGGCGATTGGTTATAGGCAGTCAACAATTTTTAAGATTATCTTAATTGAGGCGCTTATCTTAAGTTTGATTGGCGGAATAGCTGGGTATGCAAGCGGTTTTGGCCTAATCTATACTGTGCCTATTTTATTTAAAAAGGTAAATCTCGTCGTTAAGCCTAACATATTTGTCCTTGCTTTATCTGTTGGCATGTCGGTTTTGGTTGGTTTAATTTCAAGTCTGCTGCCTGCAAAGAAGGCAGCAAGTATGGACCCAGCCGATGCTTTAAAAAGCCTTTAGGCATCCTATTTGGGGACCCTATGAGGCGAAGATTATACCAGGAGGAGATTATACCAGGAGGAGATTATACTAGGAGGTAGACTATGTCTTTAGTTTTAGCCGATGGCTTGGTTAAATATTTTGGAGCCGATGAAACAACTAGAGTTCACGCGCTGGATGGCGTGAGCTTTAAAGTGAACCGGGGCGAATATGTCGCAGTTATGGGCCCGTCTGGCAGTGGCAAAAGCACCCTTCTTACAATTCTTGGTGCTATGAACCCACCAAGTTCAGGAAAGTTAGTCATCGATGACATCGATGTTTATTCGCTCTCCCAAGAAAAACGAGCAGATTTTAGGCGCGAGTATTTAGGGTTTGTTTTTCAGCAGCTTCAGCTAATACCTTATCTTACTGCACTTGAGAATGTTATGCTTCCCCTAGTTGTTACAAGTCAGAAGGATAAAAAAGAGCTGGCTGCGAGCACACTTGAAAGGCTGGGGCTTAGCGGCAAGTTAAACAGACTTCCATCTGAGCTTTCTGGCGGTGAGCAAAGCAGGGTTGCTATTGCTCGGGCAATAGTTAACAGCCCACCAATAATTCTTGCTGATGAGCCAATTGGAAGCCTTGACAGCAAGACCGGCGAGGAGGTTTTAAGTGTTTTCAAGCAGCTGCATGATGAGGGTCAGACTATAATCATGGTCACACACAATCCAGATTCAGTAAAGGATGCCAATCGCCTTATTCAACTAAAAGATGGCAAGATGGTTGCGGACGAGAAAGTTAAGGGACAAATAGTTCTGGCATTTTAAATTGGTAGAACTTTAAGATTTTGCAAAGCGCTGGATTACATCTAAAAGCTCCTGAACAGCAGTGCCGTCGTCATCTAGGGCAAGCGAGTTTTTAATACAGCCTTTTACGTGGTCGTTAAGGATGATGTAGCCTACTTTTTGAGTTGCTCCAATAACTGATGATATTTGAGTTAAGATGTCGGTACATTGCTTATCATCTTTTATCATCCGCTGGATTCCACGAACTTGGCCTTCAATGCGCTTTAATCTTGATAAAAGCTTTTCCTTGTCATCTGAATATGAAGCCATTGGTACTCACCTCTGTATACCCCTATTATATTATGCACGCCAGATCTTTTGTCAATCTTCGCATATAAAAGATGAGCTGCTCATTTGACCAATAGTTTTGCTAATTCAGGTTGATAATTTATAATAAGCTATAGGGGTAGGGGGTATTGCCTTGGTTTTTCAATCTTTCAAGAACGGCACTGATTCTTGGTTTTTCAATCTTTCAAGAACGGCACTGATTCCGCCGGCACGATTCAGATTGGACAAGGGTCTAGGGACCGGAGGCCAGGGATCAGGGTAAAAACGACCGCTGACCGCCGCTAAAAACAGATGGGGACCGGATACGGGGCAGTCAAAAGAACAGACCGGGGACAGGGGACCGGCAAAAATCCCCTCCCCCTTGAGGGAGGAGGGACAGGGTGGGGGTGAAAAATGGACAGGGGACCGGAGACGGGCAACAAAGCAGATGGGAGACCGGAGGCCAGGGATCAGGGTAAAAACGACCGCTGACCGCTGATTATCAGAAAGGGAATGGTTTACGAATCCCAAGCTCTGCTATGATTAAACACAGCAGGAGGAGAGAAGCATAAGCATCTGAAATGCACGTGGAGGCTAAAAATTTGAAGACAGTGCACAAACACATATTACCCATATCGGGAATGACGTGCGCATCCTGCGTGAATCGTTTGGAAACAGCACTGGATAAAGTCCCATGGGTTAAAAACGTAAATATAAATCTTGCAAGCCAGAAGGCAACAATTGAAACCGACGAGAAAAATGTTCCCATCGCTGAGCTTGTAAATGTGGTCGAAGGTATGGGGTATCATGTGCCAGCGAAAGAGACCGTAATACAAATCGGCGGAATGACCTGCGCTTCTTGTGTGAGGAGAATAGAGCAAGCCTTGCTTAAACTAGATGGCGTTATATCTGCAAATGTAAATCTGGCTACAGAAAAAGGCGTTGTTAAATATATTCCCGAGATGGTCAGTTTGCAGCAGCTAAAGCAAGCAATAAAAGATGCTGGCTACGAAGTAAGGGAGTCCGCTATGGAAGCCCAGCCTACGGATGCGGTTGAGGAGAGTGACAGAGCCCAAGATGAACTAAAGCCAATGAGGCAACGCTTAATAGTAGCCGGCGTACTTTCTGCGCTTGTCATGCTAGGCAGCATGCACATGTTTATACCACCTCTTATGATGCTGTCTAAACAATTAGGCCAGTTCTATTACGTAGCGCTTCTCATTCTTGCAACACCAGTGCAGTTCTGGGCAGGTTGGCAGTTTTATCGAGGTGCCTACCTTACGGCAAAACACGGCACTACCGATATGAACACGCTGGTTGCTGTGGGTACTTCTGCGGCATATCTATACAGCGTGGCTGTGACCTTCTTCCCCGGATTCTTTAAAGCACAAGGAATTATGCCTGAGCCGTATTTCGATACTGCCGCGGTTATTATCACGCTGATTTTATTTGGAAGATATCTAGAGGCCAGTGCTAAAAGCAGAGCATCGGATGCAATAAAGAAACTTCTAGGTTTGCAGCCAAAGACCGGCCGTGTTGTTAGAGATGGCCGGGAGATAGATATCCCGATAGAAGATATCCAGGTTGGGGATATTATCCTGGTTCGCCCGGGCGAGAAAATACCAGTTGATGGTGTGGTTGTTGAAGGCCACTCATCTATTGATGAGTCAATGATAACTGGTGAAAGCATGCCGGTTGATAAGCACGAAGGCGATGAAGTCATAGGTGCCACCATTAACAAAGCTGGTGCTTTTAAGTTTAGGGCTACAAAAGTAGGAAGCGAAACCGCCCTTGCCCAAATAGTAAAACTGGTTGAGGAGGCACAGGGCTCCAAGGCACCCATCCAGCGATTGGCAGATATCATAGCCAGCTATTTTGTCCCAACTGTAATTGGTATTGCTGTGTTAACGTTTATTGTCTGGTTTATATTTGGCCCAAAACCAGCTTTTACATTCGCACTTCTTAACTTTATTGCAGTTTTAATTATTGCGTGCCCATGCTCCTTGGGTCTTGCAACTCCGACAGCGATCATGGTTGGCACTGGCCAGGGTGCGCAGAACGGTATTTTAATAAGGGATGCACAGGCTCTTGAAAATGCACATAAGATAAACACTATTGTTCTTGATAAAACAGGAACACTTACTGCGGGGAAGCCTGTTGTAACAGATGTCATCTGCGCTGATGGATTTAGCGATACCGATGTGCTGAGGCTTGCAGCATCCGCGGAACGCGGTTCAGAGCATCCTCTGGGCGAGGCGATAGTTTTAAGGGCAAAAGAGCTTAACATAGAGCTTGCCGAGCCTAAGGGCTTTGAGTCTTATACAGGACGAGGTATTGGGGCAAGTATCGATGGGCAGACTGTTTTAATGGGAAATCTGCGCCTAATGCAAGAGAAAAATTTGATTGTAGAGGCAGCAGGTAACGTTATTGAGCGCGCATTAAAGCTTTCTGAAGAAGGAAAAACCCCAATGTATGTTTCGGTAGATGGGAAGATTGCCGGGGTCATTGCAGTTGCTGATGTTTTAAAGCCTAATTCCCAGATGGCCGTAAAACGCCTGCATGAGATGGGGCTTGAGGTTATTATGATAACTGGTGACAATGAGAAAACAGCTGCTGCTATTGCAAGACAAGCCGGCATAGATCGGGTCCTTGCTGAGGTGCTGCCTGCCGATAAGGCGCGAGAGATAAAGCGGCTTCAAGAAGAAGGAAAAATTGTCGGAATGGTAGGCGATGGCATAAATGATGCGCCGGCGCTTGCGCAAGCTGACATTGGAATATCCATAGGAACAGGAACTGATGTTGCGATTGAGGCTTCAGATATCACTCTTGTTGGCGGAGACCTGCAGGGCCTGGTAACCTCAATTGCACTAAGCCGCAGAACACTTAGGACAATTTATGAAAATCTTTTCTGGGCGTTTATCTATAATGTAGCCTTAATACCAGTTGCTGCCGGTGTTCTATATCCGATTTGGCATATAACCCTAAATCCAATGCTTGCAGCTTTGGCAATGGCGTTTAGCTCGGTCTCGGTGGTGTCAAACTCTCTAAGACTTAAAAGGTTTAAAGCACCGCAGATTAGATAAGGAAACGATATAAAGACCTATTAGAGTGGCATGTTTTGAATAAGGGCGGGTAAAATAGGAGATAAGAATAGCATGGAAATAACATCTTATAGAATTGCACAGTTATCTGACCCTCACTGCGGCGACCCTCGCTTTGACCCTGGCCTTTTTGCAACCGCAATTAATGAAATCAACCAAGCAGAACCTAGAATAGTTGTTGTTTGTGGTGACCTCACAGCAGCTGGATATAGGGATGAATTTGAGCAGGCAAAAGAATACTTAGATATGCTGGAGTGTCCGATTAAGATAGTTGTACCAGGCAACCACGACAGTCGGAATCTAGGCTATTTGCATTTTGAAAGCCTATTTGGCCCAAGATATGGAACTCTTGATCTGCAATTTGGCATGCGCATGCGAGATGGTTTTCAAGAGAGGCTCAAAATTGTTGCCGTTGATTCTTCCAAGCCTGACTTAAACGACGGTGAGGTTGGGCGCGAGCATTATGATTGGCTAAGAGAAGAATTTGCGGAACATGACAGCTCTTTTAAAATATTTGTTCTGCATCATCACCTGATAAGCGTCCCAGGAACGGGGCGAGAAAGAAATATTGTATTTGACGCGGGCGATGTGATGGCGCTTCTTAGAGGCGTAGGCGTTGACCTGGTTTTGTGCGGACACAAACACGTGCCTTATATTTGGTCTCTCTCGCATATGCTACATATCAACAGCGGAACAGTTGCAACTTTTCGTACCCGAGGCTTTACCGAGCCATCATATAATTTAATTGACGTCATGCCAGAAGAAGTACTGGTAATAACAAAAATGCCAGGGGAGGAAATGACACAAGAGTGGGTTTTCCCACGATATCCGGTGTTTTAGGAAGACCGAAAGCGAAGGAAGGGTGAAGGAAAACTCACCCTCCCCTAGCCCCTCCCCTCAAGGGAGGGGAGTAACAAAATTCCCTCCCCCTTGAGCATTACAATATGAGAGGAGGCTGGTTTAGCAAGCAACAAGGGAGGGAAATAAAAATTCTCCTCAAGGAAGGGGAATTATAGAGAGTCTAGCCTCCCCTCAAGGGAGGGGAAATATAGAGGGATTGGCCCCCACCTTACACCCTCCCCCGCAAGCGGGGGAGGGGCAGAAGAATGAAATCATATACTGCCTTCCCCTCAAGGGAGGGGAACAGCCAAATACCCTCCCCCTTGAGGGGGGAGCTAAACCCAAATACCCTCCCCCTTGAGGGGGGAGCTAAACCCAAATACCCTCCCCCTTGAGGGGGGAGGGACAGGGTGGGGGTGAAAAAACAAAAACATTAAAATACGAACCATGGTAAAGAAACTAAACACTAGACACATCGAAGTAGCGAAAAAACTCAGAAAAAACCCAACTGAAATAGAAAAGTTACTTTGGAGAAAACTTCGAGCAAAGCAGGTCGAAGGATTCAGGTTTAGAAGACAGCAACCAATAGGAGACTTTGTGGTTGATTTTGTCTGCCTCGAGAGAAAATTAGTAATTGAAGTAGATGGCGGACAGCATGCACTTGAGGATGAGAATAGCAGCGATAAGAGAAGAGATAAATGGCTTAGTGAGGAGGGATATAAGGTACTAAGATTCTGGAATAACGAAGTTTTAACGAATATCGAGGGCGTGTTGGAGGTTATAAGGGAAAGTCTTGTAAATCGTTGACCACCCCCACCCTATCCCTCCCCCCTCAAGGGGGAGGGGAATATGTAGTGCCCCTCGAGAGGTAGGATATTATATTGTTCCATCCCACCCAAGGGGGAGGGGAGTATGTAGTGCCCCTCGAGAGGTAGGATATTATATTGTTCCATCCCACCCAAGGGGGAGTGTATTATATGGTTTCCTGACCATCAAGGGGGAGGGGGTTATGCTGCGCCAGGGCACATGTCGCGTGGAAAATTGCCTTTAGGGCAAATAGCGATTTGTGTAACTATAGCAAGCAGGTGATCTTTCAAATCATAAAGGCAGGTGAAAAACAATGGATATACGCCAGACTGCAATAGCAATTGACATTGGCGGTACTAAAATCATGGGCGCTGAGGTTGATACAGATGGCCACGTTTTGTCTTCGCTTAAGTCGCCAACGCCAAGCGGGAAAGCAGATGATGTAATGGCAGTGGTATATAGCGTCATTGACAGGCTGATTAGTGCAAGGGCAGATGACACAGAAGATGTTGGCATCGGTATTGCTGTTGCAGGCACTATTGATTGGAGACAAGGGGTTGTAATTCAGTCGCCAAACCTACCTTTTAGCAATCTTAGAATAAGAAGCATGGTTGAATCAAAATATGGGCTACCAGTGTTTGTGGATAATGATGGCAATCTTGCAGCGCTAGGCGAGAAGCAATTTGGGGCGGCTAGAGATGCTAAGCATATTATTGGTCTTACGATAGGGACGGGAATTGGAGCCGGCATTATCATCGATGGTTGCTTATATAGGGGAACGACAGGAAGCGCTGCTGAAATCGGTCATATGGTTATAGATGCAAACGGCCCCAGATGCACATGCAGATCTTATGGCTGCTTTGAAGAGATGGCTTCTGGAAGGGCACTTCTTCGCGTTATAAGAGAAAAGGTTATGGAGTATAGAGAGGGTTACTTAATAAAGCTAGCTGAGGGCAAAATCGAGGACATCACCGGCCCAATGATTACAGAGGCCGCACAAAAAGGTGACGAGGCAGCTCTAGCAGCTTTCAATGAGGTTGGTTACTGGTTTGGAATTGGTATAAACAATATCCTTAATATATTTAATCCAGAACTTGTTGTAGTAGGTGGCGGTATGGCAGATGCTGGCGAGCTCATACTTCAGCCGGCAAGAAGAGTTGTTGCCGATCGAACGCTTCATCCAAACAAAGATGTTGCAGAAATTGTGCTCTCTGAGCTTGGCAATCAAGCAGGAGTGCTAGGGGCCGCAGCTCTTGTCTTCAGCGAGCTGTTGACTTAGGTTTTAACTACCGCAAAAAGCTGCTAACCACCGATAATCAATATACATGCATAAGCATAATAGGTTATACTTATACCGACCTGGTCATCAATCCATGTTTAAAGATACTACCAGGCAATACTCAGTGGGCAATATTCAAGGCTTGCAATACTCAAGGTTATCACTATCAGGTATGAGAGATTTAACTTTATCGAATAAGAAGGTGGCAAATTTTGCGAATTTTAGTAACTGGTGGGGCTGGATTTATTGCTTCAAACATTGTGGATGCTTATATAGAAGCTGGGCACGAGGTTTCAATTATCGATAATCTTTCAAGCGGCAGCGAAAAAAATGTAAATCCAAAAGCTAGGCTATACAAGCTGGATATTCGCTCACCAGAGATTGAACTGGTTTTTGCCAAAGAAAAGCCGGATATCTTAAACCACCACGCTGCGCAAATCGATGTAAGAAAATCCGTTGAAGATCCCATATTTGATGCAAGCGTTAACATAACAGGTATGATTGCCCTTTTGCAAAATTGCGTAAAGCATGGGGTAAAAAAGGTCATTTTTGCATCTTCTGGCGGTGCAATTTACGGTGAACCCAACACCCTTCCTGCAGATGAGAGCATGCCTCTAAATCCACTTGCACCATATGGAACCTCAAAAGTTGCCGGAGAATACTACTTAAAGTGCTACGGCGCTCTTCATGGCCTTAAATATACTAGCCTTCGCTACGGTAATATTTATGGCCCAAGGCAGGACCCTTTTGGGGAAGCAGGGGTTATTGCGATATTTTGCCGCGCTATGCTTGAAAACCAAGAGGTCAAGATATTTGGCACCGGAGAGCAGCTACGTGATTACGTCTATGTGGGAGATGTTGTTAAAGCAAATCTTCTAGCTCTTGAGAGGGCAGATGGAGAGTGCATAAACATCGGAACAGCTGTAGGAACCTCGGTAAATGAGCTTTTCTCAAGGCTTAAATCAATAATTGGCTACGAAAAGGATGCTGTCTACTGCCCTCCAAGGCAAGGTGAGCTTGAAAGGATTTATCTAGCATATGACAAAGCGGCAAGGGTACTTGGCTGGCAGCCTGAGGTTGATATTCAACAAGGGCTTGAGCTGACAGCTGAATACTTCAGGGTCCAGGCATAAATAAATTCATAGAACCTAACTTGAATTGGTTGTTCGCTAGCAAAAGGAATTCTTTAAGGGGTATATATGCACAAGCTGAAAGTATTATCCATCTTCGGTACGCGGCCTGAGGCTATTAAAATGGCTCCGGTAATCAAGGAGCTTGAGCACCGGCCAGATAAATTTGAATCAATTGTTGCGGTCACTGCCCAGCACCGCCAAATGCTTGATCAGGTGTTGGATTTATTTAAAATCCAACCTAATTATGACCTTGATATCATGAAGCCAGGCCAAGACCTCTTTGATATTACAAGCCGCGCTCTAGCAGGATTAAGACCGGTACTTGAGGAAGTAAAGCCAGATGTTATTCTTGTCCAAGGAGATACCACGACCACCTTTATTGCTGCCCTTGCAGCCTTTTATCTTAAGATAAAAGCTGGCCATGTAGAAGCTGGCCTTAGAAGCTTTGATAAACACCATCCTTTTCCAGAAGAAGTAAACAGGGCGCTAACATCTGTCATTGCTGATTATCATTTTGCGCCAACAGAGCTAGCAAGGCAAAACCTTCTAGCCTCGGCCATACCAGATGAGAATATATACGTGACTGGAAACACAGTAATAGATGCACTTTTTAAGACAATCAAGCCTGACTATGCTTTCAACCAGCCCGACCTTAAATCAGTTGATTTTAAAAACAAGCGCATTGTTCTGGTTACGGCACACCGCCGTGAAAATTGGGGAGAGCCGCTTAAACAGATATGCTTGGCAATCAAGGAAATTGTAACCAAAAACCCCGATATTGAGGCTGTTTTCTCGGTTCATTTAAATCCGCTTGTTCAGCAAACTGCCCACGAGGTGCTCGGTGGCACGGAGCGCGTCCACCTAATTATGCCGCTTGATTATGAGCCTTTCGTGCAGCTAATGAATAAATCATATTTAATCTTAACCGATTCTGGGGGTATACAAGAAGAAGCGCCATCTCTAGGAAAGCCGGTACTTGTCTTACGTGAAGTTACAGAGCGCCCGGAGGGTGTTGCAGCAGGAACAGTTCGCATTGTGGGAAGAGATACCAAAAACATAGTGCAAGAAGCGCAGCTTCTCTTAGATAGCGAAAGTGAGTATGAAAAAATGGCGCACGCTGTTAATCCTTACGGCGATGGTAAGGCTAGCCAAAGAATCGCCGATGTTTTGGAAAGGGTATTATGAGTACTATGCTATATGTTGTAATACCTGCTTACAATGAGGAAAGCAATCTTACGCCACTTGTTAGAGATATTGCAGCAGTAGCCCAGAAAAACGGATTTTCATATAAATGCATCATTATTGATGATGGTAGCACTGACAGAACACCTGACGTCATTAAGGAATTATCTGCGAGCTACAACATCCTGCATTTAGAAAATCAGCCAAATGCCGGCCTTGGAAAAACCATGGCCAAAGGCTTAAAAAAGGCAGCTGAAGTCAGTGCAGATGGCGATATTATAGTTACGCTTGATGGGGATGCAACGCATGACCCCATCTATATCCCATCGATGGTTGAGAAAATCGATGTTGGAAATGATATTGTTATTGCGTCAAGATTTGCACCCGGGGGTATGGAAAGAGGCCTCTCAGTGCTTAGGAAGTTTCTGAGCCGCGGGTCTGGCTTGCTGCTTAGGATATTTTTCCCGACCAAAGGTTTGCGTGACTATACATGCGGCTATCGTGCCTTTCGCGCTAGCATTGTAAAGCTTGGCTTTGAGAAATTTGGCGATAATTTTATTCAGGAGACAGGGTTTTCAGTTACCCCTGAGATTCTTTTGAAGCTTCGCTTGCTAGGTGCTAAAATCGATGAGGTGGGCTTTATACTTAAGTATGATCAAAAGGTTGGGCAAAGCAAAATTAAGGTACCAAAGACAATTCTTCAGTACCTTAAAATGATAGCTAGTTTTAAGCTAAAAGGATTCTAGCTTAAAGTAAAAATATTTTAGTCGATTATTAATTTTAGTATTTTAAGTATTTTAATCGACCATTTAAATGGTTATTTATTATGGATAAACATAAGCATAAGCAGGCTAAGGAGAGAACAATGAAATCAATTGCACTAATATTGCTGAGCCTGACTCTTGCTATCGGTGGGCAATTCCTGCTTAAAAGCGGAATGAACCAAGTCGGCCGGATTGGCTCAGGCGACGTCATTTATTACAAAGCCATGATGCTTAAAACGTTTACGCACCCCTATGTATTGCTGGGCTTGTTGTCCTACGTTTTATCATCAATTTCCTGGCTGGTTGTTCTCTCCAGGGTTAATTTAAGTTTTGCTTATCCTTTTGCTGGCCTTGGATATGTAATTGTTATGTTTATATCCTGGCGTTTCCTAAACGAGCCGTTAAGCGCTGTACGGCTGCTAGGGGCAATCCTTATCTGCCTTGGAGTATTTTTTATCTCACGAAGCTAGCTAATCTTTCCAAGGAAAGCCAATCTTCCAAAAGATGCTAGCTAATCTTCCCAAGAGATAGCTGAGGTTGGACACTCCTCGATTGCCTCATCGACTTTGTCCTGGTATTCCCCGGCATCGTCGACGATGACATAGGCCAGACCGTCGTCCCTTAGCTCAAAAACTTCTGGGCAAATCTGCTCGCAGATACCATCTCCGATACACTCGTCGTGATCAATAGTCGGTTTTCCCATAGGTCCTCCTTTTCTCATCAAGCTTTCTATTAGATATTTTTTTATCATTTTAATATATTTAGCAGGTTTTAAAAATTTTTTCCACATCTATTTTGCCGTTTTTTTGCAATCTTAAATTCCCTTTGCTTTCCCTTCCTTATATTTATGTCCAGCTTTTGCTCTTTACAGAATTAAGGCCAGCTTTGTTTACGACGCGAACAAATGTAAAATAAATGTTGGTTCACAAGTGCCGTGCAATCTAAGCAGCGTCGAAAAATATGGTATCAGGAGTATAGGCAATATTATCCACGAGGTTAAAGCATGAGGGTTGGTCTGGATGCCCGAATGATCGACTGGAGCGGAATCGGGCGCTATACAGAAAACTTGATTGAGGGATTTAAAGAATTTGGCACAGATATCAAGCCTATTCTTTTTTGCAACGAGAACAACGCCGGGAAGGTCTTGAGTAATTTTGCTTTTGAGAAACATTATTTAAACATTGGCGTTTTTTCTTTAAATGCGCCTATTAAATTAGCAAATAAACTAAAGCAATATAAGATGGAGGTATACCATTCACCGCACTTTGTTGTTCCTGCAGGAAGAACCAAATATCCTATAGTTGTAACAATACATGACTTAATACCGCTTATCATCAAGGAAACCATGCCAAATGCACTATATAGGCATTATTATTATATGCTAAATCAAATTGCATGCCGCAAGGCAGCAAAGATAATCGCCCCCTCTCAGAGCACTAAGAATGATATTATGAGGATGCTTGGGGTAACCAGAGAAAAAATAGAGGTAGTCTATGAGTGCTCGCATGGGCAATTTAGGAAGACCAGCAACCAACAAGTTAAGAAAGTTAAGGAAAAGTTTGCCATAAAAGGCAATTATATATTTGCTCTAGGCAATCAAAAACCAAACAAAGGAATCGAATTTCTTATAGAAGCATTTTATAAGCTGGTAAGCAGCTATAGTTTTAGCCATGAGTTAATTTTAACTGGTTTGCCCAGCGCCAAATTCAAGGGCGTTGTCAAGAGGATTACGAAGTACGGTCTGGGGGATAAAGTAAAGTTTATCGGTAAGCCTTTGGATGAAGAGCTAGTTGCCCTTTATAATGGTGCCAGCGCCTTTGTTTTCCCGTCACTTTATGAGGGCTTTGGATTGCCTCTTCTTGAAGCAATGGCGTGCGAAACCCCGGTTGTTGCCTCAAACAGATCGTCTATACCCGAAGTAGTTAGGGATGCTGCGCTAACTGTTGATCCGAGCAATATCGAGGAATTGGTTAATGCCATTGCAAAAGTCATTGAAGATAGGGATCTAAGGCTTAAGCTAATAGAAAGAGGGCTTGAAAGAACAAAAGATTTCTCGTTGGAAAAGTGCGTGAAAGGAACGATTGCAGTTTATAAAAAAGCGCTGGAAAAGATTTAGCCGGAAAAGATTTAAAAATAGAAGACTTTTTATGGAGAGATCAAAGTGAATGACAAAAAGCTAATAAGCATCACAGTCCCAGTATACCAGGAGCAAGAGGTTATAAAAGTTTTTCATGAAGAGCTTGCTCGAGTAATTGACCAGATTAAAGGGTATCTCTTTGAGATTATTTATATAAACGATGGAAGCACTGATCAAACGGAAGCCATAATCACAGAAATTGCCAAGAGTGATGATCGAGTAACCCTTATCAACCTATCAAGGAACTTTGGCCATCAATATGCGCTTACTTGCGGGCTTGACTATGCATCAGGTGATGCGGTAATCTGTATGGATGCGGACTTGCAGCATCCGCCAAATCTTATACCCCTACTTGTACAGAAATGGCAAGAAGGGTATGATATAGTTTATACTATTAGAAAGATGACGGTAAAAACCGGCCTTTTCAAAGCTTTAACTGCCAATATGTTTTACCGGCTCATCAATACAATATCTGAAGTTCCTATATACAGGGATGCTGCTGACTTTAGGCTGATTTCGCGCAAAGTCGCAGATGTCTTTCGCAAAGAGATTAGAGAAAGAAACAGGTTTTTAAGGGGTTTAACCAGCTGGGTTGGTTTTAATTCAATTGGGATCGAGTTTAATGTGCAAAGGAGAGCCGCCGGCAAAAGCAAGTTTTCCCCTCCAAAAATGCTTAAACTTGCCTCAGCCGGCGGCACTTCTTTTTCTACCATACCCTTAAAGATTGGA
>ENA-ORXB01002898-ORXB01002898.1-sediment-metagenome-genome-assembly--contig:-NODE-2898-length-13334-cov-7.019311_pt1 | contig 13334 bp, 18 predicted proteins | sample MGYA00237863_ERZ511475 | MGnify/ENA primary metagenome ERZ511475 (study PRJEB26305, sample SAMN06343858) | sediment metagenome | isolation source: hot spring sediment | place: Canada: British Columbia... | reverse complement strand
AACCCCGCGGCGGTGCTCCGGGGGGATGGGCCGGAAATGCAATCTTTCGGTACTGCCGGTTCGCGGGTAGGTCTCTTCTCCAGGATTATAGGGAAAATGAAAAGGGTTTAGGCTGCCCGCGCGCCGCAAAGGGCGGGCCTTCTGGCACCTGGCCAGCAATTACACCTACGCCGAAGCCACCCTCTCGCAGGACCTGCTTTCCTGGATCTCGGCTCATATACACGCCTTCGAGTTCTTCGGCGGGGTGGCCAGAATCATCGTGCCGGATAACACCAAAACGGCCGTGAGCAGCCCCTGCCGCTACGAACCCGACCTCAACCCGACCTACCAGGAGATGGCCGCCCACTACGGCGCCGTAGTCATCCCGGCCCGGCCGCGCAAGCCCCGGGACAAGGCCAAGGTGGAGACCGGCACTCAGGTGGCCGAAAGGTGGATCCTGGCCCGCCTGCGTGACCGCCAGTTCTTTGGCCTGGCTTCCCTGAACGAGGCCATCCGGGAAGGCCTCCGCGAACTCAACGCGCGGCCCTTTCAAAAACTGGAGGGCTGCCGGCGCACCCTCTTCGAGACCCTGGACAAGCCGGCGCTATTGCCTCTGCCGCCCGTGCGGTACGAGTTCGCGGTCTGGAAAAAGGCGCGTGTCAACATCGACTGCCACATCGAGGTGGAGCACAACTACTACAGCGTGTGTATCTGAATTCTAAGGAGATGGAGCGGCTGTCAGGGGTTTCAGACCCTATAGGTAGACTCAAAAACTTGCCGTTGGCGGGAACTTCGTTGCGACTGACAAATCCCGGGGCGGGGCCCAGCGCAAGCCTTCCACTGTTCTCAAGGAGCTTGACAAGGACTCTTTCAAGACGTAAGCTTTATTTGAGGCGACTGAAAGGAGGTACAACCTTTGGATAGCTGTGCGTCTATCAGGACCTCTTGGATCGCCCGGGTGAAAAGGGAGCTGGGGCTCACAAGGGGGCGCGCCCCGAATAACCTCGGGGACGCGGTGCCGCCGCCTCCTCCGCCCGTGCGCCAAGCTATAAAGGAGTTTATCGAGGAGTTCAGGGCGAAGGAAGGGAGGGTGCCCACCTACAGGGAGATCCAAAAGGGGGCCTTTCTCAAGCTGAAGTCGCCTCCTCCGGAAACCGATCCCTTCGTCCACGCGGGAGACTGGGCCCTGGAGACCGGGATGCCCGACCTTGCCAGAGAGCACCACCGCTACATCGAGGAAGGAGCATGAGGAGCGTCTTCATTGATACCGCGGGATGGCTGGCGCTTGGCAATAGGAGCGATGAATGGCATCTCCGAGCGGTTCAAATATACCAGCAGATAGCTCGGGAAAGGTGGCGCCGCCTCACCACTGATGCCGTGATCGTCGAGGTGTGCAACGCGTTGCGGAAGCCGCCCCTCCGGCCCCTCGCCCTCATCCTCACGGAGAACATCTACAAGGCGGAGCGCCGGGGGCACCTGGAAATCGTTCACGTCACCCCGGAGCTCATTGAGCGGGGGCTTGAGCTGTTCCGGGAGAGGGAAGACAAGGAGTGGAGCCTCACCGACTGCATAAGTTTCGTCCTCATGAAGCGCCGGGGGATACTTCAGGCTTTGACCACGGACCACCACTTTGAGCAGGCGGGCTTTGTACGATTGCTTCAGGGAGAATAGCGGAGCCGAAGGCCGGGACATAGGTAGGCTTAAAGAATTAACTACATCGCCGAGGAAAGCGGGTTAACACCCCTTTTGGCCTGGTTAGACCTAGAACCGATACGATAGGTGGGAAGAAGAAGTATGCCTACGACCTCCGTGTAAATCCAGCTCTGCAGTTCGATTCCCAGGCTTCGGAAATCGAAGGGCTGGTAGACACCGGACTGGCCGGTCAGGGTTCGGGACTCATGGCATGGTAGTTAGACACATGCCGGTGGCGGCGATAACCTCGGGCATTCAGGTCGTGGGCGGGTACCGGCAGCGGGAGGAATGGACCTGGCACGCGGCCCTACTCGTGTGTATAAACCCACCGACTGCCGCGCCCTGGGCGGGAGTGGCCTCGTCGGCGCAAGGGGCTTTGGCCCGGAGAAAGGCCGTAAAGGTAGCGGAGAAATGCGCTGAGTGCAAAAGCTGTGAGACGCTGGTGGCCTGTCCGGGCCCGGACGCCTGCATCGGTTGCGGGGCGTGCGTGGCGGCCTGCCCTTGCGAAGCCTTGGTAACTTTAGAAGCGGGCGAGCCTCAGTCCGAAGTAACCATTCTCGTGAACGGGCATCCTTGCCGGGTGAGAGCACCGGCCACCCTAAAGGTAGCCCTGGAGGAGGTGGGGTTCCACTTTGCGGATCTGCCGCAAGAGGGCGGACTCGCAGCACCTTGCCGGACCGGAGGTTGCTGGGCCTGCGCTTTGCTCGTTGACGGCGAGCTTCGTCCTGCCTGTCTGACGCCGGTGAGGGAAGGGATGCGCGTGGATACCCGCGTGGAGCCAGTTGTCCCGCGCCGGATAGTGAGCGGGGTTATGGGCCACGCCGTTGGCGGCGTTGGCACGCCCTGGCAGCTAAAGGGGAAGCTTTACCTGGAGGTAGCCTGCTTTGTCGCCGGGTGCAACTTGCGCTGCTCCCAGTGTCAGAACTGGCAGGTCACCTACTTCAGCCGGCGGGTGCCGCTCACGCCCGAAGAGGCCGCCCGCCTCGTGACGGAGGCAAGGAAGGGATACGGCGTTGACCGGCTGGCGATCTCGGGCGGACAAGCGACCCTGAACCGGCGCTGGCTGGTCGAATACCTTCGCCGCCTGCGGGAGTACAACCCCGACCCCGTGGTTCGTCTGCACGTGGACACCAACGGTTCGACGCTCAGTGAGGAATATATTGACGAGCTGGTGGCAGCGGGGATGACCGATATCGGGATCGACCTCAAGGCGCTTCGTTTGCAAACTTTTATGCGGATTACGGGGCTTCAGGACCCTGCTCTGGCAGAGAAGTGCCGGGATACTGCCTGGCAGGCGGTGGGCTATCTTTTGGCTCGCCACCCCGGAGTCTTTCTCGGTATAGGCATCCCTTACAACCGGGAGCTTATAAGCTTGGCGGAGATTGCGGAAATGGGGGAAGCGATCTCCAAGCTGAACCCTGAGGTCCAGGTTTGCGTTCTCGACTACCGGCCGGAGTTCCGGCGCCGGGACCTTCTGCGGCCAACGGTTGCGGAGATGCGGCGCGTGCACGCTACTCTCCGAGACGCGGGTTTGAAAAACGTGGTCTGCCAGGTTTCCGGCGGCTATCTCGAGCCGGACGGCCGCTTCCGCTCGCTCTACCCTTAATGCGGCGTGCGCGGCCTTTTAAAGATAGGCGCGCCTGCGCGGGAGGTGGCTTTCGTGTCGGTCGAAGCCTTCCTTTACGAAACCCTTCCCGAGGGTCGTGTCCGCTGCGGCACCTGCTGCCACCGGTGCGAACTGGGGCTGGGTCAGGAAGGCTTTTGTCGGACCCGGCGCAATGAAGCAGGCAGGCTTTACACGCTGGTATGGGGGAAGGTTGCCGGGTTAAGCGCCAACCCGATCGAGAAGAAGCCCTTCTACCACTTTTATCCGGGCACCAAAGCGCTGACGATGGGCACGTGGTCCTGTAACTTCACCTGTCCCTGGTGCCAGAACTGCGCGATCAGCAAGGTTCCGCCGCCCCCTGGTAACGCGGTCCTGGAACCTGCGGAATTCATCCGCCTGGCGCTGGAGAAGGGATGCGCCGGGACCAGCTTTTCCTTCAACGAGCCCACCTTGCTGCTTGAGTATGCCTGCGCGGTTTTCCCTTTGGCGCGGGAGAGGGGGCTTTACAACACCTACGTTACGAACGGCTATATGACTCCGGAGGCGCTGGAGCTTTTATGCCGGGCGGGCCTGGACGCGATGAATGTGGATATCAAGGGAGATGCGGACGCGGTACGGCGGTGGTGTGGGGCCGAGGTTGGCCGGGTATGGGAGAACGCTTCGAAAGCCAAGCGGGAAGGGGTTCACGTTGAGCTGACAACCTTGGTCATTCCGGGGGTGAACGACCGGGAGGAAGCCTGGCGGGAGATTGCCGGGCGGATAGTTGCCGAACTGGGCCCGGAGACCCCTTGGCACGTGACCCGCTACCACCCGGCGTATAAGTTTCATCATCCCCGTTATGTGCCGCCGACGCCGACGGCGGTGCTGGAGCAGGCGCGGGAAGCAGGTCTGGCCGAGGGTCTACAGTTTGTTTACCTGGGCAATCTTCCTGGCCATCCCGCCCAGAACACCTACTGTCCCGGTTGCGCCGCTGTGCTCATTGAACGGGACCTCTTCACGGTAACCGCTAATTATCTGGTGGCCGGTAATCGCTGCCCGGGATGCGGTCGGGAGATCCCGCTGCGGGGCGGCAGTACTTCATCTCCGTGTTAAAGACCTTGAAAAATTTTCCCTTGCCCCGCGGCTGTGCCAGCCGCCTCAGTCCCGGGGACCGCCGCCGGGTTTACAAGGCTCCCCGAAACGGGCCAGGGCCTCTAGCTCTTCGCGGACTAAATCGTCTACCCCGGCCAGGGCTTCCAGGTGATGGCGGAGTTCGTGCCGGATGGTCTCGCGCAGCTCCTCCTGCCAAACTCCCGGCGCCTCCTCTCCCAGAAGCGCCGCAAAGGAGCCGTAGTAAAGTACCACAAGCCGGCCCAAGGCCTGGTCCTCTACATACTCTCCCAGGACCGAGAATTCCCCGTCCCGCTTCTCCTCGGGCAACACTACGAAGCCCCCGTTCAGGTCCCGGCACAGCCGGGGAGGGATTTCGTCGACCAGTTGTTCGGCCAGTCTGGTGAATTCGTCCAGGGAAAGCCGCCCCATTTACAGTACCCCCGCAAAACCGCCCTGTCGTTAGCCTGCGCTTCACTGAACCGGTCAATCAAAAGCTCATGCGCTCGAGCCTTGCCATCCTCTCCCGGATGGAAGGGTGGGTGCTGAAAAGGGAGGCCGTGCCCTTCCCGGAAAGAGAATTTCGAGACTGCCGCGTCTTAAGGGTACTTCTGTCAATAGAGTAACGAAAGCTGCTCAATAGACCCGGCAACCGAGCCGCCCGGCCCGGTCAGGTTTCAAAAGCGCCAAACCACCATCCTCTGCGGGCACGCCCAGAATCAGCACCTCCGAGGCAAACCCCGCGATCCGCTTCGGCGGGAAATTGACTACCGCCACCACTTGGCGGCCCAGCAGTTCTTCCTTAGTATAATCCTGGCGGGCCTGGACGCTCGACCACTTCAAACCCAGTGCAGGGCCGAAGTCAATCTGCACCTTGTACGATAGTTTCCGCGCCCTCTCGCGTGGGAGAACTTACGCTTATGGTTCCCCGGCTCCGGCGCGGGCCCTTCTCCACAGAGCTCTTTGAGCGGTACCAGCGGAGCGAGCAGGCGCTGTTGCTTGCTATGATCAAGATGGTCGTGAACGGCGTATCCACCAGGAAAGTGAGGGCCGTCGTTGAAGAGCTATGCGGCACAGAGTTCTCTAAATCCACCGTCTCCAGCCTGTGCAAGGGGCTGGACGACATCGTGAAAGAGTGGAACGACCGGGATTTGGGCAGCCAGGAATACCCCTTTCTGCTGGTGGATGCCCTGGTCATCCGGGTGCGCAAGGGTGGCCGGGTGCGGCTCTTAAGCGTGCTCATTGCCACCGGAATCAACAGGGAGGGATACCGGGAGATTTTAGGGCTTATGCTCGGTGACAGCGAATCGGAGGCCACCTGGTCGGAGTTCTTCGGCCGGACTTGACCCGGTTGGGACTACCGACAGCGTGTTTTTTGTCCTCTTTGCGTAGCAGGGGAGGAATTTAAAAAATAGACGCCGAAAGTGAGAGATACTGGAACCCTACCACACCCAAGAGGCTTTTCGGTGGCGATGCAGATGGACCCGATACCTGCGGAAACGGTGAAGAAGACCTGGAAAAGGATGGCAGGCGTCTCTTTGTCAGAAGGGCAAAAGATGGTCAGCCGGATGAGCAAGGAGCAGCCAGCTGTGGTCACGTATCTTCTGACGGCGGGGAAGGACCTGCTAAACGAGGACGAGCGGGGGCTGCTCTTTTACGTAGGCCTGGTGGTGTGGCAGATAATGCTCCAGGGAGACGCGCCCCTGCCCAGGGTCACCGCAGCGGCCCTGGAAGAGGCGCAGAGGGAGAACATGGGAATGCTGGAGTCGCTTGCCGGCAGGTCTTTCAGTGAGGTGGAGGAAGCCGTGGTCAGGATGCTCAACGATTACAACCAGCAGGAGGTCTTGAGTTACGTGGTCGAGGCGCTGACGGAAGAGCCGGAAGAAGGGTGTCTCATCCGGGAGGAAAATACAGGTCTTATGATGCTCTTCCTGAAGACGGTGATTGACTGCTTCGACCACCAAGGCCGGGAGAAGCAGCGGAAGAGGCGCCGTCGCCCTCGGCTTACTAAGCAGGGAGAAAGGGATGGTGGGCTGTGAAGCAAGACGCTGTGTATCAGCTCCGGATAACCCTGGAGGGGATCGAGCCGCCCATCTGGAGGCGGGTTCTGGTGCCTTCGGGCATTACTTTTTACCGGTTGCACAAGATCATTCAGGCTGCCTTCGGCTGGCAGGACTACCACCTGTTCGACTTCGACTTCGGCGACGTCGTAGTCTTCCTTCCCGACCCCGATTACGCTCCGGGAGAGCTGTACGGAGGCGTAAAAGAGCTGAACGCTAAAAGAACGAAGATCGACGGCCTCCTCGTCGAGCGCGGGAGGTGCGTCTACACCTACGACCTGGGCGACAACTGGCAGCACGAGGTGGTCCTGGAAAAGGTTCTGCCGGCTGAAGAGGGGCAACGCTACCCGGTGTGCGTTGCCGGGGCCCGCCACAGGCCGCCGGAGGACGTGGGCGGGGTGTCAGGTTACGAAGAGTTCCTGCGCATTATCTGTGACCCCCAGCATCCTGAGTGTTACGAATACCTGGTCTGGGCAGAAAAGGACACCGGGGGGAGAAAGTTTGACCCGGAATACTTCTATCTGAACGAAGTGAACCGGGCGCTGGCGAAGCTGGCCAAGGTGGTCCGGAAGCAATGAGGAATTTTCTCGCTCTTTATATTCAGAAGACAAAGGCACCGGGGGTGTGAGCTTGGCAAAAATCGGCAGAAACGACCCCTGCCCCTGCGGGAGCGGGAAGAAGTACAAGAAATGCTGCCTTCTTAAGGCAAGGCAGAAACACTGGACTTTAGAAGAGATACGCTCCTTTTCCACCGAAGAGATTCTCTCGAAGCTGGGCGGATTCGGAATTGATGTCACCAAAGAAGAGTTTCTCCGGGAAGTCGAAAGGTTTTACTCCGCCTCAGATCTGGCGGAGAACTGGTGGAAGACCTGCCGCGTCACCGCGACCGGCTTCGACGAGGACTTTCCCTGGATGGCAGCCCTGGTTCTGTGGGAAAGGCTCGCCCCCCACGTGATGAATTCCGAAAAGCTGGACGAGATGATGCAAGAGGGGTACCGCCTCTGCGCCGAGGGGAGAGAGGAGGAGGGCTGCCGCCTCTGGCTGGAGGTATGGGAGCACCTCAAGAGGCGGTTTACCCCCGAGATGAAGTCTATCGAGGACGCGGAGCGGGTCTTCTCGGGCACGCAGTACCTCTTCAACTGGTGCCAGGACCTGGAGGCCGAGCTCCACAACGCGGGGCTGAAGGACCCCGCTTTCTACCAAAAGAGGATCGAGTACTGCCGGGAGTTCTGCTCCCTCTTCCCGGAGACGGAGGGGCTGATCATTGAGAATATGAAGCGGGCTGAGGCGGAGTCTTACTTCGCGATGGGCATGGTGGAACAGGGGGAGAAGGCCTTCCGGGACCTGGTGAGAGAGTTTCCCGGTTCTGCCTGGGTCTACATCGGCTGGGGGGATATGTACTGGCTCTTCCGGCCAAGCCAGACACCGCGGGATTATGATAAAGCGGAGAGGATTTACCGTCTGGCGCTGGAAAAAGGCGTGGCCGACCGGGAAGACGTTCTTGAGAGACTGCAGATGCTGGAGGAAGAGAGAAGTAAGGAGAGGGCAGGTACATGAGGGAAGACGGTCCTGGCGTCTGCCCCACCTGAGAGTAAGTTCAGTATGCTATCTATTGATAGGACTTGATAGCAAAAATGAAACAGGCAATCGAGCCTTGACCTTTATACCCTTTACCGGGTAGAATGTAAAGCGAGACGGAAAATAAGGAGTGGCTGAAAGATGAACGAGCAATATGTTGCTAAGATTTCGGGGAAAGGGCAGATCACCCTGCCTAAAGAACTAAGAGAAAAATACGGGTTCAAAGAAGGGGACTACCTGCTCCTTTTCCCTCAGGGTCAGGGTTTGCGTGTGGAAAAGGCAGCCCTCTCCCCTCTGGCCAGATTCCGGGAGATAGCCGCGAAAACTGAAGATCGCTTTCGTGAAGAAAAGATAGGACCCGGTGAAGTCGAGGAGGCCGTCCGTTGGGCGCGGCGGCAAAAGTAGTCCTGGACACGAATGTTTTTATCTCTGCTCTCGGTTGGGCAGGTCCGGAACGCCGGGTTTACGAGCTATGTCTGCAGGGCGAAGTCGAGCTTTACCTCTGCCGTTCGATTCTCGAGGAGTTGCTCCGCGTTTTGGATTACCCAAAGTTTAAATTTCCGAAGACAGATAAGATAGCCTTTATTCAAGACCTTTTGCGGATAGCTAATCTTGCGGAACCAGAGACCGTGCCCGATGTGGTTACGGCTGACCCGGCAGACAACCATTTGCTCGCCTGCGCGGCTGCTGCTGAAGCCGATTTTCTGCTTACCGGCGACAAGCACCTTCTTGCGCTCAATTCCTACGGCGCTACCGTTATATGCACAGCGGGAACTTTTTGGGAATCTTATTACCGGCCGCAGTAGATGAAATTAGCGTGGCCAGGGATGACCCGCTCGACGCTTTTGTACTCGCCGCTGCGGCTTTTCTCGGGCGGTACGGGCCCAAAACTCTTCCAGAGGGTTCCAGAGGTCGATTCGAAAGGACTGCGGATGGAGATCGTTTGTTCGGCTTCTGTGAGGTTTCGGAGTATAGCTTTAGACTTACAGCCGCGGGAAAATTCTGGAGGATTACCCCGACGGTCCGAGAGGCCCCAGTTGTCTGGTATTCTGTAAAAACGGAGGTCCAGAGAAGAGACCAAACCTTAGGGGAGAGACGGTCCTTGGAGAGACGGGCGGACGTGAACGGGGGCGTTAGCTGCGGCACGTCCACATCAACGGCCAGCTCCTCGGCCCTCACGTGCCGCCGGTGATTGACGCTGGCCGCACCTTGGTCCCCATCAGTTTCGTCGCCGAGGCCCTGGGCGCCCAGGTGAAATGGGACGGAACCATCCAGACCGTGACCATCACCAAGGGCGGCTCGGTGCTCAGGCTCACCATAGGGCAGGAAACGGCCTACAAAGAAGGCGCCCCGCTTTCCCTCGACGTGCCGCTGAAGTTGATCGGGGGCCGCGCGATGGTGCCGCTGCTCTTCGTGGCCGAGGCCTTCGGGGCGGACGTGAAGTGGGACGAAGAGACGTGGACGGTGAACATTACAAGCCAGGCACAGTCCGAGGGTGGGCAAAGGGAAACCGCGCCCTCCAGCACTGTAGGGGCGCGTTCGGAAGTGGAGTGGTTCTTGGAGGCGTTATAGGTGGTTATACAAACTCCGGGAAGAAGCTGAAAGATTTCCTTCAGGCCGAAGAGGAATATTTTCGCAATACCTGGGGAGAAGTCAAGAAACAACTCCGGTTGACGTATAGCTTTGCCCGTGAGCCATTTCGTAGGCCTGCTCACGAGCAGTGCAAGGCTCTGGTGAACTTCTACGTATACTACATCCTGGGGAAGAAACAGTGGCTTGGCTGGAGATGAGGTCGTAATCAACAGTGGTCCGCATCTTTGGGACGTGGGCGCAAGAATAACCTCCCAAAGGCCTCCAGAAGGCCCATGGGAGCGACCAAAAAGGCCGGGGGGATATAATAAAAAAATTACCCGGCCTTTTTCGGGCGCTTGTAGGCCAAATACGAGGCTCTGGAGGTCATTTTGGGGAAGGGGACACCCGAATTCTCTCGTCCTTGCCGCCAAGACCAGCCGGCTGGCGCATCTACTCCGGTTACAAATTTCGCCAAGGGGAATAAAGCCCGGGGGAATGCCGTAGAAGGATGAAGACGGGCCAAAAGGTATTGACGAAGAGGGAAGCAAAGGTTATGATATGGCTAGAAAGGAACACAGAAGGGAGCTAGCGGCATGGAAAAGCCGTCTGCTGCGTGAGGGTTTTCACCGAGGAGCAGGCCCGGGGAGGGGTGTCCCTGGAGGCCCAGGAGGAGAGGCTCCTAAACTACTGCAACATGACCAGAGGCGGAGGTGATCCGGGAGGAAGACCTTTCAGGGGCCAAGCCTTTGGCGGCCTGGCCGGGGGGAGAAAGGTTGCTTGAGCTTCTGGCCGAAAAGAAGGCGAAGCATGTGGTGGCCCTAAACTAGACCGGCTCTTCCGGGACGCGGAGGATGCGCTTCGCCAGACCAAGGCCTGGGACAAGGCCGGGATAGCCCTGCACCTGGTGGACATGGGGGTTAGGCCCTGAACACTGCGACGGCCATGGGCCGGTTCTTCCTGAACATGATCGCCGCTTTCGCGGAGCTTGAGCGCAACCTCATCGCCGAGAGGACGGCTACCGCCTTGGCTCACAAGAAAGCCCACCGGGAAGCTTATGCCCCTACTCCCTGTGGTTTTGAGCGGGTGGGAGAAACGTTGCGGGAAAACACCCAGGAGCAGGAGACGATAGCACAGATATTCGCCTGGCGGCGGGCCGGCTGGAGCCTAAGAAAGGTCGCGGCTGAACTGAACTGCCAGGAGTGCCTACCAAGCAGGGTGGCCAAGGAAGAATTTCAGCGGCTTGTTTTGGAGCATCTTAAAAAAGATCGAGGACACTATGAGGCCGCCGCTTTCTGCAGATGCTGTTTTACCTGCTTTGGTAAAAGTCGCTTTTTCCGACAAAGATCCTGAACAAATCAAGTTACCAGAGCAAAAGCAAAAAGGGAGGGAATCAAAATGGAAAGGCTTTTGACGCCAGAAGAGGCAGCGGAGCGCTTGGCCGTAAGCCCCAAGAGCATCCGGGAGTGGCTGCGGCAAGGGAAACTCAAGGGAGTTAGAGCGGGGAGGCTCTGGCGGATAAGAGAGCGTGACCTGGAGGCCTTCCTAGACCCTGTGCTTCACGCCCTGGAGAAGGCTCCAGAAGATTATGAGGCGCTGACCGAAGAGGAGAGAAAAGCCGTAGCCGAAGCGGAGAAGGCGATAGCCCAGGGGAAGACCAAGCCCTGGGGGCAAGTCAAAAAGGAAATGGGGCTATGAGGCTTGAGGTGACCGAGCCGGCCCAAAAAAAGACCTGGCCGAGCTGGAGAGGAAGACCCAGAGGCGCATTAAAGCCGCCCTGGACAGGCTTTTAAGCTACCCCCAGGCGGTAGACCTGAAGAAGCTCAAAGGCAGCCAAGATATGTGGCGGCTGAGGGTGGGGGACTGGAGGGTCATCCTGCGGCTAGACCGGGAGCAAGGTATCCTGTACGTCCTGCGGGTAAGGCACAGGCGGGAGGCTTACCGGTAGAACTTTAAGGCCGGGTGGGGTTTGGACGGGAGGGAGCTGTAGACCGTTTGCGGGGGCTTGCCTATGAGGGCCAACCATTTAACGGAGGGGGTTGAAGGATCATGGCACCTGTGAGGACCGGACCCGAGGGACCGAAGTACGTCCGTTTCACGATAGACGTTTGGTATCAAGAATCTGATAGTTCCATTCATATCACCAGCCTCGATGATCCGCAGCTCCACACCACCGTCAATAACGATCCCAAATCGAAGCGTTACCATGAAAACCTGCACAAACACCTGAAGCGGATTCTCCGGTCAGCCGGGCGATGGCCGGAAGGCGTAGAATGAGGGGGTTTTAGGCAATGGCACGGAAGAGGAGCGGCATAAGCCAGGCGAGGGGGTTTCTCTACTGGGCCGTCCCCGCCTGGGCCGCGCCCTTTGTGCTGGTTGACGGCAAACCCCTGGAGTCCGGTATGCTTCCGGCGATGGAGCAGGGCCGCGTGCTCATCCCCGCGCGGGTACTTTCTCAGGCGCTGGGGGCGCTGCTTGAATGGGACGGCGCGACGCGGACCGTCACCATAACCAAAGAGCAGGTCGCGGTCCGCATCGCGATAGGGGCAAGGGCCGCATACAGGGACGGCGTGGCGGTTGCGCTCGATGTGCCTGCCAGAATAGTCAACGGCCTGGCGCTGGTCCCGTTGCGCTTCGTCTCTGAAGCCCTGGGCGCCGGTGTTTTCTGGGACGGGCAGACTGCTACCGTCCTCACAGACACGCCGGAGGTCAATGGCGTTCCCGAAGAGCGCGAACTGTTTCCCGTGCGGGTGGACGGGGCTCTCGGGTACATAGACGGGACGGGCAAAATCGTCATCAAACCGCAGTTCTCGAACGGGCACGCCTTTTCCGAAGGTCTGGCGCGGGTCTGGATCGGGCGGAAGCAGGGGTACATCGACCGGACCGGCAGAGTGGTGATTGATCGGGGCGACATTGTGGCGCCAGGTGATTTTTCCGAGGGCCTGGCACCCGTGAGGGTCGGACGCGGGTCGGGTGATCTCTGGGGGTACATCGACAAGAGCGGGGGTATGGTCATCGCGCCGCAGTTTGAGTCGGCCGGGGAATTTCGCAGCGGCCTGGCGGAAGTGGGCGTTGATTTCATGCACGGCGGCAGGTGGGGGTACATTGACAGGACGGGGAAGTACGTATGGTATCCGAGCAAATAAGCCGCAAATTTGAATGAACTGGTAAGGCTATCTGACCTGAGTGGCATGAGATGCGTACCGCAGCATGGGGAAAATTGCTGAGGCAGGGAGGACGGCTTTGATTCCGGGGGCAATCCGGAAGGTTTTTCTCCCTGCAGGCCGGCGAAAGGTTCTGAACCCGTGGAGAAAAAACTGATTCTGGTAATAGGTTTACTGGTGGCCGCAGCCGGAGTCGTGCTGGCGACGCTTTTTCTGCCGGTGAAGAGGGGCACGGGGAGTGAGGAGCTGCGCGCGGTGCGGCTCGGGCGGCCTTTCTGGTTCGTGGTGCAGGACCAGAGCAAATACACCCCGCCGGGCAGCGAGTGAACCACCCGCTTTCTCTCCCCGTGGGAGTGCTGCTTCGCTGTGGTCTGGTGGCGCTTTGCGGCTTCGGTGGCGGCGGTGGCGGGCGGCCCGGTTCTTTTGCTGTCCGCGGTTACCTTTCTCATCCGGCGGGTGCGCGGTGGTCAAGGCTTCCAGGCGCAGCGGCGGGAGTGAAGGAGTGCGGTGAACGTGTTTCTGGAGTCGCCACCGTGATCTTATGGGTTCTCTCTGCCCTTTCGCTGGGCCTTGCGGTGTGGGGGCTGGCGCGCCGCT
>ENA-ORXB01002895-ORXB01002895.1-sediment-metagenome-genome-assembly--contig:-NODE-2895-length-13343-cov-6.910599_pt1 | contig 13343 bp, 19 predicted proteins | sample MGYA00237863_ERZ511475 | MGnify/ENA primary metagenome ERZ511475 (study PRJEB26305, sample SAMN06343858) | sediment metagenome | isolation source: hot spring sediment | place: Canada: British Columbia... | reverse complement strand
TTGTTTAGGTGGTGGGTCTTGGAAGGGGCTTATTGATTGCTTCTTTCTACGCATGAAGGAAGACTTTCCGAACATACCCTTCAAATCTTGACATCCCTTTCTCTCTGTTAGCATTTAGCAGGGAGAAAGAAGCCATCGGGAGGGAAGGAAGATGAGGGGAAGGTTCAAGGGATGGATGATTGTGGTTTTGACAGGCTTGATGGGGACATCCCTTTTCCCTCAGACCCCAAAGGGAGCCCTTGAAAAAGCCCTCTCTGTCTCTTCCAGCCCTCAACTTTTCCGCCAGAAACTGAAGGAAGTTCAAGAGAAGTTTCCTTCCTCTCTTCCCGCCCTTCAAGCCCTCCTTTTGGAAGCCTAACTGGATGTTCGGGAGGGGAAGAGAAGGGACGCTCTCGGAAAGTTGGAGAGGGCAATTTCTTTCCCTTCCTCTTCCCTTTCGGATGAGAGGGAGAGAAAGTGTGCCTCCTTCCTTCAAGGTTACGCAGGATACATGATGGCGCACCAGTGGGAGGTGGAGGGGGAGAGGGAGAGAGCAAGGAAGGTTTGGAAGGAAGTCCAAAAGAAGATGGCAGGAAGGAAAGAGAGGTTGCCCGATGGTTCCACTTTGGAGGATTTCCGCAGTGCTCAAGGTCGCTTTCTTAATTCTGATCCACTCAAGGGCAGGATAAATTGGTATATCTACAATGATCCAGTTAACAAAATTGATCCGGAAGGAACACATATGTTTGACATATCGTCCGAACCTCTCTATTGTAAGGCTGCTGGTAATGACCCTCGGGCTGATGGAATGAAACAGGCAAATCGTTGTTTTTGTGAAGTGAGTAAGTTGGCAAGGGAACTTATAAACAATTCAAGTCCGAGGGCTAAGCTATGTAATTTTCTCAGCTTATTTGGACAATGTAAGAAATGGCTTGAATGCATGGATCAGTGCATATTCCAGGACTGGGCTCAATGGTGGGTTGGGCGTCAAATTGGACATATTCTAAAACTCACAAAAACCATTAGGCCCCCGGGATCTCCACAACCCGATGAATGTTGAGGAGGGAAAATACATCCATTAATAAACTTCGGAATACCAGGGACAATTGATCAACTCTGTAAAAACCCAAATGATACAAAATGTTGTTATGCAATGGTCGCATGTGAGAAACATTCGTTATTTAGATGTTTAGATAAATGCCGAAAATATCAAATAACACCCTTTCCCATGGTAGCTCCCCCTAAACCTTGGTGGTGTTGCTTAGCACCTCCCGGCCCTCCCATCGTTCTCTCTAATGACTGTTTACAAGTGTTTTCCTTTTTGCCACCACAAATAGGAATTGACTACAATTACCTTGGTTCACTTCAAGATCAAATCAGAGACAGTATGAAAGTGTGCTACGATAGTCCTTTTTGGTTGCGTTAATGCTGTTTAGATGCTGAATTAGAGGAGGATGAAATGATGCGTCGTTTGGGGAAACTTATGGTGAAAATATTGCTTGGAGGTGCTATCATTTTCACGGGTGCAACTTTGGGGACAATATTTGCTACCCGATGGCTTTTTAATGATAACAAAAATGACGATATTACCGATATTGCTATACTCAGCAGACATTTCGGTTGGAGTGGAACAGAGGTTAGAGCGATTGCTTTCCATCCAAATGGAAGAATACTCGCAGTAGGATACTATAGTGGGAGACCTCTTCTTGCTATCTGGGATATTATAGCATACAAAAGGTTGAAGATTATTGAATTAAACGAAAATAATGATATAGAAGGAATTTGTTTTAGTCCTGAGGGTAAGTTAATAGCTGTTAGTTTGTATTGGCAAGGAGTAAAAATCTATGATAGTGACCAATTTCGTTTAATTTACGACTTTAGTAGGTTAGGGGATGCAACTATGGCTTTTGGAGCTATGGCTTTCAGTCCAAAAGGGACCTTTTTGCAGCTGGTAATTTGATTTGGAAAATGCCCGAAGGGGCTCTTTTTAAGCGAATGGACATCCCTAAAGAGTTCTGGGTTAAGGGTTGTGATTTTAGCCTTGATGGAAGTTTCTTAGCTATTAGCGGTTTCATCAATGGATCTCAGCACCACCCAAGTCCCATTGCATTTATATGCAATGTTAAGACCGGGCGTATTTTGAAAACACTTTTATGTCATGAATATCACGAAGAGGGTCAAACTTGTGCTGAGGGTGAAAGGTGCACTTTCCACCCTGATGGGAAAAGGGCGGCAGTGGGGACGAGTGTCAACGCTTTTTACATGTGGAACTTAGAAACTAACAGAGTTGAATTTGTGAGGCGTAAGGGAGGAAGGTGGTGGGTAGTGAAATTTAGCCCTGACGGGAGACTACTCGCAACGAGTGGTGCTGGGGGGAAAGTTTTAATTTGGGAGATAGCAACAAGGAGAGAAGTCCTTAACCGAAAGGGACATGTATTATCTGTTTACGATTTAGCCTTCAATCCAACAAGTGATTTATTAGCTTCGGGAGGTATGGATGGGATCGTGAAGTTATGGAGGTTAAAAGATAAAATTTGGGATGAATTAGGGATTTTAGGATTATGAAATAAAATAAAAAGTTATAATTATAGTTACGATTTAGGGAACAAGTTGATGCAGGAGGTAGCCAATGGGGTGACGACGGTGTATCAGTATGACGCGAGCGGGAACACGGTGTCAAAGGCGACAGGGACAAGTCAGGTGAGGTATTATTGGGACGATGAGGACAAGATGGTGAGGGTGGAAGACAGTGTAGTGATGAACTTCAAGGTGGATGGGTTGGGGTTCAGGAGGTTCAAGGAGGTCGTGGGGCAATATCAAAGGTGGTTTGTTTATGACCTTGCAGCGAGTGAGACGCCTGGTTTAGCGCCGTTGTTGGCGGAGTATGACGAAAATGGGAATTTAGTGGCAAAGTATCACTATGATGGTGGTGGGCTAATCGCCATGACCCGAAACAATCAAAGTTACTGGTATGGATTTGAAGGGATAGGGACGGTGAGGCAGTTGATGGGCTCGCAAGGGCAAGTTGTTGACGCTTACGCCTTTGATGCTTGGGGGAACGAATTGACCCGTCCCCCAGTCCCAAGTTTCTAATCCCTTCAAGTATGTCGGCAAGCATGGGTATTATTGGGACACAGAAAGTTCTTTGATGTTGTTGGGAGTGAGGTATTATGCATCGGGAATAGGGAGATTTGTGAGCCTAGATCCAATAAAACATAAAATGAACTGGTATACATATGTTGCCGGCAATCCATTAAGTAATATTGATCCCACAGGTAAGAACCCTTAGGTAATAGTAGGATGTGTTGCATCCTGCGGGCTTACGCTTTTGGGACCTATAGGAGGATGCATTGCTGGTGGACTTGTAAATCCAGCGGATGTGATATGTTGTGCCTTAGAAGCAATTCAGGAATCTGGAATTTCAGGATACATTGGCGGAGCAATCTCGGTAGGATGTCTTGCTTGCATTCTTGGAGGACTTATTACAAAGTTCCGTATCAAGGGATCACAATAGGATGTCTGATAGGTGCTCTAGCCGGAGGGCTCATGGGTGCAATGAGTAGTGGTGATTGTAGTTCTGTCGTATGCAGTGCAATAGCAGGGTGTGCCAGTGGGATGGTAGGTGCAGTAATAAAAGGGAAACCCGAGAAAGTGGCTACAGCGGCGGGCGGAGCTGGTGTTATTACCTTTTGTGCATGTCTTGGAACATCTGTTTACTTTGATTTATATGGTAGTGGATATCTTAAAGACGTTTGTCAATGTGTATTCAGAGGACCATGGCGTTTTTCCGGTTTTTGAAACAAGAACTCTGGGCACATTATTCCGACTATTAGGAAAGGAGGTGTAATGACAATGAAGATAAATTTGATAGTGATAAAAACAATGAAATTATTTTTATCTTTACTGCTATTTTTACTAATTTGTTTTGGTATTTGGATATTTTTGGTAATAAGTATTGAGGTGGCGAAAATTTATTTTGTGATGAAATATCTAAAATATCCTATTGCATCTCAAATTGCGCTAATTTTTCATTTGCTGTTATTTTAATTTTAATAGCATTTCTCTTAGGTATTATTTTGAATAAACTTAAATTTATAAACGAAATATGGAACTCTGTTCAAACGGAAATAATTGTAATTGGTATAACTTTACTCTTTTCAGGTCCTCCTAATAAAATTTTTCTTGACGATTTTTTAATAAAACACAAAAAATTATTTATTCAGTTAAATTTAGAAGATTAACTTTAAAAGTAAAGATGGGAATGGTTGTTAATTGCTTCAAAGATGGTATTGTGGAGCTTGTTGATCATCCTTTTAGATATACTAAACTTATTATCCGCACAATTTTCGTAATTTTTCTTTTAATTCTATTTAGCATATTGGCAACATATTATTTGAAAAATAGAAACAAATGAGTGAATTTACATATTATTGTGTTGTTATTGTGTTGGCTTTAAAGGCAGTTGATGAATGCCCAAACACAGGTATAAGTTACGCCAATAAGGTGGTCAAAGGGGTTCACTTCCATGAGGCAAATAAGGATGCAATGGATCAGGGTAGGATGGGTGGTTTTGTCCCTTGCTTCCCTTTCCTTCACCCAGTGGCAAAAGACCTTGAAGGAACTTTGCCGCTCCCTCTCCTTGCCTTCCTTCTCCCCCCTTCACTCCGTCCAACTCAAAAACCCCTCCGATTTCTCTCCCGTCGCCCTCGTTGTCTTAGACAAACACCGTCGCTTTTTAACACATCTGCCTTGGAAACTCCCAACTTAGAATATCCAAATTGGCAGCATTGGATCAAGCCCCTTCCTGATGGGAGTGGGTTTTATCGGATAGAGTTTCGGGAGCGGGAAGCCGTCATTTACTTCCATCCCCTCCCTTCCCCAAAACGCTGATCTGCCACAGATATGCCAGAAGATTGCCGAAAAATCTTGTTGGAAATAAAATTAGGTGTTGTCGTCAAAACAGATATTGACATAGTATTAGAAGGCAATATCTATATGCAGACTAAATCAGGTTCTGTTAAATTACCATTAGATAGACAAAGTTTTCAACAAAGATTATAGAATATTGGGCGCCTATAATTGAAGCATATAAAAAGCAAGTTGCTTCAAAGATAACATTTGTGTTTGGTGAATATGTTGATGAGAGACTTGTAGAATATTTATTAAAGAACGGTATTATAGTTGAAAGGTTGCCTTATCCGAGGTGACGAGAATATGCGACCTTCAAAAAATTGGTTTGAGATTAACATACGGATGGTCTCAGGCTCTGTTTCTTTGCTTGAGGTGTTACAGCAACTGTTGGATGCGTTGCGAGCCCTTCAGTTGGGGAGTGACGCTATAGGTGTCATAGAGCGAGGTATACCTTTAGACTGGATGATACTCGCTTCCACAGGATGGTGCCGAAATTGGGAGCCCGATCTGACGAAAACCTTCACAGAGAACCTTGATGCTTTTCAGGAGTGGGTTCAAAGTGTCCTTGAAGAGGAGAAATCGTTACCTGAACCTTGTGTGGCTTTATACATCGCCTGTCCTAAACCGACTTTATAGGCGTATATTATTTGTGAGAAGATTTCAGTTCATTTAGGCTATCATGAAGGGGATATGTTGAGGGGTCAAAAAGCTCTTTGGGACGAACTAATGGAGTTTACAAAGCAGGTTGCTGCCTCCCTTCCCACGGATGTCGCCTATAGGGGTCTAAGTGTTACAGACATGAAAACTGAATCTGTGCGCCTGCGTGAATTTTTTAAGCGCTACAAAGTTATCAAGGCACTCCCTCGGTTGGACGCTTTACTGCCCAAGGGGACAAAAAGAAAGTGGAAACCCTATTGTTTTCCCTACCCTTCTTTTGTCATCCTCAGCGGGGAGCGTTTTCAAGCCTCTCAACCTTACTTTTCCCGTTGGCCATCCATCCAACGGCGAGAGGAGTTGCCCAATGGGGCAGTCTTCCTCTTCTTTGGCTATCCTATCCAATTTAAAGCCCTTCAGAGTTATCAGTTTTCCGTGAAAGCGGAAGGGAAGGGGGGTGAAAGTGGGATGTTTGTGGGGGTGCCTTTGCATCCCGATGAGGATTTGGATGCAGCCTATCAGCGGATCACCCAAGCCTTTGAGGGGGCAGGGATAGAGGTCTATCACCCGCAGATGCTTCACGAGATGGCTCCCATCACTGACTTTGCCCGCCTTTTCCTCGTCTTCACGGAAGAGGAGCCCACACCTTTTTCATTTGCCCTTACGAGTGGACGCCAGAGAGGTTGGAGAGGATGTTGGTCATGGTGAAGATAGTGAAAGAGATGGAGGAGGAGAAAGTGCTTCTTTTTAGGTGGTGAATTTTGCTGGGGCGACGATTGGGGCTTGGCAAGAGCCTTGCCGTCTCAAAGGCTCATTTTTGGAAAGCCTTTGTGGGCGATGTTCAGAAAAGCGGATGAAGGGAAATCAGCGTTTAGCAACGCTGCCAAAACGATAAAGGTCAGCGGGCAGGGATGGGAGCGGTTTTGCGGCGCCGTCGGAAGGCGGCGAGGATGGCGTCCTTCGTCGTCGGAATCAAACGGACTTTCGTTTCGCCTTCGTCCGTTTCCTCTTCCACGACCCAAAAAAGTTCGTCAGTTCGGTCAAGGATAAGGATGCCGTCCAAATGGTCTATCTCGTGCTGAAAGATGCGCGCAAGCCAACCTTCAGGTTGCAAGACGATGGGTTTGCCGTCGGCATCTAATGCCCGCACGCGGATTTTTTCGTGGCGGATAATTTTCCCTTGAACGCCGGGGATGGACAGGCATCCTTCCATGCCCATCACCGTCTCTTTGCTTTGCCACTCCACTTCAGGGTTGACAAGGGCGAAAGTTTCGCCCTCCCAGCGGGCGACGAAAATGCGCTGGGGGATGCCGACCTGTGGCGCTGCCAACCCGACGCCCTCGTGGGCTTCCATCGTCTCCAACAAGTCGTCAATCAATTGCCGTTCCGCCTTCGTAATTTTTCCGACAGGCTTTGCTTTCTGCCGCAAAATGGGGTTGCCCAACAGGATGATTTTTCGGACTGCCATCCCAATCACCGAGGCAAGATTATGGCATCGGGCAGGTGAACAAGCCAATGCGGTTGGTGTTCATGGGCACGCCAGAGTTTGCCGTCCCATCCCTACGGGCTGTCGTGGAAGCGGGGCATGAAGTGGCTCTCGTCGTCACCCAACCCGACAAGCCTGCAGGGCGTGGATTGAGACCGACGCCGCCTCCCGTCAAAATCGCCGCTCAATCTTTAGGGTTGACCGTTTTCCAGCCCGAAAAACTCAATGTGCCCGAAAGTCTGCAAGTTATCGCCGATGCCCGTCCTGATGCCATCGTTGTCGTCGCTTACGGGAAAATTTTGCGGGAAGCCTGCCTTTCCATCCCACCGAAGGGTTGCATCAATGTCCATCCGTCTCTCTTGCCCAAATATCGCGGACCTGCACCCATCCAACATGCTTTGCTCAACGGTGATTCAGCGACAGGCGTGACGACGATGTTCATGGACGCAGGGATGGACACGGGCGACATTATCTTGCAACGGGTCGTGCCCATTGACCCAGAAGACACCGCAGGGAGTTTGACCGCCAAATTGGCGAAGGTCGCTGCGGAGTTGTTGGTGGAGACGCTGGCGTTAGTAGAGCGAGGTGAAGCACCACGAACGCCACAAGATCACGAGCAAGCCACTTATGCGCCTTTCCTTCCCGACGAAATTGCCCACTTGGATTTCTCTCAACCGGCTGAGCGGTTGCGCAATCTCATCCGAGCCCTTAATCCCGAACCAGGAGCCTTTGCCTTCTTTCGGGGCAAGCGGGTGAAGTTTTGGCGGGCGAAGGCAGTGGCACAGGAAAACGAGTGGGTAGCCAATGTCATCCCTGGCACGATTGTGGCGGTGGACAAATGGCACTTGCTTATTGCCACAGGCGACGGCTTTTTGATGCCGACAGAATTGCAGACGGAAGGGCGTAAAGTTTTGCCCGTCGCTGAATGGTTGCGCGGAGCGCAGCCCAAAGTCGGCGAGCGATTTGAGTGAGGCGAAAGTTAGGACGAAACGGGCTCTTGGGACGGTGGCTTGGATGCCAGTTCCTTTCGTCCTTCGCGAGTGACTTCCAGAAGGCGATGGGCAAAGCGTTCCAAACGCTTCAAAACCTGCTGAACATATTCGTCAGCGGCTCGGCGATGTTCTTCCGCTTCGCGCTGGGCGGCGTCCAGCAACTCTTGAGCGCGGCGTTGGGCTTGTTGTAGGATAGGCGTGTCCGCCAAGAGCCGTTCCGCTTCCTGCTGGGCGTGGTCAAGGATTCGTTCGGCTTCCTTTTTGGCTTCCTCAAGGATGCGTTGGGCTTCCTGACGGGCAGCCCGCAAGTAACGGTCGCTCTCCCGCTGCAACTCCATCGCCTTGCGGATTTCGTCGGGCAACGATGCCCGCAGCCGATGCAGGCAAGTTAAAAATTGCTCCTCGTCCACCAACCGCCATCGCCCGACGCCTTTTGCCGACCGCACCAACTCTTCCAATGCCGTGATGGCTCGGTAGATGTCTGGAATGGCTACCGCCTCCTTTCCGCTGCTTTTCGGCGCAACTGTTCCGCTACCAAATCAGGCACCAAGCCTTTCAAATCTCCGTTGAGCAACGCAATCTCTTTGACGATGCTGGAACTCAGGTAAGCGAAGGGAAGGCTGGTCATCAAAAAGAGCGTCTCAATGTCAGGCGCCAGTTGACGGTTCATCGCCGCCATCTGGAACTCGTAGTCAAAGTCTGACACAGCCCGCAGCCCCTTCAAGATGACCCTTGCCCCTTGTTGGCGGACGAAGGAAACGAGCAACCCCTCAAAAGCCATCACCCGCACATTGGGCAAATGCCGACAACACGCTTCAATCATCGCCACCCGCTCTTGGACGGTGAACCATGGTGTTTTGGCAGGGTTGGTCGTAACGGCGACAATGACTTCATCAAAGATGCGAGCGCCCCGTTCTATGACATCCAGATGCCCGTTCGTGATAGGGTCAAAAGTGCCTGGATAAACGGCTTTCACCATCGCCCTTCCCCCCAATCGCCTGTCGGCGAATAGAAGCGCAAGACATGCTCACTGACCCGTCGCTCCTCAAACCGTCGCAAGACGCCGCTTCGTTCGGGCAAAGTTTCCCGCGCCAGTTGCTGGACGATGACCAATTGCGGTCCTTGGAGCAACTGAGGATGTTCGCCGAGCCAAGGCAGCAAGGTTTGTGCTAAGTCGCTGCCGTAGGGCGGGTCTATGAACACGATGTCAAAGCGTTCTTTAGCGGCTAAAAGTTGCGCCAATTTTCGGCGGGCATCGCCACAGATGACTTGGGCGCGATCCATAAAACGGGTCGCCAGCAAATTGGCTTTGATGGTAGCCACCCCCTTGGGCGACAGTTCCACAAAAGTTGCCCAAGCCGCTCCCCGACTGAGCGCCTCAATCCCGACGGCTCCCGTCCCCGCACACAAGTCCAAAAAACGACTGCCAACGACCAAGTTGCCCAGCATGTTGAACAACACGCCCCGAATTCGGTCAGAGGTCGGACGAACTCGCCCACCGGGCACGCTCTTGAGCGTCATCCCTTTTCGGCTTCCCGCGATGATGCGCATTGGCATCCCCCCAACCCGCGTTGAAAAAAAATCCTTCGTGGCTGACAGCCGCTTAAACAGCGTTCCTCATTCTCCCCCCGTCGCTTTCTTCGCTTCTTGACGAAGTGCCCTGATGGCGTCAGGGATAGGTAAGCCACTTTGAAAGATGCCTGAGGCACTGACGAGCACCGTCGCCCCCGCCGCCACACAATCGGCGGCATTGGCTGCCGTCACGCCTCCGTCCACTTCCACCTCCGTTGCCAAGCCCATTTCTTCAATCCATCGGCGCACTGTCCGAACCTTGTCCAAGACGAAGGGCAAAAACGCCTGTCCCGCAAAGCCAGGGTCAACGGTCATGATAAGGACGACATCCAGCATAGGCAAGATGGGACGCACCCATTCAACGGGCGTGGCAGGGTTAAGCGCCACACTCGCTCTCGCCCCCAACTCCTTGATGCGGGCGACGAGGCGATGGAGATGGGCGGTCGCCTCCACATGAACCGCCACGATATCCGCCCCCGCCTTGATAAAAGCGTCCACATAGCGTTCAGGTTCGGCAATCATCAAATGCACATCAAAGGGCAAGGAGGTTTCGGGTCGGAGGGCTTCAATGACGGGAAAGCCGAAACTGATGTTGGGCACGAAATGACCGTCCATGACATCAAAATGCACCCAATCGGCGCCGCCTTGCGTTAGTTCGTGGATCACTTCCCCAAGGCGACGAAAATCCGCCGAAAGGATGGACGGGACAATTTTCACTTCCTTCGGCGAGGAAGAAAAGGACAAGCCTGATGCCCTTTGGGCTAATCGGTTAGCGAAGGCATTTTGTCGGCGAGGGATGTGGCGGATTTCGCACCGCCGAAATTGACCCATTAAGGCTTTGGCTTCCTGCCACAACTTTCTTAACCCCTCCGAGCGAACCTGATAGGCACCTTGCAACTGGCGGACGACCAACTCGCTGTCGCTGCAAAGGATTACTTCGTCTGCCCCTAACTCGTGGGCAAGGCGCAATCCCTCTAAAACCGCCCGATACTCCGCCTCATTGTTGGTGGCGGACGGCAAAGGCAACTGACGGGTCGTCACCACTTGCCCCCTCTCATCGCAAACGACAACCCCGATGCCCGCAGGACCTGGATTGCCTTGCGACGAGCCATCCACATAGATGGACAAGAGCACAAATGTCACCTTCCCTCGCAAGTCCCGACATCCCCCACAATCTTACGACGCTTTACGCTCCGTTGAACAAGATACGGAGGCGGAAGCCAGCGGAGAAGAATGGCTGCAGGATTTAACCACAGCGTTGACGATTTGCAAGGCTTCCGCCGCCTCTCATCCCGTCTAAGCCGCCCAAGGGCTGGACAGCATGCGGCTAATAGTCGCTCAGCGAAACAACGAAGAACGCATCGGCTAACAGCCTGTCGCAGCGAATAGCCTGTCACAACTGATAGCAACGGGAAGAAGGGGGACATCAGAAGAAGATGGGTGGCTACCCTACTCCCTTCACTCCGCTGCCATGCTATATTAGTGACCGCACCGCAAATTCCAAAACTCAAAGTTCCGTTTCTGAAAACCGCCAGCAAAGGAGTAGCGCTTCGCCAATCCTGCTATCAGGAGGCGACGGGAAGATGTGGCGCATTTTAGTGTCCGTTGCTTTTGCCACTTGCTTATTGCTCAGTTTCGGGATGGTGCTCCAACAAAAACGCTCACAAGGAGGACGAGCGACCGTGCAAGGGATGGGCATCCTTCACGCCCCCGACTTTCCGCCCGGCGTCCAATGGCTCAACACCGACCGACCATTGAGTTTGAAGGCGCTGCGAGGCAAGTTCGTTTTGCTGGACTTTTGGACTTACTGCTGAATCAACTGCTGGCACACGCTGCCGCAGTTGCGGCAGGTGGAACGGATGTTTCCCAATGAATTGGTCGTCATCGGCGTTCATTCGGCAAAGTTCCCTAACGAGCGCAACGACGAAAATTTGCGGAAGGCAATTTTGCGCTACGGCATAGAGCATCCCGTCGTCAACGACAAGGACTTCGGCATCTGGCAACTTTACGGTGTGCGGGCATGGCCGACGCTGGTGCTCATTGACCCGACGGGGCGCATCGTCGGCATCCACGAAGGCGAAATCACGGCGGAGCAGTTAGCGACTGTGCTTCGTCGGCTTATCGCTGAAGCGGACGCCCAAAAGTTGCTGGACAGAACACCCTTGCGCTTTGGGCGTGAGCCGCAACCCGATGCGCCCTTGCGTTTCCCCGGCAAAGTGTTGGCGGATGGACGAAACGATCAACTCTTCATCGCCGACACAGGTCATCACCGCCTCATCGTCACCGATTTTGTTGGGCGGGTTCGGATGGTCATCGGCAATGGGCAAGAGGGCTTGCGGGACGGCGATTTTAAGACGGCGCAGTTCAACAGCCCTCACGGTTTGGCGTTGCAAGGTGACCAACTATTCGTCGCTGACACGGGCAACCATTGCATCCGCAGGGTGGACTTGACAAAAAAGACGGTGACGACGATCGCAGGGACAGGGAAGTTAGGGCGCGGGTTTTCGCAAGGTGGGAAAGCGAGGGAAGTGAACTTGCGGTCGCCTTGGGATGTCGCCCTTCACGACGGTCGCCTTTTCATTGCGATGGCAGGCAGCCACCAACTTTGGGTGCTGGACTTAAAGCGGAACATCTTGACGCCCTTCGCAGGGACGGGCTATGAGGGAATCCGAGATGGTGCGCCGAAGGAAGCATGGTTGGCGCAACCCAGCGGGTTGAGCGTCGGCGAGGATGGGCTTTATTTCGCCGACAGCGAAACGAGTGCCATTCGGGTCGCCGATTTGAAGACGGGCTTCGTCCGAACCTTAGTCGGCGTCGGCTTATTTGATTTCGGCGACCGCGACGGTGTCGGCAACGCCGTGCGGTTACAGCACCCACTGGCGGTTTGCTACCACGATGGCGTCGTCTATGTCGCCGACACTTACAACCACAAAATCAAACGCCTGTTTCCGAAGACGCGGACATGCCAAACCTTTGCGGGCACAGGGAAGCCCGGTCACAAAGATGGTTCTCTTTTGCAAGCCCAATTTGACGAACCCAGCGGGCTTAGTTACGCTGACGGCAAACTGTTCGTCGCCGACACCAACAACCACGCCATTCGTGTCCTTGACCTGAAAAGCAACACCGTGACGACGCTTTCCCTTCATGGTGAGCCTTAACGCAAGGAGGGCTGATGCCGAAATGACAAGGCGGGAGATGTTGCGAAAGGTGGGAACGATGGTGATGGGCATGAGCGTCGCAGAAGCGATGACAGCGCCGCAACCGAAGTTACCCGAACCGACGCCCCAAAAGTTGCCCCGTTGGCGGGGGTTCAACTTGTTGGGCATGTTTGTCCATGGCGCCAACTGGGTTGAGGGGCGCTTTGATGAGCGCGACTTTGAATGGGTCGCCGAGTTGGGTTTCAACTTCGTCCGCCTGCCTTTAGATTACCGCTTCTGGGCGGACCCGACAGATTGGGCGAAAATTTGCGAGGATGCTCTCAAGCCCATTGATGACGCCATCAAGTTCGGAGAGAAGTGGGGCATCCATGTGCAACTCAACTTCCACCGAGCGCCCGGCTATTGCGTCAACCCGCCTCCTGAACCCAAGTCCCTTTGGACGGACGAGGAGGCGCTGAAAGTGTGCGCCCAACATTGGGGGTATTTCGCCAAGCGCTACGCAGGCATCCCTAACGCCCAACTTTCTTTCAACCTGTTCAACGAACCACCTCGCCTTGAACCATCGGTGCATCGGAAGGTCGTGGAACGGGT
>ENA-ORXB01002891-ORXB01002891.1-sediment-metagenome-genome-assembly--contig:-NODE-2891-length-13352-cov-3.682034_pt1 | contig 13352 bp, 12 predicted proteins | sample MGYA00237863_ERZ511475 | MGnify/ENA primary metagenome ERZ511475 (study PRJEB26305, sample SAMN06343858) | sediment metagenome | isolation source: hot spring sediment | place: Canada: British Columbia... | reverse complement strand
GAGGAACGATCGCATGGCGGGACCCCTCTCCTCGGAGACGCTCCATGGTACCCCGTTCGCGTTCCCTCCCCGCGGAACGATCGCCCGAGCTCCTCACGACCGCTACGATGCCGGCCGCGATCAGGAAGGAGCCGATGCGCCGAGCCCTCGCGATCCTCACCGCGGCATCGCTCTGCCTCGCCGTGGCGCTCACGGCCGTCGCGACCGCGCCCGCTGCGTCCCCACGGAGCACGGCGGGCCCCACCGCACCGGTCTCGGCGCGATCCGTGGAGCGGGTCCGGGTCGCCGCCGCGGGGGACATCGCCTGCCCTCGGGATCCCGCCGCCTCCGGACCGAGCTGCCGCTACGACGCCACCTCGGACCTCGTCGTGGGACAGGGCTACGCGCGGATCCTCCTCCTCGGGGACAACCAGTACGACCGCGGCACGCTCCGCGCCTACCGCACCTACTTCGACCCCACGTGGGGACGGGCGTTCCGCCGCCTCGCCCCCTCGCCCGGGAACCACGAGTACGCGCAGGACCCGACCTTGCGACCCCGCGGGTACTTCCGCTACTTCGGGAAGCGGGCGAAGGGCCCGGACGGGCTCGGCTACTACAGCTTCGATCTCGGCGCGTGCCCCGACGCGCCGTGCTGGCACGTGATCTCGCTCTCCTCCGAGCTGTGCTTCGGGCCGGGTGGCTGCGACGCGCCCGAGGATCCCGCGAACCCCCGGCCCGGTGAGCGGATGTACGCGTGGCTCCTCGCCGACCTCGCCGCGCACCCGAACCGCCGCTACCGGTGCACGCTCGCCTTCTGGCACCACCCGCGGTTCTCGTTCTCGACCGGGAGCGGCGCGACCTCCGCCGTCGCCCCCCTGTGGCGAGCCCTCTACCGGGCGAGGGCGGACGTCGTGCTGAACGGCCACTCGCACAACTACCAGCGGTGGCGGCCGATGGACCCCGCGGGCCGGCTCGACCGCGAGCGAGGGCTGCGGCAGTTCATCGTGGGGACCGGCGGGGTGAGCCACTACGCCCTGCAGGGCGGGCCGTGGCCGAGCACGCTCGCCGCCGCGCAGGACGACGCGTTCGGCGTGCTCGAGCTCTCGCTCGGACCCCGCGGCTACACGTGGCGCTGGGTCGGCGTCCCCGGGGAGCCGCGCTTCAGCGACGTGAAGCGCCACGCGGTCGCCTGCCACTGACCGAGCTCAGCCCGAGCCGGCCGCCGAGCGGTAGGCCTCCTCGACCACCCGCATGACGACGCGCCCGTCCTCGCCGGAGGGGCGCGGCTGCCGCCCCTCGGCGATCGCGTCGAGGAACTCGGCCATCTGCGCCGAGTACATCGACTGGGGCGCGTGCTCCTCGCCCTCGGGCTCCTCGGGCGGGAAGATCCGCGCGTACCCGCCGGTCCCGTAGAGCTCGGTGTCGGCCTCGGGGCCGCCGGCGTGGGGCTGCCACCACCCCGACTCCACGATCGAGGTCGTCCCGTTGGACCAGCTCACGAGCAGGACCCCGTCGTCATCGACGTCGTAGTCGCTGCGGTACCGCGTGCCGATCGAGGCGCAGACCCGCACGGGCTCGGGGTCGCCGAGCACGAACCGGGCCGTGTCGATCGCGTGCACCCCCATGTCGATGAGCGCCCCGCCGCCGGCGAGCTCCCTCCGCGTGAACCACCCCGAGGGACCCCAGTTCACGTGGACGCCGTAGCCGCGGGTCTTCACGATGCGACCGAGCTCGCCCTCGGCCACGCGCTCGCGCGCCCGCACCACCGCCGGGTGGAACCGCCAGCAGTGGGCCACCATGAGCCACCGGCCCGAGTCCCGCGCGGCCTGGATCATCGCGTCGCACTCGGCCACGCTCATCGCCATCGGCTTCTCGACGAGCACGTGCTTGCCCGCCCGCAGGCACGCGATCGCCTGCTCGGCGTGCAGGGCGTTCGGCGTGCCGATCACCACCGCGTCGATCGACGGATCCTCCGCGAGCTCCTGCCACGAGGTCGTCGCGCGAGGGATGCCGAACCGCTCCGCGAGCGCGCGCAGGGACGGCTCCCGCCAGTTCGCCGCAGCCGCGAGCTCCCCGTTCGGGTGGTCGAGCACGGCCTGCGCGTGGATCTGCTGGATCCAGCCGGAGCCGAACAGCGCCACGCGGATCCCCACGCCCTCACCCCTTCACGCCGGTGAGCGTGACGCCCTCGACGAACACCCGCTGGGCGAGGAAGAACAGGACGATGACCGGCAGCATGAACAGGACCGAGGCGGCCATCATGAGGTTCCAGTCCACCTGGGTCATCGTCCGGAACTGCGCGAGCCCGATCGAGAGCGTCCACAGGTTGGGATCGCCCCCGAGGAACAGCAGCGGGGCGAAGAGGTCGTTCCAGGAGTAGAGGAACTGGAACAGCGCGACCGCCGCGATCGCCGGCTTCGCGAGCGGGACGATGACGCGGAGCATGATCTGGAGCTCACCGGCGCCGTCGACGCGGGCCGCGTCGGTGAACTCCTCGGGGATCGTGAGGAAGAACTGCCGGAGCAGGAAGATCGAGAACGCGTCGCCGAAGAACATCGGCACGATGAGCGGCTTCAGCGATGGGATCCAGCCGAAGCGGACGAAGATGATGTACAGGGGCACGACCGTGACCTGGAACGGCAGCATGAGGGTGGAGAGGACGAGCACGAACGCCGCCTGCCGTCCACGCCAGCGCAGCCGCGAGAGCGCGTAGGCGACCGGCACGCAGGAGACGACGACGCCGATCGTCGCCCCGACCGCGACCTGCATCGTGTTCCACGTGTAGCGGACCAGGTCGATCGCCCGGAACACCTCGAGGAAGTTCGACCACCGGAACGGTCGGGGCCAGATCGCGGCGCTCAGGGCCTGCCGGTCGGTCATGAGCGCCGTGAGCACCACGAAGACGAACGGCATGAGGAACATGGCCGACAGCGCGATGAGCACGGTGTGGTTCGCGACCGCCATGAGGAGCCGGCGGCGGCGCACGCCGCGCGGCAGCGGGCGAGGCCGGACCGCCGCCGGCGGGGCGGTCGTCACGGCCCGAGCGACGGCGGCCTCGGCTATCGCAACGCACCCCCGTAGTGGACCCACCCGCGGGAGGTCCGGAAGATGAGCGCCGTGCAGGCCATCGTGATGACGAACAGGACCCACGCCATCGCCGACGCGTAGCCCATCCGGAAGTACGTGAACCCCTGCTGGTAGAGGTACACGGAGTAGAAGAGCATCGAGCCCTGCGGGTACCCGAGCGCCTGCGTCGCCACCCGGTTCCCCGAGGTCGCCACGCTCGCGACGTAGGCCTGCGTGAAGTACTGGAACCCCGAGATCACCCCCATCACGAGGTTGAAGAAGATCACCGGCGAGATCATCGGCAGCGTGACGAACCGGAACCGCTGCCAGGGGCCGGCGCCCTCGATCTCGGCCGCCTCGTACAGCTGGCGGGGGACGTCGAGCAGGCCGGCGAGGAAGATGATCATCGCGTCGCCGACGCCCCACAGCCCGAGCAGCACGAGCCCCCACTTCGCCGACCCCGGCGAGTAGAACCAGAGCGGCGGGTCCTTCATCCCGAGGGCGGACAGCAGCTGGTTCACCGGGCCGATCTTCGGGTTCAGCACGAACACGAACGCGATCGCGGCCGCGACCGGCGGCGCCATCGTCGGCAGGAAGAAGATCGTGCGGTAGACCTTCACCCCCCGCTTCGGCCACGTGAGCACCATCGCGGTGAGGATCCCGAACACGATCCGGAGCGAGACCCCGACCGCGACGATCCACAGCGTGTTCCGGACCGACTGCCAGAAGTTCGGGTCCGAGGTGAACATGAACCGGAAGTTCTCGAGCCCGATGAACACCGGCTGGGACAGCAGGTCGTACTTCGTGAACGAGAAGTACAGGCTCGAGACCATCGGGTAGACGATGAACACGGAGAACCCGACGATCCACGGCGACATGAAGGCGAGCGCCGTCAGGTAGCGCCGCCGTGCGGCCCGCCGCCGGGAGGGTCCGCGGGACCGCTCCCGGACGACGGGCGCACCGAGCTCAGCCGTGGTCGCGATGGCCGCTCCTCCGGCTCACGCCGACCCGCTCACGCCGCCGGCTCACACCTGGGTCTGCGCGAGCAGCGCGTCGATCTGCTGCGCCACCTGGTCCAGGCCGGCCTGCAGGTCCGGAACCTTCCCCTCCTGCCAGTCCTCCATGAACGCGCCCATCAGGTCCTGGTCCTGGGACCCGATCGCCGAGGTCTCCTTGTAGTGCGAGTACGGGTTCTGGAAGATGTCCAGGAACGTCTTGAACTGCGGCGTGACGTCGAGGTCCGGGGACTCGAGCGCCGCGTAGGTCGTCGGGACGTTCCGGACGTTGTTCGCCATGTAGACGAGCGTGTCCGTGTCCGTCGCCATCCAGGAGACGAGCAGCCACGCCTCGGCCGGGTGCGGCGATCCGCGCGGGATGCCGATGATCGTGCCGCCGATCTGCCCCATCCCGTACCGGTCGACGGCGTCGTCGGGCACGGGGAACGGCGCCGTCGCGTAGTTGAGGTCCGGCGCCAGGTCCTGGATGAACGCGGTACGCCACTCCCCGTCGATCATCATCGCGATCTGCCCGTGGTGGAAGGCGTGGCCGGCGCCCCACTCACCGCCGAGGCCCGCGACGAAGCGCTTCAGCTCGTCGGCCCCGTAGAAGTCCACGAGGTCCTTCTGCCACTGCAGGGCCTCCTTCCACCGGGGGTCGGTCGCCACCGCCGAGTGCTGCCCGCTCTCGTCGTACCAGTGCGCCTGCCACGGGATCGAGAGCGTGACCGCGCCGAACTCGTAGAACCCGGCCCACGGGATGAACCCCGCCACCTTGATCGAGCCGTCGGGGTTGAACTCCGTGAGCTTCTTCGCGTACTCCGTGAGCTCGGAGAAGGTCTTCGGCGGCTCGGTCAGCCCCGCCTTCTCGAAGAGATCCACGTTGTAGTACAGGCCGTACGCGTCGGTCAGGAACGGCAGCGCGCACTGGCTCCCCGCGAAGCTCGTGTACTTGAACACCGACTCGGGGAACTGGCTGAGGTCGAAGTTGCTCTGCTCGATGTAGGGCGTGAGGTCCTGCCACCCCCCGGACGAGCAGAACTCGCCCACCGAGTCCAGGCCGAAGGAGAGCACCACGTCCGGCGGGTTCCCGGCCCGGATCGCCGCCACGATCGCCTCGTCGTCGCGGTTGCCGACGCTCTTCACGGTGATCCACGGGTACTTCTCTTCGAAGGCGGGGAAGATCTGGTTGAACTGCTTCAGCTCGCGCCCGCTCCACGCGCCCCAGATCTCGATCGTCACCGGCTCGTGGGTCGCGCTCGGGTTCACCGTCGGCGGCGGCGACTGCCCGGTTCCACCGCCGGCCGTGCACGCGCCCGCGAGCAGCATCAGCGCCGCGAGCGCCACCACCGTCCGCCTCATGCCCCCTCCTTCCATCCGATCCTTCCGCGGTCCCCTCGTTCGAACAGCAGGTCCTGCGCCGCCTCCCGTGCGGCCGCGATCGCACCGAGCACGGTCGCCTCGTCGCCGAGCGCGGAGGCCTCGATCCGCGGCGCGAACGGCGAGAGCGCCCGCAGCTCGCGCTCGACCGGCTCGAGCAGGAGGTCGCCGTTGCGCCCGATCCCGCCGCCGAGCACGACGAGCTCGGGATCGACCACGGGGACGACCGCCGCCACCGCGAGCGCGATCCGCTCGGCCACCACCTCCACCACCCGTCGAGCGACGGGGTCGCCCCGGCGGGCCGCGGCGAAGACCCGCTTCGGCGTGCGGACGTCGCGCATCCCCATCGCGTGCGCGGTCGCAACGACGCCCGCCGCCCCCAGCGCACGCTCGAGCGCCCCGCGCCGGCGGTTCGCGGGGTCGTGCGGGTCCGCCGCCGCGAGCGGCAGGTAGCCGATCTCGCCGGCGGCCCCCGTCGCACCCCGGTAGAGGCGCCCGTCCACCACGATGCCCATCCCAACGCCGGTCCCGACGTGCAGGTACACGAAGTCCGAGACACCCTTGCCGAGCCCCTTCCAGCGCTCGCCGAGCGCCGCGAGGTTCACGTCGTTCTCGAAGCCCACGTTGGTCCCGAGCTCGCGCTGCAGGGCCTCGACGAGCCCCTGCCGCCCCCATCCGGGGAGGTTGTGCGCGAGCGCCACCTGCCGGCGTGCCGGCCGGAAGACGCCGGGGCTGCCGATCACGGCGAAGGTGACCTGACGCCACCGGACCCCGGCCTCGGCCGCCAGGCCGTGGGCGAGCTCGGCGATCTGGTGGATGAGGGCGTCGGCGCTCCGCACCCGGGCCCGCTCGTCCCGGCGGGCGACGACCTCTCCGGCGAGGTCCGCGAGGGCGGCCCGGACGAACGCGCGGCCGACGTCGATGCCGACGATGCGGCCGGCCTGCGGGTTCAGCTCGTACAGGACCGCGCTCGGCCCCTTGCCGCCGGAGGAGCGACCGGCCTCGCGCACCAGCCGCGTGCGAATGAGGGTCTGCAGCGCCTGCGAGACGGTGGGCTTGGACAGGCCGCTGTCGCGAGCGAGCTGCGCCCGCGAGACCGGGCCGAGCTCCCGGATGAGCTCGAGCAGCGTGCGCTCGTTGAGCGCCCGGAGCATGCTGGGCGTGCCGACCCCGGAGACCTGCTCGACGCCCGTCGTTCCCCCCAGGCAGGAAACTTTCCTAACTATTCACCCGGATGCTACGCTGCCGCCCAGCGCACGGTCAAGGGACGGCCGGCCGGGCCCGGCGAGCGGCCGACGGCACCGACCGGCCGGGGAAGGAGCCAGCATGGCCGAGCTCGCGATCCGCGGCGGCGCCCCGGTCCGCCCCCGGGGCTACCCCACCTGGCCGGTCTGGGGCGAGCCGGAGATCCAGGCCGTGACCGAGGTGGTCCGCAGCGGCAACTGGGGCGGGTTCCCCGAGCCGGGCCCCAAGGCGGCCGAGTTCGAGGCCGCCTTCGCCGCCTACCAGGGCGCCCGGTACGGGATCCTCATGGCGAACGGCACGATCACGATGGAGGTCGCCCTCAAGGCGCTCGACATCGGGTGGGGCGACGAGGTCATCGTGCCGGCCCTCACGTTCGTCGCCACGGCCTACGCGCCGATGGCGGCGGGGGCGCTCCCGGTCATCGTCGACGTCACGCCGCAGACCTGGACGATCGACCCCGACCAGGTCGAGGCCGCGATCACGTCCCGCACGCGCGCGATCCTGCCGGTCCACCTCGGCCAGCAGATGGCCGACATGGATCGCCTCACCGAGATCGCGGAGCGCCACGGCCTCGCGATCGTCGAGGACTGCGCCCACGCGCACGGACAGCGGTGGAAGGACCGCGGCGCGGGGTGCATCGGGGCCTTCGGCTCGTTCAGCCACCAGTCCTCGAAGATCCTCACCGCGGGCGATGGCGGGAGCCTGCTCACGAACGACGAGCACCTCGCCCGCCGCGCGCACTCGTTGATCGACTGCGGGCGGCCGAAGGACCCCGAGGAGCGCGAGTACACCTTCGGCGCGAACTACCGCCTCGGCGAGCTCCACGCGGCCCTGCTCGTCGCGCAGATGGCCCGGTTCGAGGAGCAGCGGGCCGAGCGGGAGGCGGCGGCCCGGTACTTCGAGGAGCTCGCGCCGCAGGTCCCAGGGGTCACGATCAAGCCCCGGGACCCGCGGATCACGCGCTGGTCCTTCTACAACTACATCTTCGCGATCGACCCCGACGCGTTCGCCGGCGCGACGAACCACGTCGTGGCCGCCGCCCTGGAGGCCGAGGGGATCCCGGCCGAGGTCCAGTACCCGCCGATGAGCCGCTACGACCTGTTCCAGCCCTCGCGCTCGCGCCTGCCGGTGGCGGTCGAGTTCGCGGAGCGGCTCGACCCCGCCCGGATGTCCTTCCCCGTCGCCGAGGCCGCCGGCCTGCGCGAGTCCGTCTACCTGATGGAGAACACCTTCCGCGCCGGCCGCGAGGGGATCGAGGACGTGGTCGAGGCCCTGGCCAAGGTGCAGAAGCACGCCCACGAGCTGGAGGGGCTCGCGCGCTAGGGCCGGTTCAGCCCTCAGGGAAGAACCGGGGCAGGTAGGCCCGGTGGGCCTGCAGGAGCTCGTCGAGCAGCTCGGGCGCCCGGTCGGCGTCGGGGCCGAGCGGGTTCGTGATCAGCGCCTTCAGCGCCGCCGTGCGGTCCCCGGAGAGCGCGGCGAAGGTCGCGAGGCGCTCGTAGGCCTTCGCGTGCTGCACGAGGCCGAGCATCTCCGGCGCGAGCGGCGCGAGCGGGAGCGGGTGCGCGCCCTCCCGGTCGATCCGCGCGGGGATCTCCACCACGTCCTCCGTCGGGAGGTTCGGGATGGCGCCGTCGTTGCGGAGGTTCACGACCTGCACGTCCCCGGTCCCCGCCTCGAGCGAGGCCACGAGCTGGGCGGCCGCCTCCGAGTAGAAGGCCCCGCCTCGGCGCTCGAGCAGGGCGGGCTTCGTGTCGAGGGCGGGGTCGCGGTAGAGCTCGAGGAGCCCCGCCTCGATCGCCATGACCTCCTCAGCCCGGGTCCTCGCCCCGGCCCGCTGCTCGGCCACGATCCGGTCGGTGAAGTAGTAGTAGCGGAGGTACGAGGAGGGCAGCGCGCCGAGCGCCCGCACGAGCTCGGCGGGGAAGCCCTCCTCCGGGCCGAGCTCCTCCCAGCGCTCGAGGATCTCGGGCAGCCGGTCGACGCCGTCGACCCGCACCGCGCGCTCCCAGGAGAGGTGGTTCAGGCCGACGTGCTCGAGCTCGACCCGCTCCGGCTCTACGCCGAAGCGGGCGGCGATCTCCCGCTGGAGGGAGATCGCGACGTTGCACAGGCCGAGCGCCCGATGTCCGGCATCGAGCAGCGCCTGGGTCACCAGGCCCGTGGGGTTGGTGAAGTCGACGAACCACGCGCCGGGGGCGGCTCGGCGGGCGGTCTCCTCCGCCAGCTCGAGCACGACCGGCACCGTCCGCAGGGCCTTCGCGAACCCGCCGGGGCCGGTGGTCTCCTGGCCGACGCACCCGTGCTTCGGGGGGATGGTCTCGTCGAGGTAGCGAGCGCGGTTGCCGCCGACGCGCAGCTGGACGATCACGAAGGACGCCCCGTCCAGCGCCTCGTCGCGGTCGAGCGTGCGCACGAGGCGCCCGCCGAAGCCGGCGCGGCGGAGCATCCGCTCGGCCAGCCCGCCCACGACCTCCAGGCGTTCGGCGTCGACGTCGAGGAGCGCGAGCTCCTCCATCGGGAACCGGTCGGCGCGCCGCGCGAACCCCTCGACGAGCTCCGGCGTATAGGTGCTGCCGGCCCCGACCACGGCGACCTTCACACCCATCGCGGCGCCAGACTACACTGCGGACGATGAGATCGTTAGGAAACTTTCCTGACCCATTCCTCGCCGAGATCGCCGCCCAGCCCGACGCCATCCGCCGGGCGGCCGCCGCCTTCGTCGAGCAGCGGGACGTGCTCGAGCGGGTGCGCGAGGCCGGCGCGACCGCCCGCACGATCGTCTTCACCGGGATGGGCAGCTCCTACGACGCGTGCTACCCGGCCGTGAACGACCTCGCGGGACGCGGCGTGCCCTCGCTGCTCGTGGACACCGCCGAGCTCCTGCACTTCCGCCGGCCGATCCTCACGCCCCAGACCCTCGCCGTGATCGTGAGCCAGTCCGGCGAGAGCGCCGAGATCGTGAAGCTCGCCACCGAGATCTCCAAGCAGCGGCTCCGCCCGTTCGTGATCTCGGTGACGAACGGGCTCGAGAACGACCTGGCGCGCCGCGCCGACATCCGGCTCGACACCTGGGCCGGGCCCGAGACCGGCCCCTCGACGAAGACCTTCGCCGCGGCGATGACGACGCTCGCCGGGCTCGCGCGGCTCCTCGCCGGCGACAGCGTCGCGACCGCGGTGGACCGGACCCGGACGGCCGCGGAGCAAGCGGCGCTCGCCGCCGAGCGCCTCCTCGACGACCCGGAGGCGCAGGCCGAGCGCCTCGCCGGTCTGTTCGGCGGACGGAAGATCATGGTCGTGCTCGGACGCGGCCCGGCCAGGGCGGCCGCCGAGATGGGCGCGCTCATGCTGAAGGAGTGCGGCGTGATGGCCGAGTCGCTCGAGTCGGCCATGTTCCGGCACGGGCCGCTCGAGCTCGCCGGGCCCGACATGTCGGCGATCGTGCTCGCCACCGAGCCCGAGACCCGGCGCCTGGACCTCGCGCTCGCCGACGAGCTCGTCGACGCCGGGGCCGCGGTCCTCGTCATCACCCCCGACGGGATGGCGCCGAAGGGCGCGGTGGGGATCGCCACCGGGTACCTCGACCGCGCCCTGATGTCGGCCGTCTCGATCGTGCCGGTGCAGCTGCTCGCCTGGAAGCTCGCGGCGCTCGCCGGCCGCACGCCCGGGGCCTACACGCGGGCCTCGAAGGTGACCACCCGTGAGTGAGCCGGGCCCGCGCGTCGCCCTGACGTTCGACGCCGAGCACCCCGACCGCCCGCGCTGCCCGCCCGACGCCGCCGAGCGCATCCTCGGCGCCCTGCGCGAGGCCGGGGCGCGAGCGAGCTTCTTCCTCCAGGGGCGCTGGGCGCTCTCGCAGCCCGCCCTCGCGCGCACGGTCGCCGAGGACGGCCACCTGATCGGCCACCACTCGCACCACCACGCGCGGATGACGCTGCTCACCGACCGCGGGGTGCGGGAGGACGTCGCCGAGGGCGAGCGGGCGATCCGGGAGACGACCGGCGCCGATCCCCGCCCGTGGTTCCGCTGCCCCTTCGGCGACGGCCACGACGACCCCCGGATCATCGAGGCCCTGGGCGAGCTCGGGTACCGCAACGTCCACTGGCACGTCGAGGTCGAGGACTGGGAGCCGTGGCGCACGGCCGAGGACGTCGTCCGCGGGGTGCTGGAGGGGGTCCGAGCGCACGGGGACGGGGCCGTCGTCCTGCTCCACACCTGGCCGGAGCCGACGGCCGAGGCCCTCCCCCGGCTCCTCGCCGACCTGGAGGGCGAGGGCGCCCGCCTCCTGCGGGTCGACGAGCTGGAGGCGCTCCCGTGAGGGCGGCGATCCTCGCCGTCGACGGCGGCGGCTCGAAGGTCGACGCGGCGCTGCTCTCGCGCGGCGGCCGCGTCCTCGGCGCCGCCAGGGTCGCCGGGCTGCGGTGGGAGCAGACCGGCGACGACCTGCACATCGACTCGATCGAGGCGGCCGCCCGCGCGGCCGCGCGGGACGCCGGGCTGGATCCCGAAGCCCGCCCCCTCGCCGAGCTCGGCGTCTACTGCGTCGCGGGGGCCGACCTGCCCGCCGACGACCGCCGGATCCTCCGCGGGCTCCGACGCCGCCGGCTCGCCGAGCGGGATGTGGTCCGCAACGACACGTTCGCGGTCCTGCGCGCCGGCACCGACCGCGACTGGGGCGTCGGCATCGTCTGCGGCTTCGGGACGAACTGCTCGGCCCGGTCCCCGTCGGGGCGCGTCTACCGCCTCCCCGCGATCGGCGGGATCTCCGGCGACTGGGGCGGCGGCATGCAGCTCGGCGAGACCGCCCTCTGGCACGCGCTGCGCGCCCGCGACGGCCGGGGGCCGGCGACGAGCCTCGCGCGCAGCGTCCCCGCCCACTTCGGCCTGCGCACGCCGCGCCAGGTCATGGAGGCGCTGTACTTCCGTCGGCTGGAGCCGGAGCGGCTCGCCGAGCTCGCGCCGGTCGTGTTCCGCGACGCCGAGCTCGGGGACGCCGTCGCGCGGCAGATCGTGGACCGCCAGGCCGAGGAGATCGTCACGATGGCCTCGGCCGCGATCCGGCGCCTGCGCATGGCCGATCTCGACGTCGACGTGGTGCTCGGCGGGGGGATCTTCCGCAACCGCTTCGCGCCCTTCTTCGAGGCCATCGAACGGGGGATCCACGAGGTGGCCCCGAGGGCGCGCATCATCGTGCTCGCCGCCCCTCCGGTGGTCGGCGCCGCGATGCTCGGCCTCGACGGGATCGGGGCGTCACGCGCGGCGCGCGCCCGGGTGCGGCGGGAGCTGACCCACGAACGGCTGGCCGGCGGGGCTCGCGCCGCCGCCGGAGGGAGGTGACGCGGTGGCCGCGATCGTGCTCGACCACGTGACCAAGGTCTTCCCCGGCGACGTCGTCGCCGTGAACGACCTCTCGCTCGAGATCCGCGACGGCGAGTTCATGGTGCTCGTCGGCCCGTCGGGGTGCGGGAAGTCGACGATCCTGCGGATCCTCGCCGGGCTCGAGGAGGTCACCGCCGGCGAGATCTACATCGACGGTCGGCAGGTCACCGACCTGCCGCCGAAGGACCGCGACATCGCGATGGTGTTCCAGAACTACGCCCTGTACCCGCACATGACGGTCGAGCAGAACCTGGGGTTCGGCCTGCGCCTGCGCCGGATGCCGAAGGAGGAGATCCGCCGGCGGGTCCTCGAGGCCGCGAGGATCCTCGGCCTCGAGGACCTGCTCACGCGCAAGCCGGCCGCGCTCTCCGGCGGCCAGCGGCAGCGCGTCGCCATGGGCCGCGCGATGGTCCGGGAGCCGGTCGCCTTCCTCATGGACGAGCCGCTGTCGAACCTCGATGCGAAGCTCCGGGTGCAGATGCGGGCGCAGCTCGCGCAGCTGCACGAGCGGCTCGGCACCACGACCGTGTACGTCACGCACGACCAGGTCGAGGCGATGACGCTCGGCCAGCGCGTCGCCGTGCTGCGCGACGGCGTGCTGCAGCAGGTCGACACCCCGCAGAACCTGTACGCGCACCCCGCGAACCTCTTCGTGGCGGCCTTCATCGGCTCGCCGCCGATGAACCTCGTGGAGGCGGCCGTCTCGCACGGCACGGTCGCGTTCGGCGGCTACGAGCTGCCGCTGCCCTCCGGCGTCGACCTCTCCGAGTACGAGGGGCGAACCGTCATCCTCAGCATCCGCCCGTCCGACATGGAGGACGCCGACGTGTGGTCGGACCCCAGCCGCCCCGTGATCGAGGTCACGGCGCAGGTCACCGAGGAGCTCGGCAGCGAGGTGAACGTGCTGTTCGGGGTGGACGCCGCGCCCGTCGCGGTGGAGGAGACGGCGGCCGCCGGCGCGGAGGAGGGCGTGTTCCTCCTCGGCGAGGCCCGCTCGATCTTCTGCGCCCGGGTCGACGCTCGGAGCCGGGCTCGGCCGGGCGCGCGGGTGCGCCTGTCCGTCGACCCCAGCCGCTTCCACTTCTTCGACCCGCAGACGGGCCGAGCGATCGGCGTCCGGACCGACGCGAGCGTGGCCTGAGCCGCCCCGCCTCAGCCGGTCCCGGCGACGAGGCCGGGCCCCGGCTCGAGGGGGAGCCAGCACTCCACGGTGGTCCCCCGACCCGGCTCGCCCTCGATGCGGCACCAGCCGCCGGCGAGCTCGGCGCGCTCGACCATCGCCGTGACGCCGAGGTGCCCGGGCGCCGGCTC
>ENA-ORXB01002889-ORXB01002889.1-sediment-metagenome-genome-assembly--contig:-NODE-2889-length-13366-cov-7.664610_pt1 | contig 13366 bp, 12 predicted proteins | sample MGYA00237863_ERZ511475 | MGnify/ENA primary metagenome ERZ511475 (study PRJEB26305, sample SAMN06343858) | sediment metagenome | isolation source: hot spring sediment | place: Canada: British Columbia... | reverse complement strand
CTTGCGGAGCCTCAGGTGGTGGGGGGTCACCTCCAGCAGTTCGTCGTCGGCCAGGAACGCGATGGCGAACTCCAGGGTGAGGGGGTGGGGCGGATCGAGTTTCTCCGTGATTTCGGCCGTGCTGGAACGCATGTTGGTCAGGTGTTTTTTCTTGCAGACGTTGACCTCCAGGTCCTGCTCCCGGGAGTGCTCCCCCACCACCATGCCCTCGTATACCTTGGTCCCGGGGGTGATAAAAAGCACGCCCCGGTCCTGAACTGAATGAAGTCCGTAGAGGGTGGCCTCACCGGTCTCAAAGGCAATGAGGACGCCCTGGTAGCGGCCCTTGATCTCTCCTTTAAACGGCTCGTAGCCCAGGTAAAGGTGGCTCATCACCCCGTGGCCCCTGGTCTCGGACAATAGCTGGGAGCGGAGGCCGATGAGACCCCGGGCGGTGACCCTGAACTCCAGCCTCAGTTGGTCCGGGCCCAGGGAGGTCATATTGCTCATCTCGCCCTTCCTGGCCCCGATCGTCGGCGGGGGGACTTCTGCCCCGCCGCGAGCCGATGTCCAGGGCCTGGCGGACGGCCGCCGCCAGGTCAGCCAGGGCCGGCGCCGAGGGGGTGGTGAGCACCTCCCCCTCCATCCCTGGGGGGAGGGTGAAGCGCAGTGTCCGGCGCCCGTAGGGCACCTGGTACTCACGGGTGGTCGTGGCCATGGGTTTTCCTCCCGATGGTCAGCCGCTGAGCGTTCCCCAGAGGACGCGCTGGCCGGTGGGGCCGGGGCTGCCACCGGCCGGTTCGACCGTCACCCCCACCGCCTGGTACTGGCCCAGCGGCTCGGGCGCCTGGACCAGCACCCAGGCCCGGCCCTGGGCGTCCACCCGGAAGAGGCCGCCGCTTATCCGCTGACCGTCGCGGATGAGCCAGAGCTGGTAGACCCGATCGGCCGGCGGGGCGGGAAGGTCGGCCACCACCAGGAGCGCCTGACGGTGGTCGGGCACCAGGTAGAGGCGCCCCCGGGCTCCCGCGGCCGGCTCGGTCCCCCGCAGTTCGCGAACGGTCATGGTGGGCCGGGTCATCAGGTCCAGCGCGGCCTCCGCGGCCCGCAGCCGTCCCTCCAGGCCCCGGACCTGGAGGGACAGGAGGATGTTGCCGGCCAGGAGCAGTCCGAGGGCCAGGCCGGCGGCGACGGCGGCCAGCCGGGGCCAGAGGGCCTCCCGCGGGGCGGCCGGCGCCGGGGGCGGGGCCGTCACCCGGCGCAGGAGGGCCGCCCGCAGGCCTGGCGGCGCGGCCGGGGCCGGCGCCGCCAGGAGCAGCGCCGTGGCGACCTGGCGGTAGGTCTGGAGTTCGGCCCGACAGGCCGGGCAGTCCTGCAGATGGGCCTGGCAGAGGCGCTCTTCCTCGGGGTCGAGCGCCCCCAGGCTGTAGGCGGGGAGCAGAGCGCGCACCGTCTCGTGGGGTGTCTCGTGCTCAGTCATCGGTCTCGACCATTCCGCGCGCCGCCAGGAGCGACCGGAGCCTCTGCATGCCCAGCCGCAGCCGGGTCTTGACCGTGCCCAGGGGTTCACCCAGGAGAGCGGCGATCTCCCGCTGGGTCAGCCCGCCGAAGTAGGCCAGTTCGATGACCTGCCGCTGGACCGGGGCCAGTTCGGCCAGGGCCTGGCGGACGGCCTGCCGTCGCTCCTGGAGCCAGGCCAGTTCGGCCAGCGCCGTCTCGGCGTCGGTCGGGCCATCTGACTGGGCCAGGGCGAGCACGGCCTGGCCCTGACGTCGGCGGGCCCGGACCAGGTCGATGGCCCGGTGGTGGGTCAGGCTCAGCAGCCAGGTGGCCACCGTGCCGCGCAGCGGGTCGTAGTGGTCTGGCCGTTGCCAGAGGCGGAGAAAGACCTCCTGGACGACCTCGGCGGCGGCCTCCGGGTCGCGGAGGATCCGCAGGGCCAGACCATAGGCGGCGCAGCCATAGCGGTCGTAGAGGCGGGCCAGGGCCTCGGGGTCGCGCTGGCGCACCCGCCACAGCAGGTCCAGGTCCTCGGTCTGCGATACCACCCGGTCGTTCATCGCTCCTGACAGCGGTCCTTCCACTATACGCCGCCGGTCCGCCCGCGGATCTCCAGAGCAGCCCGCCGGGCAGAACTCTACCACAGCCCCTGCCCCCCGGCAAGGCCAGGGAGATCTCTGCCTCTTGCCTGAGCGGCCGGCGCGGTATACAATGGTGCAGGCAAGCCATAGACGGGTGGGCTGGGTGGCACGGTCACGGCTTCCGCGCTGGACACTGTCTAGCTGGCCTCTACTCTTTTACTCTGGAGGTTTTTGTGGTGAGCCCGCTGAATCTGGAAGTGCTTAACACCCTACTTAAAAATGCGGATCTTGGCCAGAATGTACAGCGCCCGCTGGAAACGCTTCTTCTTTCGATTGAACGCGCCTGGCTCGAGAGCGAAGACGATGTTAGAAGACTGTTCAACCAAAGGATGGGGTCAAGCCTGGCGAGTGCCCCGATTAACCTGATCCCGTCACAGTATTCGGCCCAATGTCAGCCTGTTCTTGTCGTTTTATCAATAGGCCAGGAATTCAGCACCAGACTCCGCGAGGCTATCGACCATTGCATTCGCTGTGATCGAAAAACGCGCGTCGTCATCGTCGCCACCGATCGGTGGGACGATGCACTTTTCGAGCGAGAGAAACGCTCAACCTTTGAGACCCTGTACCAGACACACGGCACCCGACTGGCCATCTTCCTCAAGACCGGATCACGTTTCACCCTCATCCCTGTGGTCGCATGATTGTAAGGCTGTCCCCCTGTCTTTCGCGGTGGCCGTGCGGGAGGCGGTGCGAGCCCGGAGGAGAAAGGGATGAAGGCGGCTCGGAACAGCCAGAGGAGGTCGGATGCGCCTGAAGATCCTGCTGCGCTTCCCACAACCGGAGATATTGCCCTGGGGCTATCCCGCGTGGTTACGGGGCCTGGCGTATACCGCGATGCAGCGCGGGCTGCCCCAGGTCGCCCGCCGGCTCCACGAGGAGGGCTGGATGGACCCGGAGGGGCGGCGGTATAAGCCTTTGACCTACTCGTGGTTGCAGGGCCTGGAGCCGGATGGAGGCGGGCTATGGGTCCGGGGGACGGTGGTCTGGTGGGTCTCCTCCCCTCTCGAGGCCGTGGTGGAAGCTCTGGCCCTGGGGTTGTTGCTGGAGCCCGAGGTGCGGCTGGGGCCGCATCCGGTGCTCGTGGAGCGCGTGGAGGCGGCCCCGGCGCCCGTGCTGGCGGGCCCGGTGACCTTCGTCACCCTGTCGCCCATCACGGTCTCCACCGGCGAACGGCGGGCGGACAGGCGGCTGGTGAAGCGGTATCTTTCGCCGGAGGAGCCGGCCTTCGCCCAGGCCCTGGTTGAGAACCTGCGGCGGAAGGCGGCGGCCTTCTACGGGCAGGAGGTGAAGGGGGGCCTGGCGATCCAGGCGCATCCGCCCTATCGCTCCAAGCTCGTGCGGGTCCATGACACAGACATTCGGGGCTGGATGCTGCGCCTGACTATAGATGGCGACCCGAGGCTTCTGCGCCTGGGCTACGAGGCCGGCTTCGGCGAACACACCGCCAGCGGATTCGGGATGGTGGCATTAGCCCCGGGAGGCCGGTCGGAGGGTACCCCCGCCGCCGCACCCGGGCGATCCGGGTCTTCGCCTAGATAAGGGTAAGTCCGTTCAGGAGGCATGAGTTAGATTCCAGGAGTCTGGGGAGATAAGTTAGATGTCCAGCCATGGCGTTATGGAGGAAATGCTCATCTACCTGCGTCGGATAGCCGAGGCCCTCGAGCGGATCGAGGCACGCCTCCCGCCGGTCTCCTCTCCTTCGCTGGCAGAAGTATCCAGGGCTATTGATGAGCTCAGCACAGTGCAGGTAGCCGAGGTCGAGCCAGAACAAGCGGAGGGGCCTCAGGCGGCTACGGCTTCTAACAGGCTGATTCAGTGGCTAGAAGATCGCAACATCAAAGTGCGTCGCTACCGGGTTCTTCCCCCCCAGGATGAACCCCTGGATTGGTTTGCAAGGTTCCTGGGAGAGCGTTTTGATCATCTTCGTCCTTTCTATGACGAATGAAAGAAGTCTATCAGCCGACAATGGGAAGGGTTCAGAATTTATATGAAGGATTTCCCGCCAAATCAGATCAGCGATATCGTGCAATTCGCTTATCGACTTCATCAATATGCCTTGCTGGAGAGTTTCAACTATGCGAAGAGCTCGCGGACGCTTTCAGCAAAGGTGGTGTTGCTTCCTGATATCATCAATTTTGTAACTGGAGGATGGCTGGAGCGCTATATCAGCAGGCTTGCTAAGAATGTAATTGAACGTCTTGGAATTGATTCGAACAGCATAGCCATTATGAGTAACATCCAGATCGTTCTTCCGAACCACAGCGATGCAGAGATAGATCTCATTGGAAGCGAAGAGACACAAATTTGGCTCGAATGTAAGACCTCAGAAGAATACCAGTCTAGCGTTGAGGGTTGGAAAAAGATCTCCCGTTATCTGCGAATTCCCAAAGAGCGATCCGGGGTAGTTTTACTGACTCCTCCAGAATCTCCTCAGGTCAGTGAATGGCTTGAATCCCAAATCGGCATGACCGTATTGCGACTCAACGAAGTCAGCACATTCTTAGAGCGCGCCTTTCAGAACATTCAGTGATCGAGACATTCAGTGATCGAGGCTAACGCCTGGGCTACAAAGCGGGCTTCGGCATGGTGGCCGTGGCCCGGGACCGATTTGAAAACTCTTCCGCCTATTCCAAGCAGGTTATAAGGACCTCTGCCATCCTTTGAGGGGACCATATATGCAGGCGATCCCGTTGACTGTCGAAACCGTCACACCACTGTTTCTGGGCGGCGCCGATCCGCGGGGAGAGCCGGAATTGCGCGCTGCTTCTATCCGGGGCGCCCTGCGCTTCTGGCTCCGGGCCCTCCTGGGCGGCGTCATCGGGGATAGCAACCTCGACGCCCTCCGCCAGGCCGAAGCCGCCGTCTTCGGGAGCACGGATACCGGAGCTTCCCCGGTCGTGGTGCGGGTTCTCAACTTACCCAAGCACTCCAGCGTACCTTTCTCAGCACTGACCGGGTGGAACCCAAGCTCCAAAAGCTATGCACAGCCTGGAATTGCCTACCTTTTCTTCGCTGCAAGGGGAACGCAGAACGAGCCAGAGCGCAAGGCGATACCGGCTGGAAGCTCCTTTGAGCTTGAGCTTAGCCTAAGGGCTGGCGTACAGGACCAGGATGCCTTACTCAAGGCCTACGCCGCTCTCTGGCTTTTGACGCACCTGAGTGGGCTGGGCGCACGCTCTCGACGGGGTGCCGGAAGCCTCCAGGTGACACAGGTGCATGGGAATGTACCAAACCCAGCGCTTCCCTCTTTGGAAATTCGGGCCAGCACTCCGGAACAGCTTCAAACAGAACTGCAAGAAGGGTTAAGCAGGCTGAGGAAAAGCGTAGGCGGGAGTGCCTCCGTTGATTGCCCTTCGCGTTTCGATGTGCTCCATCCCCGTGTATGCAAGATATGGGTGGTAGATAAGGAATTCAGTTCCTGGGAAGAGGCGCTGGACACTATAGGCCAGCGGATGCAACAGTTCCGGAATCGGCGTCCGCCGGATTACCAAAATGTCAAGAATGCTGTCCAAGGGCAACCTCTGATGCAATCTGTTAAGCGGGCAGCGTTCGGGTTGCCCATTGTATTCTTCTTTTCTTCGCTTTACAAGCAATACATTCAGCAAGGAATGAAAAAAGACCAGGCGCGCACAAAAGCAACTGGGACCTTAGAGGGGAGTGAGCATGATCGCCGGGCTTCTCCTCTCTTCATTCGTGTGACCCGTTTGGCCAATGGAAAATATGTCTTAGTCTTGACACTCTTCCAGGCCCAGCTTTTGGAGGCCGGAGAAAAGCTAAAGCTGAAGCGACAAGGCCCCCCCACGTATGTGAATGCTCCGGATCTCTCCTTGATCGATGACTTTATCCAAGAAGTTCGGAGGAATATCGGCCCATGTCTGGAGGTAACGGGATGGTAACCCGCTGGACGCGAAAAATCGTCGCCTTTCTGCACGACCCGCCAGGGAAGGCGCTGGTCCTGCGGTCGGTGCCTCATACGTCCCACGAGCAGCTGGCCGAAGCTCTGCAGCGCATCGCTCTGGGACGTCCGGCCGATGCCGATGAAAAGGACCGGGCGACGAAAGCCGACCATATCGCCTCGGCCGCTGACCGGGTGAATTTCCCTGCGGGAGCGACAGCCTACTGGGACAAGGTAGATCCCACCCTCACGCATCCCCTATCGGCAGAGGCACAAGCCCAACCTGTGCAACTGCCCACTCAAAATCTTCAGCAACTGGATGACGAAGTGCAGGAGGAAGCCGGCCAGCGCATCCTCCAGCCCTGGGTGGATTCTCTAAAGGCCCATCCCGACAAAGAGAAACGCCTGTACTTCCCCCTCTGGCGGCTTTTGTACGAGGATCTTGCCCGGCGGACCAGCCTTAAGGGTTGGGTGCGTCTTCTGCCGGCGGACACCCGGCAGCCCGATCATCCCCTGGAACAGCACCTTTCCATCTCGGCAGCGATTGCGGATGCTCTGCCCAAGCCGGCATTTCTGGTTTTTTCCCTCGGGCCCGTGCAGGAGTTCATCGCAGCGGCGCGGCGCACGCAGGACCTCTGGATGGGCAGCTGGATCCTCTCTTACCTCTCCTGGAAGGCGATGGAGCGGCTGGCGGACGAGTTCGGACCCGATGTGATCGTCTTCCCCTCGCTTCGGGGGCAACCCTTGTGTGACTGGTGGCTGAACAAAACGTATGGGTTGCCCTGTCAACCTGTATCAGCCGACCTCGGCCGCCCCACCTTCCCCAACCGCTTCCTGGCCCTTCTGCCCGCAGAGGAGGCTTCCCAAGCGGCCCAGAAATCAGAAGAAGCCATCCGGGAAGAATGGAAACGACTGGCGCAGCAAGTTTATAACGCCCTCACGAGCACGAGCATCCTGCCTGCCGATGAGCAAACGGCTGACATCTGGCGGAATCAGATTCAAGGCCTTCTGGAAATCTACTGGGTGGTCCTCCCCTGGCCGGGGGATGACCAGCCCCCCGGAACAGCTCAGGCAGAGGCGGGGAAAGAGCTTTACGAACGGCTTTGTCAGCCTCCGCAGGGTAAAGATTGGGAATTCCGACAAATCTATGAAGCTCTGACGCAGAAAGGGCAATACGACCCCAACTGGGGCACGGTGTGGAGCCTTCTCTATGACCTTGCAGACCGCGCGTTCAACGCCCGGAAAAACCTGCGGAACTTTGAACAGGCGGAGGAAACCGGCGACAAGTGCACCCAGTGCGGTCAGCGGGCGGCCTTGCGTTCGAAAGCTCTGGATGGCCGGGATTTCTGGGCTCAAGTTGCCAGGAACCTACAGGCGCAGAACCACTACGACATCCAACCCGACGGCAAAGAGCGCCTCTGCGCCGTCTGCGCGGTGAAGCGCTTCGTGCAACGGGAGGTGCTGGAGCAGCAGCTGGGGCTTCAAGGTGGCTTCCCCTCCACGAGCGAGGTCGCCGCGGTGTCTTTCAAGAAGCGGGTTCTGGAGGCCTTGAAGGAAGGCAAGCAGGAAGTCCGGCAAGCCCTGGAGGACTTTCTTAAGATAGCTCCTTCCCGTCTGGAAACGGTCGCCCGGGGAGCCGTCCCCTATCTCGAAGAACGGAGGAAGAGCCTCCGTGGGCCGGAAGCCTCGCTGGCGGAAAGACTGTTGAAGATCGATGGGGAGTGGCTCCACATCGAGTCGTGGACCGAGGAGCGCCTAAAGGAAGCCGGGGTGACGGTGAGCAAAGGGGAGATCCAAGAAGCCACAAAAGCGCTTCGCAGGCTTTACGAGGCGGTAGGCGCAAAGCCCGCCAAGTATTACGCCCTCCTCTACATGGACGGCGACCACATGGGCCGCTGGCTGAGCGGCACGCACGAAGGGCTGGCCACCTTCGGCGACATCCCGCATCCCGCAGTCCGGACAACATTGCAGAACGATCCCCACTGGCAGCCTCTTCTTCAAACGAAGCGCCTTATCACGCCGGCCGTGCATGCCGCCATTTCCCAGGCGCTGGGGCGCTTTGCTCTGAAACTCGTACCCCACATCGTAGAGGAGCGCCATCCGGGTCGTCTCATCTATGCCGGCGGAGACGATGTGCTGGCCCTGGTGCCGCTGGAGGACGCGCTGGCAGTGGCCCGAGAACTGCGGGCCGCTTTCAGCGGGCATGTTCGCTTTTTGAACGGCGACCTGCAGGTTTGCCTGGGGGACTCCGTGACCGGCTATGTGGAATGGGGAGATGAGGCCTTCCTCACCATGGGACCGAAAGCGACGGCTTCCATCGGGATGGTTTTTGCCCATCATCTCCAGCCGCTGGACCTGGTGTTACAGGCCGTGCGCCGTGCTGAGCGTGCCGCCAAGCGCCGCTACGGCCGCAATGCCCTGGCCGTGGAAGTCCTCAAGCGCTCTGGTGAGACCGTGACAGTGGGCACGAAATGGAGCTACGACAAGACGCCCGATGTGGTAGACCTGCTCATCGAGCTGGTCCGGCGGCTTGAGGAAGAACAGATCAGCGGCAAGTGGCCCTATGCAGTCCAGGCAGAGGCGGTGGCTCTGGAGGCACTCCATGCCGGAGCCCAGCGCGCCGAGCTCAAACGCCTGCTCAAGCGACAGGCAGGACAGAAACTCTCCCAGGAAGAGCGGGAGGCTCAGGCAGAAAGGCTTTCAGAGAAGCTTACGCAATGGGCACAGGCCATCACGCCCCCAGAACCCGAACCTTGCGAGAAACGAGCGTCTCTGCCTCCAGGCTTTGCCATAATGAGCGACTGGCTTCTGGTATGTAGTTTCATCGCCAGGGGAGGGGAAGTATGAGCTTTGGCCTGATGATACAACCGCATGATGTGCTGCTTTTCCGGGACGGGAAGCCCTTCTCGGCGGGCACGGACATCCGGGCCCGAAGTCTCTTTCCGCCAACACCGTTCACCCTCCAGGGCGCCATCCGGGCACGGATACTCTTTTCCAGTGGCGTCAGCCCTGCGGACTACGTCCAGGGCACGACGCCGGCAGCCCAGCAGCTGCGGAACCTCATCGGTTCTCCGCAAGGAAGCTATGGACAGCTTCGCTTACGAGGACCTTTCTTAGCCAAGCAGGAAAATGGTCAGTGGGTGCGCTATTTCCCTCTGCCGGCCGATGTCGTGTGTCTGAAGGGTATCTATACGCTTTTGCAGCCCCTTAAGGACCCGCCCTGGCGGTCCAATCTGCCTGATCACTTTCAGACGCCATGGATCCGAACGACTGAACACCTGAAAGAAGCGCGGGGCTGGATAAGCGAAGAAGTGCTCAGGGCTTACTTGGAGGGGAAAGCTCCGCAAGAGGTACACGAAGAATCGGAGTTCGTCGAGCGGGAGCATCGCTTCGGCATTGCGATGGAGCGGGCGCGGCGCACCGTGCGCGAGTCGTATCTCTACCTGGCGGAATTCCTCCGGCTCAAGGAGGATGTAGCATTCTGGGTAGATGTAGAGGGCATCTCTGAGACCGACCTGGGAGGGAAAAGGGGCTTCCTCCAGCTCGGTGGAGAAGCCCGCGCGGCCTATTACCAGGTGCAGGATCCTGCAGTGGGCTCCCTCCTGACCCCGCCGAATCCCTTGCCACGCCGCTTCAAGGTGGTGCTGCTCACACCCGCATGGTTTTCCGGCGGCTGGCAGCCGCAGAATGGAAACTGGGGGCAGTTCTTTAGCGGCTCCGTTCGGCTGGTTTCGGCCATCATCCCCCGCTATCAGGCGATCGGCGGGGCGTATGTGGATGACGGGCGGCGAAAGGGAGCTTTCCAAAAGCCCATGCGGCGGTTTGTGCCGGCCGGCAGCGTGTATTTCTTCGAGCACGACGGCGCCGCTTCCTGGGCCAGGAAGCCGTTCACGGAGACCCCTCCCAACGAAGGGGATTACGGCCAGATCGGCTTTGGCACCTGCCTCATCGGCGAATGGAATTATGCATAAAGGAGGTCGCTATGTTTGACCGAGCAGCGATACTTTTCCTCTACACCGAAACCCCGCTCCATGCGGGGAGCGGCACAAGCCTGGGCGTCGTGGACCTGCCCATCCAGCGGGAGCGCACGACGGGCTATCCCATGATCCAGGCTTCCGGACTCAAAGGATGCCTGCGGGATGTGGTCAGTGGCGACCCCCAAAAGGTGGAGATTGTTTTTGGTCCTGACACCCGACGGGCCTCCGACCATGCCGGTGCCCTTTCCGTCGGCGATGCCCGCATCCTGCTCTTTCCCGTGCGGTCCCTCATGGGTGTCTTTGCCTGGATCACCAGCCAGAATGTCCTGGCTCGCTTCAAACGGGAAGCTTTGATGGCAGGACTTTCGGTGGACTGGAATCCCATCGGACCGACGGACGACGGAAGCGCCTTTGTCGCGGACGGAAGCATCCTGAAAGCCAACGGAAAGGTGGTCCTGGAGGAGTTTGCCTTTACAGCGCAAACGGACAATAAGGTGAAGGAGATTGCCAATTGGCTCAAAGACAACGCTTTGCCCGTAGGGAAGGAATATGCCTACTGGCGAGACACGCTGGAAAAACGCCTCGTCATCCTGCCCGAAAATGCCTTTCGGGATTTCGTCCAGCTCTCTACGGAAGTCATTGCCCGGGTGCGGATTGATGACACCAAAAAGACCGTGGAACCAGGCGCCCTCTGGACCGAAGAGCACCTGCCCTCCGAGACGCTTCTCTACGCGACGATGTTTGCCTCGAGGCCCCGGGCTCAAACTCCGCCGTCCGACCTGCAGGATGCGGCAGCTGTCCTGAACTTTGTCAAAAACGCCGTAGACGGCAAGCGCCTCCAGCTCGGTGGCGACGCCACCGTGGGGCGGGGGATCGTCAAGGTGCGTGTGGCGAAAGCACAAGACCAGCCTCAAGGAACCAGTGCAACCCAACCGGGAGGTCGGTCATGAGCGCAAAGTCTCTCCAAAGGACGCTGGAACAGGAGCGAGCCCAGCGGGCATGGGCGTGCGTGCAGGAGGTGACAAGCAAACCTCAGGAGTTCAAGAAGAAGTACGGTTCCCTGGCCCGTAAGGTCCCGATGCTGGTTCTTACCAACGGCCTGGGGCAGACCCTGGCGTTTCTCAAGGCGAAAGGCAAGAACCATCCGGCTGATGAGCATACCGTGCTTTTTCGCCACCTCTCAAACTGGGTCCTGGATCAAGTGGCCCCAGGCACGAGTTCCGGTAACGACGACCTGCTCCAATGGGTGCTTCGTAACGACAGCGCCGCGTACCGCCGGGCGACCACGGAGGCCCTGGCCTTTTTGAACTGGCTCAAGCGCTTCGCCGAAGCCGAACTACCTGCGGAGGAGGTATGAACCATGTCTCGCCCTCCTCAACGGCAGCGCCCTTCACAAGAAAAGCGGGAAACGTATCCCCTCCCAGAGGATACGCGAGAGATACTGGAAAAAGTAGAGGGAGAACCTCAGAACTATGGCTTGAGGATAGATCGACTCCTGCTCTGCGACAAGGAAACCTGGGAGCCCACAAAACGCTCCAAGGAAAGGTTTATCCCTTCAAAGAATGGGAAAAAGGTGCTCACCTTCACAGATGATGTCGCGTCTATTTTGCGTGCCTGCAAAACGCGGCTGGAGGCGATATTGGGAGCCTACCGAAACGCGGGATGGGAAGTAAAGCCCATGACGCTTCGGGCCGCCAGCCGCGTCATCGTCGGCCTGGGCGCCGAGAGCGTGCTGGAGACCAGCATCCGCCTGCATCGGGTGTATGGGTTTCCCATCCTCCCGGGCAGTGCCCTCAAAGGATTGACCCGAGCGTATGCAGAGCTCGTGGAGGGTAAAAATGAAAGCGATTCCCTTTTTGCAAACATCTTCGGTAAAAGCTCTCCCGAAGCCCAGGCCGGCAAAGTCATCTTTTTCGATGCCATCCCTGCGAACCCTGCCAACCTCCGGCTCGAACTCGACGTGATGAACCCTCACTATGCTCCCTATTACCGGGGCACCGAGCCGCCGGCGGACTATCACAATCCTGTGCCGGTCTTCTTTCTCACGATCGGTCCGGGAAGCGAATTTCTCTTTGCCGTGGCCTCTCGTGAGGAGCACCTAGCGGAAAAGGCCCGGGAGTGGCTCACAAAGGCCCTGACGGAAATGGGCGTGGGAGCAAAGACCGTGGCCGGCTATGGGCTCTGGGAGGCATAAAGAGAAGATGCCGAGAACGAAGGAGGCCGTATGCGCACCATTCTTGTTACTGTAGGCACCTCGCTCCTCACGAACGCTCGGCGGGACCTGGGGAAGCAGGAGCCGAACATCCAGGAGATCGCCAACTACCTTCGCCGCACCCCTCCAGAACAGGCGAGCGCAGAAACGAACTCCCTTTCCCGGATTCTACAAGAAGGAGATAAAATTATTTTTCTCCATTCCGAAACACATGAAGGGAGGTTTTGCGCTGAAGCACTGGAGCAGCATTACCAGAAACAGGGATACTTGGCAGAAGTCTGTGAGATTCCTGACCTCACCTATGCGGAAAGCCGATTCAAAATGCGAGGCTTGCGATCACTTGTCGCCACCTTGATCGAGCGCATTCGACGGGAGCGGCAAGCCCAGCGCGAGGTCCTCATTAACGCTACAGGCGGCTTTAAGGCCGAAATCGCCTACGCCACCGTAGTGGGCCTGTTGTTTGATGTCCCCGTTTACTACATTCACGAAGCCTTCCGGGACATTATCCAGATGCCTCCCACCCCGATTGGCTGGGATTACTCTCTGATGGCGGAGCACGAAGAGTTTTTTGAATGGCTGAATGAGGACCTGCGCCGGACTGCTGATGTAGAGAAACGATTGCGAGGGCTGCCCAGATCCGAAGAGATACATCTCCTTCTGGTCGAAGAGGAGGACTTCACCTTTCTCTCGCCTACAGGGGAAGCCTTCTATGAAGCCTATAAGACACGTCTGGAGCAGGCTCAGGAAACTCCCTTGTGGCTTTCCGAGGTTGCCTGGCGGACCTATGAGAAGGCAGCGCCGGATGTAAAAGCCCTTTTCAATCGCGCCTTGCGTAAGTTACGGATGAAAGAACTCCGCATTAGTGGATCAGATCGAGTGCAGAATTCCGATTGCTTAGCCTTTCCAAAAGGACATCGCGATGAGCGTGTGTTCTACTTTGAGGAGAATGGCAAGATATATGTGTGCGAGCTGACTCGCCACAGCGATAAATCATACGAAAGAGCTATTGAGCATGGTGTGTATCGGAATCATTATGGGGGATGGAGACAATATTACTGATCACATCTCTCACTGGTGTTGGCTCGTCACCACCGCCACCACCCCGGGCCAGCTGGAGGCCGCCCGCCGGTATGTGGAACGCTACATCCGTCGCCGGGAGGGA